>Ga0100393_10000636_pt1 | contig 37423 bp, 27 predicted proteins | sample CryGeymeta201517_FD_81546 | JGI IMG/M metagenome (GOLD analysis project Ga0100393, IMG submission 81546) | Groundwater microbial communities from Crystal Geyser aquifers in Utah, USA - Crystal Geyser metaG 2015-17 | ecosystem: Environmental > Aquatic > Deep subsurface > Groundwater | place... | reverse complement strand
AGAGAGAGAGAGACCAGAGAGAGAGGCCATGGAGCAGAGGGAACGGCGCCCTGACGATGCTATCGTCATGCCTTGACGACTCAGACCCTTGGCGTGGGTCACCCGGCGAGTAGACTAAGAAGCAGTAGAAACAGAAAGCCGGCCGCTGACAGCTTTGGCGAGCGCGCAGCGACCGGCGGAGACAGAACACCCTTTTGGGAGGGCGTCGTCATGCTTCAGTCTACCCCATCCCGCTCCCCGTTGCAGGAGCTACTTGCCGACCTGGGTCTGTCCGTCCGCGACCTCGCCGAGGCGCTCGGCCTCACCTACCAGCAGGTCTGGAATGCCCTGCACGGGCAGCAGTCGCTTCCGCACAAAGCCGACGCGGCTCTCCGCGAGCTTGGTCGTGACCCCGACGACCTGAGGACCCGCCAGGCAGCTTGGGTCGAGCTGCGGGCGAGTCTTCGACGCGCGGAGATCACAGGGCAGGTCAAGGGGGCGCTGGCATGAGCACTGCGACATTGGATGCAGCCAAGCCTCCGCCCTCGGCGGATCCAAGTCCTGGTCCTGAGCCGGAACCCACGCCGTTCCCCGCCTCACCATCGGGTACCGCGGACGTGTGCGAGATGCGCGAGGCCGCGTTTGGCTACGCCCGGCGGGGGTGGCGAGTCTTTCCGGTACACACCGTCCGCAAGGGTCGGTGCTCCTGCGGGCGTCCGGACTGCCGCGATCCGGGCAAGCACCCCCGGACCCGCCACGGTCTGACCGATGCATCAGCCGAGGTAGCTGTGGTCCAGAGCTGGTGGATGAAGTGGCCGGACGCGAACCTGGGCGTAGCCACTGGGGGCGGGTTCTTCGCTCTGGACGTCGACCCGCGCCACGCTGGGGATGAGAGCCTCCACGCCCTGGAGGCGCAACACGGGGAACTCCCGGCGACCGTGGAATCGCTGACGGGCGGCGGCGGGCGGCACTTACTGTTCCTGAGCCCGAAGGGGCAGACCGTGCGGAATGCGACGGGTCTCGCGGGTTGGCCTGGCTTGGACATTCGGGGCGACGGCGGCTACATTGTCGCGCCGCCGAGCTGTCACGAAAGCGGCCGCGACTACGCGTGGGAAGCAGCGCACCATCCAGACGACGTGGACCTCGTGGAGGCCCCGAGTTGGCTGTGGGGGCTCTTCTCCAAGAACGGCGGCAAGGCGAAGGGGGCAGACCCCATCGGCGACCGTATCCTGAGCGGCTCACGCAACAGCACGCTGGCCAGTCTCGCCGGGACCATGCGGCGCAGGGGCGCCTCGGAGGCGAGCATCCTCGCCGCGCTTCTCGCCGAGAACGAAGAGCGCTGCGTCCCTCCCCTCGACGAAGCCGAAGTTCAGGAGATCGCTGCGAGCATCGCCAGCTATGCGCCGGCGCCGCCGCCTGACACCCCGCCGCCTTTGGGGGACGCGGACGCGCCGCCAGTGCGGGGAGGGCACGCTGTCGGTGGTGAAGCCGTGGCGGCCGCCGCTGGCGGGCAGGCGGCACACAGCCCCGGGCAACCCGACGAGGGGAGCGTTGGTGCACGCGCGGTGCCGCGGCAGTCCGGGAGCGTCCGGGAGGACATCGGCCGCCGCCGCTACATTAAGTCGGTCAAGGACGGCAAGGACTGGGCCGACACTGAACTCTCATCGTTCCTCGTCGTTCCCCGGATGCGCATCTCCACTGACGACGGCGAAGCGCTGCGGGCCGACGTTCTGACGGCCACTGGCAGGCGGTTTGAGGATGTCCTGTTCCATCAGGATAGCTGGCACTCAAAGCGCCAGTTCCTGAAGGCGCTGCCGTCGCTGGATCTTACTTGGTACGGCTCGGACATCGACCTGCAGCGCCTCCAAGCCATCGTCGCGACCTACGACGTGCCCCGGAAGAGGGGCGTCCGGGTGGCCGGCGTGCGTGACGGCGTCTTCGTCACCCCGCAGGGAGTCATCGGGCCGGACGGTTGGCTTCCTGACCATCCGTTCGTGTACCTGCCGCGAGACAACACCGTCAACGATCGCTTCGAGTTCACCTGGTGCGACGACGCCCAATACGCCAGCCTCCGCGAGGCACTCCGAGAGCATCTGCCGACGGCGTACGATCCCTCAGTCAGTCTGGTCCTGATCGGGTGGCACTTCGCGGTGCCCAGCAAGCCGCACTTCATGGCGCTGCCCGGAGTCCATGCGTTCCCTCTGCTTGATGTGTATGGCCCGCACGGCAGTGGCAAGACGACCTTGACCCGACTTCACTGGCGCCTCGCGGGGGCGGCCAAGACGGAGCCGTTGACTCCGCGGGACACTCCGTTCGCGCTGCTCACTTCATTCTCGGCCACCAACGCTCTCCCGTTGGTGATCGACGAGTACAAGAACGACCTGGCCCTCCACAGCCGCCGTGAGTTCCTCCGGTACGTTCGCGACGCTTACCAGGGGGCGACTCACGAGCGCGGGCTCCCCTCCCTGGAGAAGGTCCGTTACGTCATCCAGACGCCCATAGTGGTCGCGGGCGAGGAACTGCTCGGCGTGGCAGAACCCGCCATCATGGAGCGCATCGTTCCCGCAGCCACATCCAGGGGATTCCTTGAAGGCGAACACAGCGAGGCAGCGCGGCGATCACTGGCACCGTTGGAGTCGCTGCCTCTACACCACTTCGCTGCACGCTATCTGTCGCAGGTGCTGCGGTGGGATCAGGACGCCTTCCAGCCGACCGTGGAGGCTGCCCGAGCGGACGCAATCCGGTTCGGTTGCGGTTCGGAGTCCCATCGTGTGCTGAACAACGTGACCGTGGTGCTGTTCGGGTTGCGGCGGTTCGAGCAGGCTACTGGGTGGGACTATGAAGCACACCAAGCGCAGGTCGAGGAGACCGTTGGCGGCATCCTTCACACGGTGGGGAAGGGCTCGGCCTACAACCGCCTGGCCATCGAGATCGCCCTTTCGCGCATGGGGGAAATGGCGGCCACGCGAAGGATAGAGGCGGGTGTGCACTACGTCACCAACGAGGACGACGACGGTCGCGGCGGCCCGACGTTGTGCCTGAGGCTTGCCGAGTGCGTTGCCGAGCTGCGCAAGTACAGCCGCGAGACTGACTGGTCTGGTGAGGTGCAGTCATGCGACGCGTATAAGCGGCAGATCGCTGAGATCGCCAAGAAGTCGGACTCGTGGGTAGTGGCCAACCGTATCAGGGTTTACTTCGGTCAAAGTCGAGTGCGGTGCCCGAAGATCAGCGTCAACAAGGCAATGGCGGCCGGCATCGACCTATGCGGCTTCGGGTTCGACGCAGAGGATCACGACGGAGGCGCGCAATGACGGCGACCGCCTGCGGGACAAACGGGACAGCCATGGGACAGGGTCTTGTCCCACCGATTCTGCCCGCAGACCTGCCTATCTGCCGCGTAGCGCCCTATGGGACAGAGGGGACAGGTTTTGTGAGTAGAGGGTCTTGTGTGAGGGAACGGGCACCAAGGGGCGAGGAACGGCGTTGCATCAGGCTATCCCCCCAAATCCTGTCCCACCTGTCCCATCGAGGGCAAGTGACGCTCTACGCGCCGCTGCGGTGCCTTGCCGACCAATTCCAGCGGGACAGATGCCGGGCCAGACACAGAGATTCGCTGTCCCGCAGTCTGTCCCAGACGGTGGCGACTGTCGCAACGGGCGCCGGCAGAGGGCTGCGTGCCGCGGGGAAAGACCGCGAAGGGCGATCATGCGTGGCGGCACACCGCCTGGGAGAGTTGATCAACAGCCGTTCGCCGTTGACTTGCTTTCGCCGCAGTGGCTCCTTGTCGGTGACTGCCAGGGCGCCTCCCGACACCGTTGGCCTTCTGTATCGACTCCAGACGCCGGGACGAATGCACGCCGCAAGCCAACCGCAACAGCAAACGCAGAAACTGAGGTGACACCATGACCGAACAGACACGCAACCGAGGCGAACTATCCGCCACATCCCTGAAGTATGTGGAACAGGTCTCACAGGTCCTCGACGGACTGGGGGAGTACTGGCCGCTGACCCTCCGACAGGTCTACTACCAGCTTGTCGCCGCCGGGCACATCGCGAACAACCGGAACGAGTACCAGAAACTCTCGCGACTGCTGGTGAAGGCGCGACTGGGCGGGCTTGTCCCCTGGGACGCGCTGGAAGACCGGGCGCGGGACACGCTGCAGTCCGGGGGCTGGCGTGACAAGTCGCAATTCGTGGCGGACCAGCTTGGGGACTTCCTGCGCGGGTACCGTCGCGACCTGCTCCAGTCACAGGAGGCTGCCCTCGAAGTCTGGGTGGAGAAGGACGCGCTGTCTCGCGTTTGCCATCGCGCCGCGTTCGGGTTCTGCGTGCCGGTCATTGTGGCGCGTGGGTTCTCGTCAGTCTCCTACGTCAACGAATGCCGCGACCGAGTCAGGGCCAACGCGCAAGGCGCGCAGCGAACCGTCGTGCTCTACTTCGGCGACCTCGACCCGTCCGGCTGGGCAATGCTTCCCGCCATGATGGAGACCCTACAGCACGAGATGGGGCTGCACGACCTGGTGGAGGGTGTCCGCTGCGCACTCACGGCTGAGCAGGTGGCGAAGTATGACCTGCCACAGAACCCTGACGCGCTGAAGCGCACCGACTCCCGAGCCAAGAAGTACACGGAGCGGTTCGGCAACCTGGCCGTGGAGCTGGACGCGCTGCCGCCGGCGACACTCGAAGGCATCGTCCGCGCCTCAATCGAGGAACAGTTGGACCTGGATCTCTTCCGCGAGGAGCAAGGTCTGCAGCACCGAGAGCAACTCGAAGTCCTCGCCCTGCGCGAGCAGGTACGAAGCTTCGTTGAGGACGGGGATGTAACAGCGTGAGGCACGGTTCCCAGTGACCACTCACGGCCGGGTGCCCTCTGCGCTGGACTTACCGGCGCGGCGGGCAAGCGATGAGAGGGACGCCGAACGCGGTTGACGCAATGAGCGATAGCGACGTACAATCCACGGCACCCGATGGAGTGCGAACTCCTCGAAGGACACCCTCGTCGAGCGGTGGCCTGCGCGTGCGTCGCGGCCTGTCGCCTGAGCCTTTGTCGGCGGAGGTCGTCGAGCGCACTGAGCGCGCCCTGGCGCGGTTGGTCGCGCTGGCCTACGCGAAGGACCATCCGCACCTCTTCGGCCCGAACCTGGCGGGGCGGGAACCCGCAGGGCTTCGTTCGACACGAATGCGCGCCGCCGCAGGCGTGGTCGGCGTCCGACACGACATATGCGCCGCCACGGGCGACGAGGAGATTCTGCCGCCATGAGCACCAGCGAGAACCCCGGGGGGTCCGGTTCAAGCTCTTCGAGTCTGCTCACGCACGGCGTCCGTGCGCGACTCCTTCAGGCACTGACGGGTGAGTCGTCCGAGAGCGCAAGAGCGCAAGGGGGGAGTGGGGACCCCGTGGGTTCCACGCGGAAGGCGTTCGCCTGGGCGCGGGTCTCGACGGACATGCAGGAAGAACGTGGGCTGTCTCTTCCGCAGCAATTGCGGGAGATCGGCACCTTCGCGGAGCGGAACGGTCTGGAGATCGTCGGCGAGTTCAGCGAAGCCGCCAGCGCGTTCCGGTTCGACGAGAAGCGTGTTGAGTTCCACCGGATGTTGGACGAAGCCCGGAACCGGCCCGAGGTGTCGGTCATCCTGGTGCACGACTTCTCGCGGTTCTCGCGCGATAGCGTCAACGGCAAGGCGTTGATGCGCGACCTGAAGGCAAGCGGCGTGGAGGTTGTGTCGGCGACGGAGCCGACCTGGGATGAAGAGACGGCGTCGGGGGTGTGGATGGAGGCGGTTACGTTCGCCAAGAACGAAGCGTACTCTCGGGAGATCGCCTTCCACACGCGCAAGGGGTGCCGGGCGAACATCCGCCAGCGAGATCCCGAGTCGGGCTGGTGCTACAAGAACGGCGGCCAGCCGCTGTGGGGCTACAAGTCGGAGCGGGTGTTCCTGGACCGGACCAAGAACGGCAGGCAAGCAGTGAAGTCGTACTGGGTGCTGGACGACACGGAGGTCACCGGCAGGCCGCTTCACGAATGGACCCGTCGCCTGCTGGTCGAGCTGGCAGCGAAGGGCGCGTCCCTGGACGACATGCGGGACTTCCTGAACGGGAACGGCGTTCCGGCGCGGCGGAGCCAGTCGGGCTACTGGTCGGCTTCGACGATCAACACGCTGCTGACGCCGTGGGCATTGCTGAAGTTCGCCGGTCACGAAGTCTGGAACGTCCACCGCAAGAGCCGGGAGAAGAAGAACGTCAGCCACCGGCCGCCCTCGGAGTGGGAGATCGTCGAGAAGGCGCACCCGCCAATCATCACCGAGGAAGAGGCGGAAGCCATCGCGCAGGCACGCAGAACAGAGCGCAGCCGGTCTGCCCGTTTCGGCATGGCGATGCGGCGGGCGAAGTCGTCGCCCTATCTGCTGAGCGGCGGGCTGTTCACGTGCGCGCGGTGCGGCAGCAACATGACGGGCTTCCGGATGAGCGACGGGCGCGAGTACTACGTCTGCGGGAGCGTCCGCTACCGCCGGGGCGCCGGCTGCGGCAAAGGCGTCTGGGTGCCGAAGGACTGGGTGGAGCAGCACGTGCTCGACGACATCCGGCAGTGCGTCGATTCGTGCTCGCCGAAGTTCCTGCGTCGCGTGAATGACGAACTCCACAAGCTGTGGAAGACGACCAACGGCGTGCAGACCGACGTAAGGCGCAAGCTCGCCGAGATCGAGAAGAAGAGCGAGAGCGTCTACCGCGCCGTTGAAGCCGGCCTGGATGACGTGCAATGGGCGAATGACCGGCTACGCGAACTGAAGGCCGAACGGGAAGCGCTGCTGGCGGAACGAGAGGCAGCCGGAACGCCGCCACAGGTGGACATCGGGACGGTGACGGCCTACTGCGAACGCGTGTCCCGAACCTGCACCCTTGCCGACCCAACGACCACAAAGACCCTGATCCACGATTGGGTGTCAGAAATGAACCTGGCTCCGGTACCGGAGGAAGTGCGGTTCAACCTCTCGGTACCGGAGCCAGCTTTCAACCAAGTGGTAGCGGGGGCAGGATTTGAACCTGCGACCTTCGGGTTATGAGCCCGACGAGCTACCGGACTGCTCCACCCCGCGATGACGAACTCTTAGTATACACCGGTGGCGCAGAGCTGTCAATAGGAGGGATGCACTCACTCGGCCGAAGCGGACAGGGCCCGGTCAGGTGGACCGCGTTCCTCGTTTCAGTTCGCGGACGAATGCGGCGAGGTCGGCGACGGACTGTCCGCTCGCGATTCGGTCGACGACGGCGCTGCCGACGACGGCGCCGTCGGCCTTCGCGCCTTGGATCACTGTGGAAACGTGGTCGCGACTGGAGACGCCGAAGCCGACGGCTACGGGCATGGTTGTCGCTGCCTTGATCCGGGTGACCAGTTGGGTCAGGTCTTCGGGGAGGGCGTCTCGCTGGCCGGTGACTCCGGTTCGGGAGACGCAGTAGACGAACCCGCTGCCGTTCTCCGCCACCAGGCGGATGCGCTCGTCGGGGCTGGTGGGGGCGAGGAGGAGGATGTTGTTGAGACTTGCGGGTCCCGGCGGGTTGGCGGCGGTCCAGTCACCGGCCTCTTCGGGCGGCAGGTCGGAGAGCAACATGCCGTCGACTCCGGCGGTCTTTGCTTCAACAACAAAGCGCTCGAGTCCATACTGCAGGATCGGGTTGTAGCAGGTCATCAGCAGGAGCGGGATTTGACTGGTCTGGCGGAGCTTCGCCACACCCTCCAGGATGCGGGCCACCGTGGTGCCGGACTCAAGTCCGCGCTGGGAGGCCGCTTGGATAACCGGGCCGTCAGCCAACGGGTCAGAGAAGGGAACACCCAACTCGATGACGTCGGCACCGGCTTCCTCGAACGCCAGCACAAGCTCGAGGGTCTTCTCCAGCGAGGGGTCGCCGGCCGTCAGGAAGATGATGAGGGCGGCTTCGTTCTGTGCTTTCAGGGACTGGAACTTGTCGGTGATTCTGCTCATGGTTGCTTTCTCCGCTTTCGCCGCGACTCAGACGCTCTGCAACTCCACGCCGAGGACCTGTGCCACTGTGTTCACGTCTTTGTCGCCGCGGCCGGAGAGGTTGACGATTATGGACTGCTCGGGCGGCATCTCGCCGGCAATCCGCATGGCGTGGGCAACGGCGTGGGAGGACTCCAGCGCGGGGATGATCCCCTCGAGCTTGCAGAGCTGCTGGAATGCCTCCAGAGCTTCGGCGTCGGTCACGCCGACGTACTCGGCCCGGCCCCGATCTCTCAGGGCGCTGTGCTCCGGGCCGACGCCCGGGTAGTCGAGCCCAGCGGAGATGGAGTGCGTCTCCTGCACCTGACCGTAGACGTCCTGCAGCATGTAGCTGTGCGCACCGTGAAGGACGCCTTTGGACCCTTTGACCAGAGTGGCCGCATGCCGGTGGCCGTCAAGCCCTTCGCCAGCGGCTTCGACGCCGGTGATGCGGACCGACTCGTCGCCGATGAAGGGGTGGAAGAGCCCGATGGCGTTGCTCCCGCCGCCAACGCAGGCGATCAGGGCGTCGGGCAGGCGGCCTTCGCGGTCGAGCATCTGCTGCCGGGCTTCCTTGCCGATGACGGACTGGAAGTCGCGAACGATGGTCGGGTAGGGGTGGGCGCCCGCAGCCGTTCCGAAAACGTAGTGGGTAGTCTCGACGGTTGCCATCCAGTCGCGGAACGCCTCGTTGATGGCGTCCTTGAGGGTCTTGCTGCCGCTGGCGACGGAGATCACGCGCGTTCCCAGCAGCTTCATCCGGAACACGTTGAGGGCCTGGCGGATGGTGTCGACCTCGCCCATGTACACGTCGCACTCAAACCCGAACAGCGCGGCGACCGTTGCAGTCGCCACGCCGTGCTGCCCGGCGCCCGTCTCGGCGATGAGACGCGGTTTGCCCATGCGCCGCGCCAGGAGCGCCTGCCCGAGGGTGTTGTTGAGCTTGTGGGCGCCGGTGTGGAGCAGGTCCTCCCGCTTCAGGAAGATCCTCGCGCCGCCGCATGCCTCGGTCAGCCGCCGCGCGAAGTAAAGCGGTGTGGGGCGGCCGCCGTACTCGCGCAGCAACTCGTCGAGTTCGTCCTGGAACGCCGGGTCCGCCTTCGCCTTCTCGTACTCCTCGGCAACCTGTGCCAGGGGATGCATGAGGGTCTCCGGCACAAAGCACCCGCCGAATACGCCGAAGTGTCCGGGTGGTTGTGTTTGCATGGGTGGGGTGCTCCTGTGGAAGGGGGTGTCAGGTGTCAGGTGTCGGGTCACGCGAGGGAGTTCGAGAGTTCTATCAGTTGGGTGAGCTTCTCCAGACCGCGGCCAGAGTTGAGGCTCTCGGCGGCGAGGGGAAGTCCGTCAGCCAGTGAGTCGGCGAGGCCGGCAGAGGCGATGGCGGCTGCGGCGTTGAGCTTGACGATGTCTGTGCGGGGACCAGCGGCGCCACCGAGGATCTCGCGCAGCAGTTGGGCGTTCTCGTCCGGCGTGCCGCCGGAGAGCTGACAGAGGGCCGCGCGCTTCAGCCCGAAGTCCTCCGGGGTGACGGTGGTGGTCGTGACTGCACCTGCTCTGACCTCGCTGACGACGGTCTCGCCGAGGGTAGAGAGCTCGTCAAGTCCATCCACTCCGCTGCAGACGAAGGCGCGCTCCGTTCCGAGTCGGGCCAGGACGTTGGCCAGCGGCTCCACCAAGTCGGTGCTGAAAACGCCCAGGGCTTGGCACCGCGCGCCGGCCGGGTTGGTCAGCGGCCCGAGGATATTGAACACCGTCCGCACGCCCATCTCTCTCCGGGGGCCGATGGCGTGTTTCATTGCCGGGTGCAGCAGCGGGGCGTACAGAAAGCCAATGCCGACTTCGTCGAGGCACTTACCAACCTGCTCCGGGGTCAGTTCCAGGTTGACGCCCAGTGCTCCCAGCACGTCGGCGCTGCCGCACTTGCTGGACACCGCCCGGTTGCCGTGTTTGGCGATGGCGGCCCCGGCGCCGCACGCGACGAACGCGGCGGCAGTGGAGATGTTGAACGTGTGCAGGGCGTCGCCGCCTGTGCCGCACGTGTCGACCAGCGGCTGTCGGGACGAGGCGACCCTCGTGGCCTTGTCCCGCATGGCGCGCGCGAAGCCGGTGATTTCCTCGACGGTCTCGCCCTTGAAGCGCAAGGCAACGAGCCAGCCGGCGATCTGGGCGTCCGTCGCCTCGCCCGACATGATGAAGTCCATCACGTCGTATGCGGCTTGTTCCGACAGAGGCTCGCCGTCCAGGGCGCGTTGCAGGGATTCCTTGATCATGGTGTTGTCCTTCACTGCCCCAGGAAGTTCCTGAGCAAGTCCATGCCGACCTCTGTCAAGATCGACTCCGGATGGAACTGGATTCCCTCGACGGGGTGCTCTCGATGCCGGACGCCCATGATCGTGCCGTCTTCTGTGTGAGCGGAGATCTCCAGGCAGGCGGGGATCGACTCCCGCTCGATGATGAGCGAGTGGTAGCGAGTTGCCTCGAACGGGTTGGGCAGGCCGGCGTAGACGGTCTTGCCGTCGTGATGAATCAGCGAGGTCTTGCCGTGCATCACCTTGGGCGCGCGGATGACGCTTCCACCGTAGGCTTGGCCGATGCTCTGATGCCCCAAGCACACCCCCAGGATCGGGATTTCGGCGCCGAGCTTCTCGACCAACTCGACAGAGATGCCGGCTTCGTTGGGCGTGCACGGGCCGGGTGAGATGACGATCCGCTCGGGCACCATGTCGCGGATCTCCTCGATGGTCAACTTGTCGTTTCGGTACACGTGGAGGTCGGCGCCCAACGAGCCCAGGTACTGCACCAAGTTGTAGGTGAACGAATCGTAGTTGTCGATCATCAGGACCATGTCAGCACACCTCCTATTGCAGCCCGGCTTCGGCGACGTCGATAGCTTTCATCAGCGCCTTGGCTTTGTTGACGGTCTCTTCGTACTCTGTCGCAGGCACGGAATCGGCGACGATCCCGGCGCCTGCCTGCACGTAGGCCTTGTCGCCCCTCGCAACGATGGTGCGGATGGTGATGGCGGTGTCCATGTTCCCCGAGTGGCTGAAGTAGCCGATGGCGCCCGCATACGGGCCTCGGCGCGTCGGCTCCAACTCGTCGAGGATCTCCATCGCGCGGATCTTCGGCGCGCCGCTCACCGTGCCCGCGGGGAAGCACGCCCGCAACACGTCGAACTGGTCGCGCCCCGGCGCCAGGTCGCCCACGACGTTGGAGACCACGTGCACCACGTGGGAGTACTTCTCCACCCCCATCAGCTCATCGACGCGGACCGAACCGTTCACGCAAACGCGACCGATGTCATTGCGGCCCAGGTCAACGAGCATCACGTGCTCGGCGCACTCTTTGGGGTCGGCCAAAAGCTCCTGCGCGAGGGCGTCGTCTTCGGCGGCGGTTGCGCCGCGCCGCCGAGTGCCCGCCAGCGGGCGGGTGGTCACCTTGCCGCCGTCTTCCGTCACCAGGATCTCCGGCGAAGAGCCGATGATGTGGACGTCGTCCAGGGTCAGGTAGTACATGTAGGGCGACGGGTTGATGGACCGCAGCGCCCGGTAGATCTGGAAGGTCGGCGTGGAGATGTCGCGCTCGAACCGCTGCGAGGGCACGATTTGGAAGGCATCCCCTGCCAGGATGTACTCCTTGCAGCGCTCCACCGTCGCCTCGAAGTCGGTTCGCTCGAAGTTTGAGCGGATGGTTCCCTCGGAGACCGCCGGCGGAGCCGTCGGGGGCGGCAGCGAAGTGGTGGCGAGTTTCAGGATGGTCTGCTCGATCCGTTGCGTCGCGGCACGGTACGCTTCGCGGGGATCGTCCTGCACCTCGGCGTTGGTGAGCACCTTGATCTTGTGTTGGACGTGGTCGAAGATCAGGACTACGTCGGTGAACAGGAAGACGCAATCAGGGATTTGCAGGTCGTCCTCCGTGGAGTCGGGCAGCTCCTCGAAGAACCGCACCAAGTCGTACGACATGAAGCCGACCGCCCCTCCGCAGAACCGCGGCAGGTCGGCTCGCGGCACGAAGGCGTGTCGCTCCAGCAGCTCTTTGAGCACGGTCAGCGGGTCCTCGCCAAGCTGCAGTTCCCGCGTCCGCGCCTGCTGTCGGCCGGTGACCTCCACCGTGCGCCCTTTGCTCTTCATCACGAGCCGCGGGTCCGCGCCGAGGAACGAATAGCGAGCCACCGATTCTCCGCCGACAACACTCTCCAGCAGGAACGAGTAGGGGCCTCCCCGGATCTTCAGGAACGCCGAGACCGGCGTCTCCAGGTCCGCCAGGATATCCCGCGACACGGGGATCAGGTTCCCCCGCTTGCTCATCTCGACAAACTGATCTTCAGTTGGTGTGTACATGGTTCCCTGTCTTCCCTCGCGGGGCCGCGGGCACATCCCAGAAAAGGAAACGGGCCGTGGAAGGTGCTCCACGGCCCGTGGTCTACAAAACACAAAAGCCGTGGGCTATGCGAGCACACCCACGGCTTCCTTCCATTCAGGCACAGTCTGGGGGCTCGCCGGTTAGCAGCGACGCCAGACCCAAACGGGTTGCACCTGCGTGTATGGTTTCATGGCAATGAGAACGAATTATAGCGGAGACGCCGGCGTTCGTCAACCACGTTCGTGCCGGGTCTCGTTCGCGCGGGCGCGGGCGGACCCACGCACGCCCTCCCGAATGTGCCGGCGGGGAAGTGACCTGCGCCTCGACGGCGAAACAACCAGTCAGCTTAATCACGCAGGGAGACCAGACAATGCCAATCAACGTTGGAGTACTCGGCTTTGCCCATGGACACGTAGGCGCCATTGCCGCTCAGTGGAGGCAGCGGCCCGAACTGGATGTCGCCGTTGCCGCCGGTTGGGACCACGACGCCGCGCGGCTGAAGACCTCGACGGAGGGGTTCGGCTGCCGTGCTTGCTCAGAGGTCGAGGAGATTCTGTCGGATTCCGGCATCCAGGCAGTCTTCATTTCCGCCGAGACCTCGCGCCACGCCGAACTGGCGGAACGAGCTGCGGCCGCCGGGAAGGCGATCATCTGCTACAAACCGATGGCGCTCACTCTCTCGGAAGCCGATCGCATCGTGGCCGCCGTCGAGAAGAACGGCGTCCCTTTCACCATGGGCTGGCAGATGCGCGTCGATCCCCAGAACGTGAAGATGAAGGAACTGGTCACCAGCGGCGAGTTGGGCCGGATCTTCATGGTCCGCCGCCGGCACGGGCTGTCGATGTGTCTCAATCCGGCCTTCGCCGACAGTTGGCACGTGGACCCGAAAGCCAACCGCGACATCTGGGCCGATGACGCGTCGCACGCCATCGACTTCATCCACTGGCTGCTCGGCGTCCCGGAGACGGTCACCGCGGAGATCGACTCCCTGTGCAACCCGCGGATGCCCAACGACAACGGCATCGCCCTCTTCCGCTACCCCGGCGGACCGGTTGCCGAGGTATGCAGCTCGTTCAGTTGCCCGGCCGGTGAAAACACCACCGAGATCGTCGGCGAGAAGGGGGTTGCCCTCCAGAACTATGGCGACGGGGTGAGCTGCAATGTGCCCCGTCCGGAAGGCGGTATCGCCCTCAAGTGGTTCCTCACGGAGAACAACGAGTGGACTGTCAGCGAGCTCGGCGCGCCTCCCAGCCACGGAGACCGCATCGCCAATCAGGCAGCGCCCATGTCCAAGTTCCTGCATGGCGACGGACCGCCAATCGCCACTGCCGAGGAAGGGCGCACCTCGCTCCGGATGATGCTGGCCTGCTACGTCTCCACCCGCGAAGGTCGCCGCGTCCGTCTGGACGACGAAGCCATCGCCGCGGTCGAGTAGCCCGGCCTCGATAGAACACTGACCGCGACGACCCCACACGTAGCCGCGTGTGGGGTCGTCAGCGGTTCGTCACTGGAGGTCTGCCTGTGGTACCCAATGAGCCAAATCGTCGTGAATTCCTCAGACGCTGTGGGGTTGCTGGGGGTGCGGCCGCGCTGTGCCAGCCGCCCGGTCGGGGCGCCGCTGCCGACGGGTCACGCCTTCCCAACATCGTGATGCTCATCTCGGACGACCAGGGCTGGGGCGACTATGGGTTCATGGGGCACCCAACCATCGAGACGCCGAACCTGGACCGCCTGGCTTCACAGAGCGTGACCTTCACCCGCGGGTATGTGGCGGCGCCGTTGTGTTGTCCCTCATTGGCGTCGATGATCACCGGGCTGCATCCGCATCAGCACAAGATCACCAGCAACGATCCGCCGTACACGGGCGACCCAAAGGAACGCTGGACCAAGCCATGGACGCCCGAACGCCGCAGGCTCCGCGACGAGATGATGGCGCACATGGACACGGCGCCAGCGCTGCCTCGACTGCTGGCTCAGCGGGGGTATGTGTCGCTGCAGACAGGCAAGTGGTGGTACGGCAACTTCCGCAGCGGCGGGTTCACGGAAGGGATGACGCACGGCGACATGGCCCGCGGTGGCCGACACGGAGACGAAGGGCTGAAGATCGGCCGCCAGACCATGCAGCCGATCTGGGACTTTCTCGACCGGACTGGCGACAAGCCGTTCTTCGTCTGGTACGCCCCCATGCTGCCCCATCAGCCGCACAATCCGCCCGAACGGCTGCTGAGCAAGTACAAGGACAAGACGGAGTCGGTTCACCTCGCCCGCTACTGGGCAATGTGCGAGTGGTGGGACGAAACGTGCGGGCAGCTACTCGACCGTCTCGACGAGAAGGTACTGTCGGACGACACGCTGGTCCTGTATGTTTGCGACAACGGCTGGATCCAACGGCCCAACGCTGACGGGTTCGCGCCCCGCTCGAAGCAGTCATGGTATGAAGGCGGCATCCGTACCCCGCTCATGGTCCGCTGGCCGGGGCATACTCACCCGCGACGCGACGCGACGACGCTGGCGAGCAGCGTAGACCTCGCGCCGACGATCCTCGCCGCCTGCGGACTGAAGGCGGCGCCTGAGATGCAGGGGATAGACCTGCTGGACGCGGCGGCGCTCGCCAGGCGAGAGGCGGTCTTCGGCGCCTCGTATTCGCACGACGCCGCTGACGTGAACGACCCGGCGAAGAACCTGTCGTCGCGTTGGGTGGTCAAGGGCTGGTGGAAGCTGATCCTGCCGGAGCCCAACCAACCAGGCGGCAAGGAGCCGGAGTTGTACGAGCTGAAAGCAGATCCTGACGAGAAGGACAACCTGGCTGCCGGGCAGCCAGACAAGGTGCAGGAGCTCCGGGCACTCCTCGATCAGTGGTACAAACCGGCATGAGGCCGGCAGAGGGGGAGTCGCAGATTAGGCTGATTGCGCAGAGAGGTTTCGACCCATCTGCGCAATCACGAGCTGCGCAATCAGCGTAATCTGCGGGAAAAGAGGTGTCAGCGTGACCTCAAAGCAACGTGTACTCACCAGCCTGAACTGGCAGGAGCCAGACCGCGTTCCCTGCCAGCTCTACCTGACGCCGGAGTTCCATATGGTTTCTCCTCGCGACTTCGAGGAGGTGTTCCGGCCGCAACTGCAGCGCTTCTACGACCTCGCCCACGACTTCGGCTGCAAGGCGATGATGCACTCGTGCGGAGACTCCCACGAGATCATGCCCACGTTCATCGAGAGGGGGCTCGAAGTGCTGGACGCCATGCAGCCCGAACCAGCCGGCATGGACCCGGAGACCATCCGTGCGCAGTGCAAAGGCAAGCTCGCCTTCTGCGGACTCATCAGCACGCAAGACACGCTGCCCTTCCGCACCGAGGAAGAGTGTCGCGCCGAAGCGCGCCACCGGCTGGACGTGATCGCCAAGGGCGGCGGCTACATCTTCGCCCCGGCGCACTGCATTCAGCCGGACACGCCTCTGAACAACGTGTTGGCGGTGTTTGAGGAGGCGTTGGGGAAGAGCCTGCAGTAGGGGGCAGCCCCTGTCGCCACCAGCCGTGCCTATTCGTCTCGCCACCACGTGCTCGGGCCGAGGCGTGGGCGTTCCGAGTCGCGGAGGCTCCGCGCCAAGCCGTTCGCGCGGGTCGTGGCCCGCATGGGGGAGAGGTTCGGAAAGCGCCGCGCGCAGGCCTCCATCGCGAGGTTTCCCGACACCCTCTCATTGTCGTCCCACGCGAGGCCAGTGAGAGCCAACAGGAACTCCTGCTGCTGGTCGACGGTGCGCCCCCAGTTGCGCAGGTACTCCACCGGGGACACTTGGTGCCGGATGAGCTGTTCGGCGTTGGCGTTACGGGTGTTGGCGTAGAGGCTGCGCGGGGCGGCGTACTCGATGAGGGCGTTGTCGTCGGTGTTGAGGGGGCCGGGGCCGGTGAACTGGGCGACTTCGTTGGTGCCGAACCGGAAGCGTGCCAGCAGGTCGTAGACGTTGGCCACGTCGACTCGGGACAGGTCATGGGCGAGTTGCGGGAGCTTCATGAGCTCGCGAAGGCGCGGCACCTTGAGGGTCAGCTCGCTGGCGCTGCCGAGGAGCATGAGGTCCGCGCGCTCCAGCGTCTGGAACACCACCATGTGGGGGAACACCGCGTGGAACGTGCGCATGAGCGTCTTGACGTGCCGCGGGTGCATGCCGTAGAGCTGCAGCCATTGGCAGAAGATCCCGCCCCCGCGCAGATGGGCACGACCCAGCTCGAATGATTGCTGCGTGAACAGGTTGGAGGTGCCGGTGATCCACGGGTTGGAGGGCTCGGAGATAATCACGTCGAACCGGTCCGGGGTCACCAACAGGTAGTTACGGGCGTCGTTGAGGACGGGCGTCACGCGCGGGTTGAGCCGGGGGCGGTTGTTGACGTGCTCGAAGTACCGCGAAGCCTGGATGATTGCCGGCTCGATCTCGACGGCCTTCACCGTCGTTCCCGGATAGAGTGAGGTGGAACCGACGGTCACGCCGCTGGCCCAGCCGATGACCAGCACGTCCTTGGCGTTACCGTGCAGGAGCATCGGCAGGTGCGCACTGAGCACTTGCGTGGGCATGTCACTCTCGGAGGATGCGTCGATCTTGCCGTTGGTGGCCAGCCAGATGTTGGTGGAGTCCTTCTCCCTGGCGACGGTGACCGTCGTCACCAGCCCCTCCTTGTAGTACAGCAGGTCGTAGTTGCCAACGGTGAACTCGCGGAAGCTCTCCCGGCTGAGCTTGTGCAAGTCTTCCGCATAGTGGTACATCCCGCTGGACATCAGCAGTCGGTTCCAGTGGGGCTGCCAGAGGTAGGCGTTGAGACCGGCCAAGGCGACCAGCCCAATGCAGCCGGCCGTGAGCGTGGGGGTAGGGGAGGGGCGCGCCACCAGCAGCACCGCCACCAGCAGGAGGTTCACCAGGATGCCGGCCATGAGCGTGCGCTGGATTCCCAGCGCGGGGATCAGCACGAACCCGGCAACGAAGGAGCCCACGATCGCGCCGGCCGTGTTGGCGGCATACACCTCACCGATGAAGCGACTGAGGCGGCCCATGTTCCCGGCGCAGACCCGGACGACGACGGGGAAGATGGCGCCCAGAAACAGCGTCGGCAACAGCATCACCGCCGCGCACATCAGCATCTGCACCGCGAAGATCATGCCTGAGGCGGGATCGATCTTCTTGAACAGCACGGTGAACCAGTACGGGAGTTGCCCAAACGCGCACAGTGTCGCGTAGCTCGAAGCGGCGACGCCAACCTGCAGAAGCAGGAAGAGCGTCGCACTGTGCGCTCGTAGTCGGTCGATCAGCAGCGACATTAGTGCGCTACCGGCGGTCAGACCGACGAGGAACGTGGCCAGCATGATCGAGAACGCGTAGACCGACGGCCCAATGATCATCGAGAGAACCCGGGACCAGGCGACCTCGTAGACCATCGCCACGGCGCCCGAAGCCGCGAAGCAGGCGAGCACTGCGATCACTGTGCGCCGCGGAGCGGTTTCGCCGGGAGCGGGTAGGGGAGAGGCCGCTGGCGCCGGGGCCGCGTCCCTCTCGGGGAGAGCTGTATCGCCGTCGTCGACTGCAAGCCGGCGGACCACCAGCACGATGGCTGCGAGGAGAAGGTTGACACCCGAAGCAACCCAGATCGTGCGGTGGACGCCGACGCCGGGAATCAGGACAAACCCAGCCCCCAGCGTCCCGACCACGGCGCCGAAGGTGTTCAACGTGTACAGCGTTCCAACGCTGAAGCCCAAGCGTCGCCAGTCCCGGGCGTAGAACTTTGCGAGCACGGGCAGGGTTGCGCCCATGCACGTGGTGGGTAGGACCAGAACCAGGAACGCCAGCGCGAAGCGAACCAGCGAGAACACGTAGAACGACGGCCCGAAGTGCGTTGCCACCAGTTTGTACAACGGCGTCAGACCGTGGAACACGGCCGGCACCAGGAGCGCGTAGACGCCCACCGCTGCCTCCAGAGCAGCGTAGAGAACCAGCGGCGCGCCGTGGCGGTCAACGATCCGTCCGAACACCAGGCTCCCCAGCGCCAGACCGGCCATGAACGCGGTCAGCACGGTGCTGATGGCGAAGGTGGTCGATCCGAAGATCAGCACCAGCATCCGGGTCCAAACAACTTCGTAGGTCAGGCTGCTCGCCCCGGAAAGCACGAAGCACGCGCAGACCACGACGGAGACGAGCGTCAGGCGGCGTTGCGCGGTCATGAGCGGCCCCCTTGGGCCACGGTGTTGCTACAGCAGGACCTACTTGAAGACGAGTGCACCAAATGCCTCCGGGTTCCGGCAGCCGCCCGGACTGGGGTTCCAGAGCGAGCGGACCGGCTCGGTCATGTCGCCCACCCGTCGGTTCCGCGCGACGTTGAGTAGCCACACCGTCCCCATGCGGGGCGGGTTGACACCCAGTTGCTTCAGTGGGAGCGCAACCTCCATGTAGTAGTGGGTCCTGCCTCGCTGCACCGCGACCTTCGCCAGGGATTCCCACTGTCGGTCCGTGACGGGGGGCGTTGTCGCCCCGCCTGCAGACAAGGTGCAGCGCTCGTCCAGGACCACGCCGTCCACGTTCACGCGGAGATGAAAGTAGTCGCGGCGTTTGCCGGCGCAGTCGAGGAAGAACTCCACCGACTCGTCGCGCGCCAACCGCGGGTCGTCGTGCTTTGTGCCGGTAGCCACGAGGGCGTGGATCCGTGGCTCTTCGCAGACCACGGCGAAGTACAGATGCGTGGCATCGTACGCCGCCATCCACTCTGGAGACGGGCCGCAGGGTCTCTCGCCGAACTCGCTCCCGAAGCGACCCAACCGGCGACCGAGAAGCCAGCACTCCTCACTCAAGATGCCGTTCACGGCCACACGCGCCCGGGCGGGCTGTGCCTCGCCCAGCTTCCGCACTAACAGTGGGGAAGCCGTCTCCACCGGCTGGTTGTCGCCAGCCCATGTCGTCCGGACCCGGGGCAGTGGATAGAGACTGCGGGTTAGCCGTCCTTGCCCCGGGAGCACCACCGTCTGTCGCGGTCGCAACGACTCCTCCCCGGCCGTGCGGCCCGCTGCTGTCCGCCACCCGGAGGCGCCGAAGTCGAAGGCGGCCTGCATGGTCTGCGTGGAGTGGTTGGTGAGTGTCAGCGTCGTTGCCACCGGCGAGTCAAGCGCTTGTTCATCGATATCAACAGGCCCAAACGCCGTCAGCAGCAGTCCGGCGAGTGCTGCGGCCGAGTTCAAGGAAAGTGCCTCCCGGACATCAGTGCGAGTCCAGGCTGACAGTGTGCCCGAGGTTCCCCGCTTGGGCAATGGCCCAGGCAAGGAAGAAGGAGACCCCAAAGGCACCGCGAAGACTAAGGGCCATCACACCGGGAGTTGACACGGAGGAGCAAGACCATGAGCGACAAGTACGGAGTAGGCATCGTTGGCATGGGATGGGTGTCAGGCGAGCACTTCAAGGCGTACTCGAACAACGAGCACGCACAGGTGCGAGGCGTCTGCAGCCTGACCGTGGACGAGTCAAAGGCCAAGCTGGCGGAGCTTTCCGCGACGCAGTGCACGGAAGGCGTCGAAGTCTTCGCCACCTACGAGGAGATGTTGGCTTGCCCGGAGATCCAGATCGTCTCCGTCTGCTCGCCCCCGTCCCTCCACCCCGCTCAGGCCATCGCCGCGGCGCGAGCCGGCAAGCATGTCTGCATCGAGAAGCCGTTGGCGCTCAATCTGGCCAACCTACGGCGCATCCAGCAGGCAGTGGATGAAGCCGGCGTGAAGACCATCGTCAGCCTCGAGTGCCACTACAACCCGGAGGTGCAGGTGATCAAGTCCCTACTGGATCAAGGGATGATCGGCGAGGTCTTCCAGTGCGAAGCAGACTACTACCACGGGATTGGGCCGTGGTACGCGCAATGGTCGTGGAACATCACGCCGCAGGAAGGCGGCAGCTCGTACCTGAGCGCCGGTTGCCATGCCCTGGACGCCGTGCGCTACTTTGCCGGCAGCCGCGTAACCGAGGTCTCCGCGTTTGCGAACACCAGCCGCAGCAACAACCTTAAGTACCAGTACCCCCCGAACACCGTCTGCATCCTGAAGTTCGAGAATGGCGTCATCGGGAAATGCGCCTCGTCCATCGAGTACATCGGCCCGTATTACTTCCCCATCACGATCAACGGCGACGCGGGCCACATCCGCAACAACCAGCTCTGGTCCAACAAGATCAAAGGACAGCAGGGGATGGCCACCATCCCGACGATCATGCTGGACAGCGGCGACGTGACGCACCATCCCTTCCAGGGAGAGATGGACGAGCTACTGGACTGCATCGTCAACGATAAGGAGTCCCATCTGTCCGTGAACAACGCCGCCAAGACGTTCGAGGTGGTCTACGCCGCCGACCAATCTGCCAAGGAAGGCCGGACGATCAGGATAGAAGAATTCCTGGCGAAGTAGGACGGTCTGACCGTGCGGTCGCGGCAAAGGGCGGGCCGGCTTCACAGCCGGGGCGCCGGCCCGCTGTGCGCGGACCCGGGCGTCGTCCGATCTGTGTCGGCGGAGGCCTTCGCCCCTCCGCGGCCGGCCTTTCTCCCACCGAACTCAGTGACCCGCCTCGAGTTCGTGGGAGATATGGAGTGAGACCGCGACGGGAATTGCGGAGCGGACCCTAACTGACCGGCGGGGCCGGCTTCTTGTTGGCACGGGCTTCGCGACGACGTTCCCGAAGTCTTTCTTCTCGACGCTTGCGGCGGCGGGCGATTTCTTTCTGGCGAGTGCGATTCCGCTTCATGGACGACCTCCCGAGGGGGCAGCTTGGCTCCGCCTGCACGCCGACGCTCGATAGGAGCGAGCGCCTGGCAGCCTGGCCTGCGCTGCCCATCGTTCGGCGCCCCGCGGTGGGGTGATTGCGGCGAACGAACTCCGGCCGGCGGTGAATCCCTTAGGATACCGCGATGCTGGCGCGAGGTCAATCCGTAGGCGGCGAACGCGGCAAACTCCCGAGGTGGCTGAAGATCGAGTCAGCGAACAAACGCCTTGCCGCGGTATCGCCGCTTCAGCTCCGCGTCGCGGGGCTGGCTGGGCTTGCTCTGGGGTTGTCGCTTGCCGGCGATGCAAGCCTGTACGCTGTGCTCCCGTCTCGGCCCGCGGCCGCCGGTGTGGACCTGGCTGCGGTTGGCCTGCTGCTGAGTCTGAACCGGCTGGTGCGCCTCGGTTTCAACCCGCTCTCGGGCCTGCTGTATGACCGGTTCGGCAGGCGGCGGCTGTACACGCTTGCGCTGGTGTTGGGCACAGCCTCTACGGCGATGTACGCGACAGCACCGGGGCTCGGTCCGTTCTTGGCGGCCCGGGCTGTGTGGGGGGCGTCGTGGGCGCTGATCCTGGTGGGCGCCTACAGCATGTTGATGGACGTCGCCTCGCCGGAGAACCGCGGCCTGCTGAGCGGCACGTTGCAGACAGCCTACTTCCTGGGTGCGGCCTTCGGCATGGTGGGGGCGTGGCTGGCTGACGCGTTCGACTTCAGGACGGCAATGTTCGTCTGCGCCGGAATCACAGCATTGGGCGTGGGGGCCACGCTGGGGTTGCCGGAGACGCACCCGCCCGCGAACCGAGGGGCGCCTCCCCCGCGACCCGCTGGCGCCACGCGTTCCTGGCGCGGCTTGCTGGTGATCAACGTGCTCTACGCCCTTGGGTTCTTCTGTGCGAACGGCGTGTTCTACTCGACCCTCGGCCGGTACCTGAACGAGGGATGGGGCACGGTTGTGACGCTGGGGAATTTGCGGGTAGGTGTGACCACCCTCACTGGGTCTCTGTTGCTGGTGCGGTCACTGATGGGGCTCCTCGCCGGCCCCGTGGCAGGCCGGCTGTCTGACCGGCTTGGGCGCTGGCAGGTCGCGGCCGCCTGCGCCCTCGTCTCGGGGATTGGTTTCCTCGGCCTGGCGTCGCAGCATGTGCTGCTGGCACTTGCCGGAGGCGCGGCGTTGCTGTTGGGGATTCCGGCGATGGTCGCCATCCTGGCGGCGCTGACGGGCGACCGCTCCGATTCGCGCGGCTACGGGGTCGCGTTCGGGGGGCTCGCCACCTTCGGCGACGCCGGCGCCGCAGCCGGCCCGCTGCTGGGGTACGCTCTGCTGGCGAGGAATGTGCCCCTCGGCTGCATCTACACCGGGTGCGGCTGCGCGCTTCTGCTGGGTGCGGTCGTCGCTTGGCGAACGGGCGCCCGCCGCACCCACAGCGGTCGTGGGCACGATTGCCGACGGGCGGACTGACGCTACAACCACCGTGGCGGCGCCGCAAGCAACGCAAAGGCGGCGCTGAAACCTGCCACAGGATCGGGTACCATTGGCTCCCAGTCGCCGGTCGCGACAGACCCGGCGATGACCGGTGTGGTGGCTGTCCCGGTGCCGTTCCTCGGGACTACCGGCTCGCCATGGTAGCGAACGCGGCGTCCGCCTGGAGCGGTGAGTGCCGCGCTCCGCGTTCCTTTCAAGGAGGTGGTTGTGTTGCATGGTGGCATTGCCGAAGCTGTGCTGTTCGTGGCGATTCTCCTGGCGGTCGCCTCGGTAGTCGGCATCGCGCTGCATCGAGTGAGCTTCCCGTTCACCGTGGCGCTGGTGCTGGTCGGCATCGTGGTCGGTCAGGTTTCTCACGCCCACGGGTTCGAGGTCATCTCCCATTTCGAGTTGTCGCCCGACTTGGTGTTCTTCGTGTTGCTGCCGGCGCTGCTCTTTGAGTCGGCGCTCAACCTGGAGGTCCGGCGGCTCCTGCGCGACGTGATTCCCATTGCCGTGCTCGCGATTGTGGGGCTGTTGGTGTGCGTGGCTGTGGTGGGGGCGGCAATGTGGCTGGGCGCCGGGGTGGCGGTGCCACTGGCACTCCTTTGCGGCGCGTTGGTGTCCGCCACCGACCCGGTGGCTGTGCTGGCCATGTTCAAGGAACTGGGCGCCCCCAAACGGCTCAATGTGCTCATCGAGGGCGAGAGCCTGTTCAATGACGGCACCGCCCTCGTGGTGTTCGCCATCATCTGGAAGGTCGTGGACGAGGGCGGCGCGTTCGGCTTTGCCGCAGCACTTGGCGGAGTCGGGCGGTTCCTCGTAGTCTGCGTCGGTGGAACGGCGTTTGGGCTGCTGATGGGGGCATTCTTCGCCAAGCTGGTGTCCTGGGTGGAGGACCAACCCGCCATCGAGGTGACGCTGACTGTTCTGACGGCGTACACCACGTTCCTGATCGCGGAGCACTTCCTCCACGTGTCCGGGGTGATCGCGACAGTGATCGCCGCCCTGGTGATGGGCAGTTACGGCCGCGCGAAGTTCTCGCCCGAAACTCGGGAGTTCCTACCGGAGTTCTGGGAGTACGTGGCGTTCGTCGCCAACGCGCTGATCTTCCTGTTGGTCGGGTTGTCGGTTCAGCCGGCGGGGCTGCTCCACAACCTGCCTGCCATCATCTGGGGCGTGCTGGGCGTGCTGGTCGCCCGGGCGGCGGCGGCCTACGGGCTGATCCCCGCGGTGAACCGCCGCGTCAAGAGCCCCGACATCGACCGACCCTACCAAACGGTGATCTTCTGGGGCGATCTGCGCGGCGCGCTGGCTCTGGCTATGGCCCTGACCTTGCCGGCCTCTTTCGAGTACCGCTCGTTCGTGCTGGACTTCGCCGTCGGCATCGTGCTCTTCACGCTCCTGGCCAAAGGGCTGACGCTGGGCATGATGAGCCGATGCCCCTGCCGGACCCGTTGACTCGCGGGGAGTTGTGGCTGCTGCAGCAGTCGGCCAAGTGGGAAGCGAGGTCGTTCGTTGCCGACCGGCTCACCTGGAAGCGGGCGGCACGGCTGCACGACGTTTGCCGCGCCGTGGTGTTCGCTTGTCGGGCTGTCGTGGAGGAGATCGGGGTTCTTGAGGAGAGCGGGGCGCTGACAACCGGAACCGCCGAACACGCGAAACAGCGCTACCACGAGGAGGAGCAGGAGGCGGTGCGCCAGCTCGAAGAGATCGGTCGGGAGCACCCGCGCTACGTGGCGCAGGCCGAGACTGCGCTGGCCGCCAACTTCGCGCTTCGAACAGAGAAGGCACTGTTGGAGGAGTTGTACGAGAAGGGAGTCGTGTCAGACAAGGTGTTGGCAGGTCTCGAACGAGAGATCGCCGGCAAGCTGCATCGCGTGCGACACCTGAAACCGGCCGAGTCTGCGAGCGAGACTCCCCCCGAGGCAGACGAAGGCAAGCGCTCCTCTGGCGCGGAAGGGGAGACGCTGTCGGACTTGGGGCGCCTCGGTGAGGAAGGCCCGGGGGTAGACGCGGCGCCGGAGGACCCGGACGAGGAGTGAAGGCGTTGCCGCTAACAGTTGAGCCGGCGGACCGTGACCGCAGGAGACCGCAGGAGACCGCAATGAACCTTGAGTTCCGACTGATGCGGCAGAGCGACCTCGACGTTGCGCGGCGGCTCGACCGCGACTCGTTTGGCGCGCTGTTTCACGAGTTGACCGGCCAGCCGGATACGCTTGCGCCCCGGGAGCCGGAGTTCTTCGCTCACTGGCTGCGCACGGATCCGGGCGGCGCCTGGGTGGCTGAGCTGAACGGCGAGGTGGTCGGCGTCAATTTCAACCACGCCCGCGGGCGCAACGCGTGGATCGGGCCGCTGGCGATGAAACCGGGTGTACAGCTCCGCGGCGGCGGGCGGAGGCTGTGCGAGAAGGGCATCGAGTACTTGGAGGCGCAAGGGTGCTCGGCCATCGGGCTTGACACGTATGCGAACAACCCCGTGTCGGTGAGCCTGTACTTGAAGCTCGGGTTCGAGGTCGCGGGAGGCACACTGGTGTTGCGGCGGGACTTGACCGAGACGTTCCCGGGGGGGGGTGTCGGACTGCAGGCCCTTCCCGCCACTGAAGCCGACATGCCGACGCTTGTGCGGCTGGACGAGAATGAGTCCGGGTTCCGGCGCGAGCCAGATTTCCGCTTTGCCCTTGATTGGGAGGCGGCGACCCTACTCAAGCTGTGTGGGGACGGCGACAGCACCCACGGCATGGCCGTGTGCTGCCAGAAGCGCGGCGCTGGTTTGCTTGGCTCTCTCTATGTGAGCGCAGAAGCCGCTGGGCGCGGCGGGCTCACGGCGCTGCTCGAAGGCGCGCGCGCCTTCTATCTTGCCCGGGGCCTCCACGAGCTGCAGGTCACGCTGACTGCGAGCGACTTGCGCCTGACGGAGGCGCTGTTCGACCTGGGGTTCAAGACGCGAACGGCGATGGTCCGGATGGTCCGCGAACGCAAGCTGCGAAGCGGACCGTTGCGTGGACCGCTATGCTCCGAGAAGGGGTAGGCTGCTTGCGGCGGGCCAGGCTACAGGCGGCGCCCGGGGTTCGGCTTGACAGCCCCGCGGAAGCCCCGTACCATGGTGGCTGGTTTCGTGCGCACGGGCACCGAAGCCCCCACAACACCGGGAAGGTGACGTAGAGGAAGTGAGAATTGAACACACTGTGTGAAGCAGCACGTCGAGCGCTGCAAGTTTCGCCTGACGACAATGTGGCCACCTTGTTGGCACGCGCGGAAGTCGGTGAGGAGGTCCGCGTCCAGGGGCCCGCGGCTGGCCCGCGGCTGGAAGCTTTGTCAGCGATCCCGTTTGGGCACAAAATCGCGCTGGTGGACATTGCCGCCGGCCAGCAGGTAGTGAAGTACGGCCAACGGATCGGCCGGGCGACCGCCGACATCCCTCGGGGGGATCATGCGCACGTCCACAACGTCGTTGGTGAGCGCGGGCGCAAAGACAAGCAGCGCCTGGAAGATGACCGAGACGGCGCTATCGTCGGGGGAGGCGATCACTGTTGAAACTGACCGGCTATCGGCGGACCGACGGACGAATCGGCTGCCGCAACCACATTCTCGTCATCCCTACGGTTCAGTGCGCAAACCGCGTTGTCGAGTTGATCGGCGAGCAGGTCCCGGAAGCTGTCGGCGTTCCCCACGTGTGGGGGTGCACCTTTGGCGTTGCCGATAATCACGTCATCGAGCGCACGCTGGTCGGCTTTGGCAGCCACCCAAACGTGTACGCAACGTTGCTGGTCAGCCTCGGGTGTGAGACCATCTCGGGCGAACAGGTGGCCGCGCGCATCGCTGCCACCGGCAAGCCCGTCGAGTTGCTGACGATCCAGGAGTGCGGCGGCACGGCGAAGACCACCGAGCGAGGCCTGGAGATCGCCCGCCGCTGGGCTGCTGAAGCAGCGGCTGTCGAGCGCGAGGCGTTCGGCGCCGAGGAACTGATCGTTGCGCTCGAATGCGGTGGGTCGGATGCGTTCTCCGGCCTGTCGGCGAATCCGGCGGTCGGGGCTGCCAGCGACCGTTTGGTGGAGACCGGTGGCACGGTGATCCTCTCGGAGACGACGGAGATCATCGGCGCGGAGCACCTGCTCGCAGAGCGCTGCGTCGACGCAGCCGTCCGCAAGGATCTGCTCGACGCCGTGGCGTCGGCCGAAATGCGGTTCGCCACTGCTTCCAGAGAGGCGAGCGGGATCTACATCACTCCCGGCAATATCGAGGGCGGCCTTACCACGATCGCCGAGAAATCGCTGGGATGCATCCACAAGGCCGGGAACTCGCCGGTGCAGGAAGTGCTCACCTACGGCCGCCGGCCGTCGAGGCGCGGTTTGGTGGTGATGGACACCCCCGGCTACGATGTCTCCTCCATCACGGGAATGGTTGCCGGAGGCGCGCAACTCACCTTCTTTACCACCGGTCGCGGAAGCCCCACCGGGTGTCCGATTGCCCCGGTCGTGAAGGTATGCAGCAACTCGGACACCTTCGGCCGTCTGGCCGACAACATGGACGTGAATGCTGGCGCCGTCATCGATGGCAACGCCACTCTCGAAGAGGTCGGCAAGGCAATCTTTGACGAAGCCTGCGCCGTGGTGAACGGGAAGCGGACCAAGTCCGAGGAATACGGCCACCGGGAGTTTGCCATCGCGGCGCCCAGCGTGTACTACTGCCGGCTCGAAGCCAACGAACTCGGCTGAACGCAGTGTTTGGCGGGATGCCTCCGACCTAACCGGTGCCAGCGGCCGCCGTTTGAATTCGAGCCTGCCTATAGTATAATACGGGGGTCCGGATCGCCGTCTGCGCAAAGGGGGCCGCAGCGGGCGTGGATTCGGCGCACCAGTTACGAGGTGAACGCCACTATGCTTCGATTCGCATCCAGAGCACTAGCTGCCGGTTTGGTGCTGCTTGGTGGAGCACTGCTTACGGGCTGTGGGGGCGGGGGGGGGCAGCTAACCGGCGCCGCCGTCCCGAGCGCCGCGGGTTCCGTGAGCGTGCAGATTGGCTCACCGGGGCGGTCTACGCAACCCGCCACGGCGACGGCGGTCCTATGGGGAGAGGGCATGGCGAACGCCGCCAGCAAGACGGTCACCATCGACCCGGACCCGACGAAGAACGTCGTGACGTTCGAGAGCGTGCCGGAAGGGAACAAGCTGGTGCGGGTAGACCTGTTGGACTCGGACGGCGGCATTGCGGCCATGGGCTTCGACAAAGTGGTGGTTTCGCCGGGCACGAGCGTTCCCTCGACGCCAAGCGTCTCCTCCGCGTGGGACTGGCAGACGACGGTCCTCGGAACCACTACCGTCCTGGGAAAGCCGGTCTCTATTCTGTCTGAAGGCTACCCGACCGCCCCGGGGAAGCAGTTCTTCTACAGCACTTCGAAGGGGGGCGTCTTCCTCAACGGCTGGACGGAGTACACCCCGCTCATGGCCAGTACCACCAGAGACCGGTCGCCCGTCTCCTTCGGCGTGCTCCTCCTCGAAGATCCACTTCCAATCATCGTGCCCGGAGCGGGCCCTGGCAGCCGCTGGCAGCACAATGCCCGGGTCTTTGCCGTGACCAACTCGACCCTCACCTCCCCGGCAGAGATCAAGCAGAGCGACCTCGTGGCGATCGGCAATCTGACCGTTTTGTCACAGTACGAGAGCGTGCACGGGGTCAGCGTCCCAGCCGGGAACTTCGCCAATGCTTCGCTGCTGACCATGCAGATGCAAGGAGAGGAACTTCTCAACTCGCCGATCCCGTTCTTCATGGGGTTGGACGTGACCACGTATGTTGTCAAGGGCGTCGGCGAGGTGATGAGCCGGACCCGAGACTACTCGTCGCAGTACGTCAGTGAGACGGTGCGCCTGTTGGTTCCCGCTCCAAGCGCGGCGCTCACTTCGACCACCCGCGGAGCGATCCCCTACGCACTCAGCGATGCGCTGTTCCCGCTGGACGTGGGCCGCACTTGGACGTGGAAGGAAGTGGCGCCAGTCTCCTACTCTCTGACCGACAATACCAGCACGCTTCAGTGACGGCCCCGGGTGCCCGAATCTCCGAACGTACACGTCCGACACCGAAGGAGGACATTCCGACGATGAAAAAGATACTGATGATTCGTGCGGCGACGATTCCGGTGGTCGCAGGGCTCACCATGCTGCCCTGGCTGGTCGGCTGTGGCGGCGGCGGGGGCTCGTCGCTGAGCCAGACCGCGGCTGGCACCGGCAGGGGGGCACTGACGGTTTCCGTAGATTTCCCGGCAAGCCGAGCGGCCAACCTCCCCCCTGAGGTGCAGACGGTCCGCATAGCGGTATCGGGTATTGGGTTGGCCACGCCGCTGACGGCGGTGTTGACACCTGACAAGGAGACGACTACGTTCAGCGCTGTGCCGGTGGGTCTGAAGCAGGTACTTGCCACCGGCCACACGACTGCGTCCGACGACACGATTCTCGCTGGCGCGTTCAACGAGGTAGAGATCGTGGAGGATGCGGATGCTGCCACTGCGGGCATCCAATCGGCGTCGGTCGAACTTGTGATGGGGCCGCCGGCGCACGTCAGCAAACTCACGGTTGGCGGAACCAAGGACATTGGTGGCGTTTCCGCCACCGTGATGCTGGGGGATACGCTGCAGGACGAGATGTACTTCTTGCGGGACGACACCGGCCTGCGCCAAGTCGGCGAATCGGAAGCCCATTACGCCGGTGGCGCTGCGCTTCTCACGCAGCAGAGGCTCTACAGCCCCCCGCTTCTGAGGGTGCCCTTTGGCGTGGCCCCCGGGCACATTTCGCAACAGACGAGCAACGTCTTGGTGGACGGACTGCTCAAGGAGCAGGTCGCCTCCACTGTCAAGTTCGTGGGCTTTGAGACCCTCGCCCTTCCGCTGGGCACCTTCCACACGGCCAGGGTCGAGATCGCTCGGGAGGTCACGCCGATCGCCAGGTCGCGACAGACCCCGGGGACAGACACGACGGTCTTCTGGCTGGCGGCCGGAGTGGGGCCGGTGGCAGTGTATGAGGACGATCAGGTTTCTACCCTGCAGGATGGCGGCCTGCCCCGACTGAGTCTACTCACGAGCACCACGTTCCCGCCGCCGACGGCTGGCTCCTCGACCTCGGGCCTGTTGACGCCGGAGTACTTCCCCCTGAACGCCGGCGCCGGCCTGACGTTTGTCGATCTCGTCAAGCGCGAGCTTGGAGGCGTGGTGGTCTCGGGGGGATCTGACCCCGCGATCTGAGTGACCAGACCCCTTACAACAGAAGCGCTCGCAGCCGGGTTTGCCGACTCGCCGTTTGAGGTCCGCCCTTGGGTCAGTTGGCGTTGGCGGACGCTCGAAGTGTCCCTCCTTTCGGCCCAACTTGAGCGATTGAGGCGCGCGAGGGGCGGGCCGGTCGTGGTTGCGGGCTCGGCCGGGAAGGCCGGCCGGTTCGGTAGTCCGGAGTGGCTTGCGGCTTTCCGTGAGGTTGTCCGAGTTGCGGCGGAGATCGAACAGCCGCTGTGGGTCGAAGTGCCGGCCTTCCACACGGAAGCACTTCGGCTGGCCTTGATTGGCGATCGGGGGCAGTTCCGCGCACGCGTGCTCCGCTTCGACGACTGGGAGACACGTGCGGGGAAGTGGCGCAAGCGACGAATCAACGATCCGCTCCTGCTCGGACTTGCCTCGCCGCTGAACGAACGGGGGCACTTGAATCTGTCTCACTCCCTGGACGTGACCCAAGCGCTGCAGCGCTTCGAGGTGCCCAGCGGGCTCACTTCGTCGCTGGCGTATCGAGTGCTGACGTTCACGGTTCAGACCTGCGAGTGGGCTGACTGCCTGGTGCGCGAAGCCACCGAGGCGTACGTGAGCGAGGTGTTGGCGCCGCTCCTTCAGGCGGCAGGGGACTGGTTCGGCGAGAGCCTCAAGGGCGTCTTCGTGCCTGCCCCCGCGATCCTGCCACCGGGCGCCGCTGCAGACGCCATTCCGTGGTCTTTCGGCCTCACGGAAGCATTTGGCGAGCAGCGCGACTACGCCCTGATTCCGCAGCTTCCGGCGCTGTCGGTGGATACCGGTGTTGCCCACACGCGCGTGCGCCGCGACTACTGGGAGACTGTCAGTCGCCTGTACGCTGAGAGCTTCCTGCGTCCCGTCCGCGATTGGTGCCATGCGAACAACGCCCAAGTCGGGTTTGTGCCTCCCCGAGCGGTCGACCCGCGCGAGTTGATCCGCGCGTGTGCCGACCCGGCGATCCTGCACCGGCTGTCGGACGTGCGTTGCATTGACGACGGAGAGCCTCTGCACCTGCGGGCACGGACTGCTCTGGCGCTCGAACGGGAGCCCCGAGCGACGCGCTGCTTGCTGCGCCAAACGGACGGCGCGTTCGCCTCCCGTAGAGACGTTGCGTGCAACGTCTCTACAGACGACGCCGTCCGCGCGCGCCGCGCTGTTCTTGCTCGCTGCGCCAGCTTTGGGCTCAACGGCGCGATCGTCGAGTGCCCTCCGAGGGAGGAGGCGCCTGGCGACGACCAGCTTGCCCGGTCGTTGCACGAGTGGCAGGGAGCGGGGCACTGGCTGAGCAACGCGGGCACCCGCCGCTGTCAGGTTGCTGTGCTGTGGCCTGTGCGCTCCCAGTGGGCACACTATGACCCGCGTCGTCAGGACCCGCTGCTTGGCGTTGTGGCTCGCGACCTCCAATATGTGGCTGCGCTGCTGGCCACGCTTGGGCACGAGTTCGACTTGGTGGACGAAGAGGGGCTCGCCTCAGCGACGCTCAGCGACGAGCGACTCCACGTTGGTGGCTCGGCATACGAGATGGTAGTGCTCCCCTCGCTGACCTACCTGCCTGCAGCAACGTGGGATCTCCTGGTGGAGTTCACGCATCTGGGTGGCAAGGTGGCTGCATTCGGTCTTTTGCCGCGGGAATCGGAGTCGGGTCTCGATGCCGACTTTGCGGCAAAGGTGCAGGCGGACACGCTGGTTGATCTGGACTATGTGTACCGCACGTATGAGGCCGAGGCCGTCGATGGCGAGGGCCGAATCGACTCCTTTCCCATCTTCCGCGAGGATTTGTCGGAAGGGCGGTTCTGCTCCTATCAGCCGCGGCTGGTGGAGGACCAAGAGGACGCGCGACTGCGGGTCATGCAGATTATGGTGGAGTCCCTCGATGCGGAGGTGGAGGGGCTCGGCGACGCCGTTCGGTGCGAGCACCGCGGGCTCGACGACGCCAACCTGTATGTGGTGACGAACGCCTCGACTGAGGCGCAGCGGACGAACGTCCGGATTCGGCGGACGGGCGTTCCGGTCAATTGGCGGGTCGACGAACGGGTCTCGGAGGAGTGCCACGCCTACGCCGTCATCGACGCGGCGACGACGTCGCTGATGCTGACGTTGTCGCCCCATGAAGTCGTGGGGATCACGGTGCGACCCGGGACGCACAACCATGTGGACGGCGCGAACTTCGCCGTGACCGACCTGACGGAAGGCACTCGCGGGCTGCTGACGGCCTCCGGCTACTCGCTCAAGGCGGGCAAGGCGGCGGCGCTGTTCGAGCCGCGGTCAGGGAGAACGGACTGGGCGGAGGACTTCGTCTCGGGGCGGCCGGTTGAGCTGCCGCTGTCCGGGCCGTGGCAGGTTCGGTTTTCGGAGCCCAACCGCTACCGGCTCGCCGCGTGGCAGTGCAAGGCGGGCGTGCAATTGCCGACGCTCTCCTCACGGCTACTGAGGCGCTGGGAGCGAGATTGGCAACCCCTCCCGTCGGCTGCCAGTCCTCCGCCCGCTGGGAGCACTCTGCGGACGAGCTTCCTTGCGACCAGCCCTGTGCCTCAGACGGTGCTGTGCTTTGCCGAGGAGGCGCGACTGCTCCGTGTCTTTCTCAACGGGGACGAGTTGCTGCTCGGCGGAACCACGGGGGGCGTCGAGGTATCCAGCATGCTGCGCGCGGGCGAGAACCAGCTTGTGGTGCTCCCCCCGGCGGACGGCGATGGAGAGCCGCTGCCTGCGGTCGCCCGGTGCCTGTGGTTGGAGGGGCGGTTCGAGGTGGGCGCCACCCCGACGCTGGACACGCTCAGCCTCGCTGCTGACGAGTACGCACTCGACCTGGCCGACCTCCTGCTGAAGCACTCGTACTACCGCGGGCCCCTGGTCGCAGCAACGACGCTCGAAGTGCCGCGGGAGCTCGAGCACGCATACCTCTTCCTTGCACTGGAGGAGTGCGCCTACCCGGTCGAGGCTGAAGTCAACGGCGCGCCCGCCGGTCTCTGCTGGCGGCCGCCCCACCGCTTCCACGTCACGGACAGACTCCGCCCGGGCACCAACGCCGTGAGCCTCCAGCTTCACGTCACCAGCCAGTGCACCGGCCCGCCCTTGGCGGGAGTGAGCTTGTTGGCCTTCCCGGCTGTCCACCTAACCTTCGACCCGGCCGGCATCCGCACAGCAGAGACCTCTCCCAGAACGGCCGGCGTCCGCCTCGCGCCCCCTGCCACCGTCATCGAGCTGAACTGACCAAGCACGTGACACGTGACACCTGACACTTGACACTGCGGAGCAACGTATGAACCACACCGTCGGAGTAGGCATTGTCGGTTACGGCTACGCAGGCAGGAAGTTCCACGCCTACCTCCTCGGGCTGGCCGACGGCCTGGAGTTGCGCGCCGTATCCAGTCGCGCGCCAGAGCGGCGCGCGCAGGCGGAAGCCGACTACGGCGTGAAGACATATGCGACCGTCGATGAACTCGTGGCGGACGACTCGGTCGACTTGGTCGTTGTCGCCACGCCCCATGACAGCCACGCCGCACTGGTGTGCAAGTCGCTGGAGGCAGGCAAACACACGGTGTGTGACAAGGTGATGGCGCTCACCGTTGAACAAGCCGATGCGATGGTCAGGGCCCGCGACCGCAGCGGGAAGGTGTTGAGCGTCTTCCACAACCGCCGCTGGGACGGCGACTACCTGACCGTCAAGAGGCTCCTGGCAGACGGGCAGATCGGGCCAGCCTACGCCATCGAGTCGACCGTGATGAGCTACGGCGAGCCCCGGTCGTCGTGGCGCACCAAACTCGATGTTTGTGGCGGGCAGCTCTACGACTGGGGCGCGCATCTGGTTGACCATGCGCTGCTGATTGGCGGCGGGCTGCCGGAGGGGGTGTGCTGCAGCGCGCAGTACCGGAAGTGGGACGTGGAGGTCGACTCCCACCTGAAGCTCATGCTGACGTTCGAGAGCGAGCTGGTCTACCTCATCGAACTCAGCCGCCTCTGCGCCGCCCCCAAGCCGCGTTGGTACGTCCTAGGCGAGTCCGGCGCCTTCACAAAGCATGGGCTTGACCCACAGGAGGGGGCGATGAACGCCGGTCACATCGAGACGGCCGAAGACCCGGAGGCCAACTGGGGGCGGCTGGTCGTGGTGGGCGGCGACGGCGAGAAGACCGAGACGCTGCTGCCCACCGAACGCGGCTGCTGGACGGCGTACTACGACAACATTGCGGCGCACCTGCTGCGCGGGGAGCCCCTTGCCGTCCCCGCAGAGCAAGCGCGGGACGTGGTGCGCGTGATCAACGCCGCCATGGAGTCGGTCCGCACCGGCGCCTCCGTCACGGTGACTTCCTGATGGTGCGGAAGAAGCCGCCGCCGCCTCCGCCTGTCCAGCCGCTTCGACTCGTCGGGGCTGCCAGAGTGATCTTCCTTGCGGGACCGTTCGTGCTGGTCACGCTGATGCCGTTCCACGAGTTGTTGGGTGCGGCGTGCAAGTACCTCGGCGCCTGGGACGAAGCGGTGCTGCTGCTAATGGCGCTATCGTGGGCAGTACTGTGGCGCAACGGGGCGGCGGGGCCGACTCGGTGGCGGTGGTTGAGCGCCACCCTCCTCCTCTTTGCGTTCGCCTGCCTCGCCTCGGCGGCGGCCAACGGGCTGCCGGGCGATTGGTTCACCCAGGCGCGGAAGCTGCTTCCGTACCCAGTGCTCTGCCTGCTGATCGTCAACTCCCGCGAACTGATGGACGAGACGTGGCGGCGTCGGGTGCTCGTCTCGGTGGTCGTGGCCGGGGCCGTCGCAGCACTCTGGGCAATCGCGTCGTACGCGTTGTTCTACCACGGCCACCTCGACGATGGCGGGCGGCTCTCCAAGTCATCGGCGGTGGGGCGCGTGTTGCTCTATCCGTACACCCGCCGCGTGGAGTTGGGCCGGATTGACCGCGCCGTCGGGTCGTTCCTCAACCCCAATGTCCTCGGCAGCTACCTCGTCGTTGTCGCCACGCTCTGTGTCGGCTTGCTGCTGAGCCAGACCCGAAAGCTGCCGCAGGTACTCCTCGGCTCGACGGCGTTCGTCGCAGTCACGGCGCTGGCCCTGACGAACTCCCGAGGCGCCATGGTCGGTTTGCTGGCTGCCTCAGTCGTCGTGGCCCTGCTCCGCGACCGGCGCGTCCTCGCCGTGCCGGTGGTGCTGCTGGTGCTGGTGGCAGGGCTGACCCCCATGGGCCGGACGGCGGAGCGCGTCAGCCACGTCTCGCAAGGAGACAGGACGCGCCTGACAAAGCCGGTGCAAGCGTTCCAGGCAATCCGCGACTGCCGCTGGCTGGGGAAGGGGCTGGGGACCACTGGCTACGGCGACATGCAGTACGCCACGCTGCTCTTTGAGACAGGTCTCGTCGGTCTGGGGTGCTTTCTCGCCCTGCTAATCGCCGCGTTCGCAAGCTGCGTGCAAGCGGCGCGCCGCCCCGGGCAGCCGCTTGTGCAGAACGTCAACGCCTCCATTGCCGGCGTCTGCCTCGCTGGCGGCGTCCAAGGGCTGGCGGCCGACTACTTCGCCACCCCGCAGCGCGCCTGTCTGTTCTGGCTCCTGATCGCCCTGGCCGCCCGCAGCGCCCAGGAGCCGCTGAAGCAGTTGCCGCCGTTAGCGGGGGAGGACGAGGGGTAGTCGCGCGGGCGTCGCCGTCTCAGGCATCCCGTGAGGCGGGGAGCCCGATGCCTGCCCGGTAGCTGCCGAGGACGGCGCCAGTTGAGGGGGTGTTGTGCCGTGGGCCTACGCCTCGCCGACCCGGTGCAACTTCATCAGGTTGGTTGAGCCGCGGGCAGCGATAGGGGAGCCGGTTACAACCACGATTGTGTCGCCTGGATCCACGAGACTCTCGGCAAGCAGGGCGCGGGTGGTGGGTCATCGACTCCAGCATCTGCGTCGCGGTGATAACCGGAACCTTGGCGCGGTTTGCGGCGCGGATGAGTTCCTTCTGGACGACCGGTACTCGCTCGGGCGACAGCTCGACGCCCAAGTCTCCGCGCGCTACCATCAGCCCGTCGGCCACAGTCAGGATCTCGTCCAGGTGATCCAGGGCTTCCGGCTTCTCCAACTTGGCGATGACCGGGATTGTGGCACCCAACGCCCGCACCCTCTGCTGCGCGAGCCGGACATCGTCGGCGCGGCGCACGAAGGAGAGGGCGATCCAGTCGACGCCCAGTTCGACGCCAAACACCAAGTCGGCCATGTCCTTCTCGGTTAGCGCGGGAGCCGACACGGCCACGCCGGGGAGGTTCAGCCCTTTGTGCGCACTGAGTGTCCCGCCGTCGACGACCTCGCACACAACGTCGGTCGCGGTAACCTCCAGCGCGCGCAGCCGAATCGCCCCATCATCCAGCAGCAGCGTGTCGCCGGGCCGGACGTCCTTGGCGAGGTCGGCATACGTCGTCGACACGCAGGCAGCGTCGCCAGGTACGGCGCGAGCAGTCAAGGTGAACCGCTGCCCGCAGTCGAGGTGAACGGGGCCGGCGGCGATCGAGCCGAGGCGGATCTTGGGTCCCTGGAGGTCCAGCAGCACGGCGACGTTGGCACCCAGCTTCTCCGCCGCCTGACGCACCGTCTGGCAAACGACTCGGTGGTCGTCGTGGGTGCCATGGGAGAAGTTCAGTCGAGCGACATTCATACCGGCCTCGATCAGTCGCTCGATTGTCGTCTGGTCGGACGAAGCAGGACCGAGGGTGCAGACGATCTTGACTCTATGCACGGATGGGGGCTCCGGGTGGTGGAGTAGGGGAGTGATGGAGTGATGCCGGGAGGCCCCAGCACTCGACAAAAGGGGGGCGTCACGGGAAGCGTCCATGCAGGTCTGCCCCCCGTCAGGGCGGGCACGCGGGCACCGCTCTGACGGTCCGCATTCCCGCAGGAATCACTCGTGTTCGCGCTTCTGCTGAACGCCCTGGCAGGTGAAGACGTACGCCCATCCGATCAAACCCCTGGGGTTTGATCGCGACGATGACGGAGCGCGTGAGCCGTCGGCGTCGCCGGAGCAGCCAGTGTGGCACACGCTCCGTCACCGTCGCGGCTCGGATTGACGGTGCATTTCCGTAGGAGTGCAACGATGCTGAGGGTTGGTGGTCAGGGCGCGCTTTCGGCGGAGCCGCCGGTGGGCTGTGCTGCCAGCTTGCCCGCTCGAACCTCCTGCAGAATGGCGTCGAACCTCGCGAGTACGTCTTCGTCTACCGGCTTGGCCGGCGCGCCAGGTCCGGTGTCGGCGATTGAGGCGAGGGCGTGGCCGATCCTGCCCTTGGTCTGGTCATAGAGCAGGTTGCCAACGAGCATGAACACGCTGTCGATAAGCCGACCGGCGGGCGGGACAGGAGAGCAGCCGCTCTCGCCTACCGCACAGACCGTGGACCACGCGTTCCAGAGCGCATCGCCGAAGCTGCGGAGGGCACCGCCCTTGTCCTTCTCCGCAACGTACAGCCCTGTGGCGGAAGCCAACACCGTGGCAGCCAGCAACTGGAGTTGCCGGTCGTCTCTGGCAGCTCTGAGAGCGGTCTCAACTACCCCCAGGATGGCGGCGGCGGCGGACTCGGCGAGGGGGTGTGCCAGGGGAAGGCTCCTGGGAACGCGAATGCCACGTGTCGTGTGTCAGGTGTCAGGT
>Ga0100393_10000631_pt1 | contig 37498 bp, 34 predicted proteins | sample CryGeymeta201517_FD_81546 | JGI IMG/M metagenome (GOLD analysis project Ga0100393, IMG submission 81546) | Groundwater microbial communities from Crystal Geyser aquifers in Utah, USA - Crystal Geyser metaG 2015-17 | ecosystem: Environmental > Aquatic > Deep subsurface > Groundwater | place... | reverse complement strand
CATAACAGAAATAGGACAAGTGTTATTAACCTTTGCCTTGGTTACGTTTTCTCGAATATTTTTTAGATCGGAATCCATTACGGATGCGTTTGGATTTATAAGCCGCATCGTTTCAAACTTTAATTATGAAACCTATCATCATCCAATGGGATACCGAATGATAGATTATTATGTGTTAATAGCCTTGTTTGTTTTTTATGAGTACCTGATTAGAAAAGACGAACGGTCTCCTTTTAAATTCAATTCAAAAGTGGTTAGGTTTGTTTTATATGTCCTCATTATTTTAGGCATGTTGCTTTTTTATGATGATAGCATTGATAGATCGTTTATTTATTTTCAATTCTAGAGCTTATGAAAACTTTATTTTTAAAAATGCTTTTATATTCGGTTCTCATCTTGATATTCCTAGAAGTTGTCATCCGTGTTTTTCATTTAACAAAAGATTATCCCACGCGTTATATCGATCCGTTGGGGGTAGAGAAATGGGTGCCTAATCAGCGTGGGTATTCGGTAACGGGGATTCGACGTCAAAATTTCTCTGAATATCATATCAATCAATTTGGTTTTAACTCGTATCGCGAATACAAACCCACCAAATACAAGGTAGAAATTGCTTTGGTTGGGGATTCTTTTATCGAAGGGTTTCACCAAAGCTATTTGAATTCCATTGGTAAAAAAATTGAATTAATGCTACCTGGCGTTAACGTATATGAATTTGGGTATGCAGGCTATGATTTTGCCGATCAGCTGCATTTAATCTATCAATACCAAGAAACTTTCAAAGACATTGATCATGTGATACTGGGTTTAAAATTTGAAAACGATTTAACTCGAGGTACATACAGCGTTTTAGAAGATCGTATGAAACTTGAATCTACTTTGTACCGGTCTATGAGACGTATTAAGCTCCTAGTATATTTACAGAATATTGGAGCCTTTGATGCTGCCAGAGAATTTACCAAAAAGGTGTTGTCTTTTGGGAGTTATGAACCAGATTCTGAAGGGGTTGAAACAGCGGAATTAACTCAGGAAAAATATGAGAATTACCTTAATAATTTTAAGTCCTTAATAGACACCTATGGTTTTGATAAACAGCGGTTTGCTTTTTTATTGGATAAAGAAAATACACCCAGTCAATTTTTAGAATATTTAGATCATCACCATTTTAAATATCTAGATTTTTCAGAATCTTTAAAGCTATCTAAAAGACCTACCACCTTAATTTATGACATGCATTGGAATGATCATGGCAGAAATTTAGTTGCTCAAATCATTTCAAAATATTTACAATCAGAGATTTATTACACCCAAACAAAATAATGTACCTTTGATAAACTTATTTCAAATGGCATTTAACCGATTATTATGAACATATTAATTACATCAGCAGGACGGAGAGTCTCTTTAGTAAAAGCCTTTCAACAAGAATTAAAGGACCTGTTTCCTGAGGGTAAGGTTTACACTACTGATTTTAATACCCATTTTTCAGCTGCCTGTCAGGTTTCCGATGCAGCGTTTCAAATGCCTCTGGTCACTGATAAAACCTATGTTTCGCTGCTTTTGGAACTTTGTATCAAAGAAGCCGTAACTTTAATTATTCCTACCATTGATACCGAATTGAATTTGTTATCCAAACAGAAGAAAGCCTTTTTCAAACATGGGATTGTTTTGATAGTACCAGATGAAGGTTTTGTAAATCTTTGTCGAGATAAACGAAAGATGCATCAATTTTTTGAACAGCATCATATTCCGGTAGCGCGTGAATATTCTAAATATGATTATAAGCTTCCCATATTTATTAAGCCCTTAAATGGCAGCAGAAGTGTTGATACCTTTGTTATCAAAAATCATGAAGATTTAACTGAATATCATTTTAAGAATCCTGATTTAATGTTTTTAGAGTATTTAGATCATGAGACTTTTGAAGAGTTTACCTGTGATATGTATTATGACAGACATCACCAGCTGCAATGTGTGGTGCCTAGAAAGCGTCTTGAAGTACGTGATGGGGAAGTGAGTAAGGGTCTTACAGAAAAAAACGCCATTATTGATTTTTTAAAAACCAACCTATCTACCATTGAGGGTGCTATTGGGTGTTTAACCGCTCAGTTTTTTAAGCATAAAATTAATGACACGGTTTACGGGATAGAAATTAATGCTCGTTTTGGAGGTGGCTATCCCTTATCCTATTTTGCAGGGGCTAATTTTCCTAAATGGATTCTAGAAGAGTATTTGCTTGACAAATCTATCCCGTTTTTTGGGGACTGGGAAGATAAGCTACTGATGTTGCGTTATGATAAAGAAGTTTTGGTGCATGGACACTCCTAAGCCTTGCATACTCGTTTTTGATTTAGATGATACGCTTTATAAAGAAATCGATTTTTTAAAGTCCGCATACCTTGAAATAGCCTGCTATTTAAATGAGTATACCTCTAATACAGTTACAGAACTTTATGAATTCCTTCTTAATGCCTATCAAAGTGGACTCAATGCCTTTGAGACCATTTTAAAGACCTATAACATCCATCAAGTGAGCACTATGGATTTAATTAAGAAATATCGACAACATCAGCCTAACATTCAATTGAGTAAGACTACCCAAAATGTTTTGTACGAAATAAAAACCAAGGTCTTTAGGGTAGGTCTGATTACCGATGGGCGAAGTGTGCAGCAAAGGCATAAAATAGAGGCATTGGGGTTAACCCAATATTTTAATGATATTATTATTTCAGAGGAATTTGGGTCAGAAAAACCTAATCCTCGTAATTTTTTATATTTTGAGACGGCCTATGGTTCTATGAATCATTTTATTTACGTGGCTGATAATACAAAAAAAGATTTTATAGCACCCAATGCGCTGGGTTGGACGACCATTTGCCTTCAAGACGATGGTCAAAACATCCATCCACAGACCACTGAAAGTACAACGCATGCCCCTCATATGACGATTTCTGATCTCAGTGAATTAACCACGATTATAAAAAAACTTATATGATGTTTTCCATGAATTTACAGGTTACCCAAATTTCAGATAAAAAAGACTTTGATAAGTATTTAAGCTTGGTGGAGTCCTTTGATGTTATTAATCCATTTTATAAGATTTTAGGGGCTTCCCTTGATGAACATGCGTTTGACAAATTACATTATTTTACCTTATTGGATTCTAATGAGACTGTATTGATTTTAATGCCATTTTTTTTAAGAAGAATTCCATATTTAGATCAAGATCAAGTTTATTTTGATGTCATTTCGCCTTATGGTTATAGTGGCCCATTATACAATTATAACATGTCCAGAGGGTATCTTATTCGCTTTTGGGAATTGGTAGATACCTGGTACAAAACGCATCATGTGGTTTCAGAATTTATGCGTTTCAGTTTAAACCATAACCATCAATTTTATTCTGGAACATTGGTTCCTTCTTTAAGCAATGTAAAAGGCAAGCTGCTAGACCCTGAAACCCAGTGGGACTTGTTTAAGCAAAAAGTACGGAATAATTATCGTAAGGGTCAAGGTTCGGGCTTACAAGCTAAGTTTTATACCCAAGAGGCTGCTTTAGAACAGCTTTCCCTGTTTTATGACATTTATTTGGCAACCATGTCTCGTATTGATGCAGATTCCAGTTATTTTTATTCGTATCATTATTTTAAAAGCATTCTTACCTTAAGTGATGAGAATGCCTATATCGTCCTTGTTTATAAAGACGATGTACCCATTTCAACCGAGTTAATTTTAATTGATGGCACTACCTTATATTCATTTTTAGGAGGAACTTTGGCCGATTATTTTCAATACCGTCCTAATGATTTTTTAAAAATAGAGGTCATGCGCTGGGCCTATGGGCAAGGATATGAATACTATTTATTGGGTGGTGGTCGTCTGGATGGTGATACGCTATATCAATATAAGAAATCGTTTTTTCCTGATGATGAGGATGCCATTTATTACACGGGAAGAAAAATTATCAATCAGGCCCAATATGATTACTTGAATAATCTTTTAAATACCCCAGTAATATTAGATGAACCCATAAATGGAGGTTCAGACAACCCACATTTTTTTCCTGCTTACCGACGTTTTCAATTAAAAAAAGATTAAAAAAGCTGAGTAGCATTGGGATGCTTTGATTTTATCAAGTTAAATTAGGTTATTTCTATAAAGAATATGGCTTATTGTATTTTTTTCTTACTATATCTAATGGGGGCTGTATTTTAGAAGGATTGGTAGCAATGTCCTTAGAACCTAATACTTTATAAACGGTTTTAAATAAAATGGTCATATCTAATTTCCAAGATAAATGATCAACATAATCCATATCGTATTTTAATTTGGTATCCCAATCCAAAAAATTTCTACCATTTACTTGTGCATGCCCTGTTATACCAGGCTTAACCTTATGTCGCTTTCTTTCTTCTTCTGTATAATAGGGTAGATAATTAGGCAAAAATGGTCTGGGCCCAATAAAACTCATATCACCTTTCAACAGGTTAAATAACTGAGGGATTTCATCCAAAGATGTTTTCCTTACAAAATCACCAATAGGTGTCAGGCGTTCGGTATCTGAAAGTAACTGCCCATTAGCATCGGTTTTATCATTCATGGTTTTAAACTTGATGATATGGAAAATCTTCTCGTGTCGTCCAGGTCGTTTTTGTATAAAAAAGGGTTTGCCTTGGTTCACTATGCATAATAAACAGGTTATTACTAAAAAAACAGGGCTTAAAAGAATAATTAAAATAAAAGAAAAAACTCTATCAAAAATAGGTTTTATTACCAATGGGTATTTGTTTTTCATGGGGTAGGATCATAAGTAATCATTTGGGTTTTATTATAAATGTATCAATCGTAGAATCCTTGATTTTAAAGGACCATTTATTCGGCTTTAATATTATATTATTTTACTTATTTGTTCTAACAAGATTGATTCGTTTAGATTTTACAAAGATACTGCTAATAAATAAAATAATTGACGCAAATATCGGCACAGGTTATTTTTATAAAGCTATTATTCTCAATATAGGCTATGGTTTTCAAAATAATTTTTTTTCCTTTTTTTACAAATCTTGGATAGAGGCTTTCAAAGGTGTCATTTGGTTTAACCTTAATGACTTCTTGTTTAAGAATGGTACCTTCATCAACTTGATCGTCAATAATATGTGTAGTAATCCCCGTTATTTTAACGCCATAATCCAAAGCATCCTGAATGGCTGTTTGTGTTTTTAAGAAACTTGGAAAAAGGGAAGGGTGTACATTGATAATTCTATTGGGAAACGCCTGTAACATCTCTTTTTTTATGATATATTTATAGCCAAGCAGAAGGAGGTAATCCATCTCTCTATTTTTTAGTTCAAAAATCAAATGCCTTTGATAGGAAGCCATGTCAGGATAATCTGTTTTTTTAATATGTAAGGATTCAATGTTATAATAGTTGGCCAAATCTCTTGCACCACATAAATCACTTTGATAGATTAGAAGTTTTATTTCAGAATGTTTAAGCAGCCCTTTTGCGTAGGCCTTTATAATATCTTGAGCATTTTTACCCCAGCCGGTTACTAAAATAGCCCATTTGATTTTCTTATCAGGTTTTAAACTCATAATTTTCAAACTATTTTTATAAAAATAAGTTATTTTTTTATACAACAACTATTTTTAATATCAATAATATCATGGGGTTTGCAACCTTCATCTAATTTTCTTGGTAGAGGCATTGGTTATGGATTATCCATTTTTAAAAGGCGATCACATTTAGAATGAATGATATCGGGTATGTAATGAATGTGTTTTGAAGCTTCTAAATCGTTACAACCATTAAGCCAGTCTATATACACCGCTGCGATGTTGGCACCAGCTTCATGAGAAAACGGATAACCTCCTCCAAATCTAGGATTTAGTTCTAAAACATACACCTTATCTTCCGCTATAAATACATCAGCATCCATAGTTCCAATGTGTTTTAAATGCTGGGCTATAGTGCTAGCGACCTGTGTTATGTTTGGGTTGAAAACCGACTTTGCTTTATCGGTTTCTCCAGCCCTCATGCCTAATTTTTCTCGTATAAAACTGTTAAAATAAGTTCCTTTAAAGTTATTAACGATGTCTAATCCGTACTCGATGCCTTCCATTTTTTCTTGGAAAATAATGGCCTGTTCGCTATCTTGAAGACTTAGGGTGCTTAAAACTGATCTTTTTATTTTTATTTTTAAATAGTCATAAGCCAATTTTAGTTCTTCTATCGATTCGGGAAATTCAAGGCCAATGGAGCTGCTTCCCCAACGGGGTTTTAAAACCAAAGGAAATGTTATTTCTTTGTTATGTAAAGCCTTTAAAACCTCCTCCATAGCTAAGTAGGTCTTTGGTGTGTTTAATCCTATTTGTTTAATAAAATGATAGGTTTTCCATTTATCGCCACCAATGTCAATGACCTCTTTACTAGACACTAACATTTTTACCCCAGTTTGTTCGAGGTCTTGTTTGTATTCGGATAACATGGGTAGTTCTAAATCGTTTAACGATATGAGGGCGGTGATGTTATGCGTTTTTATAATCTCCTTTAAACTGTTGATATAGTTGTTGCTGTAAATATTGGGAACTACCAAACTTACATCGGCATCTTTTAAAGCCGCTGATAAGGGGTCTTGATCGGCTGCAATAATGAGTCCGTGTCCTTTAAGGGCTTCTTTAAAATATAGAATGAGGTAGTTGCGTCTTCCTGCGCAAGTAAAAAGGATATTTTGTTTCATCATCGTTGGTTACATTGGGTTTTAAACTTGAAGTATGCGTGTTTTAAAGGTGTTATCATTAAGACTTAAATTCGTTAATGATAAATCTTTTCTTTCCAGATTTAAAGGGTTCTATATGAGTTACATATTCCAAGGCCGTATTCGCATCGCTACCCAAAAGGGATTGGAATAAAGCTTTAAGCTCTGTTACTCTTTTAAATTCTGTATGGATTGCTAATTTTATTAAATAGTGATGTTGTGTTTTTTGAATGATTTGAATGTCATTGATTTCGGGAAAATCTAATAACCCACCATAAATTACAAAGGTATTTATTATCTCGCCTGTGGTATTGTAAAGAACGTCTTTAAGTCGCCCAATTACTGTCTTCAATTTAGGAATGCCATCGTTTTCAAAATGACAGAACTGACCTAGATCTTCCGTATCATATCGTATCATAGGAGTGGCAAAGTTGTAATAATCGGTTACTACAATACGCCCAAGGTCTCCTAATTTTGCTGGTTTATCTTCATGGAGGTCTAAAATTTCAATATAAAAACTTGCCCAATTAATAGTAAACTCGGTTTTATGTTGCTTTTGCTGCGCAAGGATTCCTTGCTCTTCATTAGAATATCTGGACACCACAGGATAATTAAAATAAAAAGCCATCTTTTCGCGAACATGCTCAGGAAGACTTTCAGACGTCGCAATGATGGATTGCATATTGCAATTTAGTGGTTTTGACGCTATTCTATCTAAATACTTACAGAGTCTCTCAAACCCTGAAGCATACCCAATAAAACCTTTACGACTGGATGATGCTTTTAGTTGATTGATTAAAAGGGATAGGTATTTGTCGTCTAATTGTTCAATGTCAACAGGTATTATGTTTAAGGCTTTTTGTAGAATTCTATTTTTCTGATATTTCTTTAGCCATAACCTAACAAAATATAAGGCATCTCCAACCTGATAACCTGCTTCATTTGCGAAATATAACACGTCTGCTTTGTTTCTTCTTGTTTTTCTCTTAGTTTGATAAATGGCAAATGGAATGCCTGTAGAACCACTACTACTAACCTTTTTTAGATTTTTAGGAAGATGTGGAATGTTGATAGCTTCAAAATTTTCTTTGATGATGTTTTTATTCATTACGGGAAAATCCTCTAGATCATTAAAAGACTTAAAGCCATGATAAAATTTAGAATCTCGGACAACCGTGTCCAATAGCTGTTTTAAGTCAGCTTTTTTGTTGGCTTTTAATTGTTCGAAAGAGTATAACGCTAAACTTTTAGAAATATCTGCAAGTTCCTTTTTTATAGGGCTGGCCTTTAGTGCATCGAGCCACCAAAAGATGACAGCTCGTATGTTTTGCGTTTTATTCATGTTTAGTTCCTGTAAAATCGGGCATGTTCATGGTCTCGCCACTATTAACACCTTGAGGGAAGATAACTCGTTTGAGGGTGAGGAGCATGATGTTTACATCTAAGGCAAAGGACAAATGGGTTACATACCAAACATCGAAATCAAATTTTTGTTCCCACGAAATGGCATTTCTGCCTTTTACCTGAGCCCAGCCAGTAATTCCCGGACGAACCTTATGGCGTTTTCTTTGAGAATCATTATAAAGTGGCAAATACTGGGTAAGTAATGGGCGAGGGCCCACCATACTCATGTCGCCTTTAATGACATTTATGAGTTGTGGAATTTCATCCAATGAATATTTTCTAATCCATAAGCCTAAAGGGGATACCCGCTTATGGTAAGGGAGCAAGTTACCTTGAGCGTCCTTTTTATCGTTCATGGTTTTAAATTTGATGATTTTAAAAATCTTTTCATCCTTACCTGGACGATTTTGAAAGAAAAATGGTTTACCATGATTGGCAATGGCTAATACAAGCCAGACCAAGCCAAAGAGTGGAAAAAGAAGCATAAATGCGCTAAGGCTCATGCAAACATCCAAAATGCGCTTAAAGACTCGTGTGTACATATTAGTTAATCTCTAATTCAATGACGTTTATTAAGTCACCAATGTTGTTCATATTCATTAAGTCCATTAATTTGAACTTGATGTTAAAGGATTTTTCAATTTCTTCGATAATCATCATGTGGGTGATGGATTCCCATCCGTCTACATCATCGGCCGTGGTGTGGTCCGTGAGTGTAAAATTTTCATGTTCAAGTACCTCTACGAAGGCTACTTTTATTTTAGTTAAAATGTCTGCTCGGTTCATCAGGTTATTTAATTTTAAATTGGTTTCTAAGAGTCTTTCGGTCAATTTTGCCGTTGATGCTATGTGGGAATTCTTTAAAAAACTTAAGGTGCATGGGTATCATATAGCCGGGCATTTTTTGTTTCATATAGGCCAACATGCTTGTTGTATCATAGGGCTCAGATTCTATCGCTAAGGCTATTTCGGCATTTCCTAAGCTATTGTAAACATCTAAGGCCACCACATTTACTTTTTGAGGATTGTGGGTTCTTGCATGATGTTCAATTTCAGCCAGTTCTACACGATAACCTCTAATTTTTACCTGGAAATCGGCACGTCCTACATATAAATAATCACCATCTTCATCTTTGATGCACAAATCCCCTGTTTTATAATACCGTAAGGTTTTATCCTGTGTTTTTTTTGTGAAAAAACTAAGGCGATTTCTTTCCTCATTTTTCCAATAACCTGGTGTAATTTGGGGGCCTGCTAAACATAATTCACCAATGTCGCCAATGTTAACCTCGTTGTTATTTTCGTCAACAATACTATAAACAGTCTCTTTTTGAGGGGTTCCAATGGCTATAATGCCGTTGTGCGCCTTGGTATGCGTGTCTTTATGGTATGGGTAAAAGCCACTATACACCGTAAATTCGGTAGGACCGTAATAGTTAAATATTTTACCATTTGGCAAGCAGTTGCTCCATTCTTTGGCTATGTCTTCATGCAATGCACCACCACCAAAACTGCAATATCTTACCGAGGGCTCGTTAATCTCTTTAAAATAGGGGCGTAGGTAATTGATGATGGATGGAACCATAGTAAGCACCGTTAATTTTTTTTCTTTAATAAGTTTAAAGATATAAAAATATTTAATAGCCCCCTTTGGGATGGTGTACATGCACGCACCCGATAGTATGGGAAACAAGTAAGTAACCACCGAAAAATCGAAGGTTAACTCAAACATTTGCAGACATTTATCGGTATGGTTAAGCTTAAATGTGGGTTCTGCATCAATGGCATCTACCAAGGCTTGCACATTGTTAAATGTAATAGGCACGCCTTTAGGCACCCCTGTTGTACCTGATGTAAATAGAATGTAGGCTAAATTTTGAGCCTCCATTTTTTTTGGTGTCAGATTTGGGTAGGGTTCCGTTAAGGTGCTGGTGTTTATTATTTTAAAATCCTTGTAGTCAGAGGTTTTTGATGAATCTAAGACCCAGGTAGTTTCGGTGAGTTTAAAAATTTGTTTGTTTCTATATAGGGGTGTTTCTGAGTTGACGGGCACATAAGCTTTGCCTTCTAACCAAAGGGCTATGATGCTGGCATAGGTTTGTATATCGTCGTGAGTTACGAGCCCTATTAATTTTTCGGAATCGCTAATGGCGTTTGCTATGGCGTATCTAATTTTTTTAATTTGAAGTTCAAAATCCTGATACGTATGATAGGTGTTTTGAATGCAAAATGCTGGGCATTGCCTATGGTTTTCAATAGACCTTTGTATGTTTTTTATAAATCTCATTTTGATAGTTACATATTTCATTAATAAAAATGACCATCACAGTTTTGTATGGTTAAACTTTCGGCATCCAATGTCGTTTTTTTATGGATTAATGCTTTTTTTAAAACTTTATAGGTAAAAATAGACCTAAATCTTTTAGATATAGTTGTTGCCACTACCTCATCGTCTGTAAATATAAATGTGCTTTTAGTTGCTAAAAAATTGTCCATAAAGGCATCCACACAGGTATTTACATCCGAATCTTCCTTAACTAAAAAATACTTTATATTGCACTCGTTAAAGTTTATGGTATAGGCTACAAATCCAATCAATATATTGTCTTTCAAGATTTTAAAATTGTGGATGTAAATATTGTTGCTCATGCCTGTTTCAAGCGAACTGTAGGGGTGTTTTTTTATGAGAGGTGTTTGTACATATTGTGCGCTGCTTAATTGCCAGTTTACATAGTCTTTGGTTTTATAAATGAGGTCTTGTTTGCTACGTTCTTGAATGAACTGCCAAGTTATTTCATCGAGTTCATTGATATATTCATAGGTTAAATGCTTTGTTTTATGTTTTAATTTAGCAAGATTTAAAGTTTTTATGAGCTTATAAGAACCAGTATCCATCACGGAGATGATGGCTCTAAAAGGCTTTAACCTGGGAAACCTACCCACAATGGTATTGGTATCCAAGCTAAAAAAAAGGGTACATCTGGGTCTGGTGTGGAATACCGTAAAGGGCTGTTTTGAATAAAAAGCTTCAACATTTTCAGTGTAGGCTTTAATGAGTATTTGTTTGCCTGTTAAATTAACCGCTTCGTTGTATATATACGTTGAAAAAACAGTGTTTTTATACTGAGAAGCTACCCACCAATGGATGATCCAATAGGCTTTTTTTAACTCACCGTTTGGTATTTGTACCAAATCTGGGATCATATAAATAAAGGCGATAAGGGTCTTGTTTTCCAAACCAATGACCCCAAAATAGTCATCATCATCGATTCTCGGATTTGAAAGTAACCATTTGGCCTTGCTTTTTGACATAGGGGCTAAAGGGCCAGTCCAATAGGTGTTGTCCTCAAGTGCTTTGGAAAGTATTTGTTTGGTAATTCCAATGACTTCTAACTTATTGCTCATACATTCAAGTTGGTTTTTATAATTTGAAATAGGTTGATTAATTACTTTTTAAAGTGGCTTTTTTCTATATGGTCAATGGTTTTTAATAGTATTTTTTTTCCTTTTTTAGCAAACTTTGGATATAGGGACTCAAAAGTATCTTTTGTTTTTATCTTAATGGCTTCTTGTTTTAAAATAAGACCTTTATCAACCTGATCATCAATAATGTGTGTGGTAATCCCTGTTATTTTAACCCCATAATCCAAAGCTTCTTGAATGGCGGTTTTAGTTCCTAAAAAGCTTGGAAATAAGGAGGGGTGTATGTTGATCATTCTATTTGGAAATGAGGCAAGCATGTCTTCTTTTATAATATACTTATAATTTAAAAGTAAGATATAATCTATATTTTTTGATTGTATTTGTTTTATGAGGTATTGTTGGTAGTCCCTTGAAGTATTAAAATCTGATTTTATTATTTGTAGAGATTCTATCTGGTACTCTTTGGCAAGGTCGTGCGCTCCACAAGGTTCTTCTTCATAAATTAATAATTTAATGGTTGATTTTTTAAGTTGGCCATCGCCATAGGCTTGAATGATATCATAGGCATTTTTGCCCCATCCGGTTACCAAAATAGCCCAATTAATTGGTTTTTCTAATGTCATCTAAGTCTTGAATAATTAAATTTGGGTTGATTGCAACATCTTTTGATGTTAAAACATTTTTAACGGTTTTAATCATAATTTCTAGGTCGAGCTTAAAACTAAGCTGTTCTGCATACCAAACATCTTTTTTTAATCGGTCGTCCCAATTTAAATAATTTCTTCCAGATATTTGTGCTAACCCTGTTATACCGGGTCTTACTTGATGTCGCTTATGTTCTTCCTCTGTGTAATAAGGCAGGTATTTAATTAATAAGGGACGTGGTCCAACAAAGGCCATATCGCCTATTAATACATTGATTAACTGGGGCAGCTCATCTAAAGAATATTTTCTGACCCATTTCCCAATAGAGGTAAGCCTTTCGCTATCAGGAAGGAGTTTTCCGGAGGCATCTTTATGGTTGATCATGGTTTTAAATTTGATGATTTTAAATACTTTCGCATCTTTGCCTGGGCGTTTTTGAAAGAAAAAAGGATTGCCTCTGTTAACGAGCAAAAGGATTAATGCAACAATGATTGTTACTGGAAAAGTTAGTAGGAGACCCAAAAGGGCTAGCATAACATCTAAGAGGCGCTTGACTATTTTTTTATACAAAACTCGTAGGTCATTAGGGGGTTAAAATTATTATCAATCGGTTCAAATATAGTAATAAAAGTTTTAAAGTTACTTGGTTACAAATTTGTAAATTTTTCAAGTATAAAGTCAGGAGGATAAACAATTAAAGATTGATTAATGATTTTTGAAGATTGATGATTATAGCAGTTTAACTCTAATGAAGAAAGATTTAATGCTGGTAATTATTGATGGTGGTTTTTCTTTTTCCAGAAGAAAGTAGAGGAAGCTCATCCACGTACTGTATTTTTATGTTGGCATCTTTACCTAAAAAGGCATGGTATAAAATTATCAAATCTTGTTCCTGATGGAAGTTGTCTGACACCTGAAGTTTTAATACGTAGTCTTTTTTGCCTTCTTGAACAAGCTGACTTTGTTTAATGCCTTCATATAAATAGTTGTTGATCATTATAAATGAGGAAATTGGCTCACCATTGGTATTAAAAATAACATCATTTTTACGGCCTTCAACCTGTTTGAGTACGGGTGGTGACACCTCAAAATCAATTGCCCCAATATCACCGGTATCGTATCGAATAAGGGGCATGCTATAGTTAAAGAGATCGGTGACCACTATTCTCCCTAATGTGCCTGATGGCACCGGTATATTTTCCTCCCAGTGTAAAATTTCAAGATGGTAACTTGCCCAATTGATGGTAAACTCAGGGGTGTTATAAGGTTCTTGCTGGGCAATAATTCCGTTTTCCATGTTAGAATATCTGGACACCACTGGAGCGTTAAAATAATAAGCCATACGTTTTTTGGTATTCTCATGAAGCCCCTCTGAGATGGCAATGATGGATTTTATGTTACCCTGTATGGGTTTAAACTGTAAGGTGTCTAAGGATTTACATATGCTTTCAAACCCAGAAGCATAACCTAACCATGATTTGTGCGAAGGATCCTGTTGTATATGTTCCAATAGGTTTTGAATTTCTGAATGGTTAAGTTTTAAAACTTCTATAGGCTTAATATTTTGCAACCAACATAAAATCCTGCTTTTTTTGTAGTAGGCATTCCAATGTCTTAAATACAGAAGTTGATAACCCATTTTAAATCCAGCTTTGGCCGAAAAATAGAGGGTATCGGCTGTATTACGATTTATTTTGTTTTGGTTTTGCCTTACTTTTAAAATCGTTCCAGTAGAGCCACTGGTGGTAGCTATTTTTGTTTTCTTATCAAGCCATTCAGTTGATTGAAAGTCTTCCATATGCTTTTGAATGATATGTTTATTAATAACCGGGAAGTCTTTAAGGGTTGCTTCTTGTGCTAATGTTTGGTAAAAGGGTGTGCTGCGTTTGGCATGATCTAACAGGCTTCTGAGGTATGCTTCTCTTTTGGTTTTAGCTTCTGATGTCTCCCCATTTTCTAATAACTGGGTGATATCGTCCAGGTGTTGTCTTATCTTAGAACCCTGAAGACGATCTTTTAACCAAAATCCATGGTAACGGAGTTTCTCAAATGTAAGTTCTAATTGTTTCATTTAGTTTTTATTTCTTTTAATAATTCTTTTATAAGCGGATGACTGCCAAAGCCACCATAGGCTATTTCAGACATACTAATGCCCGGATTATGATTTCCTTCCAGAACTATGGGGCCAGTTGGTGTAATAGCAATGTCCCAGCCCACAATCCGGCTTGGGAAATAAGTCCCTAAAAGTTTAACCAATTCACAGGCTTCTTTAAAATATGGAATTTCGAAACCCTCTAAAATAAAATCTGTCTCAGGGTGTTTATAAAAAATAGCCCCACCTTTAGTAATCCATTGATGGCCATTTTTTTTTAAGCTACCTGTATCACTATTAATGCCTACACAAAACCCACCTTTTGAAAGATTATCGGTAATGCTTGTACCAACCCCAAAACGCATTAAGCTCGAAAGGATGTGAACGTTATGCTTGTCATCGATATAATGTAATACCCGCAGCGTATTTATGGCATGGGGATGGATTTTTTTAATTTCTGGATGTTGTTCAATACAAGCTTCGTGAATAAAGGACGTTGTGAGTATTTGGTTGCCATATAGATTCAGCTGTTCTTTAATATTTTCTGGGGTCAATAACAAGCATCCCTCACCACCAATACCATCCAATGGTTTTAAAAATAAACGCTTATTTTGGGTTTTGTTCAATAATATTTCAAATAGGGCTATAAGATTTTCAATTGTTCGAATAGATTGAACCATACCTTCTGTAACAAACCTATCTTTTAAATTATATCCCATCATGGTTGAGGTAGGAATATTAGAACTCATACAAATTAGTTTAAAGCTTAATTTATTATTTAGCAGTTCTGAAATTTCATGAAAGACTATTTTTTTTGAATCTAGAATATTATTATGTTCATTAAGGGTTAAATAATCCAAATAATTAACAATTTCTTTTCTGTATAAAAACTTTCTAAAATAATCAATGGGAAGACTTCTTTTTATATATGCAAAAACGATCAATTCCCTCAGTAATTGATGCCAAGGTTTTTTATCGGCATCTTTAAAAAACACATTAAGAGGGCTTAATCTTTTTAGCATGGTATTTTTTTTAGGGTTTTTGAGTTATGAAAGGCTATTATATTCTTCTAATAAGGCATGCCAAATGGTTTCATGTTGGTAGCGATTTGCAATTAAATCTCTACAAGTTGTATCGTTATAAACGACTTCTTTCTGATATATTTGAAGCATTTTCTTATAGAGCAGCGTTTCATTTTTTACCGGAATTATGGTGCCGTTTTGGCCTTCTATGATAATTTCGTTGCATCCATTAATATCTGTTACAATGCTTGGAAGCCCCATAGCTCCTGCTTGAATGACTACATTGGGAAACCCTTCTCGATAACTTGGAAAGGTAAGACAATTTGAAATGGCTAAATAGGGGCGTACGTCATCTTTCCAGCCGGCAGAAATGATGTTTTTATTGCTTTTAATGAGTTGTAAGGTTTCGGGTTTTACTGGATCTAAAGTTTCTTCATAATCACCCACCAGCAGTAATTTACAGTTGGGATGCTCTTGATTTAATTGGGAAAATACTTGCACCAATTCATTAATGCCCTTATCCTTGACCAAACGTCCAACAAACACAAACACATAGTCAGCTTCTTCTATGTGGAGTTGTTTTTTTAAGTCGTTCTTATAAGTTTCGTTAAAATGATTTGGCGAAAAATAAGAGATGTCTATACCGTTTACATTGCCATTTCCAATAATATGCAATGGCTTAGAGGTTATTTTATAGTGTATTAAATCGTTTTTAACCCCTTGACCTTCAGGATAAACCTTGGTAGCACAAAAACATAATATTTTATCAGTAAAAATTAATATTTTTTGCATTAAACCCGTTTTTGTTGGAAATATTAAGCCTGTAAAGGTATGAAGTCTGTGAGGTACACCTGCAAATTTTGCAGCAATCATGCTCAATAACCCTGCTTTTGGTGTAATGGAGTGAACTATAAACGGCTTTTCTTTCTTGAATAAACGATATAGCTGCCATAACGACTTTAAATCTTTAAGGGGCGCTATGGGCCTTGTCATCTCTATTGGAACGGTCTTAATACCTTCTTGGTGACTTAGGTTTTCTAATTGATTATTACCTTTTGATGAAACTCCAATGACTTCAAAATGGGTTGACATGAATTTTAATTGACCTTTAAGCAAACCACTTAAGGATAGTGGCACTGTGGAAGTTCTGATTATTTTTTTTTTCATTAGTCCTTTTTGGAGTCTACTTTATAGTTTAAGAAACAAATATATAAAAGTAATTGATTTAATTGTGAATAGCGAGGAGTGATTGGCAAGTTTTGAACTTCTGAACTTCCATGATTAGAGTTGATCGTTTCTAAATATTAATTTCATTGTTAAAAATAGTAATTGATTGTAAAGTTGGTAATTCTTTGAAAGCACTGAGAAGTGTCGTACTATAGCATTCAAAGTGACAGGGCTAATCGTAATTGTAAGTTATAAATAGAGTTTTTTCTTAACAATATTAAAAGAATCTTTGGCATCACAGATATTGTATCCTAAATATTTTATCTAATAAACCATTGCAAATCTCTATTAGTAAACATTTTAGAAATGTATTGGACATTTCTACGATTATCAGATTGGATTGAATTTATTCAGAGCTACCTACATAAACGTTCCAAGGGCATTATTTTAATGACGAATTTTAGGGACAAATACTCCTTTTTTTGATATCATCATTAAAAAAAAAGCAGGTTTAATAGTAATAATAGGGAGTAAATTTTTTAAAAAAAACGGTAATACAGTGTGAAAAGACTTGCTAATAACATTATTTATAACTCATTTGCCAAAACGTAATTTTGTATCGGCAATAGGTTATTTTAAGCCTTACACACAAGCAAAAGAACATGAAACGCATTAAGAAGAACATAAACTCGGTGTTTAGACACCTCAATAAATGAATTATTATGTATAGATATTGTATATATCCCAAAGAAATTTCCTTGATTTTAGGAAAAAGTGACACCTATTCTCCTAACCCGGTAAGAACCATTAAGAGTGTACATAAAAAATGGTCTTACCAACCTATTATCATGAAAGAATTTTGTGATTATATGGATTTACCCTTTGAGGATATTTTAATATGATCAATCATATTGATCCTAAATCGCTTTTTTTTATCCTATTTGAAATATTTTTTCTGGACTCTTTATTTATTCTTTAAAAGTTATTAATATTTATTAACAGACCCAAAAAGTTATCCTTTTTTAAAATATTTTTGTTTTTTTTAAATCTCAACGTCCAAACATAGCTTTACGTCGTACATAATGGAAACCTATAGCATTAATCAACATTTTATCTGAACAAAGTTACACTTTATCGAATTTATTTTGAAATTCAAATCGCAGTTCATCGAATATATGAATCGCTTTAACGGAAAATGTAAATTAATGTTTAATATTGTACCCTATTATTAATGTACCCAAATCTTGAAATCATGAAAATGATTCTTAAACCTATGCTATTTTTATTTGTTTTCACGCTGACGTTTTTGTCATGCAATAACGAAGACCTATTTGTTGAACCTACCGCTGAAGTGGTAGATCCTGACGTACCCATAGATACCGAAGATCCTGTTGAAGATGTAGGTACTGTAGATGGCAGTTTACCTTGTTTATTTACTTTAGAGACTGTACAACCTGGAGACACCGTTATTATTAACTGTATCATGGATTTGGGTGGTGCTACCATTACCTTGCCCGCTAATGTGACCCTATTATATGAAGGTGGGGATATTATTAATGGAACCCTTAATTTTTCTGAATCTTCGGTGATTTCTGGGGAGTTGTTGAATGTTAGTTTAACATTAGGAGGTACTACCCCTTTGTTAAAAGACACTTCCTTTACTTTTGACCCACAACGTTGGGGTATTGTTGAAGGTATTGTAAATGATGAGATTGCTGCAAATAATAAAGTTATTTTACAAAATTTAATAAACCAAACAAAACTTTTAGGGGTTCATACTTTTAAAATAGAAAATTTAAATGCATATTTTAAAATTGATTCATCTATGCATACAGAAGATTATAATGCAATAAGAATTCCATCAGATTTTAATTTCACAATGTCTAATACTACTTTTTTAAGAGTTCAACCTCATAACCATTTTAGATCAGCACTAATAACTGTTTTTGAAAATTCTAATGTTCAAATTAATGGAGGACATTTATTTGGAGATCGAGATACTCATGATTATTCTGCTGGAGGAACGCAAGAGTTTGGTTATGTCATTTTGTTGAGGGCAGCTGCTAATGTTGTTATAAATAATGTTAAAATGTATGATGCGGGCGGAGATGGTCTACACATTGATAGTATGAATTTTGCATATGAATCAAATTATAGACCCAGTAACAATATCCTTGTTTCTAATTGTACTATAGACAAAAGCAGACGCAATAATGTGTCTATTGTAGATGGACATGATATTACTATTGAAAATTGTAATTTTTTAAATGCAGGAATTAACACTAATTATTCAAATGGGACAGCACCTCAATTCGCCATTGATATTGAACCTGTTATAGGAGTTAATTTTTCTATGCCTCAACAAAGAGTAGAACGCATTATTATTAGAAATAATATCGAAACTGGAAGCATAAAAGGAGCCTTGGTGGCTTTTGAAGGGAACGATATTTTAATTACTGGAAATTCATTTGTAAATAGAGTTGGATATAATTACGCCTCAAATGTAAAAATCATTGATAATATATCTTTAGGTGAAGTTATCGCTGGTGCTAAAGATGATTGGGGACGCTTTAGAAACAAGGGTAATATTATTTCAGGTAATAATATTTCAAACGGGTCAGTAGGAATTAGTGCTAGAAATCAAGACATTCAAATATTTGGCAATGTAATTACTAATTGTTTTACAGGTATTCAGTTGGATGGTTTGAAGAATTCAAATATTTACAATAATGTAATTGAAAATGTAACCTCTCAAAGTGATGGTATTAATGCATTAGATTATGTTGATAATGTTTTAATTGAAAACAATAAAATAAACGTTATAAGACATTCTTTATTGGTTGATACCGTTAATCATTCCATAGGTGAAGAAAATTTTTCTTTTACTTTAAAAAATAATATCATTGAATCTGGACAGGATGGATTGGTCTCTTATAGTTATGGTTTAAATTTTATTCTGAATACTTTAAATGGTCGATTAAGATTTGATAATGCTCAAAATATCTTATTTGATAGTAACACAATTAAAACTAAAGGTTTTTATTCTGTAAAATTCAGATATGATGAAACCAATAATATAAGTTTTATTAATAATAGTATTGAAAGCGAGCAGGGAAATGCCATAGAAGGCGAAAGCACCTCAAGTATAAATAAGAATTTTGAGATTAGTAATAATACATTTAAAGTTTATGGCCCAAAATCAGGCATTTATATAACTGGTATTAACGGAATACGGGTAGAGAATAATGAGGCTTATTTGGGTAATGGGTCATTAATTAGATACCGAGGTAATAATTCTAGCTTTATAAATAATAGAGTTTTATCAAGTTCTGGCATAATTAACGATATTATTGGTGACGGAAATATTATTAACTAAAAAAGAAAAATCATATTAGCAAAATAAGCCTTAGAATCTTTGTTTTCTGAGGCTTAATTATTATAAAAAGTTTATTAATTTTTAATTATGGAATCGCAAATTGAATTAGTAAATGTAATTCCTCCATACTTATCTATGTGATGGCCATCATAAGTTCTAAATTGATTAATGGTTTTATTGTTTAGATAATTAAAATATTTAATATTATATTTTCTTGATAAAGAATTCACATATTTATCAAAATCTGGAAAAAATTTATTTTCAAGAATTTCCATTTCTAAATCGATTGGTGAGCGAATGATATATACTTTACCGTATTTTTTTAAAGTTATTATCAATGTATCTAAACTTTTTTGTCTATACTCTGAAACCTTGTATTCTTGGTAGAAACCATTAAATATATTTATTTGAGTTTTTTTCCAAACTTTAAAAACTGTACTGTCCTTGGGCAAATTAGATTCTTCCAACCAGCCATCTTTATGTAATTTAGAATTTTTTCTAACAATTGATTTAAAGTGAAAAAAATGGTAGTTTTTGACTAGATATTCAAAATTAGGATTTAATGATACATTTCTCATGTTATGAGGTGGATGCCCCTGTTCTAAAAAAACGCCTTTATTATTATCATTAGATTTTATAGAACCTAACATCCAAGGGTTTAGTCCAATAATGAATAATCCATTCTTTGTATTAGGGTTAAGTTTCTTAAAAATACTTTTATTATATAATGGCCCAATATGACTTTGAGCAATAGTGAAACTATAGTTTAAAATTGGTAATTCGAACTCAGATTTAGATAATCTTTTATTGATAATTTTAGGTTGTATTCCCTGCATGGCTCTGCTATCTCCAATAATCATTGAATGTGTTAGTGGTGTTGTGAATTTTTCATAAAAATAATCAACATAACCACCATATTTCATCAATATGATTGTAATAGTTCCTATTACAATGAAAAGAAAGATTAAGGTTTTAATTAAAAATGTTTTCATATTAAAATTGGAAATAAATAAATGATTGGGATTGGGCTCCAAAAAGAACTATCAGCGAAATTAGCAATAAATACATACACCATCTTACTATAAGCTGTTTGCTAATATTTTCTAATCCATGTTGTTTATGCCGTTGTAGCCACTCTACAACCACTAAAATAGTAATAAAAGCCATGGGTTTTATATCTATAGTTGGTAAGCTAAATATTGATTTAGAAAGGATGCTGTTTAAATACCTAATAGCCTCAGTAACAGAAGCCGCTCTAAAAAATACCCACGCTATGATGGTTAATATAAAGGTGGCTAAAATTTGAACTGCTTCTTTAAAAGACACCAGTATTTTACCTTGTGAAGCCACATCTAAGTTGACCCTGTTTTTTTTGCCCAGTAACAGGGGCAAGAAATAAAAAGCGTTTAAGCCGCCCCAAACTATGAAGGTCCAGTTAGCCCCATGCCAAAACCCACTCACTAAAAAGATGATGAAGGTATTTTTTACTTTCATCCAGGTGCCGCCACGGCTTCCACCCAAGGGTATGTATACGTAATCTCTAAACCATGTTGAGAGTGATATGTGCCATCTGCGCCAAAATTCTGCAATGTCTCTAGAAAAATAAGGAAATGCAAAATTTTGCATCAAATTAAAGCCAAATAGGCGAGCCGTTCCAATGGCAATATCTGAATACCCAGAAAAGTCACCATAGATTTGGAACGCAAAAAATACCGCAGCTACAAACAATGAACTGGCTGAGTAATCTGATTGATTATCAAATACTTGGTTTACAATTATGGCGCAGTTGTCGGCAATCACTATTTTTTTAAATAAGCCCCAAAGTATTTGGCGTAAGCCATCGGTAGCCTTTTCGTAACTGAATTGGCGTTTTTTATAAAACTGTGGCAATAAATTGGTGGCGCGTTCAATGGGCCCAGCCACCAATTGCGGAAAAAAGCTTACAAAGGCAAAAAAAGCGACGATGTCTTTGGTAGGTTTTAACTGCCCACGATATACATCGATGGTATAACTCATGGTTTGAAAGGTATAGAAACTAATACCTACCGGAAGTACAATATCCAAAGTTAAGGCATCCATTTCATAACCCAAATTGGAGAAGGCAAATGCTAATTCTTTTGAAAAGAAATTAAAATATTTAAAGACCCCTAAAAAGCCCAAATTAATAAGCATGCTTAGCGTTAACCATCGCTTTTTAAGATGTTTTTTCGAGGCCTTTTCAATGGCTAAGCCACAGAAATAATCAACAAAGGAACTAAAGACGATGAGTGATAAAAAGCGCCAGTCCCACCAGCCATAAAATACATAGCTCACTATGAGCAATAAAACGTTTTGCCATTTTAAACTACGATTAAATACAAACCAATACAGTAAAAATACTGTTGGTAAAAAAATTAAATATTCAAAAGAATTAAAAAGCATTTTAATCTATTTTTTTTTAGTTATTTTAAATACTCAATTTATTATAAACCATTTATTTACCATACTTAATTCGATTAAATAAACAAAAGAATGATGTAAATGCATACATTAACCAATAATTATTTGAAATTATAAGAAAAAGTTGTTTCATTTTAGTTTCTGCAGGATATTTTGCAGGGTATAAATGATGTTTTTTTAGATTAATGACTATTTCTTTAAAAGTATTTATTGATTTACAATCTTTCATAACTCTTAAAAACATTGTAGCCATTAGTGAACTGACTCTTTTTTTTATGGGTAAGTAGGCAACTGAATTTGGAGTTATCTTACATTCTGCAAAACTATTTATAGATAATAACACAGTTTGAATATCATAAATCATCTTTTTCTTTTTTCCAAAATTAACCGTTCTTGTAATAGACCCTTCACGTTGTAAAAAGTGGGCTGCTACATAATCAGTTGCCATTATTTTTTCAGCCATAAAAACAGCTCTGGTGTTAAACTCAATATCTTCAATATAAACACCTTCCATAAAGCGTAACTTATGATAATTTAAAAATTTACGATTATACACTTTATTACAAGCTGAGCTCATATAGGTTATCTTTGCTAAATACTTAGTACCTGCATAAATTTGTTCTTGACTTGAATTGGATGCTTTATATTTAATTTGTTGGTTCTCATCAACGCCCAATGCAGCAAATTCTAGGATGTCTAAATTATTTTTTTTAACAAGATATAATAAGTGTTTTAATGTATTGGGTAACAAATAGTCGTCAGAATCTACACAAATAATGTAGTCTCCTTGAGCCGCATTAAAACCAGTATTTCTTGCTCCGCTTAAGCCTTTATTTTCTTGGTTAATAATAATGAGGTTGCTTATTTTTTGCTTTAAATTTTCTAAAATTATAGAGCTAGAATCGGTAGATCCATCATTGATAGCTATAATTTCATAAACATGACAATCAATGTCTTGATTTACAAGGCTTAAAATACATTTTTCCAAAAACTTTTCTACATTAAACACCGGGACTATGATTGATAGTTTCATTTTGTTAAAATTAAGGCTAAAATATATGTAACTGAAAAATAAGCAAGCATTAGATAACCCGCTTTTTTAAATTGATTTTTCCAAATATGATCTTTAAATAATGGATAAAAAATAACCAACGCCATTAAAAACCATGATAAGTAGGCAAATCTATTTGAAAAATTGGCTCTTATTACCAATACCCAAAAGGCATTGCACAATAAATACGTTCTTAAAATAATATGATAATGCCTGTTTTGGTAGTTGTTTTTAAAGACATAATAATAACCCATTAAAATTGGTAGGGCGCTGTATATTAAAAAATCAAAGCGAAAACCAGTAGAGCTAAATTTATCGGCATCTGCAGAGGCATTGAGATAGCCACTTAATCTGTCATCACCAAAGCCTAAACTAATAAAAAGACTAACCCAAACACCACCCATTGTTAATGAGAGAAATATCGAGGCTAACCACCCCATAAAATAGGCTTTTGTATTATGATAAACATTAGCTAACGTAAAAACTACTAAGGGTAACATCATACTTTTATGAAACATAATGGAAATAAATAACCATAAAACCATTAAAATTCTTTTGTCTCGATAAGATATGCCTAAAATAAAAAATGACGTTGCTATACCATTTCTCATCCCGTTTACACCATAAGGATAAAAAGAAAATGAACAGAATAACATAAAGAAAACAAAAAATGAATAATTAGGAAACCACTTTTTTGTTGCAAAGTATAATGGTGCAATGTATAAAAATGCACAGATTAAAAAATAGGTTTTTAAAGAAACCACTTTTGCTAAAAGGAAACTAAATAAATTAAATCCAAAATCGCCTTCGTCAAAAATTGGAGCGCCATATTGATAACGCCTAAATATATCAGCGTACGTACGCATATCAACAAAATAATATTCACTTAAAGGCCGTAAACCTATATATAGTGTTAAAATAATGAATGAGAGCAATCCAAAAATTTTATTAAATGCTATGACCTTAGACTCATTACCATTTAATATTATGGTATGCAATAAAGTAAACATCATCATAACTAAAGCGCTATTGATAAAAAAATCAAAATAATATTTTAATGGTATAAAATCCATTTTTAAGGCTTTTTTAAATATGCAGTTGTTACTGTATTCAAATCATATTTGCTCAAGAGTTTATCATAATTTTTATAAATAGTATTCGTTATAACCTCTTCATTAATTAAAATATAATTAAGAGCCTTTGCTAGTTCTTCTTCTTCAAACTTATAGTCTATTAATTCTGAATCCTTTGGAATGTTTAAAATTCCCTTAAATATATTGGGTGTTACAATACCGCTTTCGGTAATGGTTAATTTATTAACCACTTTAATTTTTTTTATACTCATAAGTTCAAGAATACCTTTTGTGCAATTTGTAGTAACCACAGGAACATTTAAAGCTATTGATTCTACAATAACATTGGGGGTGCCTTCGTAATAAGATGATAAGGCTAAAACTTTAGAATTCTTTATATACTTATATGGGTTATTTTTTCTGCCTAAAAAAAACACTTGATGCGATAAATTATATCTCTTAATTAATTTATTTAGATATTTAATTACACTTAAATCTCCATCTCCAATAAAAACAAGGTTGACATTATCTTCCTTAAGCATATAAAAAGCATTTAATAAATGCCAAGGAGCTTTTTGAATAGATAATCTTCCTAGAAACAGAATACAAGGTTTTGAAAAGATTTTAATCTCCGAAGTTTCTGTAATAGGTGCAAAAGACAATTCTTGAATGTTTTTTATATCATGAGGATTATATATAACATCCAAATTGTTAAATGGATAGCCACAATTTTCAATCAAATCTTCTTTAATGCCTTGACTAATGCATACTACTTTACTAAAATATTGATAACTGGTTTTAAGACTCCATTTAAAAATGGTGTTTAACATATTTTTGTTCATGAATTCAACACTTTTTAAGGCATGAATACTAGCCACTTTAAATTCATTTGTAAATGAGAGAGAACTGAAAACATTTGCCATATCTCCAAATGATATAGAATGTGAAATGTTTTCACTTTTAATTATGTTTCTTATTTTAAGAGGCGCTTTTAAATAAAAAAGGAAACGTTTAAGAAACGATAATTCAAAAAAATCTTTTGAACTAAAATAGTATTCATCTTCATTAAAATTTATAAGATCCGTAGGTAATTTAATGAATTTTATGGTTTTTACTTTATATCCTTTACCTTTATAAAAATTATAAAAATTTAAGGCTAAGCGTTCCATCCCTCCAACACTTCCATATGGTATAATGAGCAATATACTTTTCATGAAATTAAATTTTGAAATAGACTATGCCATTTTGGTACTATTTCGTTAGGTAGATATTTTTCGACACTTTTTTTTGCAAACGTACCCAATTGTGTTCTTAGGGACTCATCTTCAATTAGTTTGATGATAGCAGATGAAAAGCCTTGAATATCATCATTCATTATTAGAAAACCATTTTTATTATTAGCAATAATATCTTTTGGTCCGCATGGACAATCGTATGAAATTACAGGAAGACCACATGACATGGCTTCGATAAGAACCATGCCAAATCCCTCAAAACGAGAGGACATGACATACACAGAGGATTTTAAATATACTTGAATTATATTTTTAACAGGAGGAAAAAAACATACGCTTCTTGAAATGCCTAATTCTTTTGATAAATTTTCAAGCTTTAATGTGTTATCAAATTTACCGTAAATGTGTAGTACCCAATCTGGATGTTTTAACGAAACGTTTTTCCAGCTTTTTAATAACCTATCATAGCCTTTTTGATAACTTTGTCGTCCAACTGCTAACACAATTTTATTATTTAATTTGGAATAATCAGGAGGATTAAAAGATAAGGGGTTAGAGATAACCTCAATGTTTTTTAGTTTCCATTCAGAAACATTATCCTTTGTTAAAACAATAAATTTGTCATAATGTTTTGCCCCCAGATGCATTAACAAATAAGTTATTTTGGTTTTAAATTTTGCTATTAATGAGTTATTTCCTTCTGAAATTTCAATATTTTTTGATACATGACGTTCATAGACCATAGGGCAAGGTTTGTTTAATAAAATAGGTAAAAAGAACCCTTTTAAACCATCGTCACAAACCAAAATCACATTTGGCTTAATTTGCTTTACCAGATTCTTAATTCCAAAAATATAAGCTTTTATATATTGTAAAGAATTTCCCGATACCTTAATATCATGATGATAAATGCTTTTATTAAACTCATAAAACAATTCTGAATTACCTTGGTTTAAGGTTATAAAATGTATTTCATAATCAAAATGTTTAATTAAATAATCGGTTTTAATTGCTAAAACGCGCTCTAAACCAGCAGCTCCACATATTTGATTGGTGATATATAGTAGTTTCATTTTTTTTACTAATTCTTATTTTTTAAGAGGGTTTTATAAGAGTTTAAAGCAATGGTTTTTACACTTAAAAAATCCTTTGAATTTTTATACATTAATAAAATGATCATGTTAGGTACAATTAAACATATAAGAGTCTTTATTATAAAACTTAAAATTAAGTTAAAAGATATAAATTTAGCTATAATGTAAGTAGATACGCCTGAAATTAGCAGTACCCCTAAAAATTTTAAAAACCTTATTCCGTATATTGTAGGGTTTATTTGTAGCCCTAACTTAAATACTATGTAAGGATCATACCAGAAATTAGTGAGTAAACGAGCTATAGCAGTTGCCATTAAAATACCTAATAAGCCCCAGTAATGTCCCAATAAGAATGAAAAGCCCAAATTAAGTAGTGCCGTTAGTAAAACCAAATATTTTCCTTGATTAAAAAAACCATAGGTGCTTTTAAAAGTCCAAATGGTACCCTGTACACCAAGCATAAAAAAATTAACAGCTATTATTATGGAAATTGATAAAGGTAATACATAATCTTGTCCAATCCATAAGATAATAAAATCATTTGCCAAAACAACAAAGCTTATGGCACTAAAACCATAGATCCAAAAATTAGCAAAATTGATGGTTTTAAAGGTTTCATATTGTTTTTCTTTGCTTTCAATGGTATTTATTTGAGCAATACTAGAAGAAATATTGTTAAATACTTGAGCTATTAAAGTAGAAGCCAAGCCTATTAGCAAATAATAATTAGAAGCTAAACCGACCAATGCCAAACCAGAAAAAAAGTTGATTATTAAATTGTCAGTCGCATTAACCAAAATACCTCCAACTTTGATTATAAATGTAGCCTTAGTATTTGAAATTAACTCTTTAATTAAAGCTTGGTTGACTTTTAAATTTTTAAACTTTTTAAGAAAAGGGTAATATTTGTTGGCAAGTATGGATATGGATACATTACTTAAAAATTGACACACAATTTGAACGATTAAATAATATAAGAAGTTTTTAAAAAGAACTAATACCAGAATTTGTAATAAGTTTTGAAGCACATAAAACCCAAGATAATTAATAGTGGTTATAAAATTTCTTTGATCTGCATTAATTAGTGAAACCTTATAAGAGAAAAAGTAGGAGGAAGCGGTATTAAATAAAAACAGGAAATAGATAAAAGCGATGCTTTCTGTTATTACTTCTGGTTTTTCGGTTACAATGTGATTTAAAAATGGGAGAATGGCTAATCCAATTATAAAAATGCCTATACCAATAATATGGTATACTTTTTTGTATAGCGCCATAACAGCGGCTATCAACTGCTCATTTTTGTCCGCTAAAGGTTTATAAAGCGAATAAATAAAGGCTGAACCCACCCCTAATTCTGCCAATGCCAACACAGATAATATGCTTGAAAAAAGCCCATTAACCCCTAAATACTCAATGGCCAAATATTTTATAAAAAAAGTTCTACTAACAAAACCTAAAACCGCATATATTACTTGTGAAATTAGTCCTGAACCTATATTTCTAATCGAATTTACAGTTCTTGTATCTATATTCATTACCGTGTTAGTGTCTTATTAATGGATTTGATTTAGTGATTGAGCTAATCGAATTGCTAAGCCTTGAGTAAAAGGCATCACATCAAATGTTGAGGCATAAATACCAATCCCTTTAGTGTCACCTTGAGAAAAATCGATGGCACCATTTCTTCGGGTAACTTTCATTAAACTTTCAATACATTTTTTTGAAGCCTTTAAATGTTTATCATCTTTAGTAATTAAATAGGTATTGAAAAATAACCAACCCGCTAATACCGTTATAGAAGAATCATGTCTTGAACCGTCAACAGCAATCATAGCATTAAAACCTCCATCTTCTTTTTGGAATTTTAGTGTATCATTCGCTGTTTTAATAATTATTGTTTTTAAATAGGTTTTTTCTTTATGATTTTTATCCAGTTCGTTATACATATCTACTATACCAAGAATAAACCAACCCAACCCACGACCCCAACCATAGACCCCTAAGGGTATGTTTTTTGATAAATCAAAGGCGTGTGCTGGAATAAATGGTTTTTCCAGAAAAGCCTTTTCTATATAATCTTTTATTTGAAATAAAGCTAAATCAATATATACAGGTTTATTAAATTTAGAGCCATAAAGAGTTAAAAAGGGGCAAATAAAACCAAGGGTATCTACAAAGCGTATGGATGGTATGGAGCTTCTGTAATAAACACTTCCATCTTTTCCTATACAACTGTTAATCAGAGAAATTGTTTCATCCAAGGCTGGTTTAATTTTGTTTAAATCGGTAGATGATTTACATAATGCATAAGCTAAAATAGCACTATCTATATGCTCATATTTTTGTTTCCATTTGCCTGTTGATACATCAATTTTAGATTTGATATATTTATTAATTATCTCAGAATCCAAATTTGAGAAAGAAGCGCCAATTAATACGCCAGCTTCTTGCCAAGACTGAATCGTAGAATTTCTGTAATGACCTTTTAGTAAATCAAATATTATATAACAATCATTATCAGTAAGTTTAACGGTTGGTGTTTTTTTTAACCATTTCCTATTTATATGCTTTATGCTATTAATCCATTTACTCTTATCCCGCCATCTTCCTATATTTATTCTTTGATAAACACTACAGTAATATATAAATAAATCGATGCATACTATTATAAATAAAATTGTTCCAAACAAAAGAAAAAAATAATATATCATGGTAATAATTTCATTAAAATGCTTATAATTAAAATTTAGAAAATAACAATTTCAAAATTCCGCTTAATTTCACTCTAAATTTGTAATATTTTTTATTATAGTAATTTTTGTACCAAAAATAAACAGACACATACCTAAATAAGAATATTTTTTTTTTTAGAATAAATGGTGTATAACTATTATAATTACGTTTATCTATAAAATCAAATAAATCATTATTTTTCAAAAATGTTTTAATTTTTTTTATGGATATATTTTTATTTATTAGTAATTCTATGCTATTTATTATTGACTCTGGAAGTATAAATCCCGTAAACATATCTTTTTGTTTTAAATGATTTAAAAAATTAGAAGATATAAATTCGAGAACTCTTTTTTTACTAAAAAAATTATCAAAGCGATTAAAATCAACTTTTGAAATAGCAGATTCATCATGCCAAACATATTTAAAAAAATAATTTTTAACGCAAATTATTTTATTAGAAAATAATAGACAGTAATAGATAAATTCAACATCTTCACCATATTTTGATTGAAGATTAAACTTTATATTGTTTTTTAACAAAACATTTCTGCTAACTAAAAATGCCCCCATTAATATTTTTTGTTTCCATAACCCATAGTCTAAAACTATATTCTCCCCTTCAAAAATACCTATTTGATTATTTGAGTATTTAACATTACTATCATTAATACGACCCCAAGTAAAATTACCCAATATCATTTGAAATACTTGTTCATTTTTTAAAAGATCAAATAATCCATCAAATGCATTTACATTAATAATATCGTCTCCATCTAAAAAATAAATCCACTTTCCGTTAGCTTTCGTAACACCTAAATTTCTTGCACTTGAAACCCCTCCATTTTCTTTATGTATGAGCTTTATTAGTTTATTGTTATTTGCGAATTCTTGAGCTATGAGTCCACTATTATCAGTAGAGCCATCGTTTACAATAATTAATTCAATATGTTCTAAGTTTAGATTTAATATTGATGTAATACAGTTTTTAAGATGTTTTTCAAGATTATATACGGGTATAATAACACTTAAGAGTAAATCCATTTGATTAAAGACTTATAAAATATTTATGTAATATAACCAATTTGGTTTTCAAGATCAATCGACATTTTATTTTTCATTTCTGTAGAAATACCATTTTGACATAACCACGATTCATCATAAATTTTTGATGTCTTCATTCTTGTTTTATTTTTTTCAATGAAGACATCCAATGTCATAATAAATTTTGCTGGATTCCCACCCACAACAACATTATTGTCAACTGACTTTGAAACAACACTTCCAGCCGCAACAATTGAATTTTCACCAATTGTAATTCCTGGCATTATAATAGCTCTAGCTCCAATAAAACATCCCTTTTTTAAAATTACCTTTCCTAATTTAGAATGTCCCAATATTTTTTTTGTACTGGCATCATGAGCCAATAAATAAACATATGGCGCTATAGTTACATTATCACCAATTTCAATAAGCCAACAATGAGAATGATCAACTATTAAACCAGGTTGAATCTCACAATCTTTACCAATTTTTAAACCTGCTTTAATATGATCTTCAAGCCATTGTTCTTGATTTATAAATTTCCCAAATCTCGCTCTAAGAAAGTTAAATATTTTTATCATAAAATTTAATGATTAATTAATTTATAAAAGCTAAATATTTCGTTTTCAGTTCCTTTAGGTTCAAGTTTTAAATTATTAAAAAAACTTTTTTGCAGCTCTTTATTGTTAACAAGGATATCTAAATTATCAGCAATACTTTTTGGTGTTAAATCGGCAATTAACCCATTTTTTAAATGTGTAATATGCGATTTAGCCACATTAAAATTAGTAAGTACCATTGGTTTTGTAAGTACTTTAGCTTCAGAAATTACTATTCCAAAACCTTCAAAACGTGCAGTATGCAAAAAAATATCAGCTTGTTTCAAATACGGGTAATGATTTTCTTTTATTCCTAAAAAAACAACATTATCATTAAGTCCTAAAAGTTCTATTTTATTTTTTAATTCAATTTTATCCTCTCCATCTCCCATAATATACCAAGTAAAAGCATGCCCTCTATCTTTTAAAATTTTAAGCGCATCAATGGCTAAATCATATCCTTTTTGATAGGTTAATCTACCAATTGAAATTAAATTTATATTTTTTGAGAATTTAGGAATAGTCTCTTCAGCGAGTTTATAAATTAATTTTGGAGAAATAATGGTTTTAATTACTCTGAATTTATGTATGAATAGAGGAAAGATTTTAGATAAAACAACTTTGCTTTCTTGAGAATCTGAGACTATATAGTTGAGTTTTTTAAAATAATGATTATCAATCGTTTTGTCCATTTTTAATTTTTCATAGTCATTCATTATAAAACCTATTTTAATTTTTGCTGATACTTTATCCACACAAAAATAATTTGGTTTTTTTTCTAAAAACCCTATGGCTGCGTCATAATTTTTATTTATTGGTTCTATAACTTTACTTAAATACTTCCAACTTTTTTGCTCGGCTATAGCTTTAATATTGTTGGTTTTATAAATATAACCTACCAATAATCTGTAGATGATAACTTTAAAATTGACTGTTTTAAGATTTTTTGATATGGCTTTGCCCATAGACATATCAAAATAGGGGTAGTTTATTGGGATTGGTAAAATATTAACTTCCTTAGGTACTTGATTTAAAAATAGGCCTTCTTTTTTGAATAAAAATAGATCAACATCAAATAAATTATAGTCTAAGGTATTTAATAGTGAAACCAAAGCTTTTTCGGCTCCACCACAACTTAAATCATTCATTATGAATAACAATGTCTTTTTCATAAAACTAATTCTCAAATAGTTTATATAATTTATTTATTTCACTTTCTGTACCTAAGCATTCAGACGATAAATTTTTAATGATTTCGTTTTGTTTTTGCTTATTATTAATTACTCTTATCAAATTTTCAGCAATGCTATTAGCATCCATATTACAAACAATTCCATTCACCTCGTGATTGATTTGATCCTTTACTGTAGTAAAATTTGTGGTTACTATTACTTTTTTTAAAATTTTAGCTTCATCAATAGCTATAGATTTTCCCTCAAATCTTGATGTTTGACAATATATGTTAGCCTTTTTTACATATGGGTATGGATTTTCTCTAAGACCTAATAGCAAAAAATAATTTTCAAGTCCAAGCTTTTTTATTTTGGTTGTTAAACTATTTCTTTCATTTCCGTCTCCTATAATATACCATTTTACATTATAACCTCTCTTTTTTAATATAAAACAAGACTCTATAGCTAAATCAAATCCTTTTTGAGGATGTAATCTTCCTATAGATATTATGCATATAGCATTACTATCCATTTCTGTTGGAATTTGACTTTCTGCTAATTTATTTATAAGATTTGTTGAAACTATATTATAAATAATATTTATTTTATTGCTTAAAGAAGGGAACTTACTTTTTAAAACATTTTCACATTTTTCTGAAACTGTAACTATTTTATCTAACTTTTTAAAAAAGCTGAAATCTTTTTTAGGGTCTAACCCAAGCTGATCATAATCATTATGAATGAATCCTATTTTTTTTAACGCATTTATCTTTTCAGTAGCGATGTAAATGGATGTTTTTTCTAAAAAACCAATCGCTACATCGTATTGTTTTTGAAATCTTGGTATTGAATTTTGTAAATTAGTCCAAGATATTTGCTCGGCAACTGCTTTATTATTTATAACATTATTTTTTATTGCAAATAAAATTCTATGGAATGCTAATTTAATTTTACCTTTAATTAAACTTGAAAGTATTGATTTTATTAAACCTTTGGTAAAAATTTGATAGTCATTGCCTTCAACTTCTAAAATAGTTACGTTTGGAGGTAGCATATTTAAAAATAAACCAACTTTATGTAATAAAATTAAATCCACATTATATTTTGAATAGTCCACGACATTAAGCAAATTAACCAAGCTTTTTTCACCACCACCAGCACCTAAGCTAGGTATTACAAAGGCAATATTTTTTTTAATAACCATTATTTTATGCTTCGGACAGATAAATACCTGCTTTATATGCCATTTTTTTAATATTTGGTATGTTTTCTTCTAATATCTTCCTTAAAATAGCTTCTTCGTTTATAAGTTCGTTGAATTTTTCTTTAAGTTTTGTACTATTTGAAATTTCTTCTAAACTAAGAACCAATTTTTGAGAACCAAATATATCTTTAGCGATTCCTTTAGACTTTATACTGTAACCAAGAACCATGGTAGGTACTAAAGTAGAATATGCCGCAATAGTAGCATGCGTTCTGGCACCTATAAAAAATCGCATTCTTCCTATATAACCTTTATACTGAATGGCATTAAGGTTGTTAGGCAAAATAATTACTCTTCCAGTAGATTTGTATTCATTATAAAACACCATCAATAATTCGTGATCATCGTTGTCTTCCTGAATTACATGCGGCGTAAAACAAATGGTCAAATCTGTAGTATTTAAAATATGCTTGATTAAACTATTTGCTGCGTCTCTAGAGGCTATGTTTTTTTTATACACTAAAGGGCTATAATTAAAACCGATGGTGTTGTTTTCTTTCCAACCTTCAGGTAGCGCTAATTCTTCTTTATCCATAGTAAATGCTCCATCAGCACAAAGTTTAACGTTGTTTAAGCCTTTTTTTATTAAAACCTCTAGTGTAAGTGTTTCTCTAGCTAAAATTAAATCAAATAACTTAAAATCTTCAATTTTGTCCGTAGATAAATCTTCTTCACCTATCGACGCACCCCATAAAACTAATTTTTTACCGGCTTTTTTTATACATCTGTCTATTTCATATATTCCAGGTTGTTCCCCATAGCAATAATTATCACCGCCGATGGATAAAAACAAATCATAATCTGGAATTCTTTTTATAATATCTTCATGTCTTTTTCTAAATGCCATAGTTTCATCCTTAAAAAACTTAATCTTAAGGGCACTAATGAGACTAGCTAATGAATAGTTTTTAAAATTTTTATTTTCATCTAATAATATATTGTCCAATAAAGGGATAATTTTATCAGTTTCTGGCTTCCATGAAGCTAAATCGACTACACATTCAGGATTACTTTTTTTTATGATTGCTACACCAGACCTTACTATGGCTTCGCAACCTCTATTGCCACTTCCACCATGAAAAAACATTAATACTTTCATTTATTTATTATTATTTAAATTTTTTATTCCAACCAATTTTATCATTTACGACTTTTTGAATATAACTACCATAACCACTTTTTCCGTATTTAAGAGAAATTTTCATAGCTTGATCAGCATTTATGAAGTTATATAAAAAGGCTATTTCCTCTATACAGGCAATTTTAGTGCCTGTTCGTTTTTCTGTAACCCTAACAAACTCAGTTGCATCATCCATAGCCTCTACAGTACCAGTGTCTAACCAGGCCATACCTCTCGTCATGATACCTACTTCGAGTTGATTTTCTTTAAGGAACATTTGATTTAATGTGGTTATTTCTTTTTCTCCTCTCGCCGAAGGTTTTATTTTTTTAGCAAATTCAACAACACGATTATCATAAAAATATAATCCAGGAACAGCATAGGATGATTTTGGACGGGATGGTTTTTCTTCAATGCTTAAAACTTTTTCATCTTCATCAAATTCAACCACTCCATAGCGTTCAGGATCATTAACAGGATAAGCAAAAATTGAAGCTCCTATTATATTGGTTTTACTTCTAATTAATTTGCCAAAACCACTTCCATAAAAAATATTATCTCCTAAAACAAGAGCAACTTTATCATTGCCAATAAATGCTTCTCCAATAATAAAGGCCTCAGCTAACCCATTTGGTTCTGGTTGGATAGCATATTCAAATTTACAACCCACCTGTGAGCCATCACCTAATAAATTAATAAAGGCTTGTTGATCATGAGGTGTTGTTATGATAAGAATTTCTCTAATTCCGGCTAGCATTAAAACAGATAGAGGGTAATATATCATAGGTTTGTCATAAACAGGTAATAACTGCTTACTTACAGATATTGTTAATGGATAAAGTCTAGTACCAGAACCTCCTGCTAAAATAATTCCTTTCATAATTAATTTTTTAAATACATTTCTTGATAATATTTTTGATACTCACCTGAAGTGATATTAGAAAGCCACTGTTGGTTATTTAAGTACCAGTCAATGGTTTTTGATAAACCTTCTTCAAATGTTACGGTTGGTTTCCATCCTAATTCTTTATTTATTTTAGAGGAATCAATGGCATACCGTAAATCGTGTCCTGGACGGTCTTTTATAAAAGTGATGAGTTTTTGTGAATCGCCTAAATTTCGTTCTAATTTTTCATCCATTAACTGGCATAGTAATCTCACTAAATCTATGTTCTTCCATTCGTTAAATCCACCAATATTATAAGTTTCATGATTGGTGCCTTTATGAAACACGACATCAATTGCCATAGCATGATCCAGAACATATAACCAATCTCTAGTATAATTTCCATCTCCATAAACTGGTAGAGGTTTATTTTGAATGATGTTGTTTATAAATAAAGGAATTAGTTTTTCTGGAAATTGATTGGGGCCATAGTTGTTGGAACAATTGGAGATTACATAAGGCAACCCATAGGTTTCACCATAGGCCCTTACAAAGTGATCGGAGCTAGCTTTGGAGGCTGAATAGGGCGAGTTTGGATCATATGATGTTGTTTCTACAAAATAACCTTCTTGTCCTAAGGTCCCATAAACTTCATCGGTACTCACATGATAAAATAATTTATCATTCCATTGATCTCTCCACAGATTCTTAAAGGCATTTAACAAAATCATAGTTCCTAAAATGTTTGTTTTAGCAAACGCCAAAGGATCTGTGATGGAACGATCTACATGCGATTCGGCAGCCAGATGAATCACTTTGTCAAACTGATATTTAGAAAATAAGTTATTGATAAATCTTTCATCTGTGATATCGCCTTTAATGAATTTGTAATTTTTAAAAGTATTTAAATCCGTTAAATTTTCCAAATTCCCAGCATAGTTGAGGGCATCTAAATTATAGATAAAGTATTCAGGATATTTGGTTACAAATAGTCTAACTACATGTGATCCTATAAAGCCCGCTCCTCCAGTTATTAGTATTTTCATATTTTCATAATTTTTATAAACGTCCATCCACAATTTCATCTAACACACCCTTTACATCATACATGATGCCTTTGGGGTTTAAAAAGGCTTTGAGGTTTAAGGTTAAAAACTCCTTATGGGCTACTGCAAGGATGATGGCGTCAAACTGGCTGTTAGGTAATTGGTTCAAGGTTTTTAGGTGATATTCATGCATGACTTCTTCGGGGTTTGCCCAGGGGTCAAAAACAGTCACTTGAGTTCCAAAACTTTGAAGCTCACGAATAACATCCACCACTTTGGTATTGCGTACATCGGGACAGTTTTCTTTAAAGGTAACGCCCAATACCAAAATATGACCGCCTTTAATTTTGATGTCTTTTTGTAACATGAGCTTGATCACTTCCATAGCCACATACTGGCCCATGCCATCATTCACACGACGACCTGCCAGAATGATTTCTGGGTGATAGCCTACTTCTTGAGCTTTTTGAGCCAGATAATAAGGATCTACGCCAATACAATGGCCACCTACCAAACCGGGCTTGAAGGGTAAAAAGTTCCATTTGGTGCCAGCCGCTTCCAATACGGCATGGGTATCAATATCCATCAAATTAAATATTTTGGCGAGTTCATTGACAAAAGCAATGTTAATATCGCGCTGTGAGTTTTCAATCACTTTGGCCGCTTCCGCTACTTTAATGGTAGGAGCAAGGTGTGTGCCGGCGGTAATGACCGAGGCATACAGTGCATTGACTTTTTTTCCAACTTCTGGGGTGGATCCCGCCGTAACTTTTAATATTTTATCAACGGTATGCAATTTATCGCCCGGATTGATCCGCTCCGGCGAGTAACCTGCGTAAAAATCTTGATTAAATT
>Ga0100393_10000608_pt1 | contig 38229 bp, 39 predicted proteins | sample CryGeymeta201517_FD_81546 | JGI IMG/M metagenome (GOLD analysis project Ga0100393, IMG submission 81546) | Groundwater microbial communities from Crystal Geyser aquifers in Utah, USA - Crystal Geyser metaG 2015-17 | ecosystem: Environmental > Aquatic > Deep subsurface > Groundwater | place... | reverse complement strand
TTTACGATTTCCTCCTCTTCAGAAGTGAAAGAAACGTTCTTTTTCAGAGAAGCTATTGTTGAGTCAGCTATGTAGTGAGGATGATCCTTATGGCCATCAATATATGAACGATTGAACATATATTAAAATATATCAGTTAGATGAGGTGATTGTCAACTTTAATTTTCAGGATACCGTTTCAAAATGGGTGCAGAAATGGTCTGCAAAGATTTTGATACCAACAAGATATTAAAATTTAACTCAGTGAAGTAAAATTGATTTATGATTAAAAAAAACTAAATGCCCCTACTGTAATAGCCTCGATACTACAAAAAGAGGAGTTAGAAGAGGTAAATTAAGATTTTCTTGTAGTTCGTGTAGTAAAAACTATCAGATAAACAGAACAAGGAAATTTGATAAGAAAAAGTTATTAATACAACACCTTGATGGGTTACCATTTAGAAAACTAGCAGAATTAAATAATATATCAATAACGACTGCATATAGGTACTGTATGGAAGAGTTAGAAAAACTACCACACTGTGCAGATGTTACTAGAAAGTATTGTAATAGGTTTTGTGGTATTTTACTGGTTGATGGTAAATATTTAAAAGTTAAAGGATATGATAAAAAGATACCTGTAATATATGGTATTGATTACCTCACTCATGATATCCCTACATATACACTTGCTCCATCAGAAAACTATCTTGTATGTTTAAAACTATTCAAATCTTTTAGATTAGTAAACTACACTCTACAAAGCTTAGTATCTGATGATAACTCAAATATATACGAAGCATGTAAATAAGTTTATCCAAATGTAGTAAGACAGTTATGCACTAATCATTACAAAGAAAATATCAGGAAGTTATTAAATATTAGAACAGATAACACATATCTGGATTTTATGAGAGGCATTGAGACATTATTTAAAAATCAACGATCCTCTGATGACTTTAATAGAGTAGCTAAAGGTATATATACAAAATACAAACATGATGAACTTTGTGTAAAAATATTGTTATATATCGATAAAAACAAAAACTACTTTAATGCGCACTACAAAGTTAAACACACACCAGGCACTAATAACTTAATTGAATCCTTCAATTCACACTTAAATGGAAGGTTAAAAACTATCAAAGGTTTTGAATCATTTAAACATGCTAATCTTTGGCTTAACGCATATTTTATTCGAAGAAGAATTAAAAATTTACAGACTGTTCTGGAAAGTTTCGAAATCTGAAGGGTTCTTGTTCTTTAAATCAATCCGCTAGTAATCCCCTAGAGGTTGGTCATCTGTTTTTCTAAAATGCACCCATTTTGAAACGGTATCGTTTGAAAATGCTTATATCCCTATTGGTGACCCTAATAGGTTCAGAATGGAACATCCTAACGGATGAAGTAATACGGTCATACAATAAACTTTATTTAGTCAAGGCTTCTGCCGTACCGTATTGAATTAAATGTTTTTTCTATTTCTAAACCATTTTTAGCACAGTATTCGTTTAGTCTATGTAATTGTGCAGGTAAGCTGTTGTTAGCTTCTTTTTGCTCTTCAGTGCTAACTCTGGCTAGTATTATTGCTTTCATAGTTATAGATCTTTCAACTTGTTAACAATTTCAACTTTATTCAGTTCTTCTGTATAAAAAGGTAAACCAATTACTTTGAAATCAATGTTTTTATAAAGAACTGTAGAGTTTTTAAATTTCCTTTCTAAATCTAGTAAAAACTCTTGTTTCCACAAATCATTCTTTATTAAATGTTTTCCTTTTGGCTCAATAAATACCTGCCAACTTACATTTCCCTTTGATTTATCATTGGCAAACATTACAAAATCTGGCTCAAATGCTAACCCTTTATTAAATGAGTATAGTTTAAAAAATTTTTCGTTTCTAATTAGATAGATGTCAGACCATTTTTTTTCAAGTTCTTGCATCATTGCGTTTAATGTTTTAACTAAAGACTTTTCCTCACTAGTACCGTAATTATCACTATAAACGTACCAATCTAAGCCAAGTATATCTTCATAGTACTTACTGCTCTGCATTTGGGACCTCCCATACTCTTTATCTGTGCTATCACTTGTTACTATTTTTAAAGTTAGTTTGTCTTTTATAACCTCTTGTATAGGTTTGGGTGTGAATGTTTCTGTGCCCTCATACATAGTTTCCGATTCAATAATCTTATTTTTAATTTGCTTTAGAGCCTGTTTTAGCAAGTAGAGAGACTGTTCGTTACTTATTTCCTCTAAGCTTTTAAGGCTGTGTGTAAGTTGAAGAGTAAATGCGCCTAAATAATTATTACTTTCAATAAACTCAGTTGTGGATTTTAGGCTGTAAAAATGTTTTTTTAGATTAGAAAAGTCATAAAAAACTTCTGTATTTAAGGCTTTTTGTATAATATGCTTATTAAAATCAGTAATCTTTACAAAAACTGTCTTTTTCTTCTGCTTTTCTTTAACTAAATTTTTACCATCAAATACGTTTATTACTTGCGTATATTTACTAGGTAGTTCAATGTCTAAAGTCGTGTTGCTAGGAACACTAGTTGGGGAACTAATGTTTTCTAAAATACTGCCCTTGTTTTTTTCCCTTCGCTCGTTTACCCACACAACACCATTTGAGTACAAAGATGTTTTTTTAAAGCTGGGCTTTAATAGTAGATCAAGTTCTGTGAATTCACTTGGCATTATCCCTGTTTCCTTAAGAGCTATTGTTATCTCCTGTATATATTTCGGGTTATGAGCCGAGTGGTAGTGAAGTTGTTCTATTACTCGTAATTCTTGTTCCAAATCGTTATCATACTTTCTAATGTACTTGGATTCTTCACTTCCAAAAGGGTAATATCTCGCCCCCCTTCCTATAAGTTGTGCTTCTGCTGTAGTAGTTTTACCTACCTTATTGTTTTTTGTATCTCTCGTGTCATAAAGCCTTACAATGTCAAATAAGTTAAGAACATCCCAACCCTCGTTAAGCATATCAACTGCAAATATGGCTCTTATATTGTTATCTCTATCTTCTAATGAGTTTAAGAGTAGCTGATTTTTAGGTGCTATGTTTTGACTATCAACTAACAAACAGTTTTCTTGTATAAAATCTGTTTTTAGTTCTAAAACTAGGTTCTCTAAAAGTATGTTATGCTTTTTAAAGTATTCAAATGCTTTACTTAAAACATCTTTAGCATTGTCTTTAAATACACTAATATCTTTGCTTTTTAGGTTTTTAATTTTCTGATCGAACCCCTCGTAGAACTCCTTAGACTCTTTAATAGTTTTAGATTTAAACAGTATCACAGGTTTTAGATAAATATCATTATTAAGCGCCATTTTCTTTCTGTACTGGCTTATAATTAAAGCTTGCAGTGCCCTTTCAATATGTTTCTCAGATACAGAGTAAACTAAAACATCTTTACTATACCCATCTTGCCTAAATGCTTTTAAGTCATATTTATACAAAATCTTGTTACTGTACTTGTATGCTATTGCAGGGTGTGTTGTATCAATTGTTGCCGTAAACTCTAAAAGAATGTTTTCTTTGTTGCTTTTATGTACCCTATTCACTGTGTACTCCCAAGAGGTTTCTTCTTTTTGCTCCTCTTTTGACTTACTAGATTTAGTTAGAGAGTTTATATGGTGTGCTTCGTCAGAGAGCATTACTATTTTGTGTTTTTCTAAGTCTTGGTAAGTTACGCTATTTTCTGCGGGATTATTTAATCTTGTGTGCAACCCACTTATAGTTGTGAAAAGTATGTTTACATCTTCTTTACTAACTGCTTCAAAGTTATTTACCTCAACAATATTTACATTTTTACCTTCGATGTTAATTTTGTTGTTAAATAGATACTTAGAGGAAGTAGGGTTTAAAAAGTTATCGCGTGTTTTTTCTACAATGTTTGTTTTGTCTACAAAAAATATAAAGTTTCTGTACCCTTTTTGGTATAGGTCTAAAATAAAACTTGCCATTATTATAGTTTTACCGCTACCAGTTGCCATATTAAAAAGTAAGTGGTGGTTCTTTGTCTCTAATTCTTTATCTTGGTAGTAATCTAACCACCTATATACTGCTTCTTTTTGGTAAGGTCTGAGTTTAAATTTTGGGTTTAAGTTTAGCTCTATATGGCTAGGAACTTTGTCAAAAGCTAACCTACTTTTATTACTTAAGCTATCGTATTCTTGTGCTAGGGTGATATCACTCATACTTATTCGTTACCATAAAACTGCTTATTTAGTTTTTTATCTTCCTCACTTACTTTAAAGTCTGCATTATCTATATCGCTGTAGTTTACGTACAAGTAATTTTTATCAACAAGATCTAACAAAATCTTTTTCTTTTCGGTAATACTTAATTTTTTAAAGTCTTTATCCTTTGTATCTATAAGTCTTGGGTTAACTTTGTAGCTTAAAAAAGATGATTTTTTAGCAAGCTCTAACAAATCAGCAAGCTCTTGCTCCTTTCCAGTCCTGTTTAACTTGTCAATAAAATCTTGCAGGTTATCTTTAAGCTCTGCGTAGATAAAACTACCTTCATTATTTTTTTCAATTACCTTATGCACACGCTTAACTGTAATGTTTTTGATGTAATCCATTTGTTCTATAAGGATAAACTTGCGGGAACCTCCATCTACCTTGTTTAAATCTAGTACTGCCTGAGCAGTCGTACCACTTCCTCCAAAGAAATCTAAAATTATGGCATCCTTTGTATCCCAAGTTGTATATTTTATTGCATCTAGCACCGTATAAAGAGATTTGGGGAACGAGAACTTTTCGCCATAAGTGAGTGAATCAACTAGTCTAGTACCGTGTGTTCCAGCATTATATCTCGAATCTAGCCAATTACTGTATACTGGTCGATGCGCATCTTTACGAGATTTTTTTACTTTAAGAACTCCGTTCTTGGAACATACAATCTTCCCATCGGATATTAATGATTCCATAGTCTCTCTACCATACCTCCATCTTCTCTCCATACCTTTTGAGTCAATAGGGTATATCCTTTGGTAGCCACGATTATTATCCTCTATACTATATTTACCATCCGACGAAAGCTCTTTATCTATACCGACTACTTCATTTGTATTCCTATTAACCAATATTGCAAAGAACATATTAGGCCTACCAATTCTAAAGTAGTCATTGCCAGAACCAGACTTTACAAGTGGCCATTCTTCTTCTTCATTGTCATTAGCTTCTCCTTTAATAAGCCTTTTACCTTTTGGAATAGTAAATATCGCGTATTCGTGAGTTGCGGATATATTTAATCCTCCGGAACCTTGCGGGTGATGGTTTACAACTACTGTTTCATGGGTGTATTGGGGGTATAGCTCATCGAGTAAAACTCTTAGATAGCTAACTTCATTATCATCAATAGCTGTAACCAGGATACCTTGATCGGAAAGTAGTTCTTTGGCAACTTCTAATCTATTCTTCATAAACGTTAGCCATGTAGAGCGATTGAAAGAGTTATTATAGTTAAAGGTATTTGATGCAGATTTCGGGTTGTAGGGAGGGTCGATGTAAATTACTTTTATTTTTTTACGGTATTTGCCTAGTATTGAGTGTAGGCATAGTAAGTTGTTTCCTTCTAGTATTAGATTGTCATCCATAGTAACCTCAGCAACACCATGCTCCCCGTCCCTATTGTACTTTTTAAAGTTAGTAAAAACTTTTGGGTCTAGTAGTTTATCTATTTCGTCTGGTGCTAAAATTTCGTTATGGAAAACTTCATTCCTTTTTACATCTTCTTTGTCTTGCCCACCTTCTAAAATGCAGTCTTTATAGGGCCAATTAAGAACCACATCTTTATTTTCGCTTAAATATTCATCATCTGTCGCTAAACCTATTTTGTTCTTGTAACTTGTAAAACTGCTAGGCAAAAACTCTTGAAAGCTTACAAATTTAACGAACTTATCTTTATTGAAAACCAAGGTATTGTTCTTTAACGCTGTGAAAAAATTTTCTTAAGGTGTTTACTTGAGAGTAGTAAATCAAGTAATTTTTCGCTGTGTTTGTAAGCTTCTTCTAATATCTTGTTTTTGTTAAGTTTATCCTCTACAAGGTATTCTTTGTTTGTTGATAGTAGTTTCTCTAATTTAGAAAAGTATCCTGTATCTTTATTAATTCTGTTTTTGCTCATAATTCACATTTTCAAAATTTACTAATTCTTGTTTTATATATTCTAAAGGGTTTGGCGTTTGGTCTTTTAAGTCCAACCCTTGTAGCTCTCTTTTAATCCTACTCTAACTCCCCTTTGCATTACCAGTAATAAGCCTAAATTTGCCTATTCCAAGCTCCTGTAGGGCTTGTTTGTATCCGCAGTACATCATAGCCTTATTTAAAGACAAATGGCTGTTATTAAGCATTATAGAGGTTATAAAATCCTCAGCTTCGTTTATTGTGTTTAATATACCTAAATACCCTTTTTGCATAATAGCGTAAAAATATAGCAGAACTTTTTTACTTACGTTTTTATTATATAGGGTTTTAAATTTTAGGTCTTGTTCTAATCCTATATTCTTTAATACTTTTTTTATTTCTCTTCTGTTACCTAATCTTAACTCATATCTTAAAACTTCTTTAGGTAATTTTTTAAGTTCTTCAAATAAACCTAATTGTATATAGTTATCCTTTTCTAGACTCTTACTCTCACTTACTTCAGCTTTGGCAAGGTCTTTAATTTTGTCGTAAAAACAAATTTCTAAACTTTTGGTTCTAAACCTTAAACTATCTCCGTTGTTTCTAAAGTCTGTTTTGTTTACATCTAACTTGTGGTTATAGTCAACTTTATTTAACTCTTTAAGAACTTGGTATGTGGTTAAAAATCCTTTAAGCTCTATATTTTTACTGTAGTGCACTGCGCTTACTTCACAATTAATAAGTTGGTACTGGTCTACTGTTACACCCATTGAATATAGTTTACTTTGTAGCGTAGCTATTAGCTTAGAAAAGTCGTCGTCTGTAAGCTCTTGAAAATTATTGTTATATAACATTTTGGGAGCACTAAATTCAACTCTAAGAGACTTTATGCCGTATCTAGAATAAAAGGTTAAACGAGGCATATATACGCCATTTAGCATGTCTTGTTTATTAGGGTTTTGAACTGCACTAAAAAAGTTATTATTAAAATACCCGTTGGAATTCTTTACAAATTTTTTGTTAGTAAATCTACTGGTATCTATTCTTTTACAATCATTTTCTAGTAAGGTTAATACCACTGTATCTATCATTTTAAATCCTCATACAAACTTATTACCTGACTCTCTATGCCCTGTGCATACTCTCTGTTTATAGGGTAAAAAATAGGGTAGTTAGTACTATTTTTTAGTTTAGTTGGATAAACCAATCTATATTGGTTTTTAAAACCCGCTTTAGCATACAAACCCACTGACCCAATATAATAGTTGTCATCCACTACAAAGCTTAAAAAAGCCTTTAAACCTTTATCATTTTGTGCGGGTTTTACTTCGAGCTCCGTTACTTTTGGACACATCTTTGCCTTTCAATTTAATATTTTTTTGCAGGCGTTTATCTACCTTTACCAATAACTCAACAAACCTAACTAACGAGTCAGTCTCGCTTTGCTTTAAGTTATTTAATTGTTCTTGGATATTTAGTACCTGCTCCATACAGATACTTTATAAAAAGATGTGTTTTAAGAATCCTTAAGGAATCTTAAGCTAGATATTTAGCGTTGATTTGGCAGACTGTAGAGTTAAATATAAAGAAATCCTCACAACCCGTATCCAATTTTATCTGTTTATTTGCATTGTAAAAGGCGTTGTAAAAACGTTTTTCGTGCTCCTTGGTATCTACCTTATCTCCTGTAATCTCAATGCCTTCAAATTTCACTAGGTCCTCTCCCCTGCTAACCTGTTTTTTACTCTTAACATTAAGGAGCTGATTTAGGACGTAATAAATAAATTTAGACTTAGAGAATTTAGTAACTTTACCAGAGATTTTTAACTCACCCGTGGATTTAACAAAGGAAGTTATGTTTTCTGACTTAATCCCAGTCTCCTTATTCAAGGCACTTTCTAGCAACTGTTTAAACTCCAGGTGGAAAAATTGCAAACCCTCTCTTAGTTCTACTAACTCTATATTGTTTACGTCTTTCTCGTCATATTTATTGCTCAAAATCAAACTTATCTCATCGTGAGCCCTCTTTAATGCCATTGCAGACAAACCCAAACCCTTTTCAAAACACTCTTCCTGGTAGCTCTCATAATCCTTGTAAAGATTGAAGGCAAAAGCAATCTTATCCCAGTGATACCAAGCCCTAGAATATTTAAGTCTATTAATTTTGTTTTCCAAATTGCTCAGCTCTTCATAATCCTCTTCAAGAGCCCATCTAATGAAAACCCCACTCTCAGTGTATAAAGCGTACTTGTTAGATTTTCTTTGATGGTTTTTATTGTTACTGTTCTTTAAGTAACTAAGTAAGCTAACAATATAACCCCTCCTTGCCTTTGTGGGACCCCATTTTGAATGTTTAGCAAATTCTAAGATACTACTAAAGGGGTTTTTAGCTCCTTAACGTAGGTTTCTGCCATCTCGCCGCAAGTTCTGAAGTGCCAATCCTATTTTAAGAACATTTTTCACCGTTTACAAACTGGGACACTGCCCTACTTCCTATTTAACTGCTAAATAGACTGGGCAGAGGGCTGTACTGTGGGTCCTGTTTATAAAATTTTTCAACTATTCAGAATATTTGGAATAATATTTATTATTATAATCTTTTTTTATTTGATCTCCCGCAGAGTTTATTTCTTCGCATTTCGCCACGTCCTTTTCCTTGCTAAAACAACTATATATAAGACGATATTCATTTAGTTTCTCCACGTAATCATCGTATTCCGTTTTATAACTTTCACATACGTTACAATCTTCATCAGCGTCTAGATTGTAGGGATCTACCTTACATGTTATGGGTTCCTTTTTTGTAAGCCTGTAAGCTTTACTCCTTTCCCCACTAATTGAGTCGAAAAATTCCTGGGCGTCACCCTTTGTTTTAAAGTCCTTACAACTTATATACTTTTTAACTTTGACCATTCTTTTAAACAAAAGCTCGTAGGTATACAAGTCTTCTATATTATTTTTACACATTTCTTGATACACCTCCTCTAATTGATCATAACAAAAGGTGTAGTAGAAGGAGGTATTCTTATAAGTGAGGTTATTTAAAGTCCTGATCTTATTAATCTGATTACTAATCCCTTTCCCAAATATAAGAAAAATTATAATTAATAATAGGAATATAATTAATATTTTAATTTTTTTATCCATACAATTAATAATTATTGCTTCCAATTTGGAAACTTTTATTTTATTATTCTGCCTCCACTATACCTCTACTTTTTAAGAGTATTTTGCTTCCCAGTAGCTCTAATTTTATCTTCTATTAAGTAAATAAGAACTATTACCATAGCGTTGATAAAAATCGCTAAGAGATCAAAACTAAATAAGGATATTAATATTGAGAATAAACCAACAACCTGTAAATTTTTGGGGTATTTTAATTTCTTCTCTAAAGCCCAACTAAGGACCAATATTATTGTAACTCTTCCTAACAACTCTGCTATAAAACCTAGCATATTTATATAAAAAATTACTAAGATATCTGCTTTAATTATAGGTTTATTTCTCAATAATGCTAGTTATCGTCTGTAGAGTTATTGAGTTCATTTAAAATAGGCTTATTTTATGGTAAAGCCTACTCCTACAAGAAAATTACTCGCACAAAGAATAAAGCAAATTAGAACTAGGCAGGGTTTATCTCAAGAGGAGCTAGGATATAAAGCTAACCTACACAGGACTTATATTGGAAGTATTGAAAGGTACGAACAAAATGTATCCGTTGATAACATAGGAAAGATAGCTAAAGCACTTAAGGTTAAAGTCTGGGAACTATTTAAATACTAGTTTAACCCTTCGCCTATATCTTTAGTTACATACACCTAGGTAGGGTTTATATATACAGCTCACCACCCTGTATTCCAAAAGGTTACAAGCAGAAGTATCAATTCTACAGTATGTCTTTTTATAAAATCCCTTTACAGAGCTATCCGTGTTTATTTGATTACTTAGATTATGTAATAAATACCAATCAAAAAACAAGCTCTTTTACTGTGTGTTTATAACTTTTAACAGGTTATCTATTTCCTACATTTAGGCAACTTAAGGTTCTATGTATAGATTATGGTTAGTTTTATGTACAAAGTGCTCTCCCTCTCCCTAGTAATAAATTATAATTACAAATATGAGTATAAAAATTATCTATTCGCACAAGAGTATAGATATACCTCAACGGGTAAACAATCATGATAAAAAACTATTAGAGTATATGAGTATTGATAAAGGACTTTTAAATGAGGTAGGAGTAGCTCGAATGTCTTTAAACATACCCCCCATAGGGTTTAATATTAAAAGACTGGACCTACCTTTTCCAGAAAATGTAGACTTTAAGGGTGTCTTAAACTTTGCAAATGCCCAATCCTTACTTTACCTAGAGCAACCATTACCCTATTACTGGATACAAACCTTCGCAAGATTAATACTTTTCAACGTCTTAATACCTCCAAGTAAGGATGAATACCCACCAATCGAAATAATAAAACACAAACATCTAGGAAGATCAAAACTGGAGATAAGTATAACTGAAAGGGTAACTAAGGAGGACCCACGCTCTTTTATAACTAACATTGTAGACTTTGAAAACCTAGTTAGTTACCTACCGACCACAAAAATACGAGGGATAGGTACAAAAACACTAAAGATCGAACGAACACGTCGAAGAATGAAGAGTTCTGGTAAATCTAACGATGAAGTGTTGGATATATTACAACGACAAAAATTGACCAAATCAGATAACTACTCTTACTTACGTACCGTGAGTAAAACATACAAAGATACAGTAAAAAACAATAAGAATAAGCTTACCTACAAGCAAATGCTGAAACTTATTACTATGAACCCCAAACGTTAGTAAAAACTCGCGAAATATAACTCATCTCACACCCTAGACATATTTATTACTCTGTTTGTGTATGGAAAATAAATATAAAACCACTAACTTTTATACTGCCACATATTTAATAACAAAGGGAATTAAACTTGTAGATATCGACAGATCCCACCCAAGAAGAGCTACCTTTGTATTCAATTCTCCTCATAAATCAGCAGATTTATTAGTTAAGGAGTATGACTACGCACCCGAGGACAGCCCGAGTTTGTTAGTAGACGCCAGAGATCTGATAAATTCCATAAAACAGCTTAAAGACAAGTTGTACCAAGATTAGACATGACTGTTAAAAGGTTAAGGGAAATTATACAAGCCGATCTATCCGAATACAGTGATACAGAGTTAGAGCAACTTATTGAAAAGATGAACCATATGGCATCAATTTTAGTTTCAGAATATATACATAAAAATGGAAACAAGCAAAGCCACAAACTTTAGTCGAATTCCGAATCAGGTACTCGAAAAAATAAATTACTGTGATTTTACTAAAAACGAGCTTAAGTGCGCACTTGTACTCTGTAGAATAAAATTCGGCTGTCATACAGGTCAATACCCCATAAAACTTAAATATGTAGATCTGACGAGTGCTAACCTGTCTCAACCCAAGGTAAAAAAAATATTACTTTCGCTAGAAAAGAAGGGATATGTAAAACCAAATTACAATGATTCTGGACATCTTAAGTCACTATATTTTGATACCGACAAAATTACAAATATTGATGTTGAAAATAACAACAACCACTTACGTTTAAAAAAGCTTATAGGCAAAAACCTACCACGTAAAACTTCCCAAAAGAGTAATAATAAACTTACCAAAACGTATATACCTAAATTACCAGAAAGGGAAGACTACACTTATCAAAATGATAAGCTTTTAGAAAATAGGGTCAGGGTAAATACCTCTTCACAACAAGGTATGCGGGGAAATGTAATCTCTTTGAAAGATATTCTTAAAGATAAAATTAAAGATACCGATAAAGAAAGTAAATCGCCTTTAAATAATTTAGAAGAATTAGAATACGCCTCTAAGGAGATCCAAGAAGCATTAGAACCAGATAAACCGGAGTCTTTCCAGACGTACAAACATTATGTTTCGAAAGTAGGTATTAGCCGGGCACATCAGTACAAAAGTGAGGTATTACAGGATTACGCCGTTAAAAATAAAGGCGCTGTTTTTGTAACTAAGTGTAAGGAGTACTTGAAATCTAAAGAAGACAATAACTAGCATATTTGATATAATTTATACATATAAAAATGAGTAATAATACCTATATTAAAAGGAAAAAAGCCATAATATTAGCACGAGCTTCTACCCTAAAGCAGGTAAAAGAAGGCGACACTATAGAAGAGCAAATAAGGCACTGCACTGAGTATGTTGCACAACAAGATTACACTTTATTGAAGGTCTTTCCGATTGTGGAAACGGGAACAAATAAACCTAGGGATGAGTTTGATGATTTAATAACCTACTGCAAAAATCCCGAAAACGATGTTGAGGTTCTAGTATTTCGTAATATCGACAGGCTTACTAGAGGAGGGAGCTACGTCTATAAGTATTTAAAAACCGAGTTAGCAAAGTATGGAGTTACCTTTGAAGATGTGTATAAGTTGATTCAGCCTTCTTTAAATACTTTAGATCATACAGGTTTTGAATACGACTGGAGCAAATACAGCCCTTCTGAGAAAGTAGAAACATATGAGGCAGACAGAGCCCAGGATGAAGTTAGAACCATACTGACAAGAATGATAGGGGCTGAAATTAACTATGCACGACAAGGATACTGGTCTAGAGGGGCTATACTAGGTTTTACCAGTAACAAAGTTGAGGGGGAGTCAGGTAAAAAGAGATCAGTACTAGTTGCCCACTCTCAGGAATCTGCCTGGGTGAGAAGGATCTTTAAGTTAAAGTCCGAGAATATTTTAAACGATAACCAAATAGTAGAACATATTAATGACTTAGGATTTAGAACTAAACAATTTACCAAAAGAGATAAATTGGGGCATAAAATTGGGTATGGAGGTGGGGAACTGCTAACAATAAAAAAAATGAATCTTATTATACAGAGCACTGTGTACGCAGGATTTATATGCGAAAAATGGACTAATTATCAACCGATTAAAGCTAAATTTAAGGGCTTGGTAGATATTAAAACTTTCAATCTGGCTAACAGGGGAAAGGTCGCAATTATAGAAGATAAATATGGATATAAGCTAGAAAAAAACCTAAATAAAATGGTTGGCGTAAACAGAAACAGTAATAATCCCCTTTTCCCTTACAAAAATTATATTGTATGTAAGACTTGTGGAAAGATTCTTAAAGGTAGCAGATCTAGAGGAAAATCAGGGAAAAGATACCCATCTTACTTTTGTGATAGGGATCACAAACGTGAGTCATATTCTAAGTCTGAACTTGAGAGTGTTGTCGGTAATTTTGTAAAAGAAGTCAAATTTTCCTCAAAATTTATAGAGGCGTTTAAAGAGATTGTAAGTGAGAAATGGGAAGAGGAGAAAAAAGAAGTTCAGAAAGAAGTTATTGAGGTGGGAAAATCAGTAACCGAACTAAGAGTTGAGGCTAAAAACATTTATGAAAATATTAAAACTACAACTTCTCAATTTGTTAAAAGAGATCTAGAGCGCGAGTACGATGAAATACAAAGGAAAATAGCGAAACTTACAGAAAAACGAGATACGGTGGAAGATGAAGAGTTAGATATACAAGAAATGCTAAATTGGGTTACCCATTTTATGGAACACCCTTATAAAATCATTGAAGATTCCAAGGATGCCAAGGAAAAAGGCATATTATTCAATATGTTTTTTGAGAGCAAACCAACAGTGACACAGTTAAAGAATGGAACACCTAATTTATCGCCCTTATTCAAGCTTTCTAGGTATCAAAAACTCCCTAAAGAACAATTGGTGACCCTACGGAGAGTCGAACTCCGGTTTCCAGGATGAAAACCTGGTGTCCTAACCACTGGACGATAGGGCCGTAAACTACGCTTTATTATATAGGAATTTATGGCTAATTCAACGAAAAGCCTAAAGAATTAATTGGAAGAGGGCAAAAAAAACTCTGAGGGGTTTTACGCCCTCAGAGTTAGTTAAAAGTTACTGTAGGTACTTATCAAAGGCAGCTTGAAAGCTACTATAAGGTTGTGCACCAATTATCATTTCTCCTTCAATCTCTTTATCACCACTTTTACCTACAAAAAAGCTAGGTGTTGCTGAGGCACCATATTTAGTAGCATCGGCAAGGTCAGCTTTTATTTCTTCGTTATATTTTCCGTCTGTAACACACTTAGTAAAGCTTGCTATGTCGGCACCCGTTTGTTTAGCATATTCATTCATTTTTTCATCACTTACACCTTGTCCGTTAGCTGCGGTATTTGTAAACCAAAGATCATGGAAGGTGTAATAGGCGGAATCCCCTTTTTGTTCTCGAACACAGTTTGCGGCATTTGCAGCTTTAGAGGCCATCGGCTCATGAAAGCTTAAAGGTAAATCTCTAAATACAATCTTTACCTTTCCGCTATCCACATAGTTTTTTATAATTTCTGGCAAAGTTGTATCTGCATGTCTTTTACAAAAAGGACACTCATAATCACTAAATTCAACTAGTGTAACTGGTGCATCTGCATTTCCTAAAACAGGATCGTCGTCTAAGCTAACAGTCACTACTTGAGGAGCACCATTCTCATCGGGCGTAGGAGCCGTAGGTTCTACAGGATTAACATCCGCGGTTGGGCCTGTTTTAAAATTGCTTAAAGATAAACTTTTACCACTTAAAGCATTGGCATGGTAAATAATAGATGTAGCTAAAATAATTGCTGAAAGAATTACTGAAGCAGGTAATGTGGAACTATTCTTCATAATTTATAATAATTTAATATATCCAAAAGGTTCTCTTGCCATTGTATCATAATGTCGGTATTGATATTCAACAATCTTTCAACATTTAATAGTGATCCGTTAAAAAACAAAAAAATAACCCCAACAAAAATGAAAATAGAAGCGGAGACTAAATTTGAGGAATGAATATTAAACCTCTTGTTAAACAAACTAAACTCAATTATTTTCCCTTTAACAAAGATTTTTTGAAGAAATTTAGACCGGTCTATTCCAAAAGATATCGCGATAAAGGGTAATAAAATTCCAAGGGTATAAAAGAACATTAAAATCGAGGAAGAAAGGTAGCTCTTAGTTGAGGCTGCAAGGGTGGCTATGGCACCAAGAATCGGTCCCGAGCAGGCCCCTAAAGAAAATGCTGAAATAGAACCAAATATAAAAGTAGCAAAATACCCCTGATTTTTATCAAATGAGGGTGTACTAACAAACTTAAACAGCTTAATATCCAAAAGTGTAGTAACACCAATCACAAAAAACAACAAACCTACAGTTTGAAAAATTACTTTTCCCCAATTACTTAAAAGAAAAAATAAAAAATGGGCACCTATACCTATGGGTATAGAAACAAACAAAACACCCCAGGAAAAGAATAAAGTATTTAATACCAGCTTTTCTCTAGATTTAAAAGTTAAAGCAAAATAAGTTGGCAGTAAAGCCCCGCTACAAGGGCTTAATACGGATAATAACCCACCAATTAGAGCAACTATAGAAAATAAAAACATAGATTAATTCTATAGTATCAAAGTTGTATAACAACCTATTTAATTAAAATTTTAAACAAGTTCATAGGGACTTAATTTTAGTTTGCTATAATGTATTTAATGCCATCAAATATAAATATCCGTAAGGCGAATGGAGACAGTGAAAAGTTTTCACCCGAAAAGGTAATAAGCTCGCTAAAAAGATCCGGGGCAAATAAACAAGAAATTAAACAAGTCTTACGTGATGTATACCCAAATTTAAGAGAAGGGATGAAAACTGAGGATTTATACCACCTTGTGTTCCGCTCATTAGATCAAGTTGGGGGTAGGGGTCGATACATTGCCGGAAGATATAGTCTAAAAAAGGCCATTTCAGATTTAGGTCCCACGGGTTTTCCCTTTGAACAATTTGTGTCAGGATTACTACAACAGATAGGTTATACAACAGAAACAAATCTTATACTACAAGGGGACTGTGTTACCCACGAGATAGACGTTAGTGCAGTAAAAGGGGATGAAAAAGACATGATAGAGGCTAAGTTTCACAAGAAAATGGGATATAAAACGGACATCAAGACAGCACTTTACGTATATGCAAGGTTTTTAGATTTAAATAGTAAATACACAAATGCCTGGATATTCACCAATACTAAAATAACTTCAGAAGTCGTTAAATACTCTCTATGCAGGGGAATAAAAGTTACTAGCTGGGATTATCCTAATGGTAATAGTTTAAGAGAACTTGTAGATCGAACCCATTTACACCCTATTACCTCGCTAATTGAAATTGATTCGATTACCCGACAAACTTTATTAGATCACAATATTATCTTTATAAAAGATTTACCGAAGGCAGAATTTTTATTTAAAAATCAAAAAAAATACTTTGAATTGTGCAGAATAGCAGAAGACTTTAGCAAGACGCATTTACATACACAAAGCGAAAAGTAACTCTATAGTTTTATTAACCCCATTTTAGTTCGATTAATTCTAAACGTGGTAAGTGGCTTGTTTAATTTTTCGGACACATCTCTTACAAACGATCTAACATAAAACCCGCCAGACACCTTAATTTTAAACTTATACAAGTTAAAGCTGTGGGGAAAATTGGCTAAATTACTTTGATACAAGTCTATTATTTTTTCTTGTCTAAAGTCACCGGGTAGCAATTTAAAACTCTTTGTAACATATGTATACAGGTCTTCTTTTAAAATAGTACTTTGACCTAAATACTTTAGATAGTAAATTTTTACAGGTCTAAAAGGTAAATTATCTAATTTTTCATTATTTAAAAAGGCAGAGATTTTTGACTTTTTTAAGTTTTTTCTACTTATTTTTGGAGGTCTTTGAGTAATGTAGTTCCTAGGTAAACTGTTTATTTTTTTAGAAAAGTCAATTGTTTTATTATTAACGTCGTAATCTGTTATAAGACCTAAAAGATCATTAGAGTCGGTATTAAACCCTTGGATAATTGTAAATTCGTAGACCTTAGTAAGACTTTTTAATTTTTTTTCTAAAAAACGAAACTTAGCAGATACGTAGAGCATTAAACCACTAGCCATAGGATCTAAATTTCCTGTATGAAAATATTTTTGATTGGTAGAATTCTGCAGCAACTGCAAAAGTTGAAATGGAGTTTGGCCTACTTGCTTGTTAACTTTGCGAAAAAAAATAGAAAACAAAGGTATTAAACTCTCTCTTTTATACGAGCGTCTTTTTTACTTAGAGCTTTTCTTAAATAAAATAACTTAGCTCTTCGTGCTTTTCCTTTTCTTAAAACAGTTAGCTCGGTTATCTTCGGAGAGTATGTAGGAAAGATCCTCTCTACCCCTATGTTTCCTATACCCATTCTTCTAACAATAAAAGTTTTAGATATACCTTCGCCTCGTTTCGAAATAACGGTTCCTTCGTAGGGCTGTACTCTTTCTTTTCCCCCCTCAATAATCTTGTAAAAAACTTTGACTGTATCCCCTACTCTAAAGGTATCGTTTCTGTCAGTAACCTTTTCTTCTTTAGCAGGAGTTTTTGTCTCATTTGTCTCAGTAGAATCAATAGAATCAGTAACATCTTCGACAGGTTTTTTAACAACCTGTTCTTCTGAAACTTTCTCTACCGCTTCGGGCTTAGAGGCTTTTTTTACTTCTTTTTTTAATTCTTTTTGAGCCATAACTGGGAGATTTTAGCATAGCTATAGGCAAAGTACAATAGAAATTGTAACTAATTGTTAAACTTTAAACCTTTACCTTAGCTTTGCGCTTTACTTCGAAAGATAGAGCACCTTTAACTACTTTAGCTTTAACCAAATCGTGCTTTGATAGTTCATCGGATATTAACATCTGACTTATTTCATCACTGATATTTTTTTGGATAAAACGTTTTATTGGTCTTGCACCAAAATCAGGATCAAAAGCTTTATCAGCAACGTATTTTATAACAGAATCATCAAATTCAAATAAAACCCTTTGATCTTTAAGCATCTTTTCTACCTTTTTTAGCTGGATTTTGGATATCTGCTGTATTTGCTCCTTTGCTAACTCTTTAAATACCACTATTTCATCTAATCTATTTAAAAACTCAGGCTTAAATTTATCTGAAAGAATTTTATTTAGATTATGTTCTATTTTCTCGTGCGATCTAACACTACTTTCCCCAGACTTACCAAAACCTATCTCCTCACGTTTTAGGGTTTCGGTACCAACATTAGAAGTCATTATTATAATTGCATTCTTAAAATTAACAGTTCTACCTTGACCATCTGTTAGTCTACCGTCGTCCATTATTTGAAGTAACAGGTTATATACATCCGAATGGGCCTTTTCTATTTCATCTAGTAAAACAACAGAAAAAGGACGCCTTCTTACTACCTCGGTTAATTGGCCTGCGTCATCGTAACCAACATAGCCCGGAGGAGACCCTACTAGCCTAGAAGTCGTGTGTTTTTCGCCGTATTCAGTCATATCTATGCGCACTAGCATAGATTCATCACCGTATAATTCTTTTACCAAGGCTTTTGCTAATTCTGTTTTTCCAACACCTGTAGGACCTAAAAATAAAAAAGTACCTATTGGTCGATTGGGATCTTTAAGACCTGATCTTGATCTTCTAATAGCACTAGAAACTACATCTACTGCGGCATCTTGGCCGACAACATGATTTTTTAGGTTTGCCTCTAATTTTAATAATTTTTCGCGCTCTTCTACCGAAAGTTGTTCCAAAGGTATTCCCGTAGACTCAGATATAACCGCAGCAATATCATATTTTGTTACCACAGGTACTTTTTCTAATTTCGTTTTTGTCCAAAGATCTATAAGCTCTAGTTTAACTTTGTGCAGGTCCTCGGTTTCTTTTTCTATCTTTGATAATCTTTGAGCATCGGTCGTTTTCTTTTTTTCGACGTTAAGCTTTTCTAATTGCTCGTTTACCTGTTTTAAGTTATCGGGCTCCACTACGGTAGATAATCTAACTTTAGCCCCAGCTTCATCTATTAGGTCAATAGCTTTGTCAGGTAAATACTTTTCATTAATATATTTACTGCTTAAATCTACGGCAGCATTTATAGCTGATTTTTTATACTTAACTTGATGATGAGTTTCGTATCTTGGAATTAAGCCTTCTAGTATTAACTTAGCTTCTTTTATAGTCGGTTCTTTAACCAAAACAGTTTGAAACCTTCGCTCTAAAGCAGCATCTTTCTCGATTCTTTTTCTGTACTCGTCTAATGTTGTGGCTCCGATTAATTGCATATCTCCCCTAGCCAAAAATGGTTTTAAAATATTGGCAGCATCCACTGCACCTTCGGCAGCTCCAGCACCAACAACAGTGTGCAATTCATCGATAAATAAAATAATTTGCCCTTTAGCATCTTGGATTTCTTTTATTATATCTTTTAATCTTTTTTCAAAAACACCTCGGTGCGCGGCGCCCGCAATTAAAGAGGCCATATCCAAAGAAATTACTTTCTTTCCTCTTAAAGTTTCTGGGATATTATTATCAACTATTCTTTGGGCTAAGCCTTCTACAATAGCAGTTTTTCCAACACCGGGTTCACCAATTAACACAGGGTTGTTTTTAATTCTTCTACTTAAAACATGGATAACTCTTTCTATTTCTGTTTTTCTACCGACGACTGGATCTAACTTGTTTTGTTTAGCAAGCTCGGTAAGATCTATACCAAATTTTAAAAGTTGCTCCGAAGTTCCATCAGGATTTGTCTGTAGCTCATCAAAACACTGTCTACACAACGCAACATAAACATTACGACCATTTACAAACTGAGTCGTTTGCAACTCTGCTGGCCTTTTTTGACATTTTTGACAAATAATCATAACAAAATTTTAGCAGTCTACTTGTAAGACTGCAAGCTTTAAATTGTAAAACACTTAATAAGATAACTAGCTTTGCTAACAAACAAAGCTTAATGTTCCCATTGTTTACTAATTTCTCCGTCTACCTCGACAGGACACTGTTTAAGAAGTGTTTTACCCGCATTAATCATTTCTTCTTTTTGAATTTGCATAGCCCTTTCGGCATGTTCTTCACTAGCTTCTGTAACTAACTCATCGTGTAAGGTATGAATTATACCAGCATCTAAGTTTTCTGCCTCGTACCTTTTTGCAATATTAATCATAGCTATTTTAGTCATGTCTGCACTTGTTCCTTGAATAGGCATGTTTTTAGAGGCCCTTTCAATTCCAGATATCTCGCGATTATAATTAGGATCACTTGGGTCGGGTAGTTCGTAAAATCTTTTTCTACCAAGCAGTGTTTCTACATAACCATGTTCTACACCAAATTTAGCGGCCTCCTTAAGCCATTTCTCAATTTTAGGCATTTTTTCAAAATATTTAACAACCAAGGCTTTTGCCTCTTCTACACTAACTCCAATTTGAGGGGCTAAGGAGGAGGCGCCCCTACCATAAACTAAACCAAAATTAATTGTTTTAGCGGCCTGTCTCAGGTCTTTGTGCTTGTCTTTAAAGTCATCGGTATAAGGTACACCATACATATTAGCGGCAGTTAAAGAGTGTAGGTCTTTTCCGGTTCTATAGGATTCCAAAAGTGTTTCGTCTCCAGAAAGATCTGCTAACACCCTCATTTCTTGCTGAGAATAATCGCAAGTAGCTAGCATTCTCCCCTCGGGTGCTTCAAAAAAAGTTCTAAATACGGCGCCTTCCCCTCTTGCAGGTATTTGTTGTAAATTAGGCTTAGAGCAAGCGAATCTACCAGTGGTGGTTCGAGCTTGTTGGTAATTAGGGTGGAGCCTTCCGGTTACGGGATTTAACTGACTTAACAAGGAATCGCCAAAAGCTGAGATCATTTTTTCGTATTTTCTATACTCTAATAGCAATTTTGCTATCGGATGATCTGTAATCTCTAAAATAGCAACTCCAGTAGAAGGGATATTTAAGTTTAGTTTATCGTTCATTAACCCCATTAACTGAACTTGACTATTTAGATTTATAACGTCACCATAATTACCGAATAAATCTACTTGATGGATTTTAAAGTAGGGCCGGACTGCCTCTTGTAAATCTTTAGCAATTTTTTTATGACTCTCGCGCATCGTTTGAATATGATCTTTCCATTTGGGAACATTTATTTGAAAACCTCTAAGCTCCATATCCCCTACCACAGGCATAACGGTAAACTCTAAGTTGGCAACTTTTACCAAGGATTTTTCTTGTAGTAATTTATATTGGGCATCGAAAATGGGGAACAATACAATAACATCCATAGCAGCATACTTTAGCTGTGCTTCAGTCATTTCCCCACCCTGGATAAACCCCTTATTATCATCGCTTAAAACGTCGGTGAACCTTGTAAAAGTATCCCTAATGGATTTATCTAGTTCTTCGCCAGTGTACCTTCTTGTTAAAAAACCAAGACCTGTACGATTCTCACCCATAGGTAAACCACTACGTATTAAGGCTTCAGCTATCATAGTGTCAAAAACGTTATTTATTTTGATACCAAGACTCTGTTTTAAAACCTTATAATCGTATTTTGAGTTTTGTAAAAGTTTTAAAGTTTTGGGGTTTTCAAAAAGTTCTTTAACTAGTGCCCAATCTTTTATACTTAGGGCATCTATAACATAAGAGCTTGTTCTAGAACCAATTTGCACCAGTAATAACTTGTTGGTATAAGGGTCTAACTCAGTACCCTCGGTATCTATAGCTATAGGTGAAACATCCTTAAGTTCTTCGTACATATCTTTTAACTGATCTTGGTTACGAACATAGATGTACTTGGGGTTTACTATTTGTTTATTTTTTACCTGAACTTTTTGAGATACAGTATCTACCATAATGTTTAAAAAGCTATTTTAAAGGGTTTTTAACACCTGCTTAAATTATAACACGATAATTATAGCTGGTTTTTATGGATTTATGCGACATTCCTCAGACCAAATACCTAGTTTTTTATTATGAGCCTCTAATTGAGACCTCTTAAATTCTTTTTGAAATTTATATTCTGTTGTATAAGAAACTTCAGATGCAAATCCGTTTAAAATTAACAAGTTATTTATATTTTCACCATTTAAGTATACGTACCTTAAAAGCCTATTATATCTATCACGTTCAGAGCCAGAGGAGTCAGTCTCTAAACGCACATCTTTACCACTTAAGGCATTTACTAAAAAATCCTTTGCTTCTTTTGCATAGCAAGTACTAGTTTCTCCCCTAGTCTCGGGGGCGTCCAAACCAATTAATCTAACGGACTCGGGTTTTCCATAGTAATCAATTTTAATAGTATCACCGTCTGTAACAGCAATAACCTTAAAAGCATCATCTTTTTCGTTAATTTTAAATTCAGATACTATGTTTTTAGAATCTCTAGAATCAACCTTATCAACAGTTGAAAGAAAATTAATTGTAGGAAACTTGGGTACTAAAATATAAGACACTAATCCTACAATGGCAATAAAGGCTAAAGATAGTAAAACTAATAAGGAATAGGCCTTGTTTTTAAACATTAACACTATTTTAGGTGTGATTTGGTTCTGAGGCAATAAATCTGAAGATTTAAAAGAGGCTGATGGTTAAATAATTGTATTATGAAGGGTGGGTTTGTGTGCAAACCCACCCTTACATAAAGGGGTAATAATTTGACTATATATCATTATAGCAAACTATAACTTAGTTGTAAAGTCTATAGGTTATAAGTTAAAGATTATTTACCAATATCTCTCTGGCCTTAGCAGGGTTGGCTTTGCCACCAGATTTTTTCATAACCTGGCCTATTAAAAAGTTTAGGGCGTTTATATTTCCTGCTTTATAGTCGTTTACACTTGCAGTGTTTTCTTTAATAACTTTTTTTACTATTTGTAGAATCTCCGAATCATCGTCCATTTGGTGTTTTTTACTATCTTTTATTTTTTGGACAAACAACTCTAAATTCTCGAATACTTCTTTGTACTGACCTTTACTTAGACCTAGGGACTCATTTACGGCATCTTTTGCACTAAGACCCGCTTTAATTAAATTAATAACAAACTCTACCCTACTAAGCTTTGCTAGCATATCTATTTTTTCTGTAGATATTTTATGCTTATCGTGTAACTCCTCTTTTAATTTGCTTGGCAGAACAGGCACTAATTTATTTATTTCTTCGATATACTCCTTACTAAATTCAAAAGGCGGTATATCAGGTTCAGGAAAATATCTGTAATCACTATCGGTTTCTTTTACTCTTTGTATAAAGGTAGTTTTGGTAGATTCCTTGTAACCACGTGTTTGTTGAGGAATTTTGTTTCCCTCGTTTAACTCTTTAGTTTGTCTTTTAATTTCGTATTTTAAGGCAGAACGCATAAACCTAAAGCTGTTTATATTTTTTAGTTCGACTTTGTAATTGGGTAAGTCTTCTTGACCAAGCGGGCGCAAGCTTATACTAGGCTCTATTCTCAAATTTCCCCTTTCCATATTTACGTTACTTACATTTAAAAATTTTGCTAATTCTGCAATTTTAAGTGCAACCTCGTGGGCATGCTCGGGGGATTTTATTTGAGGTTTAGTTACTAATTCCATTAAAGGCATTCCAGATTTATTAAAATCTAACAAAGTTTCATCTGTTTTAGCATCATGAATAGACTTTCCGGTATCTTCTTCTAAATGAATTCTTTCTATTTCTACATTCCCTTCTTTTAGTTCTAAAACTCCCTCGTAGCAAAAAGGCTTTTTATACTGACTAATTTGAAACCCCTTAGGCAAGTCTGGATAAAAATAATGCTTTCGATCAAAATTAGAGTTAGTGTTTAATTTGCAACCTAGGGCTAAACCAAACAGCTGTACTTTTTTTATAGCCTCTAAATTCGGTACTGGAAGAGCACCAGGTAAACCTAAACAAACAGGGCAAACAACACTGTTAGCAGGTTTTTTCCATATATCGGTACTGCAACCACAAAACATTTTTCTTTTTGTATTAAGCTGTATGTGAATTTCTAGACCAATTATGGGTTCGTATTTCATTTTTTACTTATATTTACTAAGAACTTTTACAAAATTTAAAATTGAGGAATCTAACTCTTTTGAAGTAAATACCCCATCAGGCTCATGAACAATTCGATTACGTACTTTGTGCGAGTTCCAAAGGTTTTGGTACTCATTAGCACTAAACCTATTCTTAGCCTTAATTAAGTTATCTTTTATGCTAGCCTTTTTATAAAGGTCATTTAAAATTAAACCTAGCATACTATCTAACTCTATAATGTAAGACCTTTTTAAATTACCTTCATTAGAGCTTGTTACACTACTGGATCTTGCTAAAGTAGCTTTAACAAACCTCTTTGTTTTAGAGCTAACTTGTTTTCCTTTAAATAGACTTAATAAAAATTTAAACATATTTAGTTTATATTAGGCAAAATTTTGTAATACTCTGTTTCTTTTTCTGCTATAGCCCCCACTTTATATAATAAGTGTTCACTAAATTTTGGCCCAATAATTTGAGCGCCTACTGGAATGTTATTTATAAACCCCGCGGGGACACTTAATGCGGGCAAACCTGCTAAATTTACATTTACAGTTAAAACATCCATTAAATAATTTTTGATTGGGTCGTCCACAATTTCACCAATTTTAGGCGGCATAATAGGAACCACAGGACCCATTATTACATCTACTTTCTCATATGCTTTTGTAAAATCTTGCACTATAGCATTACGAACCCTTTGGGCTTTTGCATAGTAAGCATCGTAGTAACCACTGGATAATGAATAAGTACCTATCATTATCCTTCTTACTGCCTCATCTCCAAAGTCTTTTCGTTGTCCACCGTATCTTACACCAGTCAATCTTCCTAAGTTACTACTTACTTCACTTGGAGTAATTATGTAGTAGGTAGCAACTCCGTATTCTGTATTGGGTAATTTAATTGGTACAATTACTGCTCCTTGGTTTTTATAAATCGCTATAAATTCTTCAATTTTTTGTATAATTTTTGAATCTACATCTTTACTAAAGTATTCTTCAGGAATTCCAATTTTTAAACCTTTTACATCAAAGTTTTCTAAATCTTTTGTGTAATCTGGAACTATTAATGAACTACTTGTAGCATCTTTTATATCAATACCTGCGGTTTTATTTAAAACGTAAGCATTATCCCAAACGGTTTTGGTAAGGTGCCCAATAGAATCGGTTGAAGAAGTCATAGAAGTTACTCCATATCTGCTAACCCTTCCGTAAGTAGGTTTTATGCCTACAGTATTGTTATAGCTAGCAGGGTTTCTTATTGATCCCCCTGTATCACTCGCTGTTGCAACCAAAACACTTCCACTAGCAACTGCTACAGCAGACCCGCTACTGGAACCTCCAGAAATTAAACTTGTATCATATGGATTTTTTGTAGCCCCAAAGTCACTGTTTTCACCACTAGCTCCATGGGCAAAGGCATCACAGTTTAATTTTCCTAGACTATAAAAATTATTGTTTTCTAGTCGTTCTACAACTGTTGCCGAAAAAGGTGGAACATAGTTTTGTAAAATCTTTGAGGCTGCAGTTGTTTTAACACCTTTGGTGCTAAAAATATCTTTGTAAGCGATTGGAATAGCCTGTTCTGGAATATTTTTTAAATCTTCGTTTAAAGTAATGTAATGATTAAGTTTTGGCTGAAGTGCTTTGGAACGCCCGGCAAATAAGTTAATTACCTCTTTAGAAGAGTACTTTTTGTTTTTGTACCCTCCCAACAAATCTTTAATTGTAATTATTTTTTCTAAATCCAAGATTTAAGTTTAAATTATCCTTTTATTACGCGAGGTACAACTATGTAACCGTTCTTTTCTTTTACGCTATTTGCCGTTGCCTGCCCCCCCGTTAACGAATATTCTTTTTGAACAGAGTCTTTAACACCAACATTTTTTAACCCGCTAGCAATATAATTATCTTCAAAATTATCAACTCTAGCGTTAGATAAAAGGTTTATATATTTTAAAATTTCAGAAAAGTTTTGTGCTAATTTATTAAAACGTTGTTCTGATAAAACAAGTTTAGCTAGATCTTCTGTCTTTTTAATTGCTTTTATATCCATACGTAAGGATTATAGTAATCTAAAAAGCAAGACACAAGAAACAAGTTACATCAAAATAAGATTACATTTCCATTAACTTCTTGATTCTTTCCTCAACCGGGGGGTGGGTGGCAAAAAGCTTACTGATTTGTTTGCCTTTGAAAGGATTAGCAATGTACATATGAGCAGTTCCTCTATTTGCAGCTTCTAAGGGTTCGGTATCGGCACTAATTTTAACAAGAGCATCAGCTAAGCCCTTTGGATATCTAGTTAAATACGCTCCGCTAGCATCTGCTAAAAATTCTCTGTTTCGGCTAATGGCTAGTTGAATAATTTGGGCTACTAAGGGGGTTAATATTGCAAATATTAAAGCTATAGCAACAATTAAACCGTTAGAACCTTCATTATTGCCTTTTTTACCCCATAATCTACTACGTAATGCCCAGTCAGCAATTAAAACAACGGATCCTACTAAAACTGCCACAATAGACATTAACCTAATATCAAAGTTTTTAATGTGAGAAAGTTCGTGGGCTATCACTCCCTCTAGTTCGGCTCTATTTAGCTTTTGTATAAGACCAGTAGTTACACAAATAACTCCGTGCTCAGGATCTCTTCCGGTTGCAAAAGCATTAGGGGCGGTATCTGTAATGTAGTAACACTTTGGAGTAGGTAAACCTGCCGACATACTTAAGTTAGTTACTATATTTCGATACTGCTGAAATTCTGGGCCACCTGCCTCTTTTGCCCCTGCAGTAGATAAAACTATTTTGTCTGAATAGTAATAAGAGCCTATACTGCTAAACGTTGAAAATAGCAAAGCTACGGGTAAAAACAAAGGGGCTACACTCGGGTCGGCAAATAAATACGAAATAACATAAATAAAAATACTAAAAAATATCACAAAACCTAGCATTATTAACCAAGTCTTATTCTTATTACTATCTATTTGTGAATATAAGTCAGTTTTCATTCTTAAAGCAAAGTCCCTTAACTACTTGGTGGTTAAATCTACTTTAACTTCTTTTCGCTCTTCGTCGCTAGCCTCAAAAAACTCTTCAGCTTTAAATCCTAAAGGGCCTGCTAGTAAAACAGCAGGAAACGTTGCTATAGAGGTATTAAAGCTTAATACGTTTTGGTTATAAAATCTTCTAGCAAACGAAATTTTATCTTCGGTACTAGTTAATTCTTCTTGTAGTTGTTGAACATTTTGATTTGCTTTTAGGTCTGGGTAAGCCTCTACTGCAACCTTTAAACTTCCTAAAGCGCTGCTTAACTGACTATCTAATTTACCTAATTCTTTCCTATCTGTTTCGGATTCTACCTGAGTTCTAAGAGCTGTAATTTTAGTAAGCAAATCTTTTTCGTGGGTCATGTAACCTTTTACAGACTCTACTAAGTTTGGGATTAAACTGTTTCTTCTTTTTAACTGAACGTCTATATCACTCCAAGCCTCTTTTATTCTAAGTCTTAAGGTAACAAGTTTATTATACAAACCAAAAGCAAACACAATAACTAATCCAACTAAAATTAAAGGAAATAATAAATAGCTCATATTTTTATAAAATTGATTATGAATTCATTTTACCACCTTTTTAAATTCAAAGGAGATATTTAAAATAGTTTTAGATACTTAGGACTAAGTATCTAAACCCGGGACTTTAAAACTAGAAGTGAAATTTATGACTTGTTCTCTAATTTTTGCCAACTCAACGTCGTCAGATAAATTTTCGACAGCTTGGTTTATGAACCCTGCAATTTTTACCATATCTTTTTCCACCATTCCCCTACTGGTTACTGCTGGGGTCCCAAGTCTAATTCCGCTTGGTTTAAAAGGAGTGCTAGGATCATAAGGAATCATATTGTAATTAACAATTATCCCAGCTTTGTCTAAAGCCTGTGCAATTGTTTTTCCACCAGTTCCTTTGTTTCGCAAATCTACTAACAATAAATGATTGTCAGTCCCACTACTTACTAAATTAAAACTATGTGTTCTAAGTTCATCACCAAGTACTTTTGCATTTATAATTACTTGTTGGGTATAGGTTTTAAACTCTGGTTGCATAGCTTCGTAAAAACAAACTGCCTTTGCTGCGTGAACATTATTGTGTGGTCCGGCCTGAACTCCCCCAGGAAATACCGCTTTATTTATCTGTGCAGATAAATCTTGGTTATTCCATAAAATTAAACCACCCCTTGGACCTCGCAAGGTTTTATGAGTTGTAGTAGTAACCACATCGGCAAAAGGAAAAGGGCTGGGGTGCAACTCACTAGCAACTAAACCGGCAATGTGTGCAATATCTGCCATTAAATAAGCCCCAACTTCTTTAGCTATTTGGCTAAATTTTTCAAAATCTATAATTCGGGGGTAAGCCGAGGCACCAGCGATAATCAATTGAGGTTTTTCTTTTTTTGCTTGCTCTAAAATTTGGTCGTAATCTAAAACACCGGTTTGCTCACTAACATCGTAAAAAACAATATTAAATAAAGTACTAACTACACTAACCGGGCTACCATGAGATAAATGCCCCCCACTGGCCAAGTTCATACTCATTATTTTATCGCCAGGTTTTAAAAGAGCTAAATAAACAGAAATATTAGCAGGGGTACCACTTAAAGGCTGAACATTTGCAAAGTTACAACTAAAAAGTTTTTTAGCCCTTTCAATTGCCAAGTTTTCAACTTCGTCAATATACGTATTCCCTTGATAATACCTTTTACCTATATAACCTTCGGAGTATTTGTTAGACAAAACAGAAGATAGTGGTGCTAAAACATTTTTACTGGCGTAGTTTTCGCTGGGAATTAACTGTAGTTCTTCTCTCTGCCTTTTTTCTTCTTTTTTAATTAGTTCGTCTATTTGAGTATCCATTTAACATCAATTATATAATGGATTTAGTATAATTGGCATTAAGTCTTTGTTCAAACTGCTATAAAAGCAGGGTTTTTAGCTAAAGTAAATTTACCCCATAGACAATCTAAAAGTATTTAAGTAGTTTTATAAATAATGTCTTCTGAAGAAACAACTAATTTATCCCCAATAGAGGTCTATAACCATTATCTAGGGTTGGGAGAAACCTTTGAGGTGAGTCCAAAAGTTGGGATAGAATTAATATCCCAAGGTACGGGTGAAGAGGATTTAACTCTTAACGATGTTGCCGCCTCAACGGCTATACAATGCTATGCTCCGGGAGACGCCCGAATGACCACTCGAAGTAAAGAATGGGAACGTGCAGTCATAGCAAATACTTTGCGCGCGGGACACCACACAACAAGACTCCATGCATATTTTACTTTTAGAGTTGAAGCTTCCAGAAGTGTAGTTCACGATGTCTTCCACGCTCATCCTTATTATAACTCTGAACAACAAAGCCAACGATATGTTGAAGCAAGAGAAGGTTTCTATATAGTAAGAGATCTTCCTGAGGGACAACGGATACATTTTATTGAAGCTTCTAATTACATGAATCAAGCCTATTTTGAAATGCTAGAACCCCTTAAAGAAGCTGCCCTGCAAAGATTATTGAAAGTATCCCAGGAAAAACCTGCTGGAGTAGATAATCGAAAGAAGCTTAGTGAACGCAATCTAAAAAGGCTTGAAGATAAGGCAAAAAAAATCTCGCAGGAGGTTGCCAGGTACACATTGCCAATAGGTCAAAAGACAAAAATGTTTCACACCTTAAGTCACCTACAGTTACTCAGATTATTCGCTGCTGCAGAAAGCTCAAATTTCAGTGATGAGGCCAAGTATATTATCGCAAAAATGATTGAGGAAGTAGCAGAAATAAACCCGGATTTTTTACAAGAGCTACCCCCTATAGTACCTGTTGGAGATAACCCCTTTGAAGAAAGCGAATTAACTACAACTAACGAAGCTCTTCGGTTTTTTGGAAATGTTGAACAAGGATCACACCTATTACATAGCACGTATGAACCTCATTTATTATTTCAAATGCTTGGTATGCCAGAAGATATAGGGATTAAACAAGCTCTACAGTATGTCTTTGACCCAAGAGTTAACCCTTCTATTATGGATTTATTCGATACCGGGATACACAACCCTACTACCCACTTACTACAGCAAATATACTTTAGCTTTGTAACCAAATTATCTCATACAGCTAATTCACAGAGGCAGAGACATAGAACAACACTAGGTACAATGCCTCAAATTTCAAGAGATTATCGAGGGGCCGACTACATAACACCAATGTTAATAAGGGAAAATAATGAGCTAGCGTCTTTTTATGCAGAAAAAATGAAGGTAATTTACCAGAACTACGAAAAAGCTCTAGCACTTGGAATATCTCCCGAAAATGCACAATACCTTTTACCAAATGCCCACGCTGTGTATGTTTATGAAAGTGGAAATCTTTTCAACTGGGCTCACAGAATAAGACAAAGACTTTGCTTATTGGCCCAGGAAGAAATATTTTTTATAACTGTAGAACAAGCAAAAGCAATAGGTAATGCAATCCCAGAAGCCCAGCAAATACTATTAGCTCCTTGTGGGCTAAGAAAAATTGCTAAAATCAGTCCTTTCTGCCCAGAGGGGGATAGGTACTGTGGACAACCCGTGTATAACTGGGTACCAGGCGAAAAGTTTCCAGACCCTTTGCAACAGTACACAGACCAAAGGATGGTTTAGATAAGATATAACTACACATTACATACGTATATCAAGCTATTTGCCCTCTTTACTCTCAAAATCCTTAAACAATCTACTCGCTGTTGGGTCGGTTTGATTTTGGTATTTACTATTTAATCTACTATCCCCGTACGGAATTTCTGCCGGAGTAGTCATTTTATAAAAAACTAGTTGAGCTACTCTAAACTTTGGGTAAATTTTTATGGGTGTGTTACTTAAATTTGTTATATGAAAGGTAATATGCCCCTTAAAGCCAGGGTCAATATAACCGGACATACTGTGAATTACCAAACCTATTCTGCCTAAGCTACTTCTACCCTGTAACTCCGCCACCAGGTTATTTGGAATCTCTAAATATTCCATGGTAGATCCTAAAATAAATTCTCCAGGGTGAATTATTAAACCATCTTTTTCGTTAGCTGTAATAAGCTCACTGACAGTATCTAAGCTTTTATTTTTAATATCGATATAAGGCTGATGAAGATTTTTAAAAACTCTAAATTTAGTTGCCAAACGTACATCATAACTACTAGGTTGCACGTTTTCCTTTTTAAAAGGCCTAATTAAAAGGTTTTTGCTTTTAACTTCTTGTTTTATAGATTTATCAGATAGTATCACTCTATTAATTTACATCTAAAAATAGAAGATGGGAAATACCAACATAAAAAGATTTTACGTGGAGCGGGATACCAGAATCGAACTGGCGGCTCTACCTTGGGAAGGTAGTATATTACCACTATACGAATCCCGCAGCGTTATATAAACACTTACTACACTAATATATTAAATTAAAAGAAAGGGGTAAAGCGGTATAACGTTCACTTTTAAAGGTCGGACCTTTAATAATATACTACAATGTATGACAAGTATTACTACACAAAGTACAAATCGGTTTTAGAAATATCGAAATGCTTAAGTAAAAATTACAGTCCGCTAGGGATTGTAAGCACTTGTCCGGGCATAATAAGCGGATTACCATTAGATAAATAGCTTACGTTATTTGCTTGGGCAATTTGTGTCCAATTAGCACCGTTTCCCGTGTAGGCCTCAGCTATTTCCCAAAGGGTATCACCACTTTGTACAGTGTGTGTATCCCCTGTTTTGCTACTTGGTTGATAATCTGTAGCAACCCATGTGGAAGAATTAAAGTCACTTCCACCAGTACCTAAGACAACTTCTTGATCAGAATTTTTATCTTTATTTACCATTGAATCAGAGTCTTTTGAAGAAGTATCTTTGTTTAAATCATCTACCCTAGTACTTAAACCATCGCCATTTATGCTACCTTCAGTATTTTCTGTTTTATTAAAATATCTTATAGCAAAAAAACTTAAGAATAAAAGTAACAAAGTGGCCACTGCAACAGATACTGCACTTTTGTCTTGTATAACGTTATTTACTTTTAATGTAGGTTTTTCTTGTGTGGCCATAATAATTGGTTTGGCAGATTTTAAAAAAATTTATTAAGCTGATTAAAATGTTCTATGGGTAGTATATAGTAACTAACTATACCGTACAAGTTTTTTTAAATTTACTTTAAAAATTCTGCTGTTTTTTTCATAGCCAAGCTAAAGCTAGGATCGGTAATGTTATGACCCCCAGAAGGATACTCATAATATTCAAACTCTTTGCCATATTGTTCTAATAACAACTTTAGGCCGCGAGAATACTCTACATTAACCACTTTATCATCTACTGCATGGTGAATTTGAATAGGTACAGTTAGTTCGTTAATAAAAAACTTTGGGCTGGTTTGTAACCAAAAATTGCTATCTTCTAGTTTAAAATCTTGAGATCTTAGTGACTCTCTAATAACGTTATTTGGTCTGTTGATATTAGTGTTTGGGTTACGCTGATAGCTTAAATCGTTTATTCCGTATTTAACCATGTCTTCGTAAGTAAAAACTGCCCCTGCCCATACCACAGCTTTGTAAAAACCACTGTCTACCAAAATACTTCGTAAAACCACGTTACCACTCATACTATGTCCCCACACACTTATTTTATTGTTATTTACCTCTTTAAAGTCTTTTAGAGCGTTTTTAGCATTAATTGCATCTACTATATAGTCGGTTCCAAAATACCCTCCACCGGGTTCACCTTGGGATTCTCCATGACCACGATAGTCTATTTTAAAAACAACAAAGCCATTTGAAGCTAAATAATTAACATAAGCCTCGTATTTTTCGGTTGTTTTGTAAGTACTTGGTGGAATATACCCGTGCAAAAAAACTACTGCTGGATATGTTTCTTCTAGATCACCATTTGGAACAGTTAACAAACCATAAATTTTTAAGCCATTAGATAGGTAACTGGCTATATAACTAGTGTAAATTGCATTTTCCTGGTAAGTACTTTCGATTGTAATGTTTGAATTTTGGTAATTAAACTTATGCATACAGGTAATAGACACTGCGTAGTCACCAGTACAGTCTATTTGTTCTTTCTCACTTACTGGTTTACTTAAAAGTTCACCTGGTGGGATAGGGGTATTTTTAAAAGAAGTTCTATAAACAAAAAACCCAACACAAAAAAGTGCAATCAAAATTAAAATAATTAAACGTAATTTAGACATAGAAATACTTAATATTAAAAATAGAACAGTAGAAATTTTAACATACAAACACAGGAGTAAGAGTTTTGGAAGGAGGTACTTCAGAAAGAGGAGAGAGGGGTTAAAACGCTGCGCGGGCATGGGTGGGCGTAGGATGGAGCCACATGTAAAGACTTCAGCGTCCTTTGTGGCGAAGGTAATTACCTCACCCTCTGGTCCTGCTTTAAGTCCCATCCAGGTGACTTTCCCTTCTGTAGTAGTCACAGCGCATCCAATTTCTTCTCCCGAAGTGTTTAGTGCACGAACGACTAGTTCCCCGATAGGTAACATCCCCTCCAACACATAGCCTGTGACGTATTGTAACGCACCTTGGGCATTTCCGTCTTGGCAGGAGTCATCCTGCAAGGTTTCAAACTCCTCATAAGCCCAACCGTAGGGGCTAGTGATGCGTACCCAGCCGCGAGACTCAGTAACCTCAGATTGGAAGAGTAAGCTCCTACCGAATCCCAAGGTTTCACAGTTCCAGTGGCCGGGCTCGTTGGCTCCGGGATCGGGTAAACACCCAGTCGGAAGCTCAAGAGCTTTCAATCCTTTGAGGTGCATGGAGTAGTAGCCAACATTGGGCGTCCCTACCTGTATTTGAACCCTACCACCAACAATAATTTCTCCAGTAATCTCGAGGGAGTATTTATTGTAAATGAGGTCAAACAGATAAGACTCAGTTCCAGCTTGCATCTCACCAAAGAGGCGCCCATCCTTTACATCAAGCACTCGAGCGTACACCTCAAGGGTCACTACCTGACTAGCCTCGACCTGAACTGCACCACAGGTAACAGTGCTATAGTCTAAAGCAAGACTGCAGCCCCCCATTAGGTGTAATAATGCTGTAGTTTACGATGTCGAGTCCACTATTCGCTTCTCCGACTGTAGTAGTTATGGGTAATCGGTCATAGTATCGACCAGATGTAATAACACTGGTCATAGTGATCAGATCACCTGGCTCAACAACATAACCACCTTGAACACGAAAGTTGGCGGTATCCGCGACCGGATGGTCGGTAATACCTGCGGTGATGCTGGTGTGCCGCTCTTCACTACCGTACCAGGATCTAGCAAAAAATGTGACCGTTGTGGCCACCTCGTTTTGCTTGATCAAGAGATTAATGCGGTAGTCTCCAGGAAGACAGCTCAGACTGTACACGTTGTAAGAGGTACAACCTTGCGGAACGTCCGAAAAGCCCAGTGAACTGCTAAAGTAAAGAGAGTCAGCACCATCACCACTAAAGAAAGAGATCTCCTCCCACTGACCTCTTTCGAGGGGAGGGTTGACGATAGCGATCCCAACCGGAACCGGTGGAATATTGACTTCGGCCAAAACTTCAGTTGAGGAACTTTGGCAGAAAATTTCGTCCGCACAGGCAATCACCTGAGTGATCCCGGTGGTGGTAGGTGTGAATTCGTATGCGACTGTGATCACATCGTAATTACAGATACCACTGAACATGGAGTAGATCAGAATGTTGTCGTCAGAGGACTCCCGGTATGGTTGAGCGCATCCATCGACTGTCACCTCGGCCCCCCGAATGGGATATTCAGACATAGAACTTATTAGGGCACCATTAGTAGGCATTGTTGAGGTGTTCGAGGTTGTGAAGGTCACTAACACTGGCTGACCAAGATTTACCGTATGGGGATGGTTAGACCAACCCTGTAGGGATTAACCCACTCATACCACCCTTCGGAATTCGGTCCTTTCCAGTTGCTTTCGCTTCTGGAATCACCGCCAATGCGGATTTTCACCTCTTGGTCGTTGAACTCTTTCAGGTCCATCCATGCCCAACCCGAGGTGGTCACACTCAAGTGATGGGTTGTTAACTCACCATCCACTAGAGTTTCCACATACAGAGTAGGCCGGGTTTGGATGTTCTTGAACATTACACTCTCGCGGATCGAGGACGCTCCTACGACAGTGCCGTAGTATACATCCTCAGGTGAATTCTCCTGAGCCTGAACACTTTCTGTCCCGAAGGGAAAGAACAATCCAAGAAACAGGAAAAAGCTGAACAACAGCGTTATAAACTGATACTTCTTCATCTCAATCTCCTTGATAGGTTGATTATTTGAAAAAACGATTGCCGCGCGCAGTAAATAAGTTAGGAGTTTTATATTCGTAGCTTACTCAATGCGGGCGACAAGGTTTAAACTGTATCAACAACATCTTGGGGATTTATTTTAGTCCGTATTTTAGTCTCTAACTTCTAAATTAATTAGATTAGTTAAATAGACCCTTTTAAATGTTCTACCAATATACATATTTAATGTGTATTTAGTTGCAAATATTATACATAAAGTAGAGTGAAAGTCAATTACTATGGGGCGAGTATAACGCTTAATTAACAACGAAATATCAGGAATTAAATTAGAAAGGCAACCATTAGTTGATTTCTCATCCTTCGTAGCTTTAGAGTAGAGAAAAAGCTAGAATGGCGGAACCGACGGGACTTGAACCCGCAACCTCCGCCGTGACAGGGCGGCGCTCTAACCAGTTGAGCTACGGCTCCTTTAAAGTAAGTATAAGGCACTTCTTACTGTTAAGCCGAGTTACACTCGACTAAAGGGTTTAACTACACCATATTTTAGCCTATTTAAAGCTATTTACAAATAGTTTACTTATAAAACTAAAACTTAGCTAAAAATTTGCGCCTTGTGTAATAATATAAAAGTAATATTGCCTACTTAGCTCAGTTGGTAGAGCGACGGTATCGTAAACCGTAGGTCGGGGGTTCAACTCCCCCAGTAGGCTCCAGCCTTCGCCGGCTACAGCGCACCGACAAGTCACAATATACTTGCTTAATAATATTGTTGAAGGCACATAAACCTAGGAAAAGGTATGATAAGGTTGAATAAGGCTAAACTAACTATTGTTGTTTTTCATAATAAACAGGTACCTCTACAAGGCTTTCATTACCAGCTTTATCGGTAGATACAACCTTTAAAACATTAACTTCATCTTTTAAGGCAATTGTAACCGTAAAATTTCCACTAGAGTCTACTCTACCCAATTTTTCATCGGCAGTTATTTTGGCACCTACTTCGGTTTTACCTTTGACTAAGTATGTTCTAGAAAAATCTTTAACTCGTTGATCTGGGGTAGGGTCACTAACACTTAAACTCGGTTTTTTATCATCATAAGTAATAAGTAATGAGTTCGACTGAGGGCTTTTGTTTCCTTTACCATCTTCAACCTCAACATAAAATTTAGTAACAACACTATCTTCGGCAGTAATTGGGACATTAACAAATTCGAATTTATTACCAGTATCCGAAATGGTTTCTTCGGCGTAACCCCCTCCTCTATACAAAACTACCTTTTTACCCGACTCGGCAGTACCACTTAAATTAACAGTATTTTCCTTGGTAAATTCAGTTTGAGTCGATAAATAAGGTTTAGAAGGACCAAATTGCTTATCTTCATAAGTTACCTGTGGTCTAAAAAATCCCCACAAGTTATTAATATTGGCAAATATTCCCATAAAAACAAAAAAACTGGCTAGAGCAATTACTACATAGTAAATGAATGATCTAACAATAATTTTGATGTATAGACTGTCTCTATCAGCAGAATTACTACTCGTGTATTTAGACCGGGAGTTTAAGGGTCTTCTTTTGTATTTTTTGCGCAAAGTTAAAGAAGGTAGGCTAAAATTAAATTTTTTATTTTTTGTACGATTAAAGTTATAGGATTGCACCTGTTTATTATAACTTATGTGCTAATTTTTACACGTTTTAATGGTTTGTTTAAAACAAGGGAGTAAGCAACAAGAATGCTAATTATTATAATAAAATAGGGTTGAAACAACACATTCATTACAAATGAGGAAAATAAAATAAAAACAATAATAGTAAAACCTGCTATAGAACCTTTTAAAAGTAGTTTTTTGGCCAATACAAAGGCGGCAAAAATAACAATAAGTAAGTTAAATATACCCCCAGTTAAGAGCAAATTTAAAACTACTGAATCTGTAAAACTAGAAGACATATTTAAATTTGAGGTTAAAAAATACTTATTAATTAGTATATTGTTATAACCTAAAGGTAATAAATTTAAAGAATAAATACTAATTCCATCAATATAAGACTGAATTCTGTAAATAAAAGACTGAAAGTTACCTCCCACAAACAACATTCTTAGTAAATACTTATTGTTAGTAATAGTTAAGATTAAAAACCCAAACAATAAGCCCAAATATTTTGAATTTTTTGAAAGCAGATACTTTGTAAGCAATAGTAATAAAAGCAATAAAAAACCAACTCTAGAAAAAGTTAAAAAAATACTAACAAGAGTTAGCAGTACAGTGAAAAAATCTAAGTTACTAGAGTGCCTTAAATTAAAAAATAAGGTAAGTAAAAGTACTAATAAAATGGCGTAATAGTTGGGGTCTAAAAAGGGGCCATAAAGTCTGGATATGTGAGGATCGTATCCTAAAACGGTAAGATTTTTAAAAATACTAAAAACAATTAAGTGAAAAACTAAAAATAAGGGTACTACTTTTTTTAAGTTGTCCCAACTTTTAATTTTTAAAAAAATATAAACAAAAAACGGATAAGTTTGTAAATATAAAAAAATTCTAAATAAATATAAAAAAGATGAGAAATTAAAAAGATGTTTATTATTTAGCCATAAAACAATTACATTAAATAGAGCAAAAGATAATATACCTATGTCTATGTTTTTAACCCTATGTTTTATAAAAACAAGGGACCTTATAAAGATTAAAATAACTACAATATCTAAAAGTTTTAAAGGGAAGGTAAAAAATACATCCAACAGATTACCTATAAACAGGGTAAAAATTAAACTAAAAAGTAACAACCTATCCAACAATTTTAAGCCACGCATACTTTTACTTAACTTTTTGAGA
>Ga0100393_10000605_pt1 | contig 38482 bp, 25 predicted proteins | sample CryGeymeta201517_FD_81546 | JGI IMG/M metagenome (GOLD analysis project Ga0100393, IMG submission 81546) | Groundwater microbial communities from Crystal Geyser aquifers in Utah, USA - Crystal Geyser metaG 2015-17 | ecosystem: Environmental > Aquatic > Deep subsurface > Groundwater | place... | reverse complement strand
TGGATGCGGAATCAACAAAATTTGCGACAACGACGACCACCAACTTGGATAAGCTGCGCCCACGCCTCACTAGGGGCGATGGCGGGGGATGCCCCATTCTGGCCATCGCTATTTGTGTGCATACTGTAAAAATGTGACTTGGTTCAATACCCCCGGATCGGGGCGAGCCACTTCTCGCAGACTTCGAAGCTGAGGCCTTTGCGGGTGGCGTAGTCCCGCATCTGGTCTTTGTCGATGGGGCCGACCTGGAAGTATTTGGCCTCGGGATGGGCGAAGTAGAGTCCGCTCACGGCGGAACCGGGGTGCATGGCGAAGCTGCTAGTCAGGGTGGCGCCAGTGTTTTTCTCGGCGTCGAGGAGATCCCAGATGATTTGCTTTTCGGTGTGATCGGGCTGGCTGGGGTAGCCAGCCGCCGGGCGAATGCCGCGATATTTTTCCTTGATCAGGGCCTCGTTGTCGAGGGCCTCGTCAGGGTCGTAGCCCCAGAGTTCCTTACGCACGCGCTTGTGGCAATACTCGGCCAGGGCTTCGGCAAAGCGGTCGCCGAGGGCTTTGACCATGATGGAGTTGTAGTCGTCGTGCTTGTCCTCGAACTCTTTGGCGAAGGTATCCACGCCTTCGATACAGCAGACAAAGGCGCCACAGGCGTCCTTGAGGCCGCTCTCTTTGGGGGCGACGAAGTCGCTGAGGGCGTAGTAGGTGTCGCTGCCGGCTTTTTTCTTTTGCTGGCGCAGGGTGTGGAAGGTGTGCAGCGTCTGGCCGGTCTCGGGGTGGTAGAGCTCAATATCGTCGCCCACCGAATTGGCGGGAAGGAGACCGATGGCGCTGCGCGCGCGGAAGCGTTTTTCTGCGATAATCTGTTGCAGGAGTGCCTGGGCGTCGGCGTAGATGCTGCGGGCTTGTTCGCCGTATTTCTTGTGCTCGAGGATTTTCGGGTAGATGCCCTTCAGCTCCCAGGTCCAGAAGAGTGGGGAGTAGTCGAAGTGCTCGGCGATAGTTGCCTGGTCAACGTGGTCGTCGATGGTGAGGCCGATCTTGTTGGGGGCAGCGAGGTCGCCAGCCTGCCAGTCCGGCGCAAAGCGCTTTTGGCGGGCTTCGGCCAGTGGGATGAGTTCGGTGTCGGCCTGGCCGGCGGCGAAGCGTTCGCGGCGCTGCTGGTGTTCGGCTTCGAGTTCGGCCACGTAGGCGGCGCGCTTTTCGGGGTTGAGCAGGCTGTTGCAGACGCCGGTCACGAGCGAGGCGTCGCCCACGCGGACGACGGGCTGGTCGTAGTGGGGGGCGATCTTGATCGCGGTGTGGGCGCTGGAGGTGGTGGCGCCACCGATGAGCAAGGGCTGGGTGAAGCCGCGCTTTTTCATTTCCTGCGCGTTGAAGATCATCTCGTCGAGCGAGGGGGTGATGAGTCCGGAGAGGCCGACGATGTCCGCGCCCCAGGCTTTGGCCTCTTTCAGGATGGTGTCGCAATCGACCATCACGCCGAGGTCTTTGACTTCGTAGTTGTTGCAGGCCAGCACGACGGCGACGATGTTTTTGCCGATGTCGTGCACGTCGCCTTTGACGGTGGCGATCAGGAATTTGCCCTGGGCGCGGGTGTTGGGGTTGTTTTTCTTTTCCTCCTCCATGAAGGGAAAGAGGTAGGCCACGGCGCGCTTCATCACGCGGGCGCTCTTGACCACCTGCGGGAGGAACATCTGGCCCGAGCCGAAGAGGTCGCCGACGATCTTCATGCCATCCATGAGCGGCCCTTCGATCACGTCGAGCGGGCGCTCCAGTTTCCGGCGGGCCTCTTCGGTGTCATCCTCAACGTAATCGACGATGCCCTTGACCAGGGCGTGAGCCAGCCGCTCCTCCACAGTGCCGTCGCGCCAGGCGAGCTTGGCCGAGTCGTCGACCACCTTTTCGGAGGCCACGACGGTTTCGGCGAAGGTGATGAGCGCTTCGGTCGCCTCCGGGTGGCGGTTGAGGAGGACGTCTTCGACTTTTTCGAGCAGCTCCGGTTCGATCTCCTGATAGACTTCGAGCATGCCGGCGTTGACAATGCCCATATCAAGCCCCGCCTCGATGGCGTGGTAGAGGAAGGCCGCGTGCATGGCCTCACGCACGGGGTTGTTGCCCCGGAAGGAGAAGGAAATGTTACTCACGCCGCCTGAGGTGAGGGCACCGGGGCAGACTTTTTTGATCTCGCGCACCGCCTCGATGAAATCGACCGCGTAGTTGTTATGCTCCTCCATGCCCGTGGCGACGGTGAGGATGTTCGGGTCAAAAATGATGTCGTGGGGGTCGAAGTCGAGCTCGCTGATCAGAAAATCGTAAGCGCGTTTGCAGATGCGGACTTTGTCCGCCTTGGTGGCGGCCTGGCCTTTTTCGTCGAAGGCCATGACGACGACGGCCGCGCCGTAGCGCTGGCAGAGCTTGGCCTGCTCGAGGAATTTGGCCTCGCCCTCCTTCAGACTGATCGAATTGACGATGCATTTGCCTTGGGCGCATTTCAGCCCGGCCTCAATGACCGACCACTTGGAGCTGTCGATCATGACGGGCACGCGGGCAATGGCCGGCTCGGAGGCGACGAGGTTCATGAACTTCGTCATACAAGCCTCGGAATCGAGCAGACCCTCGTCGAAATTGATATCGATGATGTTGGCCCCGTTTTCCACCTGCTGGGTGGCCACGGCGAGTGCGCCGTCCCAGTCGTCGGCTTGGATCATCTTTTTGAAGCGCGGCGAGCCGGTCACATTGGTGCGCTCGCCGACCATGACGAAGCTGTGCTGCGGTTCGATGGTGAAGGCTTCCAGCCCGCTCAGGCGCTGGGCCTGCGGGCGCATCGGGATTTTACGTGGCTCGTATTGGCTGACCTCTTCGACCACCGCACGGATGTGATCGGGGGTGGTGCCGCAGCAGCCGCCGACCAGGTTGACCAGACCCTCCGCGGCGAAGCCACCCACGGCGGAGCCAGTGTGCTCGGGTGTCTCGTCGTAGCCCGTGGCAGCGAGCGGGTTGGGCAGGCCGGCGTTGGGATAGACGTGCACGTAGGTGTCGGCCACGCGGGACAGCTCCTGCAGGAAGGGGCGCATCAGATCGGCACCGAGTGCGCAGTTCAGCCCCACGCAGAGCGGCTTGGCGTGGCGAATCGAGTTCCAGCAGGCTTCCACCGTCTGGCCGGAGAGGGTGCGACCGGACTGGTCGGTGATGGTGACCGAGACGATGACCGGCAGGCGCTCGGTCAGCGTGTCCTGAAAATCCTCGATGGCGTGGAGGCAGGCCTTCAAATTGAGCGTGTCGAAAACCGTTTCCGGCAGGAGCAGGTCGGCCCCGCCCTCGACGAGGGCTTCGACCTGGTCGTAGTAGGCCTGATACAACTCGTCGTAACTGGTGGCCCGGAATTCCGGACGGTTCACATCCGGTGACATGGAGGCCGTGCGATTGGTCGGCCCCAGGGCACCGGCTACGAAAGTGGGGCGGCCTTCTTTCGCGGAAATCTCGTCGGCCACCTTACGGGCGATCCGGGCGGCGGCCAGGTTGATGTCGCGCACACGGTGCTCCAGGCCGTAGTCGGCCTGGGCAATGGTCGTGCCGGAAAAGGAGTTGGTCTCCACGATGTCCGCGCCCGCCTCGAAGAAGGCGCGGTGGATGTCCGCGATGATGTCCGGGCGGGTGATGGAGAGTAGATCGTTGTTGCCCTTGAGGTCGCCCGGCGCGTCGGACAGCGAAGAGTCGCGGAAGTCGGATTCCTCCAGCTTGTGTTGCTGGATCATTGTGCCCATCGCCCCGTCGAGAAAAAGGATACGCTCGGCAAAGAGGTCAGCGAGTTGCTGACCTTTGGCGGTATACGGTTTGATGTGGGAAATTTGGCTCATATTTTTATATTATCAATATATCCTGATATATTGATATGTTTTTTGCAAGCAGGTAATCCGATCCATGTGGATTTAAATAGGAAATTGCAAGGTTTGTGAGTTTACGTCGCAGCGCGGACGCCTGCGATCTCCACACGCGCATCAAGTGGCTGGCTCGCTTTCGATTCCGGGCCAACGGTATTTGCGTGATCCTCGACTGCGCGTGGCGGTGGCTGTTACAAAGAGGCGTAGAACCGGCGGTCCGAAAGTGCTTTATTCTTCTGAGTCTTCTTCAAAATTTTTTTATGAAAAAATCTCTTCTTTTTTTAGAAGAAGTCCTTGAGCCTATGCTGGCGGCATGAAACGCCGCCGAAAAAGGGCACGGGTGTTTTACCCCGGTTAATATGTGCCCGTCACATCGCTTTGTAGCATGTGCGTTGCTCCCGAGAGGATTTTCGTGCGAGTGAGTGAAAGCAAATCACTTGCCGCACACTACTGAGGCCATTAACGTCAATTAAAGGTTCAACTACAACTGTGTAGGTTCATGGGCTCTGCCGCCCGCAGCAATTCATCGTGAATCAGGCCGTTGCTTGCGACGACACCGGCACTCTTAAAAATGTCCAGCGGTTTACCCGCCAGGTCCGTCATCTCCGCCCCGGCTTCCCGCGCGATCAGGCTGCCTGCCGCGAAGTCCCAGGGCTTGAGCCCCATTTCGTAGTAGCCGGTATAACGACCATCCGCGAGAAAGCAGAAATCCAGCGCAGCGGCGCCGAGTCGCCGAATGCCGCCGGCCTGACGCAGCATATTTTCCAGGGCACGGCAAATCGGCGCGGCGCGCTTGGCCCGGTCGTAGGGGAAACCGGTTGCGATAATCCCGTCGCCCATTCCGGCCTTCTTATTCACGAAAATTGATTCACCGTTACAGATCGCCCCACCACCCTGAATCGCCCGGTAGCTCAGCCCTAAGCCCGGCGCAGCCACGATCCCGCCTACCATCTCCGAGTGCCGCATCAACCCAACTGAGACCGCCCAGATTGGCAGGCCATTGGCATAGTTCGTCGTGCCGTCGATCGGGTCGAGAATCCAGAGAAAGTGCTCCCCGGTTCCGGCAGCACTTGAACCGGCACTGCCCTCTTCCGCCAGGATGACATCATCCCCAAAGTGTTGCGAGATGAACTCAACCAAGCGGGTCTCGCTGGCCGTATCGGCCCGGGTCACCAGGTCAAAGCTGTTCGACTTGGTGATCACGCCAAGATCACCGGTTTGCAGTCTCAGCAGTTCTTCGCCGAGTGCCGGTAGGATGGACTCAATCCGATTGAGTCGATCCTGAATCGCCGTTGGTTCGTTTTTGCACATAAATAGAATATTATTGTGATCCATCAAAGATGCCTAATCCAAAAATTCCCGCAGCCGCCCGACTGGAATCCGGGAAACGGAGCCGCCGCCCTGCAGTAGATTAATTAGACGCTTCGAACTATCGCCCTGCTGCTTTAATGTCTCGATTTGCGCTTCGCTCAAAGCGGCCAGTGCCTGCGGCGCGTCCAGCAGCTTAATGGCGTCCAGCGCCCAAGCGCTATGGACATCACCTCCGGCACTCAGGGACTCCTGCAGCAAAAGCGCCAGGGCCCGCTCGCGCTGCCCGCTTCGTCCGAGATAAATGGCGGCCTGGATCCGCACACTGGGTGCCGGGTCGCCGAGCGCCCGCTCGATCCAGGCCTGAGGCACTTCGACCGAGTTCCCCAGACCCCGCAGGCCGACCATGCCCCAGTAGCGGATAATCGGGTTGTCATCCCGCAAAGCTGCGCCGAACGCCGGCAAGTTGACGGGGGCGCGATCCGAGGCCAGTGACGCCATCTCGTAAATGCGCGCCAGCGGGTAGTCCGCCTCGGATTGGCCGAAATCATAAATGGTCGTTTCGGCGGCAGCATCGATGGCTGCCATCATCGGCTCGGGCATCAGACCGAGGTCGCGGGTCGCCAGCACGTGGGAACGAAGCCGAGTACGCATCGCTGCGAGCTTTTCCGGCTCAGCCTGCGCCAGATTGTGCACCTCATGCGGGTCGGCGTGCGTATCGTAAAGCTCCTCCGGCGGCTGAAATTGATAAAAGGCCGACTGCAGGGCATCGCTCAGCCCGTCCCGCTGAGCGATCCATTGACTGACCTGGCCATCCTGACGTAGCGGATAGTTCAACATCTGAAAGCGCGGCCGGTCAGACTCAAAATTGCGGATGTATTTCCAACGTCCATCTGTCACCGCCCGGGAGTTGTCGGGAGCCTCATCGAAGCGACCGGAAAACAAAAAGACGGAGGATGGCGGGGGCTCGACTGCGTGCCCGAGGAAAACCCGCCCGGACATCACTTCCGGCGGCTGCAGGCCAGCTAAGCTTAAAAACGTTTTCGGTAAATCGATAAATTGCACCAGTCGTCCGGAGACCGATCCGGGGGCAGCCGGCGCGAGGTGCTGCCACTTTTCGGGAAAGTAAACAATCAGCGGCACACGCGTGCCGGAATCGTAAAGGTAGCGCTTGCTGCGCAGTGTGACTCCCCCATGATCCGAGCAGTAAACGATGATGGTATTCTCCGCCTCGCCTGACGCTTTCAACTCATCCAGCAGGTGGCCGACCTTCGCGTCCATTTGCTCCAGTTGCTCGTAGTAGGCCCGCCAGTCATCTATGGTTTCCGGGCTCGCCACTTGATACGGGGGCACGGTGATGGCTGCGGCGGGCACTCGGCGCTGATGCGGCTTTCTTTCGGGAAAGATGCGACTCTCGTGGCTCTCGAAAAAATTAAAGACCGCAAAGAAGGGCGCTGGCCCGGGGCACTGGCTGTAGTGCGCTTTGCCGGAAGACTCGTGCCATATTTTTCTCGCGTCAATCGAACGGGTATTATAATCCGTCTTGTTATTATTGGTAACGTAGTAGCCGGCGGCTTTGAGCAACTCCGGGTAGGTTTTGAAACGCTCGCGGGGCACCCGATACTGGGAACGCATGTGGAGCGTGCCGGTGCTGACGGCCGGAACGCCAAAGATCCAGCAGCTGCGGGCCACCGCACAGACCGGCGCGTTGGCGAAAAAATTCTCATAGCGGATCCCCCGTTCCGCCAAGCGGTCAAGATTCGGCGTCCGCGCATTGGCATCTCCGTAACAACCTAGAAACGGGCCGTTGTCCTCGCTGGTGATCCAGAGGATATTCGGGCGTTCGACGGCGGCAGAAAGCAGTCCAGGCAAGGCACCAATCAGGAAAATAATCAATCGATTCATAACTCTAATTGTAAACCAAGGTAACATACGATCCGGCTTTTACAGAAGAACTTTTTGATCGACCAAGCCAACACCTTAGCTATCTATTAACCGAGGCTCTACTGCTCGCAACCTAAAAGATGACATACCCTTGGGAGAGCTTCACAAAAAAGACCCCCAGATTGCTGGCGGCATGGGCGGCCATACAGGGGAAGATGGAACGCGTCCGATTCCACGGCCCGAAACGGCAGGCGTAGAACCACAGCGAGTTGGCGAAAAGGATGGCGGTGCTGAACCAGCCTTTGCTGGTTAAAGTCCACTCGATCTCAGCCGACCACAACTGCCACCACTCCACCTCATCCGGAAATTCCAAACTAAAGAGATGAAAATGAATGATGGCGAAGAGCAAAGAAAAGCCCACACAACTGCCCAGCAGCAAGGCTTTACCCTTTTTGTCAATGACCAGATAACCGCGGAAGATGACTTCTTCCACGATGCCAGCCGCCACAATCGCAAAAACAAAATACCACACCATCTCGCTCTGCTCGGAAGCGACGTCCAGTGCAATTTCGCCACCCGTCTCGACAGCCAGCAGCAACAACGCACCGGCTACTGCGATCAAAATCGCCGACATGGATGTCCTGAAAGCTCCCGGCAAGGCACTGGGATGGGGCACGCCATCCTGCTGAGACCGGTAGTCGGCCCAATACATGTTCCCCACGTAAGCTGCAATGCCCACGTAGAGCAGAATCATGACAGGGTTTTCGGGCATGGGAAGCTGCTGATGCCTAAATATGCCTTGAATCGTCTTCGTCCTTCTCGACGTAGCCACTGTCCTGACGGTTATGATTCACCTTGTTCTTTTTGGTGTAAGCGTCGTAAACGTCCTGCGGGGTCATGCCGAGCACCTGGGCGATCGACACCAGGAAGTGAAATAGATCGACCACCTCAACCTTCGCATTCTGCTGGTCGAACTCCTGATATTTGGCCCACCACTTCCAGGGCACCGAGTCGATCAGCTCCGCGATCTCCTGCTGCATCGCGCGGGTGTAGTTGAGCACCCACTGCGCTTTTTCAGTTTCCGACATGCCGTCGGTATTCACGCCGATGCGTTTATTCAGCGCACCCTGCATGTTGAAAATTTCTTCGAGCATATCCATACTCGGACTGCACTAGAAAGTGCACCGCCTACAGGCAAGCCCTAAACTCGTTTTCGCTGAAAATGAGGAACTTAACTCTTGCCGCCGGAAATGCTCTGCGCTAGCCCTATAATTTTTCAACACACTAGACCGATTATGCCAGATTTCGAAGAACCACAAGCTGTCACCAGCTCAAAAGAAAACTATACTCCCAGCACCGATGCCAGCAGTAAACCGCGCACCCGCCGCCGCAGTGGTGGCTTCAAGACCGAATACGCGCCACCCAAGACCGGCATTGGCGAAGTCGACCCCGTCCATGCACTCAAGGAGGAAAAGCTCAGCGGCCGGGCAAAACCACAGCCGGAGCCGCAGTCGGAACGACAACAAGACAAAGCGCACGGCCGTAATGGCGACAGGCCGGAGCGTTCCCGTCAGCGCCGCAGTGAGCGAGCCGAGCGCACTAGCAAGGCCCAGCCCAGCCCGGAAACACTCGCCGCCATCCAGCGCGTCGAAGCCCGCCTGAATGAACGCAAGGCCGCGCGCGATACTCGCCGAGGCGACAGCGCAGACAGCCGTCCGGAGCGCAGTAAAAAGAACAGCAGCAGCGAACGCAAAAGCGCTCCCCGCAAGCCACAATCAAAGGGTTTCTTTGCAACCATCCTCAGCTTTTTCGGACTCGGCCCCAAAGAGCCTGCCAAAAAGAAAAAGGACCCGGCCAAACCCGCCGCCAATCGCAGCCCAGCCAACCGGCCCCGCAGCAAGGACGACGGTGACCGCCGCAGATCCGGCCAAAACCGGCGCGGCAGCGGCAACAAGGGCCGCCGCAGCGAAAACCGCAGCCGTGAAAACCAGTCCTGAGCCCCGCAATGGACGTCTTTAAAGTCAGCGGCAACGGCCCGCTCTGCGGTGAAATCGAGGTCGGTGGAGCGAAAAACGCCGCCCTGCCCCTGCTCGCCGCCACTCTGCTTACCGATGAAGTAGTCACGCTGCACAAGGTGCCCGACCTGAGCGATATCCGCTTTATGGTCGAGATCCTGCGCCACGTCGGCGCAGTTATCGAAAATCCGGCACCCGGCGTCTGGCGGCTTCAATCCACTCAGCTCACCCACGTCGCCCCCTACCAACTGGTGCGCAAAATGCGTGCCTCGGTCTGCCTGCTGGGTCCACTCACCGCACGCCTGCGCAAGGCCGAAGTCTCCATACCCGGCGGCTGCGTGATCGGTCCGCGCCCGATTGATCTGCATCTGAAAGGTCTGGCAAAACTCAACTGCACAGTCGGGATTCATAACGGTTATGTGCATGTCGATGCCTCAGTCATGCGAGGCGGCCCCGTCTTTCTGGGTGGCCGCAGCGGCAGCACCGTCACCGGCACCGCCAATATCGTAATGGCCGCCGTGCTTGCGCCCGGCACCACCCGCATCGAGTGCGCCGCCTGCGAGCCGGAAATCATCGACCTCTGCAACCTGCTGGTCAAAATGGGTGCGCAGATTGAGGGAATCGGTAGCCCGGAGCTGACCATCGCGGGCGTAAACAAACTCCACGGCTGCGAGCACCGCGTCATCGCCGACCGGATCGAAGCCGGTACCTTTATCGCCGCCGCCGCGATTACGCGGGGCGATGTCACCGTCAGGGGCATTCCGCCCAACTTGCTCGGGGCCTTCCTCGACAAACTCGAAGAGGCCGGCGTGCCCTTGGAGATCGGCGACGATCACATTCGCGTTCGACCCTACACCGGATCGCTCAAACCGGTCGATTGCATCACCCTGCCCCATCCCGGCTATCCGACCGACCTGCAGGCCCAGCTCTGCGCCCTGATGACCCAGGTCGAGGGCATCTCCATTATCACCGAGCGTATTTATCCCAACCGCTTCATGCACGTGCCGGAGCTGCAGCGCATGGGGGCCGACATCGCCATCGAAGGCCCCAGCGCGATTATCAAAGGGGCTTCCAAACTTTCCGGCGCCCCCGTCATGGCTTCCGACCTGCGCGCCTCAGCCGCACTCATCCTGGCCGCCTTCGCCGCCACCGGCGACACCTGGATCCAGCGCATCTACCACCTCGACCGCGGCTATGAGCGCTTCGAGCAAAAGCTCGCCGACCTCGGGGCCAAAATCCAGCGCCTCAAAGACAGCGACATGCCCAAGGACTTGCTGCCTGATGACTGAAACAGACCGAACAAAAGATGCCCATGGACCAGCCTTTCGGAGATGTCTTTCCGGAATGTCGTCGCCCGCCACTTTGGTCGGACGAAGCGCACCCAGGTTAATTCGCTGCCGCTGCCTGACTTGATGGCGCACATGATGGAGGATTCTCAAGTTCCCGAATTGCTCTCCCGGTTGGCTTCCCGCATGAGATAAACAAAAAACGCGACGCCTCAGCAGCGTCAGCAGCCTGCAGTATGGCGGAAATCGGCTTATATGCGCACCCCTGCAGCTATGGGTCTGTGGTGACTCTGTGGTGACTTTTGCCCCTCGGCAAAAAAGAAGGGCCTGCAAGTCTTTGACTTACAGGCCCTTACCTAAATGGCGGGATAGACGGGACTTGAACCCGCGGCCTCCTGCGTGACAGGCAGGCGCTCTAACCAACTGAGCTACTACCCCAAAAAGTTGGGAAGCCGCAAACAATAGGTGACAACTCATTGCTGTCAAGCGGTGTTTTTGAGAATTTTTGCAGCCTTCTGGCATTGGATAAGGCTTTCGACTTACAGGAACCCGCTTCACCCAAAGACCTTTTTCCTTAGTCCTTGAATCGTGGCTAGATCTTGCCAGTCCGCTCCTTGCAACAGATTCACCTTCGGCTGATATTTTCGCCCCTTCTCCCGTTGCCAGACACCCACAAATCCGCGCACAAACTCCTGACTGCCCAGAATCGCCCCATCCGTAAAGTAGCGTATCCGGCAGCGCAGTACCGTCGCCTTCAGCAACAGTGCTTCCTCCTGCTCCAGCACTTTCAGCGCCTGCTGCCGCGTCTTCTTCGATAGTCCCGGTTCCCCCAGCCAGTTCCCGAAGATCAGCTCCCGGTGGGCCTGTAAAGCATCCTGTTCCGGTAGCGACTCGCGCGGCATCCCGTTGGCGTAAGCACACCAGATCTGGCGTAACCCATGTCCCGCCGCAGCAACGCCCGCCACCGCCTCGGCATAACCACAAAAGCGGTAATCCTTCGGATCCTCCACCAGTCCCGCCCGCACCGGATTCAGGTCAATATACGCCGCCATCGTCTGCAATGGATTCCCCTTCCCCTCCACCAACACACTCTTGAAACGCTCAGCCCACAAGGTCCCGAAGCGCTCATGCGAGTAGTTATACCACACCGAGAATCGCTGCTTCAAGGTCTTCATATATTCCGAGACGTCCCCCATCCGCGCCAGCAACCTTCGGCGAATCGCCTCCGCCTCCTCGCCACCCTTGGCCAGCGTCTGTCCCAAAGCATGGATCGAAGCAGTCTGATACTTCGTTGGTTTTGGATACAGCACCCGATAGCGCCTGAGCAGTTCCGTATCTGACACTTCCCCCTGTTCCGACACCCGCACCAATACATGGAAGTGATTCGACATCACACAATACGTCAGCACCTCCACCCCGGAGAAGTCCGCCACCTGCCAGATCATCTTGCGCAGCACCTCCTTCTCCCGATTCCGAAACAGACGCTCCCCATTCACCGTCCGCGTCATCACATGATAAACCGCCGATCCACCGCCAAATACCTTCAACCTTCGTGTTCTCATAAGATCAAAGAAAATCACTCTATGATTAAACGTCCAGTATATTTTGCCAGTCCCTAAATTTTTACGTAGCCATACACATTTGTTTAAACGTCTATCTTTTTCGCACCGGCAGGCCCCTGGCGTTATAAACGGCCTTTGATTTGCGCTTGTTTTTTGGCTTTTTCCTGGCGGCTCCGCTTGAACCGCCGCCGTGCTGACCACTTTGCAGCGTCTCGATCTGGTCGCGGATCATGGCCGCTTTCTCAAACTCCAGCTTGCGGGCTGCCTCCAGCATCTCCTCTTCCATTTCGGCGATGACGAGGGCCACGTCACGGTCGTCGGACTCGGCGACCACCAGATCCGGCGTATCGTCCTGCTGGTAGCCTTTGCCCGGTGCGTGCAGGCTGCCGTCGATGCTGCGTTGCACACTTCTGGGCGTAATGCCGTGCGCCTGATTGTAGGCGAGTTGCTTCTCCCGGCGGTATTGGGTGGTCTCCAGCGTCTTTTGGATCGAGCCGGTGATCACGTCGGCATAGAGCAGCACCCGTCCTTTTTCGTGGCGGGCCGCCCGTCCGGCGGTCTGAATCAGACTGGTGGCACTGCGCAGGAAGCCCTCTTTGTCCGCATCCAGGATCGCGACCAGAGCCACCTCCGGCAGATCGAGACCCTCGCGCAGCAGGTTGACCCCGATCAGCACATCAAAGTCCCCCAGCCGCAGACGCCGCAGGATCTCGACCCGCTCAATGGCGTCGATATCGGAGTGCAGGTATTCCACCTTAAGTCCAGCTGCGCGGACAAAGTCGGCCAAATCTTCCGACATGCGCTTGGTCAGCGTGGTCGCCAAAGTGCGTTCGCCCGCTGCGGCGGCCTGCCGCACCTCGCCGATAAAATCCTCCACCTGGCCCTTGATCGGGCGGATCTCCATCGCGGGGTCCACCAGGCCGGTGGGGCGGATTACCTGCTCGGCGATCACCTGTGAAACGTCGAATTCATGTTGTGCAGGAGTTGCGGAGACGTAGATGGTTTGCTTGGTGATGGCTTCGAACTCCTCGATTTTCTGGGGACGGTTATCCAGCGCGGAAGGCAGGCGGAAGCCGTATTCCACCAGCCGTTCCTTACGCGCGCGATCGCCGTTATACATGGCGCGCACCTGCGGCAGGGTCACATGGCTCTCGTCGATAAAGAGCAGAAAATCTTCGGGAAAGAAATCGATCAGGCAAAAGGGCCGATCCCCCGGCTGGCGCCCGGATAGGTAGCGGGAGTAATTCTCGATTCCGGTGCAAAAGCCCATCTCCTGCAGCAGCTCGATATCATACTCCGTGCGCATGCGGATACGCTGTGCCTCGATCAGTTTGTTGTGCGATTCGAACCAGGCCACGCGCTCCTCCAGCTCGGCCCGGATGTCTTTGACCGCGCTCTCAATTTTATCCTTCGGCGTGACGTATTGAGTGGCTGGATACAGATTGAACATTTCCAGTGGAGTGCCGGCCTCACCAGAAAGCGGGTCCAGCGCTCGGATGGTCTCGATCCCGTCGCCCCAGAACTCAACCCGAATGGCACTCTCCATGTAGGCGGGATAGATATCCACCACATCGCCGCGCACCCGGAAACTTCCATTTTTAAAGTCAATATCGTTACGGTTGTAGAGTGCACCGACCAGCTGCTCCAGCAAGGCGTCGCGTGAAATCTCCATCCCCGGCACCAGCGCGATCATCATGGTCTTGAAATCCTCCGGCGAGCCCAGGCCGTAGATGCAGGACACGCTGGCCACCACGATCACATCGCGGCGGCTCAGTAGCGAGGAGGAAGCCGAAATCCGCAGCCGTTCAATTTCCTCGTTGATCGAAGAGTCTTTCTCAATGTAGGTATCCGTCTGCGGGATGTAGGCCTCGGGCTGATAATAATCGTAGTAGCTGACAAAATACTCCACCGCATTATCCGGAAAAAAAGACTTGAACTCCGAATACAGCTGCGCCGCCAGCGTCTTATTGTGGGAGATCACCAGCGCCGGACGCTGCAAATCATGAATGACATTGGCCATCGTAAAGGTCTTGCCCGACCCCGTCACCCCCAGCAGGGTCTGGTAACGGTTGCCGGAATAGATAGACCCGGTTAGGACGCGGATCGCCTCCGGTTGGTCGCCCTGCGGCGCGTAGTCGCTCTTAAGTTCAAAATCCATCGCAAAGCATCAGACCTAAAGCCAGGCAAAGTGCAAGTCATCCACCGCAAACGAATTCAATTCGCGAATTGATGATTGAAAAAAGAGCAGATACTCGAATTATGTTGTCATGTATGGATACTCTGCATAAGGGTAACTTACTTTAATCCAAAAATAAATAAACAAGACTAATCCACAACAGCCATGCCAGTAGCTACACCTGCTCAATACGCCGCGATGATCGATGCCGCCCAAAAAGGCAACTATGCCTACCCGGCGGTCAACGTGACTTCCATCACGACGATCAATGCCGCACTCAAAGCATTTGCCGATGCCAAATCCGACGGCATCATCCAGGTTTCGACTGGTGGCGGTCAGTTCGCTTCCGGCCTCAACGTCAAGGATGCCGCCTTTGGTGCCATCGTGCTGGCCGAAGCCACCCACCGATTAGCGGAGAAATACGATGTATTGGTCGCGCTGCACACCGATCACTGCCACCCGGAAAAAGTGGAAGAATTCCTCAAGCCGTTGTTCGAGGCATCACGTCAGCGCAAAGCCGATGGCAAGGGCCCGCTCTTTCAGTCGCACATGTTTGACGGCTCCGTGGTGGCACTTGAAGAAAACCTCGAAATCTCCAAGCGGTTACTGCAGGAGTGTGCCGAGCTCGACATCATCCTCGAAGTCGAAGCCGGTTGCGTGGGCGGCGAAGAGGACGGCCACGACACTTCCGGCCTGCCGATCGATAAGCTCTACACCACGCCCGGCGACATGCTGGACGTTTATGAAGCGCTGCAGCCCATCGGGCGCTTCCTCTTTGCGGCGACTTTCGGCAATGTGCACGGCTCCTACAAGCCCGGTGCAGTCAAGTTGAAGCCGGAAATCCTGCGCGACGGCCAGCAGGCGGTCATCGAAAAACATGGCGAAGCCGCCAAGATGGATCTCGTCTTCCATGGTGGCTCCGGTTCCGAGCTCAGCGACATCCGCGAAACGCTGGAATACGGCGTAGTCAAGATGAACATCGATACCGACACGCAGTATGAATTTACCCGCCCGATCGTCACCCACATCTGTGAAAACGTCGAAGGGGTGCTCAAGATCGACGGTGAAGTCGGCAACAAGAAGGTCTATGATCCGCGCAGCTACCTGAAAAAGGCCGAAGCCAACATGGCCGCGCGTCTGGTCAAGGCCTGCGAAGATCTTTGCTCGAACGGCAAGACCATCTTCGGCACGGTTTAAACGGGCTAGCATCTTTTTGGTCAAAGCCGGGTCGCGCAAGCTGCCCGGCTTTTTTGGTGCTTCCATTCCGTCAGCTGCACCATGCCGGAAGAATCTGCGGACAAGAGTGTCCGCACTCCGGTTAGCCAGCGCACCCGGATTGCGGGTGGGTCTCCCTCTTATTCGTTTACAAGCACCCTAAAGCTCGCGGAAATACGGCAAATGACGTATCCGCTTGAAATCGGCGCAATTCTTCACCATGTCACCATCATGCAATCAAAACAGGCAGCCCACAACATCCTGCTCGAAGATCTGGATGCCATACTCGTCGATGAAGCTGCCATCACCGCGCGGCTCAAGGAACTCGGACAGGAGATCAATACGATCTACGCTGGCCGCGAACTGGCAGTCATTGCGATCATTAACGGGGCGATCATCTTTGTGGCGGATCTGATCCGCGAGCTCAACCTGTCGATCCAGCTGGATTGTATCCGCGTTTCCTCCTACCGCGATGAAATGCGACCGGTGCAGGAGCCGGAGATCATCGATAAAGTCCGGCTGGATGTGAAGGGAGTGGATGTCTTGCTGATTGATGACATTCTGGATTCAGGAAAAACCCTTTCGCAGGTGTGCAAAATCTTCCGCAAGCGGCAACCGGCCTCCCTGCGCACCTGCGTCTTGCTGGATAAGCAGACCACGCGCAGCGTTGATTTTGAAGCCGACTTTGTAGGTTTTCAAATTGCGGATGAGTTTGTGGTCGGCTACGGGCTGGATTTTGCGGAGCGTTACCGTCAACTGCCCTGCATCGGCGTGCTCAAGCCGGAGCTGCAAAATCCGCCGGAGTGGTCGTAGTCATTGTAGCGGGCCCGCTTGCCGGGCGCCGTTGCGGTGAAGATCGGGGCAAGCGCTTCGTCCAGCCTGGGGCGTCCGCGAGCGGACACGCCACTGGGGGGTGTTCAGCGCTCGTTGAACGCCACGTAGTCGCGCATGGTTTCACCGGTGTAGATTTGGCGCGGGCGATGGATGCGACTCCTGGGATTTTCCGCAATTTCCTTCCAGTTGGCAATCCAGCCCGGCATGCGCCCGATGGCAAACATTACAGTAAACATTTCCACCGGGATGCCGATAGCCTTCAGGATAATCCCGCTGTAAAAATCCACATTGGGGTAGAGTTTGCGCGAGATGAAATAATCCTCTTCCAGGGTGGCCTGTTCCAGGCGCTTGGCGATATCGAGCAGCGGGTCCTGCATACCCATGCTTTGCAGCATCGTTTCAGCACTGCGACCTAGAATTTTGGCCCGTGGGTCGTAGTTTTTGTAAACGCGGTGCCCGAAGCCCATCAGCTTGGCCTCGCCGCGCTTGGCTGCTTCGATAAAGCGAGAGCCGTCGTCGCCGTCCTGATGAATCTGCTCCAGCATTTTAATTACGGCCATGTTGGCGCCGCCATGAGACGGACCCCAGAGAGCGCATACCCCGGCAGAAACCGAGGCAAACAGATTGGCCCCCCCGGAGGCCACCATCCGGACGGTGGAGGTGGAGCAGTTTTGCTCGTGGTCGGCGTGCAACATGAGAAAAAGATCGAGCGCAGCAGCGGCTCCATGCGGATCGCTGTATTCGTTGTAAGGCTCGGAGAACATCATGTGCAGAAAGTTCTCGGCGTAGGTGCGTTTGGGGTCCGGATAGACAAAGGGCATCCCCTTTTGCATGCGATAAGTCATTGCGGCAATCGTCCGAACCTTTGAGATCAGCAGCGAGGCAGTTTCATCAAAATGGGTGAGGTCCTGCTCGCGGTCATTTGAGGACATCTCCGGGTAGTAAGCACCCAGCGAGTTGAGCATAGCTGACAGGATCGCCATGGGATGCGCGTCGATGGGGAAACCGTCGAAGTGGTGATGCATGCCCGTATGGATGGTGGCGTTACGGCGCACATGCCCGCGAAATGCATTGAGACATTCTTCATGCGGCAGTTCCCCGTAGATAATGAGCATGGCAGCTTCAAGAAAAGACGAGTGCTCTGCCAGCTGTTCGATCGGGTAGCCGCGATGCCGCAGGATGCCCTTCTCCCCGTCGATGAAGGAAATTTCACTCAGGCAGGAACCCGTATTGCCATAGCCTTCATCAAAGGTGATACATCCGCTCTTGCTGCGCAGAGTTTGCGTATCCAGCGCGATTTCGCCCTCACTGCCTACGATAATGGGGAACTCAAAATTCTCATTTCCGAGCCGGATAGTGCCTGTTTTTTCCATATCTTGTTGGGGGTATCTGATTGATCCGCAGTCGTCACCAATCATGGTGTGATAAGCATAGCTATTTACAGGGTATTTAAAAAATTACGATAGAGATGCAACCCTTTTGCCTGACTTTTTTCAGGGTGAAACTGGGTGGCAATACATCTTCCGGCGCAAATTCCAGCAACAAATTGTCCACCATAATCCGTCTCAAACAGGGTGAGTCCGGGATCGCCGGGCGCCACGTAGTAGCTGTGCACGAAATAGAATTGATCCTGGCCGGACACCAGCCCGCCGGTAAAGGGTGCTGCCGCATCGAAAGTCACGGCGTTCCACCCCATGTGCGGGATTTTGTATCCCGCATCCAGCCGAAAGCGTTTGACCGAGCCTTTGAAGACACCCAGCGCGGCGCAGTCACCTTCCTCCGAGTGCTCAAAGAGCGCCTGCAAGCCCAGGCAAATCCCAAAAAACGGCCGGTCCGCCTCGATCCAGCTGCGGATGGCGTGGTCGAAGCCGGTCATTCGCAGCAGCCGCATGGCATCCACGATTGCCCCCTGGCCGGGAAAGACCAGTGCATCGGCCCCGGTGATTCCGTCCGGCGAGTGCACCAGCTCCGCATCGGCACCAATGTGCTGCCAGGCCCGCAGCACACTGTGCAGGTTTCCCATCCCGTAGTCGATCACCGCCAGGCGCGGACGGGCATTGTTGGTTGGTGGCCTCACTCAACTAACTTTTTAAACAGCAGCGAAGCGTTATGCCCGCCAAAGCCGGAGTTGTTGCAGAGCGCGACATTTACTTCCGCCTCCCGCATTTGGTTGGGCACGTAGTCGAGATCCAGACCCTCTTCCGGCTCCTCGTAATTAATCGTCGGCGGGACCTTGCCCTCGTAAATCGCCTTTACGCAAACGGCGGATTCCACCCCGCCGGCTGCCCCCAGCAGGTGGCCGGTCATGGATTTGGTCGAGCTGACCATCACCTTGTAGGCGTGTTCCCCCAGGGCCTTCTTGATCGCACCGGTCTCGAACTTGTCATTATAGGGAGTCGAAGTGCCGTGTGCATTGATATAGTCAACATCCTCCGGCAGCAGCCCGGCATCCCGTATCACTTTATTGATGGCGGTGCTGAGCGCCTTCCCCTCGGGATCGGGCGAGGTGATATGGTAGGCATCGCAGGTTGCGGCATAGCCGGAGATTTCCGCATAGATGCGGGCACCCCGTGCGCGGGCATGTTCCAGAGTTTCCAGCACCAGCAACCCGGCACCCTCACCCATGACGAAGCCGTCGCGCCCCTTGTCAAATGGCCGACTGGAGCGGGTGGGCGTATCGTTGTAGAGCGTGCTCATGGCTTTCATGGAGCAGAAACCGGCATAACCGAGCTCGGTGACGGCGGCCTCGCTGCCGCCGGCAATCATGATATCCGCCTCGCCGTCACGCAGGATGCGGAAGGATTCACCGATGGTGTGGGTCGCGGAGGAACAGGCACTGACGATGCCATAGTTCGGCCCGCGGGCCCCCACCTCAATCGCCACCACACCGCTGGCGATATTGGCAATCAGCGAAGGGATCATGAAGGGCGAAACTTTGCGCGGGCCTTTTTCATACAGCCGGCGGCTCTGTGTCTGGATCGTCTCCATCCCGCCGATGCCCGAGCCCACCAGCACCCCGAAGCGGTCCGGATTCAGCCGGGTCACATCCACCCCGGCGTCAGCGAGCGCGAGCTTCGAGCTGGCCACCGCAAAATGCGTGTAACGGTCATTGCGGCGGGCCTCCTTGACGTCCATAAAATGACCAATCTCGAAATCGCGCACCTCCGCACCGACTTTTGACGGGTAATCCGTCACGTCGAACGAGGTCACCGTATCAATCCCGCTGCGGCCCGCCAACAGGGCTTCCCATAAGGCATCCACACCTATGCCGTGTGAATTTACGGTGCCAATTCCTGTGACGACGACTCGATGAATTTTCCGATCTGCTTTCATAGTTTACTAAAAAATTAGGCCGCATTAAAGCGGCCTAATCGTTGGTAGGAAAGGAGAAATTTCTTATCCTGCTTTTTCTGTGATATATTTAATCACATCACTCACCGTCTGAAGTTTTTCGGCGTCTGATTCGGGGATCTCGCCCTCAATCTCATCACTGAATTCTTCTTCAAAAGCCATAATCAGTTCAACCGTGTCGAGCGAGTCCGCACCAAGATCGTCCAGAAAGGAAGCCTCCGGAGTTACTTGCTCGTCATTGACGTTCAGTTGATCGACGATAATCGTCTTCACACGTTGTTCGATAGTTTGGTCTGCCATATATTTTAGGATTAAATAAAGAGTGATTCAGCATCACATTACCATACCACCGTCAACTGTAAAAACTTGTCCGGTGATATAAGAGGCTTCTTCCGATGCCAGAAAGACGGTGGTAGCCGCGATATCGGAGGCTGCGCCCATCCGTTTCATCGGAATCATGCCCACGATGGCTTCCTGTTGTTTCTCGTTGAGTTCGGCTGTCATATCCGTTGCGATAAAGCCCGGCGCGACCGCATTGACGGTCACTTGACGCGCCGCAAACTCCTTGGCCAGACTCTTGGTCAGCCCAATCATCCCGGCTTTTGCCGCAGCGTAGTTGGCCTGCCCGGCATTTCCGGTCAGGCCGATGACGGAGGACATGTTGATAATACGGCCCCAGCGTTTGCGCGCCATCGGGCGGGCGAGGTGTTTGATAAACGCGTAGCAGCTGGTCAGGTTGGTGGCGATCACGTCCTCCCAATCGTCGTCACTCATCCGGAACAGCAGCCCGTCGCGGGTGATACCGGCGTTGTTAATCAGGATGTCGATCGTCCCGTGCTGGTCCAGCAACTGCTCGCAGGCGGCCTGCACCGCCGACTTGTCCGCGACATCCAGCGCCAGCGACTGCGCCGAGCCGCCCCCGGCATGGATCGCCTCTGCCACGGCGCCACAGGAGCTGGCGGAGCGGCTGATGCAAATGACGTGGTGCCCCCTGGCAGCCAGAAGTTCGGCAATGCTTTTGCCGATACCTCGACCGGCACCGGTGACCAGGGCGATTCGTTTCTCTGTGGGTTCAGTCATGCAGGCCTTACCCTCAATCGGAAATTTTGCAGGGGCAAGCACGAATGTCACCTGCCTGCAACATTGACAGCCGTCAATCGTATCGACTCAAGTTCAGCATGCCTGTAGAGGAAGCACAACGCCTGCAAAAAATAATTGCCAACGCTGGTCTCTGCTCGCGCCGCGAGGCCGAGCGTCTGATCGAGGAGGGCTGCGTGCGGGTAAACGGTAAAATCGCCGAACTCGGGGGCAGGGCGACGCTCAAAGATGCGATCTTCGTCAATAACAAACCCCTGCGCCCCAACACCGAAGCACCTGTTACCCTGCTGATGAATAAGCCCAAAGGCGTGCTCTGCACCAACGCCGACCCCCATGGCGGACGCACCGTCTTTGAGCTGCTCCCGCCCAACCTGCAGAAAAAACGCCTCTTCTGCGCCGGGCGGCTGGATAAAGACAGTGAGGGCCTGCTGGTATTGACCAACGATGGCGATCTGGCCCATCGTCTGACCCACCCCAGCACGGAGATCGTCAAGCGCTACCGTGTAGTGCTGCACCGCGACTTCCAGCATGAGGACATCCCGAAGCTGCTGCAGGGGGTGCAGGACGAGGGCGACTTACTGAAAGCGGAAAAGGTGATCCCGGCACCGGCTGCCGGCCTGGGCCACCTGCGGCGCCTGGAGGTGCACCTGCACCACGGGAAAAAGCGCGAAGTGCGGCGGCTCTTCGAGGCCAACCGCTACTTTGTCAAAAAGCTCGTGCGGGTGCAGATCGGCGGCTGCATTTTGAAAAACCTCCCCAAAGGCGGCTTCAAAATTCTGGGTCAAAAAGATATCGAGCGCCTGCTCGCTTGACGCTGGCCAAAGCCTCCACACTGCGCCAAATTCAGGCAGCATGAAATCCCATCCCAAAGCCATCCAGAGCATAACGTTCGCTGTCAATTCCACCAAAGCGGGTGCACTCGAAGCCGCCCGCTTCCTGGCCGGGATCGCGGAGTGCGAGGGGGTCAAGACATCCATTTCGACCGATTATCCGCTGCCGGCAGATGCGACCCTGGGGCAGGACCTCTGCATCGCCATCGGTGGTGACGGCACCCTGCTGGGCGTGCTGGATGCCGCCCTGGGTTCCGGTTCCGCCGTGCTGGGTGTCAACCTAGGCAAACTGGGTTTCCTGGCCACCTTCACCCAACAGGAAGCCGCCAAGGATTTGCCTGCACTCATCCAGGGAAATTACGCCATCACCGAACGCTCGGTTTTGAAGTGCACCACCTGCCACAGCAACTCCGTTTACGGACTCAACGATGTCGTGCTCAAGGAAACTGCGGGCCGCGGCCTGATTCGCCTGCAGGTCGCTACCGACGGCAACCCGGTTTCCGAATACCACTGTGACGGGCTTATCTTTGCCACCCCCACCGGTTCCACCGCCTACAACCTCTCCGCCGGCGGCCCGATTATCGGACCCGAAGTGCGGGCGATCGCCATGACGCCGATCTGCCCGCACACGCTCGGCAACCGCTCGGTCATTTTTGATAATGCGACCGAAATTTCCGTTACCAGCGACGAAGCGGGCCCCTGTCCGCGCATCACTGTGGACGGACGGGTGCATTTTGAGGACTGTGATAATTTTCCGATCCGCATCAACGTGGCAGAAAAAACGCTGCGCCTGATGCAAAACCCCGATCACTCCCACTTTGCCATCGTGCGCAATAAACTCGACTGGGGCGACCCCGCGATCCGCTAAACGATTCGCTGCATTGAATATTCTCGAACACATCGGAGCCACGCAACTGGCTGGTGCCAGGAAAGTCGCCACCGAGCTGCGCGCCGCTGGCGGGCGCGCCCTGCTGGTAGGTGGCTGCGTGCGGGACGGACTGCTGGATCTTCCCGCCAAAGATATCGACATGGAAGTTTACGGCCTGGCTATCGACCAGGTCGAAGCCGCGCTGCGCCCTCACTTCCGGCTTGATACTGTTGGCCGTGCCTTTGGGGTGCTCATCCTCAAGGGCCACAACATCGACCTCGCGCTGCCCCGCCGCGAATCCAGGACCGGTCCGAAACATAACGACTTCTGCGTCATAGGCGATCCCGGCATGTCACCGCGTGAGGCTGCCGCCCGCCGCGATTTCACCATCAATGCCATTAGCTGTGATCCGCTCACCGGCGAAATCCTCGACCCCTGCGGCGGCACCGCCGATCTTGCGGCCCGCCGCCTGCGCCACGTCTCGGACGCCTTCAGCGAAGATCCGCTCCGCGTGCTGCGCGGCATGCAGTTTGTGGCGCGCTTCCAACTCAGCGCCGATCCGGCCACCATCGAACTTTGCCGCCAACTCTGCCCGGCCGACCTGCCCGCCGAGCGCTTGTGGGAAGAGTGGAAAAAACTCCTGCTCAAAGGCCTCACCCCCTCCGCCGGGCTCCACTTCCTGCGGGACTGCCACTGGTTGCCCTACTTCCCCGAACTGGCGGCCCTGGTGGGCTGCGAGCAAGACCCCCATTGGCACCCGGAAGGCGACGTCTGGAACCACACCCTGCACTGTCTTGACGCCTTCGCCGCCCACCGCAGCGGCGACGAATGGGAAGACCTGGTTGTCGGCCTCGCCGTACTCTGTCACGACTTTGGCAAACCCGCCACCAGCTACACCGATGCCAGCGGCCGCATCCGCAGCCCCCGTCATGACGTCGAGGGCGTGCCCCTAGCCCGCAGCTTTCTCGGGCGCCTGACCCGGCAAAAGAAAATTTTCGAGGAAGTCCTCCCGCTGGTTGAGCAACACATGCGCCCGCTCGCCCTCCACCGCGACGGTGCCGGCGACTCCGCCCTGCGCCGCCTCGCTGCCCGCGTCAAACGGGTGGACCGCCTGGTGCGCGTGGCCCATGCCGACAAAAACGGACGCCCCCCGCTGGGCTTGCCCCCGGGCACCCCAATCCCCGGTTTCGCCCAGGCCTACCCCCCTAAGCCCATCCCCGATATCGACTTCCCCGAAGGCGACTGGCTGCTCAATCAGACCAAGGCACTCGCCATCCAGGACAATGCCCCCAAACCCATCCTGCTCGGCCGCCACCTGATCGAACTCAATATCAAGCCCGGCCCCCACTTCGCCAAAATTTTGGACCAGGCCTATGAGGCACAACTCGACGGCACCTTCGACAACGAAGCCGACGGACGCGATTACCTCAAGCAACTCGTACAAGCAACGCGTTAACCTCGCTCAATTCGGCAGTTGATGGGTAAAAGCAACGGTTCATTTAACGCTTCGACGATACAGGTTTAAAGGAGCGACAGTGTGGCTGGAATATCACATGTCACTGGTATTCTGTGTGGCAAACGGACGAGTCGAACCGCTGGGCGAAAAAATAGGATGATGGGTGTCCTTTAAACTTCACTTTTATTAAACTTCTCATCCTTTAAACTTCACTTTTATTAAACTTCTCATCCTTTAAACTTCACTTTTAAACTTCACTACCTGCCAGCAAAACACACAGGCTGAGCGCAGCATAAATGTTGAATCGAATATGTTCATTCGTAACTATACACTGAATTCAAAATTCTCAAGCTCCCTCAGGGTCACCATTGTTTGCAGACAGTTAACTCTTACCTCAGTTATCTCTATATTTTCAGCAAGTAGTATGTTCAAAAGCTCCTATCACGACCAAGTGACGAGAACGAGTGAGCACACTGCCATCTCCCAGAAAAACCGGTGCAGCTCCGGCTTTGCTCTGATTGCAGCATTGAGCGTGATGAGTATTCTGGTGATGATCGCAATTAGCTTATTCTCCTTGTCCTACGTCAATACCACTGTGGCAGCGCAAGCCCAGGCGAAACTCAAAGCCCAGGCAAATGCGAAAATGGCCATGATGATTGCGATGGGGGAATTGCAGAAGAACATTGGTCCGGATCGCGCCATCACAGCTACTGCTGAAATTCTGGCGACCGAATCCTCTCCGGCTGAAAAGCCAAATACTACCGGTGTCTGGGAGTCCTGGGCGATGTTAGATCCAAACGACCCAAACGCATCACTCAACTACAGTGCGGAAAAAGCAGCCCGTTTTAAACGTTGGTTGGTTTCTGCTGCTGATGAGACCCTCGTTCAGTCACCCGAATTCGTTAAAAGCGCATGGACCGGCAGAACCATCGAACTCGTCGGCGATGCCACTCTTGGCGGCACAGCAGACGATGCGGACAAAGTAACTGCCGGGCTAGTCGCGATTCCCGATAATGGCGCGAACCCGGGAGCTTATGCCTGGCATGTCGCCGATGAGTCGGTAAAGGCCCGTGTCAATCTCTACCGTGACCCTAGCCGGAATACGACGCTGGCCGAAAAGCGGGCTCTGGCTGCAGGCCATCGCCCGGATGCCTCACTCATAAAGAATGCCACTGGTGATTTACTGAGCTTTCTTCCGAACGATTACACCCCGGCTGAATATGCAGATGCTCAAAGCAGCCAAGGGAAAATGATTAATCTCGCTCAGACAGAACTGCTGGACAGCGGTAGCGGTAAGCTCAAGCCGTTGCGTAACGATATTACACTTTATTCGCGGGGGGTATTGACCAACGTGCTTGATGGCGGACTGAAGCTGGATTTATCCTCCGCCTTCGAAATGGGTGATGCATCCGCAAATACGCTGCCATCCGCATTTACCAACGGGACATTGTATAAATTAACGCATGGGATTACCGGTGCTTCGGACCCCAAATGGGGTGCACTGGCCGGCTATTACAATTCTTTTAGAAATCTGACCAACCCTGAGACAGACCCGACATACGAACTACAGGAGAATGCCGTTTCCATTGATTTGGCTCCAGGCAATTTTCAACCGGCACCTGTTATTACTAAAGTAGAAACCATTTTCAGTTTAATAGTTCGACCACTGGATAAAATGAAATGGTGGATCAGTAATCCAACTGGAGAAGTCATGCGTTCTTGGGATTACGTTCTGAATCTCATCTACACGCCTGTCGTTGCGTTACATAATCCCTATAATGTCAGCTTATCATTCCACAAGATAGATGTAACCTTTGAGAACGTGCCAGTCGCGTTTAATTTCATGTTTCAACCCGGAGAGAATAGCTCTTACGTTTCAAGAAGTGTGATTGAAGGAGATTTCGATTCCCTCAACAGCATGGTTAATGACCCCAACGGCGGTCGAGGCGACAAGATCTTCACCATGAGCATCGCGAACTGGAGTGACGAGCAAGCACTTCCGAATAACAATTCCATTGACAGCCCGATCATACTAAAACCGGGCCAGACATTAATTTGTGGTCCGATATTCCCACCGAATTCAAACTACGATCAAGACACCAAATCCGGCCCAAATTCCGTTGGCTTTGATTGGGATTGGAACTCTGACCGCACCAGAGTAATAAAATCACGGCCAGGTTTGATACCAGGCCTCGGCTTCGAGACGAATTCAATAACAATCGCCGCAAGCCGACCGGCAAGAAATAAAGATCTTCCGGTGATCTTAACGGAAAATGGCCAGGTTAGGAGTCGAGCGGGCACTTGGGGCAACCAATCTGCCTTGCCACTGAGAGATGCCAACGATCCGAACGGCTCACCGTCAGCTGTTACGGACAGATTCTACGTGGAATATAAGGTTCAAAGACCGGAATACTACAAAGACGATACGACAAATATTGCGACCCCGATAAGTCCTGAGTTCAAAGTTACGGCACAAATTCAAACTATCCCGGGTGGAGCGCTTGTCGATTTCGCTAATTTAGAATTCAGCTATCAAAATGACAATACCCTTCAGGATATCTTTCAAGATAGAATTTTTCGCTATCCGCCGGAGGAAAATGGCTACCTCACCGGAAGCGAGGTTGCTGCGCCAAGTCAAGTGTCCTATAGTGAGCAGAGCACCTACGTGAATCCCTTTGCTGTCTTTTCCGCATACACCCGGACCACAAACGGTGGTGTTTATGAGACCGGGCAACGCACAGAAAATGGTGCAGAGAGCCCGGAGACGAATCTTCTGCTGGATGGACGTTTAGCGGGTAAGCCTTTTCTATTTCACTCCTCTGGCAGTAAAAACTTAACGCTGAATTTAGCCAATGAAAAACCCGGAATACACGCCTACGAAATGAATTTTCAGCCTTTCGCGAGCTTGGGCGATTTTTCGAACTATCTGGACGTGGATGCCGCAAACCGTATTCCGGCACTGAGCGGCAACACCAGCAGTTCCGGCATCAAAGTCGGCAGCTATCTGGAAGTGCCCTCAGGCCCGCTGCAAGCCATTGCAGATTTCCGGCGCTCCAACGCGCTCACGACCTCTTACCAACCCCATTTTGCGCAACCGGTGGCCAATTCGTTTCTGCATCCGCTGATGTCAGCTGACCGGGTAATTGAGTCGGATGCCAATATATCAGCTGAGGCTTTGCTGGATCACTCGTTTTTGGCCAACCATGCGCTTTACGACCGATTCTACTTCTCCACTTTTGCCACCCGTGGCAGCGACATGCCCGATACAGTATTTGAAGAATTCATGAATGGCAGTAAACCGCTAGCCTCCCAGGCATTCATGCCCTACTTACCCGACGGTCAGACTTTAGCGACAGCCAAGGAAGAACTATACACCCCCGGAGGCAAACCTGAAAATGAAGCGTATCAGAACGCTGCCGAATACCAAATGGTCCAGGGGCCTTTCAATGTAAACTCAACCAGCGTGCAGGCATGGAAAGCTGTGTTGGGTGCAATGAACAGAAGCGAAATCACCGCTCTGCTGACTAATGGCATTCTCCAGACGGCAGCATCACCCGGCATACCATTTACTCCGATGTCGCTGCCCAATGGAGCAAGTATTCCTGCGGGAAGCTATGCGGATAAAGACGCTGGTTGGAACGGCTATCGGGAACTCACCGAGTCCGAACTGCAAACGCTGGCTGAGAAAATTGTGGCAGAAGTGCGTAAGCGGGGGCCCTTCCTCTCCATGTCAGAATTCGTCAATCGGCAAATCGGCCCGGCGGGACCGTTGACTCTAAGCGGCGCACTGGAAGCCGCCATCACCGAGGCTGAAATTAACGAGCCTCTCAGTGCCTTATCTGCCGACTCGTTTCTCCAGCAAGTGCCTATTACGACGAACGATATTAGTGACACCGATCTGTATGATTACAAAACGCCGGAAGCCAGCACCGGCAATCCGGCAGCTGGTGCGCCCGGTTGGGTCAGCCAAGGCGACTTACTCCGCATTCTGGAGCCAGCGGCCACCGTGCGCGGCGACACTTTCGTCATCCGCGTATATGGAGAGGACCAGGATTCTGGCGGTAATGTCACAGCCCGCGCTTACGCCGAAGCTGTCGTCCAGCGTATGCCAGAATATATTGACCCGACAAATCGGCCTTCGGTAAGCTATTCGACCGCGACTACGGCGAACAAGAAATTCGGACGCCGTTTAGAAGTAGTGTCCTTCCGTTGGCTTTCCAGCAACGAAATTTAATACCGATGTCCCATAAATTGTACCTACCACTGCTAACTATGATTTGTCTGCCGCTGGCGGTGGTGTATGGACAGACAAACGAGGCTCAGCTAACACTGCAAGTCCGCGCGGTATTCCACGACCCGATACAACCAGCGGCTGAATTGTATTACATGAACAAGGATGGTGAGGCGCAACTTTTGGAATTTAGATCCAAAGCCTTTAGCAGACCCATTATGACGATCCCGCTGAATGGCTCACTGGTGCTTTATGACACAGCCATGATCGACCCCGAAAATCCGACAGCTGGTCTGGCAGCAAGCGCCAAACTGCCAGCGGGTATTCGACGCGCTATAGTCGTAATCATTCCCGCCCCCCAAGGCAGAAAGCCGGACTATAGAATGCTAGTCATTGACGACTCGGAAAGAGCATTTCCCGGCGGTGAGTCACTGGTGCTACCTTTAATCAATGCAAATATGGTCATTCAGGCTGGTGAGCACACCGTGCCGGTGTATCCAGGCAAGCTTACCTCAGTTCCACCCGTCGAAGAGAAGAATGATTTCAATATGGCGCAGACCAATTTTCATTATCATAACGGAGAGAATTGGGTCACCTTCGCCGAGCGCCAGTTGCAGTTTCTGGACGCCAGCCGACGACTCTTTATTGTCGATTTTACTCCGGGGGCACTTCAGCCCAGAGTCACCACCATTATGGATGTTAAAAGAACAGGTGAGTGGCGATAATTTCTTATCTTCAATAGCTGAATACTCGCCACTTTATATGAATCCATTTTTATCTTTTATTCGTTATTTAAAACTAATCCTGGCTCTTTGCAGCCCGCTCGCAGCGGTTGCTGAAGCACCCACGCCCCCTTTCTGGGACTGGCACGAATCCGGCAAGATCACGCATACCCTGAAGCCGGACGAGCCACCGGTGGTGCTGAACATGCAGGGGCAGCAGGTGGTGATGGAGACGCATGTCTCCAAGGCCAAAGGGCTGGAATATAAGGCCCGTTTTTTCAACGTGCAGGATCCTCCACAGCGCAACCAGGTTCTGTTCCACGCAGTGACGAATGCCCGGACGGAAGTGTTGTTGAACGGGCAACCACGTGCCCTGTTTCGTCCGGATCAAGTCGAATTTGACGGCAAACTCACCCTGATTTATCGTCCGTTGCGAGGCATGGAGTCAACGCGGACCGTTTACCCATCCACAGATAAGGCACTGGTGGTCGAGGAGTGGCTGGTACGCAACGCGAGTAGAAATGAGGTGACGCTGCAAGTCATTGCGGGGCACTCGCTCACCACCAGGGACGAACGGGTGGTGGTGGAGTGGAACTGTCCCGGAATCGCAGCGACCGTAGTGCCACCGGACGGCGAATTCCGCTTTTATACCTGGGCGCAGGCCCGGCCGGTGAGCGATCCGGCGATTGAGTTTCATCCGCTGACTGAGCGGGCCGCACGTGATTCCCTCGCCCAGGTCGCCTGGCATGGTGCGGGCCGCCTGGACGTGCCCGACCCGATGCTGGTGACCGCCTATAATTTACAAAAACTGCACGTATTGGAAACGCCGATACAGACCTTCAAAGGCATCATTGCCCACAACGGCAGCCTCACCTACTCCCCCGGCGTGTGGGCCAACGATCCGGTGGAGTATTCCAGCCCGCTTTTCCCCTTCTTCGGCAATGCACTGCTCAACGAGTCGGCCATGAACATGTATCGCCTCTGGCTGGACTATATCCGCGAGCACGGCATCGACCCTTACCCCGGTTCCTTCGAATACACCACCCTGCAGTTGGTGCAAAAGTATCGCGGCGACGATGCGATGGTGCTGTACGGACTCTCCAAGTTTCTCCTCTTTCTGGGCGAGCGTTCAGCTGCGGAGGAAATGTGGCCACTGATCGAATACAGCGTGGCGTCCATCGAAGCCCACCGCACGCCCGCGGGCATCATCGCCTCCAAAACCGACGAGATGGAGGGGCGCTATCCGACCGGCGACGCCAACCTCAGCACCTCCGCCCTCGCCTACGGCGGCTACGTGCATGCCGCGCATTTGGCACGGGCTCTGGGCAAAAGCGATATCGGAGCCATCTACAATGACAGCGCCATCAAGCTGGCAGTGGCCATCGAAAACTATTTTGGTGGCGAGGTCGAAGGTTTCCAGACCTACCGCTATTATGAGGGCAATACGACGCTCCGCGGCTGGATCCTCTTGCCGCTCGCGATGGACATCTGGCAGCGCAAACAGGGCACGCTCGACGCCATGCTCTCCGACCAGCTCTGGCCGTCCCGGCATCAGGGCGGCGACATCCTGGCTGAATCGACCCGCGAAACCGAATGGGGCCGGGAAACCTACTATGCGCTGCGGGTTCTTTTTAAAGCCGGACTGACGGATCAGGCGCTGGACCTGACCCAAAAGGTGGTGCGCGCGCAGATTTTCGGCCCGCGCGGCCCCTACCCCGACGAGGATGCCATCGACATGCTCTGTCCCGGTTCGCTCTATCCGCGTGTGTTCACCGAGGGGCTGTTCGGTATCGTGCCGACGGGGCTAGACTCCTTTGAATGCACGCCCTGGCTACCCTCCGCCTGGCCCCGCATGGCCTTGCGGGATCTCCGGGCCTTCGGCAAGTCGTGGGACCTGATCGTCGAGCGTGACAGCAAACACCAAAAAGTGACCGTAATCAGCGCAGGCAAAGCGATCTACAGTGGCTCTGCTCCTGCCGGAGCAACCCATCGGGTGAAAATGGGAGACTAACGGAGCCAATTGACCGAGGCGCGGTTCGGCATTGGACACACCGGCTGGCATCGCCCCATCCAGCGTCCCTTCAGGACGCAAATATTTTTTCCTCGATCTTCACCGGGGTTGAAACCCCGGCCTTTTTGGTCCGGTCGTGCGTTCAGCACGGGGGGCATCCCCATGCCCTGCAAGGGCTACGAACCAAAGCCCAGGGTTTGAACCCTGGGTAAGCGGTTCACCACCACATAAATTGCGTCCTGCAGGGACTCAGGATCGCATCACTCCCATTCCGCAACAGCCAGCACCGCTTGCGATAAGGATACCGGGCCCAGCAGGCCGGAGCGTAGCAGCGGTGAGTCGGGCTTGAATTTCTCGAACAGGTTGGTGCGCGTGATCCGGTCCTCCGCTGCTTGGCTTACATCTCCGACGATGCGGTTATTCCAGACATTGGTCACCTCGATTTCGAGTTGGTTGCTGCCGGGGCGCACGAAATCCGAGACATCAACCCGATAGGGCTCTTTCCAGAGGACGCCGGCCTCCCGTCCGTTGACCCGCACCACCGCTACTTCCTTGACCACGCCGAGGTCGAGCATCAGGGGCGCATCGCCGGGCATATGCCTTTCCGGTAAATCGAAGCTCTTGTGATAGGTGGCAGTACCGGAAAAATATTTCACCCCGGGATCGGTATGTTTGGTCCAGTCGATTAGAGTGGACAGTTCGACCGCTGCCGGTGCGCCCCGGTCCGCCGGGAAGCGAATGGTCCACGGCCCGGTGATCGACTGGGGTTCGGGGACTTCGTTGACCTGCCATCGTCCCCGGCGGCCTGCGGAGGTTGCGAAGGCATAGGTGCCCGGTTGCCAGACCTGTGCAGTCGCACGGTCAGCGGAGAATTCCAGCACTTCCAAGTCAGTATAAGCCCCGGTCAGAGCTTTATTACCGCCGGAGTGCTCGATCGCCAACAGGTGTTCCGTCGCCGCCTGCCGGGTAAAGACAACGAACACGGAAGCGGCTGGCGCAAGTTCCAAGTCGATGTAGGTTGCGCCGTCCCGCTGCTCATAAACATAGCAGGGCGAGACGCTGCCATCCTCCGGGTTCCAGAAACTTGGCACGAGTCCCCCACCCGCCCGGAATCCGGCCGTGAATTGAAGTGCTTCGTCGCTGGTATTACAGACGAAGTAGATTTCCTTTTTGCCGGTGGTGCGGTGAATGTAGTCGATCCGGCGACCGGCATTATCGACGCCTTCGACCGTGAAATCGGGTGCCACTCCGATGGTGGCGAGCACTTCGTTAAGCGGGACATTCCAAAAGACCCGCCCCTTGCCATAGACATGGCTTGTCACAGCTGCGCCGTCGCAATCCCCCCAGATCCTATCGGCAAGGGCACGCACCTGCTGGTCGCAGTCGGGGTAGGTTTTGAGCGTATTGGACCGCTGCGGCTTCGCACCGACCACGGTGGCACCGTCGGCAACCAGTTGCCCGATTTTTTCGAGAGTGGTCAGCGAGACAGAAGTACGCTGGGGCAGCACCAGCAGGCTGTATTCCATACCACTCGGCAGGACGAGCTTGCCGTTACGAACCTGCATACCTTCGACCAGGATTTCCTGATTCAGATAGTCGTAATCATAGGATTGCCCAAGGGTGGAAAGGTCGACCGGTTTGGGCTGCCCGCAGTGGAGGCACTTGTCTTCCGTCCAGCAGGGCTTGATCGTCGGGGTTAAGCGGCGGGCCGGCACCAGGTTGGGAGCATTGTCACCATAGAATGCGGCCACGTCCGCCACGAAGCGGCCCTGCTGGAGCATGTGGGAGCTGCGGGATAGGGCATCGAGCAGCGGCCGGGCCTGCGGCCACCAGGTCAGATTGACGTTGAAGTGCTCGCCTGCGTGATAGGCGTAGCCCGGCAGTCCGGCCCCCGGCGGCTGGTGGGCGAAGGTATGAAAGGTGATCTGGTTCAGCCCGGCGCAGAAGGCGATATCTGTGAGACGCTTATACATCTGCGGCCCGTCCTGCCAGTTCTGCCAGCCGGTCATCGACTCAGCATTCACGAAGGTCTTGCCATAAATATTGGCGGCGCTGGCGGCCTCCTTGGTGCACCAGTTTTTGCGGTGGTTCCAGAACTCCCCCATCGGAATATCGACCGCGCCGAGCGCCTTGAGCGTGTCGAATTTGGCGTAGCCGCCGTGACCCGCCTCCGCCAGCAACTGCAGCCCATGCTGGTTGGCAATTTCCCTGGCCGGCGCAAAGTGGTTCTCGATCACCAGATCGCTAACCAGCTTCCCGTAATCATGGCGAAAGCGGCTGCTGAGATCTTCACTGACCACCGTCATGCCCGCCAGCACCGGCAGCCAGGGCAGCGGATCGTAGCCATAAGCGTCCTGAAAGGCCTCGGTAAATTTCGGCGTCCAGTCAACGGGAGTCTTTACTTCGTAACTGTCGAGGAATAAGGTTTTCAACGCTCCGAGGTCCTTGCGGCCCCTGGTAATGGACTCAAAAACGTGATCGATGTGCTTCCGGCTCGCTGCGGCACTCAGGTGGTCAACCATCAATCCTTTGGACTTCGGGCTCGGGCACATCAAATGCTGGCCGGTGGCGGTGCTGACGAAGTGCAGCAGCTCCCAGTCCCCCTCCGGCACGACCCAGCTCAGCTGCCCGTTCGCATCCACGTTTCCATCCAGCCGGTAGGCCTGGTTTGTCTCAATCACCGGTGCCCCGGCAGGGACCGCCATCACCGCAAGCGTGCTTGTCGGTGCTTTGGCCTGCTCCGGAATGGGCAGTTGAATCGAAAGCGATTGCGGGCCGGAGACTTTGACACGCTTCCAGGCCACGGTTTGGCTACCCTCTTCCGGGCTGACCCACGGGCCGCCGGCGTTCCAGCTGCTGGCAGCAGAAATGCCCATTTCCAGACCGAGGCGCTCCGCCTCGTCGATCACGTGGTGGATTGATTGCAAAGACTCAGGCCCCAGGTAGGCCGGTCCCGCGGGAATGATTTTCTCCGGATCAATTAAAGCACCCATGTCCCAGATGATGGCCCCCCGCATGCCTTTGTCCTTCATCTCCTCCAACTCGAAGGTCAGCTGGTCGCGATCCACGTAGGCATTCATCCAGGTCCAGAGTGCGGCTGGCCGGGCCTGCAGCGGCGGGTTCAGAAAGTTTTCTTCCGTCAGCGCTTCCGCAGAGATTTTCGAGGTTCCAGCCTGCTCCGGGCTCTGACAGGAAGTGAGGGCCAGCAGCATAAAGGCGACCATGAATTGCGAGGTGTTGCGGAGTCGTGAATACATAAAAAGCAAAATTCAAGCGCACAAAGTGCGGGTGACTGAATACCTGAAAATGCCAAAATGCCCCAGTCACGAATCCGGCCAAGCAAAATCCCAGAGTCAAGCTGTAAGGGAAACAGACCGGATTAAGCAATTCCGCCCCTGAGTCCGCAGTCAGCAAATAATCAGCAACTGCCGCCTAGGATCTTGCCACCGGGCCCACCGTGCCGCCGAGCACCAAATTCACCTGGCTCGTGTTCTTGCGCCGGATGTCCTTGCCGCGGCTGAGATGATCCGCCCACTTCACCACCCGGTTGATCACCGGCCGGGCATCCCAGCTGATGTGGGTGACCTGAGGGTCAAACCACTCGAAGGACTCGCTTTGGTCGGTGCACGCCAACGAAACATCCTCGGGGGCAGTCAGCTGCAGCCTTGAAAGATGTTGGAACACCGCCACCAGGAGTGACGGCTGGTCCACAATTAGTGCCGTGGGCGGGGTATACTGAAAGAGCGAGTCCAGCACACTGCGGAATTCCTTCGGGCTGTCGCCCCAGTCCGGCAAATTATACTTGCCCGTGGCGATGCCGCGCTCCTTGAGCCGGTCGAGAAAAAGTTGCTCCAGAAAAGCTGGGGTCGGCTTGCGCCGCTCCTCGCGGGTCAGGATCACGATGCGGTGGTGCCCGAGGTCGAGCAAGCGATCCGCCAGTTGCACCATCGCCTCCGACTTCTGCAGCGACAAGCTGGCCAGCGAAGTCATTCGGTTCCGGCCAAAGAGGGCAAATGCCGGCGTCTTTTGCTCGGCAAACCACTCCAAGACGCTGCGGGAGCCTGCCACCACCACCCAGGCGTCGGCCTCGGTTTTCTCGACAAATCGGGCGATACGCCGCACGTCCATCTTAAACTCACGCATTGTTTTCTCCGCAAAGATCGCATGGTGCCCGGTATTCTGCAGCTGGTGCAGCAGATCCACCATGTAGCCCGCCAAGCGGTCCGACTCTTCGTAAAGCAGAATCATCACCCGCAGGGCCCGCGGCTCGGCCTGCAGGTTCGAAAGCACGATTTGCCGCCTGCGCCCGGGCCCCGGCGAAACCAGCAGGCCCTCTTGCGCCAGCCGCTCAACCGCCCCCTCAATCGTCCAGGAGCTGCAACCCAGCTCCTCCGCCAGGCGTTTGCGCCCCGGCAGCGTCTTCCGCCAGCGCCCCTCCGCCATGCCCTGCCGCAGTTGCTCCGTTACCTGATCCGTAAATGTGGATAGTGTCTTGTTTACCATGAAGTAAAAGCTGCCTGAATAACAGGCAGCAAAGCAAGAGCATTCCGGCCTGTCCTGGCTGAATATGAAGTGCCTATGCACCCCGAGTGATTCAAACAAGGTAAAACCCGGATTTTTCCGTGAACTCCCCCGTCGAGACGAAGGGATTCAATGCCTGCATAGGCGATGGGAAACTGGTGGGTGGCTAAAAAAGCATTTACAATACATTGCTACTGCGTTCTGATAACTAGTAACCTATTCAGTCTGAGGAAATAATGATGACCAGATCCCGAATTATTCACGCTTTTCTCATTCTTGGTGTACTGCTTTCATTCAGGGTGCATTCGGTTGCGGCCGACTCTTATTACCCGGAAGGTACGGTCAATATCTTCAACCCCTTTCCCAATGACACCGGACGCGGCAATAAAAGTGGCTGGCGGATCCGTTATTTCGGCCCGGTCGGTATCGGCATCGATCTCAAGCGTCCGGGTATGACCATGGAAATTTGGAATGTGGAGCCTGGTTCGCCCGCCGACAAAACCGGCAAGCTGAAAAAGGGGCAGATCATCGAAAGCATTAACGGCGTGGTGCTGAAGGACATTGATCCACGTATCATTCTCGGCGAAATCATCACCCGGGCCGAAGCCACAGACGGCAAAATCAATCTCCAGATCAAAGGCGCGGGTAATGTATTGGTGGAAATCCCCGTCATGGGAGCCTACAGTCCCACCTGGCCGGTCGATTGCGCCAAGTCGGACAAAATTGTTCGCAACCTTGCCGACCTGATCGCGCAGCGGGATGAACCCACTTGGGGCTCGGTGCTCTTTCTCTTGTCCACCGGCGAGGAAAAAGACCTCAACGTTGTGCGCAATTGGATGAAAAACATCGAACAGGTGGGCGGCATCACCTGGGAGATCGGCTACAGCGGCATTGGCGTCTGCGAATACTACCTCCGCACAGGCGACAAATCCGTCCTGCCAGCCATTGAGAAAAGCCTCCGAGCCCTCAATAGCAGAATGTATAATGGCGGTTGGAGCGGCCGTGCCCAACCGGCAGCCTTCACCTACTCGACTGGCACCGGCCAGGTTCACGCCTCCGGCATGTATGCCATGAATTTCGTCCTGATGGCCAAACTCTGCGGCGTGGAGGTGGATGATTATTTATTCAACGAGTCCTTCCGGCAGTTCTATCGTTTTGCAGGCCATGGCAACGTGCCCTATGGTAATGGTTCTCCCGAGGGCGGTTTCCGCGATAATGGCAAGACCAGCGGCCTGGCCATCGCCATGGCAACAGCAGCCCTGATCTCCCCCGAAGGCGAGTCTTCGATTTATGCCCAGGCCCGGGACAATTCTGCCATGAAAGCTTTTTACGCGACCAACTGGTTTCACGCCGCCCACACCGGCGGCGGCATGGGCGAAATCTGGCACCATGGCGCCATGGCACTGATGCGCGAAAAGCGCCCCGTGCCCTATCGTTCCTACATGGATACCTGCCGCTGGGTGATGGATAGCTCCCGCCGCTGGGACGGCAGCATCGCCATCGAGGGCATGGACGACCGCTACAACCGTTCCCTCACCGACTGCGCCGGCGGCCGCGATTGGGGCACCTTCTTCGCACTGACCTACACCTATCACCGCAAGCAACTGCAGATCTGGGGCGCACCGCGCAGCCCCTATGCGAAGCACTCGCCTCTGCCCCGGCCCTGGGGCAATGCCACCGATGATATTTTTCAGTCGCCCGACCCCATCTACATCGGGGAAAGCATCCAATATTCCATGGAGGAACTGATGAACGAGCAGGTGCCGACGCATGCATCTCTGCCCGTTCTGAATATTTTAAGCGATCCGAAGACGACGGAGAAAGAACTCTTCAGATACATCCTGCATCCCGAGTATGGCCTGCGGGTTGGGGCCATGCGTGCCGTGGTGAACCGGGGCTGGGACCACTTGGTGCTGCCACTATTAAAATCAGGCGACGCCCGTCTGCGGGAAGCCGGACTGCTCACTATTACTGGAATGTTCAAAGGCCGGGCCTTTTCGGACGATAAGTTGACCCCTGAAATGTTCGAACAGATCGGTCGCATGGTGGACGATCCAAATGAAGCCTGGTGGGTCAAAATGTATGCCATCGAAGCACTGGGCCGGGCCGATACCAGGAAAATTGCAGCGCACCGCAGCCAGTTGATGCAGCTCTTAAAACACGAGAGCGTGTGGATCCGGACAGCTGCGGTCGTAACTCTGTGTAAACTCGCTGCGGAGCGGGACCATTATAAAGAAGTCCTGCCTGCTGTCATCGCCACCACCACTGCTTTTACTGTGGATCAAGCGTCCCAGCGTTCATTCAAGGCGATGATGGATGCGATGAAAAATGCCAATACGGACGTGAAGAATTTTGCATCTCCCTACCTGAAGCAAGCCTATGCCAGCGTTCCCGCCCAACTGCTTGAGCCGAATACAGGTGCGTTGATGAGCCATGGTTCCAAGACCATCCGGAGTCGCGTCGGTAAGCTCACCACCATGGTGCCGGGGGGCGAAGAATTCGTGCGCCGGATCCCCAAAACGACACTCGTGTCGCATATCAGCGGCAAGGACTCGGACATGTATCAATACCAGGGTTTCGAACCCAACGACAAGGTAATCGGCACCTGGTTGTGGGCCGTCTGGCCGAGCCCGAAGCACCCGGGGGAAGTGGACGAGAAGATCAATAAATGGCTCCAGCCACGACTGGGCAAGGGCCCTGTCAAAATCGGGGAGCGTCCCAAGGACACGCTGGTCATCGAACCAAATGGCAAGATCTCCAAATCCAAATTTTTCGGAAGCTACTTCTGGTCCGGCAACATGCTGATCGGCAACAACGATGGCCAGGCACTGCAGATGGAGGTGAAGAACTACAACGGTGTCGATTTCCTCATCGTTGAAATAGGCGGATTCAATCCATCGGAAGATGACGAAGGTCTCTCGGACGTCCCCGCCGACTTCCACTGCGGCTATCACGTCTATATGCGCGAGCAGCAGTAAGTCCCGGCGGCACTGCGCAATGCAATCACTTCTTTAATCCTCGTAAGAGGAGCAGCAAAGCGTCCTCCGGGGTATGATGCGTTGCAAACTTATCGAGGTCATCGACCTCCCGGCAGACCTTGCAAGTAAACCTGGGGTTCTTCGCGATTTTTAGTGGTTCAAATTTAAAAAAGAGCGGCTAAATAATAGTCGTATGAATGTAGAATCATTGTTTCACGATTTGTTAGGATTGGGCACGGATTGGCGTGTGAAAGAGTT
>Ga0100393_10000601_pt1 | contig 38537 bp, 28 predicted proteins | sample CryGeymeta201517_FD_81546 | JGI IMG/M metagenome (GOLD analysis project Ga0100393, IMG submission 81546) | Groundwater microbial communities from Crystal Geyser aquifers in Utah, USA - Crystal Geyser metaG 2015-17 | ecosystem: Environmental > Aquatic > Deep subsurface > Groundwater | place... | reverse complement strand
TAAGCCGCCGGCAACACCAGCAAATTGAATCGGCCCAGTTCGGTAAGCAGATCCGCGTCGCCGATGATCTCGATATTCAGCCGCTGCTGCCGGAGCTGGCGCTCCCAAAAACCCGCTAATTCCAGGTAAGCCGCTCGCGCGGCGAGCGGGTCTCCGGTTTCATACTCCTCCATCGTATCCGCGATATAATCGGCCGACTGCTGCGAGCGCAGAACAGCGACGCGAATACCACGGATCTTCTCTGTCCCGGTAAACGGAAGCCGGTCAAATATTGTGAGGATACTTGAATCCTCACCCGAAACTTCACGGTTGATCAGGTTGTAGAGAAAAATCGAAATCGACCCGATCAGCACACTCAGTGCGACCAGGTAGAAAAGCGTGATTCTAACTTTTCGGGTTCTTACCTCCATTGGTCAGTGGATTCGTTGGCAGCAGCCCGCGCGGGGATACCTTCCGGATGCAGCGGGTCATATCGGACAAAAAAGATACGCTCGGCGTTGTCCTCCTCCGGTTCTTCATCCGCAAGCGCCTTGGCCTTTTTTTTCATTGAGGCCTTGGCCCGCGTCACAACATAGGCCGCGAAGGAGAAGATCATCGTGAGCAGCGTTGAAAGCAGGATAATGGTAGCAATGATGGCGACGAGTTCCATAAGTATGATGGGTTGAATTACTTTTTCGCAGTACGGCCGCGGCGCTCGATCGAGCCCCACGTCATACCTACATTAATAAATTCTTCAAAGGTAGCCAGCACCTTGGTGATATCGATACCGAAAATGAAAAACATCCGATAGGGCACCGAGTAAAATACCAGCGAGAGTTCTTCTTCCTCAAAAGTGATCGTGTGCAGGGCACCCGTCATATCCAACAGCACCAGGATCAACCACCACAGCAGCAGTAAATTGATGGCGCCATAATAGCCCGCCACAAACAAAAAGAAAATGTTGCCGAAAATGTTCATAATCGGCCAGGCAATCGCCTCGAAGAGCATATACCACAACATGAACGAATTCACGAAACCGGATTTTTTAATATGAAAAAACGAGGACTTGTTTTTTTTGAGCGCCTGCAGGATACCGCGGGTCCAGCGGTAGCGCTGGGTGATCAGACCGTTGATATCCTCCGGACACTCCGTCCATGAAATCGCCTCGGGTTCATAATTGATCCGTTGGCCGCGGGCCAACATTTTCAGCGTCAGGTCACAATCTTCCGCAAAAGTGTCGCTTTCGTACCCCCCCAGCTCCAGCAAGACTTCGCGCCGAAAAAAGCCCATGGGCCCCGGGATGATGTTGACACACTGAAAGTAGCCCTGCGCCCGCCGGACCAGATTCAGGCCGATGAGGTATTCCAGCGTCTGCAATTTACTGAGGAAATTGACCCGGTTGATGATTTTCACATTTCCCGCGACCGCGACGACTTCGGGATTAATGAAATGGGCCACACCCTTGAGAATCGATTGCGGTTCGAGCCTGGAATCCGCGTCCATCACCACGACGATCTCACGCGTGGAATTCTCAAGCCCGACGTTGAGCGCTTCCGCCTTACCCACATTCACACCGGTATCGATCACGCGCACGGTGGCACTGCGGTAGGCACCCGCCCATTTTGAAGCGCATTCAAAGGTATCATCACTCGAACCGTCATTGATCACCAGAATCTCCAGATCCGGATAGACCACTTCGAGCAGAGATTGAATCGCGGCTTCGATGCTGGCACCTTCGTTATAGGCTGGGACGAGGATGGTAACGGATGGCGTAAAGACCTGGTCCTTCATTTTTTCATCGAATTGAAGCGATTCGAAGTGGTGAGCAAATGAGGTCCAGACCAATACCAGGTAGCGGACCAGCAGCACAATCAGGAAGCCGACCAGAATCCCAGTCGATACGCTGACGAATGCAGAAGGGAGGTCCCGGATATTCGAAAGAATCGCCAGATAGGTAATGATGGTCCATCCAGCCAGAAACAGCCCCAGCGAAAGGATCGCCAGGAAGTAAATAACATCTCTTAATCGAAAGCGGCCCATGTGATATCGTATGCTCGGAGTTCGTCGGCTTTGAGTAAGGGCACTCGCAGGCGCAGGCGTTTCCCCTCAAGCCTGTATTCAGGCAGCGGCATCCCACTGGGTGCACTGGTAATCGCAAGGTTACTGACTTCACGCGGCAGCCATACATCAACTGCGAGATCTTCGATGCGCTCTGCCCCCTGGTTCTCCAACCGAAAGCTCAAACGGTCATCATCAGTGGATGCTATGATCAGTTCCACCTTATCGCGCTTGCGCCACCAGTTCGCAATTATTTCGCAGTTTGCGAACCAGACATTGTAGTTATTTCGGACGTGTTCGATGTAGCGTTCAAAGACTCCGATATATTCCGGGGTAGCCAGAATATGCGAATGGATGTTTGTGATGTGGAGGGATTCGCGGGTGAGAATATTTTCCACGTCCAGCAGATATTCCTGATAGACGGATTCGGGGTCAGGCCAGTCCTTGGTCACGACCATTTTGATATCGTCCTTATTGAACATGGTGAACTGGATAAAATTATCATTTTTTAAATTAACCAGCATTGGCTCCGCCCGGTTGCTGACGATGCGCGGCTCAGCGCGATCCGGGGAACTGTCAGCCAGAATATACGTGTAGCCGGCCTGGAGCATCGCCTGAATCGTCTGAAAATCGTAGAGCTCCTGCGGCGGGCGGAACCCGGGCGGGGGCCTGCCGCCGATGCGCTCAACCACCTTACTGGCATGTAAAAAACGCTGGAGTTGCTTTTCGGGCCGTTGACCACGAAAGACATCATGATTATCGCCGTGAACAGATAACTCGGCCGTGCTGCCCGGTGCCCGGATGATCCCGCTCAAGGCGTCAGCATACAGCTGCGCATTATTGGTTAAAACGAAATAGGTGATCGGGGGCAGATTTGGAATATTGTTAATCGCCAGAATATTCCCGAAGTGCTGCTCCACATCCATCGAGAGGATAAGGCCACATGTGAAGGGGAAAGGCCAGGGTGCAATCTCTGCGTGAGCCTGGGCGTTGAAATAACTATAAATGTTTTGAAATAAATTATGAAAGGCCTGGCTGCTGTTGATATCGCCCCCAACGCGGCTAATCGGAAAACCAATCCACACAAAGCGGCCCATCCCATAACGGCCTGCGGCAACAGATATATTTTGGGAATGCACGGCGTAGTCCGGGTTGGAAATGGATAGGTCCAACCAGAACGCAATCGGCTCGGGTGCTTTGGAAAGGGCAATCGGTTGATCGACAATGATCGACATGTTTTGCATGCGGGGGAGACCCGCAGCCAGATAGGATGGGCCATTCAGCACACTGATCCAGGAGGTTTTCCGAAATGGCCCGGTTTTTTTAAACTCCAGCCCGAGTTCGCGCGTCAGCGTCGTCCGGTCGTCTCCATAAAAGAAACGCCCGGTTTCACCCAGCAGAATAATGCCGTTACCCCGGTTGGTATAATCCAGAATAGCCTCCCGTTCGGAGCGGGTCAATGCGACAACATGCGGCAATACCAGTAAATGATAATCCGTCAGTCCCGCCAGTAACTGGCGCGCGCTGACTCGATCCGAGTCAATACCGTAAGCGGCCAGGCGCTGCTCCCAATGCTGGACTTGCTCCTGGCGGAAGGCAAAGTCGTCAACGTGCTCATCGGTGAACCGATCCGGGTTGTAGATGGCCACCACCTGCTCTTGATGCACTTGTTGCAGCAGATTCGCCTGAGCGTGGACAAAAGACGACAGCACCACCGCCGCGACCACAAGCATACAGCTGGTTGCCGCCAAACAGCGCAACTGCTGAACCAGCAGAGCTGATACAGCACACAAAGCACGGCCTGGGCCGGCGCGATCATCGTTCATTTCAAAATCAGCCTGTTGCATGCGAATAGGTTGCCCGTGGTCTTAAAAAGAAACAGGTCGCGGTTAGAACTGATAACTCAGATCAAAGAATATCGAACCAAACCGGTAGTCGGCATCCGCGTCACGCGGTGCTTCCGTTAAGAAAATGTTGGTGCCGGCGCTGAAATTATTGGTGAATTCTTTCCTTAAGCTGATCAGCAGGCTGCGGGAGCTGTTTTCCTGAGTGGGAAAAGAGACGAAGCCCCGGATGTCATACAGCAGATCCCACACGGTTTGCCCGCTGATACGTGCCCCCAGCGTAGGCCCTGAGACATTATTGGGAGAGTAGTAAAATGCCGACTGATCCGAATAGCTCAGGCCCTGCCAGCCGATCGATACATCGATATTCGGGTCATCCGCGATTCGGTAATAGGGGCGCAGTGAATACGCCAGCGAGGAATTGTTGTCGGAAAGATTGGTAAAAGCCAGCGAACCTTCAAAGTAAACACGCTCACCAAATGGACGACCTTCTGCTGCTTCAATCGGATTGCTGGTCCAGTCGAGACGGAAGCGGTCCGCAGTGATTTCGTTAAGCAGCGAACGCACCGTTTTTGCTTCCCGGAAAAAATCGAAGCGGGAATAACTGGCCGTCAAGGTATTCACCCCGTCGAAATTATAGCTGCCGCCGGCGGTGATGGACAGGCTGTTGTCCGGCCCGGCTGAATAGTCGGAGAGGATCAGATCCGCGAAGCCTCTCAAATCTTCATTCATATATCCGCTGACGCCGAAGAGCAGCGATTTCGCATCGACCGAGTCAATCGGGGTGAGTCCATCTTCCGTGTAATTATCAAAGGAAAGTCCCAGATAATACAAATTCCCGTTGCGGGTAAAGTGGTTGTAGCGCCCTCCAATGTGATTACCGGTGAAGCCGTCGGTATCGTTCTCATAACCAAAATCCACCATCAATTCTGGCCGGAGTTGGTCAAAGATAGCACTCTTGCCCTGCAGGGCACGTGCGTAGGCATCGCTGTTAAAACCGGAGTCGGCAGCTGCCGGGAAGCTCTGTATCCGCTCGGCAGTCTGGAGTGGAAGAGGTGCGCGCACTCTGGTGGTCTGGACGGGCGCGGGCACTCGGGGGGCCAGGGGACGGCCAAAAGTGGTTGCGGGTGCCACCGGCAGAACCTGCGGCTGAGAAGGAAGCTCACGGATGTAGGTATTTGTCTGGCGCGGCAGGGGTTCCAGCCGCGGCGACTCCGGCAGGTAAGTCCGGCCAAAGGTCGTGGACTCGGTGGCAGGCACTGCCCGGGGCAGACTTAGAATTTCCTGGTTCAAGCCGTCTGTCTGACGCGGCAGGGGGGCTACCTCAGGTGGCACCGGGATGGGAGCTTCTTGCGGCACAACGTAGGTCCGGCCCCGTTCTTCGTAGGGCAGGCGGTTGATGGTCGAACTCCTGCCTTCAAAGCGCAGCGGTTGCGTCGGAGCTTGTGCCGACTGGCGGTGGTCGAACTCAGGCACTGAGCTTTGCGCCTGCAGGGGTTGCCCCGCTTCCGGACGGACATAGACGGGGGCGGGGGTCGAGGCCGGAATAGAGCCCTCATCCGGGAAGTAGGTCTGCGGCTGCACCAATTGTCGCTCCTGCGGGGCAAGGTAAGTCGGCGCAGCTACCTCGCGCCTCATCGGTTCAGCAGCGTAAGTTCTGTCTTGCAGCGGTGGACGCTCTGCGGGAATCGAGTAAGCACGTGCCGGTGCTTCCGGTCGCGGCTGTTCACGAAAATCGCTGCGGGAACGAACCGGCTGAGTCTGCGCCGGCAGGGTGTAGCTGCGGGAACGACCGAACTCACGCTCATCCGGGCGGGCGTAGTAGGTGTTGTCCGAGCGGGCATATTCCCGGTAATCCCGGGATTTCGTCCGGGCAAAGTTCCTGTCAACGGGGCGCGCGTATTCCTCGACCTGCGGGCGGGCGTAACCCTGTGGCTGTAATGCGCGGGTTGCCCGGCCTGGCTGCCCTAAATTTTGACGGTAATCCGGACGGGCAAAGTCCTGCGATTTACGGCGGTCGCGTTCATTCGGCTGAATGAAGGGATTGGACTGAGGCTGATATTGCGCACGCTTGAACTCGATCGATTGATCCGAACCGTATTGCGGCAGTAAGTAATCTTCCCCGGTGCTGTTGTAGTAATAAGGCAGACCGTCATTGCGCGTGGGAGGCAGTGTGTTTTGATAATCCCTATTACGCTGTGGCACTCGAATCTCATCTTCGCGCAGTCGCTCATCATACAGCAAACGGCTGCGACGTTCCGTATTCACATCAGGAATACCTTCATAGCGGCGCGGAGCAGTTTCAATCAAGCGACTGCTGCGTCCTACTCCCAGGTCAAGGGTGCTGTCATAACGGCGCGGATCCGTCTCCAAGACACGACTGCGGCGTTCCGTAGTCACAGTGGGAAAATCATTATAGCGCAAAACATCCGTTTCGCGTAAGGTTGAACCGGAGCGGGTCGCACGACGAGAGGTATCATAACCAGATTCAAAACGGGTCGGGAGCGGCAGCGTCGAACGGTATTCGTAGTCGGGGTCCAGCACATCGGGAGTGGCAACACGCTGACGAATATAACGGACAGGTCCGGGTTCGATCGGCGTGCGGCTGTAATCATACCGTGTTGGTGCGCGCAGGCTATCCTCAAAAACACGGCGCTCATACATGGTCGGGGCGGGCAAGCCGGTGCCAGTCCAGGCATCCACCCCGCGATCCAGCTCGCGGTAAAAACGCGGCGGCTCGGGCAGTGCTTCATACTGGGGAACAAATACCCGCGGCTCGGCCCGCCTCAGGGGAGCGCGATTAAGCACCGGGGATTGGTCGAAAATACGCCGGTCGTCCAAATTGCGGCGAGGTAATTCGATGTAGCGGTCCGGCACCGGCACATACTCCACCTCGCGCTGAATAATAATCTCAGGCGGGACCCGAACCACCGGCTCACGGTAAATAATCCGCTCGACCGGCTCGGGTTCCGGTCGGGTAAATACCGGTGCTGGTGGCTCCACTCTTACCCGTGGATCTCCGGGGATCGTGTAGGTACTCCGTGGCGAAAAATCAGGATCTTCGACTCTACGGACTTCGCGGGGGGCAAAGACCTCAGCCCGTTCAACCCGGGGTCGGGCAATCGTGAGCGGCTCGCTTGCCTCCGGGCGGCGGGTATTCACAACCGGTGCGCCCTCTTTAAAAAACCCGTTTGTGCGCATGCGTTGGTTCGGGTCATAGCGCTCCAACCGTGGACTGGGTTCAAAGGTGGTCCTGGGCTGAGTTTCCAAAGTGTTGATCGAATCAAGGGGTTCGGTCAAAGGATCAATCGGCCGGATGGCCTCACCCCGGCGGTTGGCGGCATAGCGTTCGTCAACCATCCGGCTGCCGGTCGGCCGCTGCGCGTAGTTTCTGGAGCCAAGCGGATTGTTATCGGTCGGGTCCAGCACCATCTCGGCGAGCATGATTTCGTAGTCCTCCGGCTCAGGCCTGCGCCACTCAACTTTTTCTCCGTTATAACGGGCGAGTTGAAATGGCGACTGTTGGCTTGGCACCGCCGTTGGCGCCGGGACTTCCGGCAGCGTCTGAAGCGGCAAAGACGCCTCCGCCTGGCTGGCCGTTTGCACGGTCGCGGCAGTGGGGGAGCCACCCGTCGGCAGTTGTTGCGGGCCGCTTTGCGGAGCCAGGCTTCCCTGCGGGTAGCGAATCATATTGCGCGGACTATTGGGAGTCGTATCCAGCAGGCTGTCGCGATAACGACGCACCGAATTTTCATCAAAACTCGGACGGTAAATACTCCGCTCGGGCATCGGATTGATGCCCAGGCCGGAATCCCGGTAAATCACCGCGTTGGGGCCGAATTCATCCGCCACAAATCCCCGGTTGTCAAAAACGTCTCGATCAGGGACAGCTACGCGAGCCGCCGGGACACTGGCCTGACTGAGATAACGACGCTCGTTGCTGCTCAACCTCTCATCGATAAAGCGTTGTTCGCGGTCATCATAGTAGTAGCCGTCCACGCCGGAACCCATCTGCAGCACTTGGTCGTAGAGCCGCTGCGCCGCGCCATAGCGACCACGAAAGCGCAGGATATCCGCCTGCATAATTATAATCTCGGGGTTGTTTCGATCCAGCATGGACATCTCTTTCAGCACCTTGTCCGCTTCATTCCAGTATTTAGGACTCCAGCTCAGCATACGGGCATACTGCATCTTCAACTCGAGATCATTTGGATATGCAAAGAGGAGATCGCGGTATTCGCTGATGGCCTCATCCGTATCTTCACCGGACCAGGCCAGCGTATCCGCGTATTCGCGGCGGACCTCAAGATCTTCGGGATAAGCCTGCAGGTAGAGCCGGTAGCGTTGCCGGGCCTCTCCGTATGCACCTTCGTTGCGCAGCATGCGGGCAAGTTCCAGTTGTGCATCCAAATCCCGCGGATTTTGAGTGACCTGAAAACGCAGGTTTTGGAGATCCTCAATCTGCTTCCCTTCAATCCATTGGGTGGCATACGCATACATTTCACGGGCCTCCTGGTTACGCCCGGACAGCTGCAGCAGCAATTCGGCCTGCTGCTGGGCCTGGTAGTAGCGCTCGTATTCCAGCAAGAGCCGAACCAGGGACAGGCGCAGATCGATGTCGTTAGGATTGTTGGCGACCCTCGACTCCAGGGAAGCGATTTGGAAGTCCGGCGTCCCGGTAATGGATGCGATACGGTTTTGGATGGTATTGTCCTGGCTGCCAGCCGCAAGAGCCGCTTCATAATAATCCAGGGCCGAGTTCCAGTTTTCTTCGATTTGGTGCAACCGTCCCAGATAGAAAAGCGCCTCGCTGTCCTGATCATTGAAGAAAATACGCTCGCGCAGGCGGTCCTCGATCGCACTGAGAACGGTTAAGTCCCGGCGGCTCAATTCTCCCAGTTGGTCAACCAGCTCATAGTATTGCAGTTGTAGAGTCAGGTCAGCGGGCCGCATTTGCGCCAGCATCCCCAACTCGCGGGCGGCACTCGGCAACTGCGAAGGCTCCCAGGAAAGCACCTGGGCGTATTCCTCCCGCACCTCGATATCGTCGGGATAGGCTTGCAGGTAATGATAATAATAGCGCAATGATTCGGGGTAGATTTCCGCGTCTTTGAGTGCACGGGCCAGATCCAGGGCGGTATCCATATCCTCCGGGTTGGCGCGGATTTGACTGCGGGCACTGCGGATGCGCTGGTAAAGGGCTTCTTCAATTCCGATGTCCGACCAAGCGGCAATGCGCGAGGCCTCCACATTACCCGGATCATAAGCCAGCACCTGGTTGGCTTGCTCCCTGGCTTCATAGTAGCGCTCAAGATCATAAAGTTGATTGGCCAAACTTAGCCGCATGAACACGTCAGAGGGATTGCCTTCTACCTGCGCGGTGAGCCGGGCCAACTGGAAGTCGGGCTGCGCGACAATCGAGTCAATCCGGGTTTGCACGGTATTGTCCTCAATACCCGCCAGAATGGCCGCCTCATAATAATCGAGGGCCGAGTTCATATTCCCGTCGAGTTGATGCAGCCGTCCCAGATAAAACAGCGCCTCGCTGTCCTGATCGTTGAAATAAACCCGTTCGCGCAGGCGGTCTTCGATCGCACTCAGCACGGCCAGGTCCCGCTGGCTCAGCTCACCCACCCGGCTGAGGAGTTCATAGTATTGCAACTGGAGGGTCAGGTCATCGGGCCGGAGCTCCGCCAGAACAGCCCACTCCCGCACCGCGCTGGCAAGCTGGGTGGGCTCCCAGGACAGCACCTGGGCATACTCCTCCCGCACCTTGATATCGTCAGGATAGGCCTGCAGGTAGTGAAAATAGTAGCGCAGTGACTCGGGGTAAACATTCGCCTCCTTGAGCGCACGGGCCAGATCCAGAGCGGTCTCCATATCCTCTGGGTTGGCGCGGATGCGACTGCGTCCGCTGCGGATACGCTCGTAGAGGATCTCCTGAATCCCAATCTCAGACCAGCCAACCAGCCGCGAGGCCTCCACATTATCCGGATCATAATTGAGCAGCATGGTGGCTTGCTCCTTGGCCTCATAGTAACGCTTGAGATCAAACAATTGATTGGCCAGACTCAGCCGCGTGACGACGTCGGCGGGTTTTTTTTCAACCTGCGCGAAGAGCAGCGTCAGTTGAAAGTCGGGCAGATCCAGAATCGAGTCGATCCGGGTTTGGACGCTGTTGTCCTCAATCCCCGCCACGACGGCCGCCTGATAATACTCCACAGCAGATGTCAAATTGCCGTCCAGTTGGTGCAACCGTCCCAGATAGAACAGTGCCTCACTGTCCTGATCGTTGAAATGAACCCGTTCGCGCAGGCGGTCTTCGATCGCACTCAGCACGGCCAGATCCCGTTTGCTCAGCTCACCCACCCGACTAAGAAGTTCATAATATTGCAACTGGAGGGACATGTCATCGGGCCGCAGTTCCGCCAGGATGGCCCACTCCTGCACCGCACTGGCAAGCTGGGTGGGCTCCCAGGACAGCACCTGGGCATACTCCTCCCGCACCTCGATATCATTCGGGAATGCTTGCAGGTAGTAGTAATAATAACGCAGTGACTCAGGGTAAATATTCGCTTCCTTGAGCGCGCGGGCCAGCTCAAGGGCGGCCTCCATATCCTGCGGATTTTCACGGATTTGACTGCGTGCGGTACGGATGCGCTCGTAGAGGACCTCCTGGATCCCGATGTCCGACCAACCCACAATCCGCGAGGCTTCCACGTTCTCCGGATCATAATCAAGCAGCAGTGTGGCTTGCTCCCTGGCCTCATAGTAACGCTTGAGATCAAACAACTGGCGGGCCAGAATTAAACGAGCCGTCACATCGGAGGGGTTTTCTTCAACCTGGGTGAACAGTTGGGCCAGTTGAAAGTCCGGCAGTGCCAGAATCGTGTCAATCCGATCACGAATTGAACTTTGCCGCAGCTCGTCACGGTCACTAACCTCGATTGCGGCGCGATAGGCTGCCAGTGCCTCGGGCCATTTGGAATTGATCTGATACAGCCGCCCCATAAACAGCAGCGCCTCGGCATCCTCGCGGTTGCTCGCAAGCCGCTCGCGCAGCGCATCCTCAACATCGGCCATGACCGACATGTCGTTTGCCGTGAGCGCACTCGCCGCAGAAAGCAACTCCAGATGAGTCAGCCTGAGATCGATGTCGTCTGGCTGGTCTTCGATCAGAATAGCGTATTCACGGATCGCACTGTCCCGCTGCTCCGGCTCCCATGAAAGCACCCGCGCATATTCCAGCCGCGCCTGCCGGTCCTGCGGAAAGGCATTCAAGTAAGTAAAGTAATAGCGCAGGGCTTCAGGATAGTCCTCTTCCTCCCGGTAAATGCGCGCCATTTCAAGGGTGGCATCATAGTTTTCCGGATCCTCGGCCAGAATAACGAGTAGTTCTTCCATGCGGTCGCGCCGGGCCTTGGCTAAACCAAGCTCGGCCCATCCCACGATCCGCTGGGCTTGCTCGTCTTCCGAATTCTGATCCAGCACGGCTTGCGCCTGCTCCTGGGCTTCATAAAAACGCTCCAAATCCAAAAATGTCCGGGCCAGTTGTAGCCGGGCCGACGTATTGTCCGGGTCGTCTTTAATCTGCTCTTCCAGTATGGCGATTTGATAATACGGATTACTTTTGATCTGGCGGATTTTGGCCGTCGCAACTTCAAATCGGGGTGCATTTTCCCGCAGCATTTCATAGCGGGCAATCGCCTGCGGCCAGTCGGCTTCGATCTCGTAAATCCGGGCCAAATTCCAGTGCAGCTCTGGATTGTCGGGGATGAATGCTTCCATCTCCAGCAGCTCGCGCTTGGCGGCTTCATTCTTCTCCTGCCAAATCAGCATGCGGGCGATCCGCATCCGTTCGGTCATATCGTCAGGAAATTCCTGCAGGTAGAGCCGCAGTTGCTGGATGGCTTCATCGTAGCGTTCCTCAATGCTCAGCGTAAAGGCATACTCCCGGCGAACCGGCAGATCGTCCGGTCTATTTTTAAGGTATTGATCAAAAGCTAATGCCGCCTCGGCGTAACGGTTGTTGGTAGTGTACAGTCGGGCCAGCTGCAGCAATAGATCCATATTGCCCGGATCGGCCTCCACTTTTTCACGCATCGCCTCGACATTCATCGACGCCGTCGTGATCACTCTGCGCTGGGCCATCTTGGCCAGTTCTTCCAATCCACGCAAAGCGGCTCCTTGCTCGGGATCTTCCTTGAGCACCGCCCGGTAAATTTCTTCGGCGGCCATCGCATCATCATTCCAGCGGAAGATGTCCCCCAGCAATGCGCGGGCTTCGTAGTTGTCCGGCACATCATCGATCAAAGCATGGAGTAGTTCGACCGCTGTCCCGAATTGTGCATTGGCGGCATGCACGCGAGCAATTTCCAGCCGCACGTCCTTGGGCTGCCGGGCAACTTGCAGGTATTGCTGATAGGCCACCAGCGATTCCTCCGGTTGATCCGCCCAATACAAATTCCGGGCAAAGTCAAGCCAAAGTGCTTCGTCGTCCGGTTGCAGCGCCAAGAGAATACGGAACTGTTCCGCCGCTTTTTCGCCTTCGTCTCCGGTCATGTAGAGGCTGATCAGCTCTCTGCGCAGCACTGTATTCTCGGGATCCTCCTTCAGTGCATCCAGCAGATCCGCGACCATAACCGCATATTTTTCAGCGATAATTTCGTCCGCAGTCGCAGTCCAGGCCAGTGCCTGTGAATCTTCCGGAAATTCCTGCACGATGATCTTCGCGTGGTAGCGCAGCCGGAAATAGTCTTCCAGCTCCAGATAGGCTTTGGCGATTTCCCTGCGGGCCGCAATGTCTTCGGGGTCCTGCTGCAGATACTCCTCCAGCTTTCGAATCGCCTCCAGGTAGATTCCGTCATTCAGCAGACTCTGGATTTCGGCTCTCCGGGTATTCAGCTCGGCGGCCCGCTCCGTTTGCGCGTGCAATCCCAAAACTGCCAGCAGCAGGAAGCTCAGGCAAAATGCCCGTTTCAGGAGGCAAAACAGGATCGGAAAAATCTTCATCTTACTGGGACTCATTAAGCGTCTCACCAATTTCCTCGGTGACCAAATCGATAATATCGGTGTCAATACGCACTGATGTTTGTGAAAAACCAAGAAACAAAGCAAGATCGCAGATATTATTTATTGAGCGCGGAGCGCCATTGGAGCGCTTTGCGATCAGCTCAATCGCCTCGTCGGTAAAGAGCTGGTTCGGTTGCCCCGCCACTTCCAGCCGATGCTTGATGTAGTCACCACACTGCTCTTCATCCAGATTGCCGACGTGGCACTTGAGCGGGAGGCGTTGGCGCAGCGCAGGATTTTTGAAATAGGCGGGCAGGTCAGGCTCGCTGAAAGGCCCGCTCAAAATCATCGAGATGAGAGACTTGTGCGTTTCCGGATGGTGCAGATCAAGCAGCAGGCGCAGCTCCTCCATCGTGTCCTCCGGAATCAGGGTGGCTTCATCAATCAGCAAGACAGTATGTCCCCTCTCGTCCTGAATCTTGATCAGAATATCCTTAAGTGCCAAATGCAGCCGCGGATGCGATGAATGATTGCCGGCCGATTCGCCCGACTCCAGATTCGCCTTGCGCTGCCGGTCTTCCAGCTCAGCACCAAACTGCCGGAAGAATTCGCGGTAGAAATCTGTCATGGACATCATCGGATCACTGATGTGGATGATGCGGATCGGCTCCTCCAATTCCGCCAGCTGCGCCATAAAATACTGCAGGATCAAGCTCTTGCCGCTCCCATAGTAACCGGTGATGATGGCCCCCTTGCGTTTTTCGCGAACAATGAACATCAAGCGCGTAATCACCTCTTCATATTGCAGGGAGAGATAAATAAACTTGAGATCAAAGTTATTTTCGAAAGGTTTTTCCTTTAATTTCCAATAGTCTTCATACATGGCCGGAAGGGGTTACATTCACGTTTAATCTGAATTCAAAAACTGGTTTGCTTGGCTGCGTGTCAATCATCACCGGCCTGCTCTTTTTTGGGAGGCGACATAAATGAAATGGCACTCCTGGGTGGATGGGTTGCAGTCTTTTGCTTGTTCGGCGCGGACGGGTCCGCCACAGCTGATGCGGCCTGCTTTGCCATGGCTTGCTTGCTCTCAACTTGCTTGCGCTTGGGCGTCAGGGCAGCTGCGGCAAAAAGGGACTTGCGCGGAACTTTGGGCAGTTGCTTGGTCTTCACTTCTTCGGCCGGCGCACTGAGGCGGGTTTTATTGGGTCCACCAATTTGCAGCCCCTCCTCTGCTTCAATCGTGAAGTCAAAGACCGGATAAGGTGGCGGCACGCCTTTGACCTTGCGGCACACCAGCCGCCGCTGGGATTCGCCGTCAGTCCTGATTTGTTCATCAAAATGCAAGGCGCAGCCGGAGTTCTCCTCCAGCGTTTTCTTCAGCGACATCGCTTCACTCGTCGCAGGCATTCGAGTCGTGATGATGGTGGTCAGACCGATCGCGCCAAACCCGCGCAGCATTTTCAACAGGCCGGCGGTGCGAAATTCAGGGTGAAACAAATTAATCAGCGGCAGGGCGGAATCAATCACCAGGCGCGTGGGTTCCCATGGCAAAATTTCGCTCTCCAGCGCATCCGTCATTTCTTCCAAATCCTCACGCGATTTCAATACACCGTGAACCTGGGTTTTCTGGTGCAGCATAATCAAATTGTTCGACTCGACTGCTTCCCGCAATGGGAAGCCAATCCGGTCTGCCAGCTCCAGATGACTTTGAACCGGGGCAGGAGTCACCAGCACCCCGCGCTCGCCATCACGCAAGCCGGCCATGAGAAACTGAAGGCAGAATATGGACTTCCCGGTCGCCTCCGCCCCGGTGATCAGGGTAAACTCATCTTTAGGCAGGCCCAGTATGCCCTGATCCAGGCCAGCGCTGCCGGTGGTGACTCGTGGAAGGTGACTGGTTTCGTTATTCACTGTTTTTTGAGTTGAAGGTTACAGCATGCCCGCAGGCACCGCAGGTAAAACGTTAGCTGCTGGCCCATTCGGCCAGGGTGTAGTAGAGGCGTTCGAATTTAATGCCATAGCGCCAATCGCCTCCTTCCAGTTGACAGACGTTGACGACGATACCCCGCACCGAGAGCGAGTGACTCGACCGGACGGGCAGCGGGCTTCCATCGGCGGCAGTTGATTGTTTTTTGTCTTTGGGTGGAAGTTTCAAACTGATCGGATCGCCGGCGGAGAGTTGCACGGCTGTCCTTAAAGCAGCCCCGGATATACTGAGATCCACCATGCGGCCCTGGTTCCTTTTAATCGGTTTTTCAGCAGTAAGATACCACAAGACCTCAACGTCGGTTTTATGCCGTGGCGTGGAACGACGATCTTCCCAGCGAATTTCAGACGAAGCACTTGGGTTGGGTAAGTCTTGGGACATGTTTTTGAGCTGATCCTGTTTGTTCTTTATTGTGGTCTTTTATCGTTGTTCAAAATCGTCATCGGAATCGTCAGTGCATAATGCGGGTTCAGACTGTAGCTCTTTCACTGGGGTGCAAAGAAAAGCCTGCGGTCAGCCAGTTAAAATTTCGATAGGATCAGTACAGACATTTTCCATGTGAATATGCATGATACTTATATTTGTAAAAAAAACTTAAACAACACATATATTTGATAATTAAGGGTCAACTACAAGTTAAAAATATCTTGAGTGAATCGTGAATCAGGAGAGGACCACCGAAACGCACAAACTCTGTGGATGCGCAGCAAAGCGAGGCCCCCGCTGACGCGGGAGCCTCGTGGCGCACAACTGCCCGCAAGCTTAATAAACCTGAGTGGCTTCCTCCTCCGGAACCGGCGTCCGCAGCAAGTCCGAGTTCATTCGGGCGCGGAAGCGGGCATCCCCCTCAGCAATCGCTTCTGCAATGACCCGGAATTCGATAATCTCTTTGGGATTCAGGACCGAATACGGCTCGAACTGCACCCGATTGGCACCGATGTTGGCGCGGGTGGCGCCGGTGGCAGAGACCACTCTCAAGTTGGCGGGCAAAGCAACGTCGAGTAAAATGTTGGTATCTCTGGCGGTTCCCTGGTTGGTCACTTGAATGATGTAGGTCGTTTGCTCACCGACCAGCAGCGGATCCACCGTATCAATCACCTCCAGCAGGAGCGCCGGATAGCCACGCCACTCGGTGCAGGCCTGCGCGTCCGAGCGGAGGCCATACGCGGCGGAGGAGGCGCGAACTTCGTTGCAATAAGTGCCTTCCTGCAGGCCCAGCACCGACAGTTCAAAAATCCTGGTCTCGCCGGGCGCAAGACTGGTGCCCCAGGTCGCCACGTTGCCATCGATGCGGGCACCGGGTGCTTCCAGTAAGCGGTTTTGGCGCGGCACGGTATCTGTGATCACCACATCATCCAAAGGAATTTGCCCGGTATTGGTGGCCGCAATCCGATACACGGCAGTCTTGCCCACAAACTGCATCGGTGTGCCTTCTTTCTGGACCACCAGACCGGCATCGAGCACCAGCACACAGGCCTCGTCCGAAACTGAAGCGGCATTCGAGGCCGAGGCCATCGCGACGTTGCAATGTTCTCCCACTTCGACGGCGGTGCTGTCGATCCGCACACTGCGACTTTCACCAGGTGCCAGCGTGCCGACTTCGGAAATAAACTCGCGGCTTTGAGTTCGATGCGAAACGCCGTAGGGCAGTGTATCGGTAATGACCACGTCATAGGCGCAGAAGGTGCCGGTATTCGTGACCGTAATATCCCACGGCACACTGGAACCGATCCGCACTTGAGGATTCGGAGTGGTTTTAACGATGGAGAGTTCAGGCACTCCGACTTCGGTAGTGAGGCAAGCTTCCGGGTAGGCGGTCACCGTGGCGCAGCTGCTGAGGCTGGTGACTTCGGTCGGGCGGACGGTAAGACTCAGCGGAACGCGGTCTCCCTGTGACAAATTATAGAGAGTCCAAATGACGTCGCGGCCTTCGACCCTGGCCTGCGGGCTACTGGATTCATAGACGGCACCTTCGGGAATCTGCTCCCAAACCACCACCCGCTTGATTTTATCCTTGGCGACTACCGCATAGCTATACTCGTAAGGTGCATTGAGTGCGACCGTGGCGGGTGCCGATTTCTCCAATCGCACCAGATATTTATCCACATAGTCTGTCACCCGACCCGGCGAACAATCATCCATCGACTGACGCCGGAAGTTCTGCTCGGGCGGCAGCGACATCCCGGGCTCGTTCAACGGAGACTGCCCAACCGTCTCAAAGCTGTTGATGTGCCGGTTGTTTGACGGCGTCTGAAGATTAAAAACAGTGGTTTGCGGCGAATCCGAAACTGTAAAATTCTTGCCGGGATCCACCACCCGCTGCGGTGATTGCTGCGCGGTGGAAAGCGCGACGATTCCTGCCAAAACAGCAAGACCAAGTAAGTGCTTGATAATCTTCATAAGTGTAGGATGTGCGTGGTTGAGTTAGATTGCCTGAACAAGATGGGATGGAGCGAGATGGGCTTGAACGAGTTAACACCGGGGCAGCTTGATGAGTTTGCTTTGGATGATCCAGTCTAAACTCATCGGTCCGGTCAGGCGCCATGCAATTAAAAGTGCCAGGTAAGCTTTATTCGGGTAGCGCGGCCGCGTCCCGCGGCGCAGCTTGCGGCTGTGGTGTTCTGGAAGTGTTGGGGTCTGGTCTTGGAGGCTTGGCGCTACGAACGCTCCTGCGGTGCGGGGACGCACCTGCGCTACCTTGTTTAGGCCAAGCTCCTGCGGTGCGGGGACGCACCTGCGCTACCTTGTTTAGGCCAAGCTCCTGCGGTGCGGGGACGCACCTGCGCTACCTTGTTTAGGCCAAGTTGCCCCGCACTTTTAATTGCACCCGTCAGGCTGCATCACGGAAGATTGAGCTCGCTCTGTTCGTATGGACGCGGACGCGCAGCGCCGATCAAGTGGCCCTGGCCATAGGAGATGCCCAAGTCCCTCGCCGCGCACCACTCTTCGGTTGTCTCGATCCGCTCCCCTACTGTCTCAAAATTCAGCCCCTGCGCCAAGCACCCGAGCGCCTCGATAAACGAGCGGTTATACGGATCTTTGGATAAATCGCGGATCAACTCGCCATCCACTTTAACCAGGCGGATCGGCAGGTGCTTCAATAACGTGATCGAATTAAAGCCGGCTCCCAGGTCATCCAGAATGCAACGCACCTGCATGGTGGCCATCTGCTCAATCACCGAGCGTGCCAGACTCATATCCGGAATCGAATGCGTCTCCGTAATTTCCAGAATCAGCCGCGCTCCGGCCAACTGCTTCCGCTCCAGTTCCTGCCGCACAAAGTCAACAAATTCCCAGTCACAAATGGATGTGGCATCGATGTTGACCGAAACCGTCAGCCGGAGGTATTCAGCCAGCGCGCTGCAGGCGCGGCGAACCACAAATCGATCCAGCGCGGCCGCATTCTCTGCGCGGTTAATTTCTGCCATAAACATGGCCGCATCGACCGCCGGTTTATTTTCAGCTGGAATAAAGCGCAGCAAAGCCTCCTGAAAGCAAATCTCACCATCCTGCAACTTGCAGACCGGCTGAAACCACAGCTCCAGGTGATCGCCCTCCGAGTAGTCGCCCGTTGCGCCCACCTCGACATCATGTAAAAAAAGTTCCGGATCGAAGGGCACATAGACCTGCGCACTGCTTTTACCCAGTGACTTCGCCCGATAGCAGGCAATGTCCGCTTCCTTCAGTAGATCATTGACCGAGAGCCCCGCACGCACGTTGGTGATGCCGATCGAGGCACCCGAACGAACAGCGTAATTACCGTCCGCGACTTGAATCTCCCGAATGGCGTCAATGATCTTTTCCGCCTGCTCAAAAGCTTGCCGGACCGAATACCCCGGCACCACCGCAACAAATTCATCGCCTCCCAGCCGCAGCACCTGCGCCGACTGCGGCAACATCTCCCGCAGCAAGTTGGCAATCTCGATCAAATGTTTGTCTCCAGCGGGGTGCCCGAAAGTATCATTGATTTGTTTAAAATGATCCAGGTCGAGTTGCAGCAGCACAGCAGGCCGCCCGGCATCAATCTCAGCAGTTAAAATGGTATCCAGCTGGCGACGGTTCAATAAACCGGTTAGCGGATCATGCTGCGCCATAAAAGTCAGCTCTTGCTTCAATCGACTCCGCTCGCGCAGGCTTTCAACGCTTTTGGCGGCCACCACCAGCCGGGTGTCGAGGATGCTTTTCTGGTACGGCTTGGTCACGTAGTCATCCGCACCGGCTTCCAGGATCTCATTCATCCGCTCCGCGCCGGTTTCGCCGGTGCCCACCAGGATGTAGGTCGGAGGCTCGGTATCATTTTGCCGGATTAACCGGATCAAATCCAGTCCGCTCATTCCGGGCAGACCGATGTCAACAATCAATATGGGATAGGAGCGGCGCTGCCAATGTTCGAGCCCGGCTTCCCCCGTTCCGACGGCATCAACAGTATGTTCATGATGGGCGAGGCTGCGCTCAAGCAAACGACGGCTGACCAAATCATCCTCTACCAGTAAAATGTCCATTAATACTTATATTTTCAATAGCAGGCGCAGTTTAGTCAATAGTGCTTGCTGGGCAATTACCCGGGCGGCCGCCGTTTGCCGGCAATGGCCGCCCCGGCTCAGGAATCACGGGCACAGACTGTCACCACCGCGCTGGCATGTATGCCCAAGCCCCGTCCGCAATCAGTCAAGCCCTCGCCCGTCGTGGCGGTGAGGCAGACATCCTCGGGCGTCAGCCCGAGCAGTCCGGCGATGGAGACACGCAGCGCGGGCACCTTGGGTTCGATCCTGGGGCGCTGGCACTCCAGCACGATCGAGACATGACTGATCTGCCAGTCCCTCAAATCCGCCAGCGCGACTTTCAGGTATTCCCTGCTGTCGGTGAGACCCTGCCGGCACATCCGGTCAGCGACTGCACCGATGACTGTCTTCCCCGTCACTCCGCTGATGGCGTCCGTGATGGCATGCAGGATCACGTCAGCATCACTGTTACCGTCGAGTGCCGGCGCATCGTCAAATTCTATTCCCCCTAAAACCAGAGGCTTGTCCGAATCGCCCGCGACAAATCGGTGACTGTCCAGACCAAGCCCGGTTTTCACTTTCATGACAGCTCGGGGAAAAAGCGTTTCTTTTCTGCGGCAGCAGTTTCGGGGCTATCGGAAGCATGCGCAATGTTCTGCATCATATCGGTGCCGAGATCCCCGCGAATCGTGCCGGGCGCGGCGGCTTGGGAATTGGTGGGGCCGAGCAAATCACGCACCTTGCCAATCACACCTTCGCCCCGCAGGACTAAGGGCATAACCGGGCGGCGGCTCATAAAGGCTTCAATTTCCGGAAAAAAAGGCTTGTCCGCGACATGCGCATAATGCTCACGCAGAATCGGGCCGTCGAGTTGCATGACCTTTGCCGCCACAATCTCAAAGCCCGCATTTTCGAAGCGGGTAATGACTTCACCGGCAAGCTGCTTTTCCATGCAGTCCGGTTTGAGGATGATGAGTGTTTCTTCCATAATGATATAATAAAACTATCCCATGTCGGCACGCTCTCTCATTGACAAGATATTTTCGTCCGGCGGCGAGTTTAAGCCAGCTGCATTGACGCTTGAGTCGAGGTAATTTCTTGCGGCATGCTTTTGAGTCGCATTTACTAACCTCATCGCTGACCTTATGCCAAACATCACGATCCATCGCACCAACTCCCGATACATCTGAACGGACCTGCACCGCGCATCATGGACAAAGAATCCAAAGACCGACCTAAGTTCAAGTTAGCCAAAGCACCGTCGAATCAGAAAGTTTCCGCTGATTCCCAAAAGGACGAATCAACCCAGGCAGCGGACAAAGCAAAGTCCCTGGAGTTGAAAAAAAATAAAGCAAGCAGGCAAAATGATACTCCGCTGGATAAGATCGATGACATCCTGGAACACGCGTATGGTGCCGAAAAAAAAGCATTAAAACGCAAGCATCTAAAAAAAAGGCTGAAGCATTTTTCCACCAGGTGCTTGATGGTGGCCCTCTGCTTTGCAGGCACACTCATTTACGCCCACGGGCATGTGGGCATTCCTGTTCTGAAGCCAGTCATTTGGTATTTGCCGTTCTTTTTTTCTGCAGTTTTATCAACCTGGTTCTACTTTCAATCAGCCCGCTACTGGGATCAGGCTTACCAACTACTGGCGATATTCGGGCTGATAGTGGCTGGTGCGTTAATTTACTGGAATGTCCATGTATTAAATTTTGCCGCCAGCAGTAGGCAAAAAGAGCTCAGCGCACGGCTGTCGGTTCCGGAAAACGTCGCTGAACTTTACTTTACCGGCGAATTTGATGCGCTCCATGGGGTGCCAGTATCGCAAAGCGCATACGCCCGGATAACGCCAGCAGATTGTCGCCGCATCTTCAATGCGATGCCGCGCGATGCGTGGCGCGGACATTTTCAACGCTATTTAACTGCTGCTGAAATGGACGAAATCAACCTGGCAAACATCGATGAAACGCTGGATGAGGTGACTCGCAGGATCGTTAAAAAACGCGAGCAGAGCCTGGACCGGCTGGAAGCTGAAATCCAAAATCCCAGCTTAAAATTCCGCAGCCAACAACTTATGCTAAGACCCTACACCTGGATCATTAGCTACCTGTAAGCACCCGACATCAACTCCACCAACAGTAGCGTGTAAGCCAGCTGGTGCGGCATTCCCCAGGCTGGCAATCAAAACACAAAGTGCAGTAACAAATGCAGGCTCAGGCAGGCAGCCGCCGCCGCCGCCAGGTCGTCCGCCACACAACCCAGCCCGCCGGGCAGGTTTTGCAGGCGGTTGATCCCAAATGGTTTCAGCACATCAAATAAACGGAAGAGCGCGAAACCCGCCAGCAGTACCGGCCAGCCCCCGTGTTGCACAATCAGCCCGCTGCCTCCTCCCATGCCGAAGAAGACCAGCGGCACCGCCACAAACTCATCCAACACGATCATGCCGGGGTCGCGCATCTGCAGGCGTTGCTCCGCTGCGTCGCACAGTCCAACTGCCAGATAGGCCAGAACGAACAGCAAAAAAATAAAGCCCAAAAAAGTGCTTTGGTGGAACAGCACTGCATACAGTCCGAGTCCGGCCACACTGCCCCAGGTGCCGGGAGCCTTGGGCAAACGCCCGATGGGCCCGAGCGTGGCGCAGTTGACGACCAGCGCGGTGGACAGCAAACGCGTCCAGATAAAATAACGATTAAGAGGCTTCATCCTGCTGCTCGTGCTGACCGGTAAAGATGGTCCAGTATTTGACCAGATAGCGCGTACCGGAAGAGACGGTCAACAGCGTGGCCAGGACAAAGGAGCCTAAACCCACCACCGCCAGCACATCGCCCACCACCGCCGGCAGTGCCCGGGGAAAGTCCTGCCGCACCGCCTCCGCCAGCAGCAGCAGAATTGCTGCGACAATCTGCGAGACCGTCTTGTGCTTGCCCGATTTCTCCGCCGCCAGCACAATGCCGGAGCTCGCCGCCACCAGCCTCAACCCGGTAATCAAAAACTCGCGCGAGAGGATCAGCAGCAGCAAGGGCAAGGCCCAGCCGGGCAGGATGCCAAAGGCCAGCAGCGCGATAAACAGTCCGACCATAAACACCTTGTCCGTCAACGCATCCATCAGCTTGCCGAAGTTGGATACCAGACCCTGCTTGCGCGCCACGTAGCCATCCGCCCAGTCGGTCAAGGCACCCAGCACAAACAGCACAAGCGCCAGACTACTCGCACCGGCAAAAGGCAGATACAGCAGACCCACGATACCAAAGAGGATCGGAATGCGTGAGAGCGTGAGCAGGTTGGGAAGATTCACTGAATAAAATAAGAGATAAATGAGCCCTTCCGGCTAGTTTAAAATAGGCTTAGGTCTCGATATCCTCTGCTGCCAGTAAATCATTGCTGCGATCCAGATCGATCCCTTCGAGCGGCCCGCTGCCACTGCAGGTCAGCAGTTCAAAATCAGACCCACAATATCGCGGCTCAGCCCGGCCAGCTTGCGCCAATAAACCACTTACGCTCTGCCCGCGCTCCCGCACGGCCTGAGGCGAGCACTCGCCTAATTTATCACCAAGTAAGCTACTGATCCACATGCGACATACCGAATTCGTATAAATTTCCTTTGTCAAACCAGCAGATAAGAGTTGGACATTGACGCCATTGTGCCTCAATCCCGAAAGCTTATGAAAATTGGTATCTACCCAGGCTCCTTTGATCCGGTCACCAACGGGCACCTCGACGTGATCAACCGGGCGCGCAGCATCTTTGACCAGGTCGTGGTTGCGGTAGCGCGCAACGCAGCCAAAGAGCCGCTGTTTGCGCCAGACGAACGTGTCCGGCTGATCGAGGAGAATTTGATCAACCGCCCGAACATTTCGGTCATCGCTTTCGACGGCTTGATTGTGGACCTGGCCCGCCAGTTGAACGCCGTTGCCCTGATCCGTGGCCTGCGGGCGGTCTCGGACTTTGAGCATGAGTTTCAGATGGCGCAAATGAACCGTCACCTTGACGATAAGATTGAAACCATCTTCCTGATGCCGAATGAACAATTCTTCTTCACCAGCTCCAATCTGGTCAAACAGGTCTTCAAGTTTACCGACCGTGAACGAAACCTTATTCCGCAAAACGTGCATGCCGCACTCTCGAAAAAATTCGGTCACACACAATAAATGATGGCCGACCGCAACGCATCATCCTCTTTCCCCCCGCAACGGCGGAGCACACTCGGGATCGTCTTCCTCACGCTGTTCCTCGATCTGGTCGGGTTTTCGATTATCTTCCCGCTTTTTCCAGCCATGCTGGATTATTACCTGCCGCAGGGAGGCGGCGAGGGCAGCCTGCTGGGACAATTGGTGGGGCAACTCGCGGGCTGGGCCGAAGCCAGTGGGGCGGACGATCCGCGCTTTATGACCGCTGTCCTGTTCGGCGGAATCCTGGGTTCGCTCTACTCGATCCTGCAGTTTCTCTGCGCGCCGCTGTGGGGCGCCTGGTCGGATAAAGTCGGCCGCCGCAAGGTGCTGCTCATCACCATCAGCGGGCTGGCGCTGGGTTATCTGCTGTGGTTCTTCGCCGCTTCCTTCTGGGTCCTGCTCCTCTCCCGCGTGGTCACCGGGGCCATGGGCGGCAACCTCTCGGTCGCCACTGCCGCCGTAGCGGATACCACCACACGGGAAAAGCGCGCCAGCGGACTGGCCCTGATCGGGATCGCCTTTGGGCTCGGCTTCATCGTGGGCCCGGCTATCGGCGGCCTCGCCTCGATGATCGATCTGTCGGAGCGCTGGCCCGTCCTGGCGGGGTTTGGCATCAATCCGTTTTCAATGGCGGCCCTGGTCAGCTTTGCCCTGGCCCTGCTGAACCTGGTCTGGGTGGCCCGGCGCTTTGAGGAAACCCTGCCGGCAGCCAAACGGGTCGAACCCGCAAAGCGCGGCTGGTCCATTTTTCAGATCTTCACCACCGGTGGCCCCGAGGTCCGGCAGACCAATCTGCTCTACCTCATCTTCATGCTGGCCTTTAGCGGGATGGAATTCACCCTCACCTTTCTGGCCGTGGAACGCTTCGCCTTTTCTCCGGCGCAAAACGGCGGCATGTTCGTCTTTATCGGATTTATCCTGATCCTCGTGCAGGGCGGACTCGTCCGCCGCCTGGCAGGTCCGGTCGGCGAAAAACGGCTCGCCCTGGCTGGGCTGGTGTTTGGGATTGCCGCCTTCCTGACCCTCGCGGTGGCACTGCAACTCGGCGTCTTCTTTATTGCTTTGGCCCTGCTGGCGCTCTCGATCGGACTCGCCTCCCCGACCCTGAGCGCGCTGGTCTCGCTCTACTCCAGCGAAAGCGACCAGGGGGCCGCGCTCGGCGTCTATCGCTCAGCCGGGTCGCTGGCCCGCGCCATCGGCCCGCTGCTGGCGGCCTTTGTCTATTTTGCCTACGGCTCAAGCACGGCCTACCTCTTCGGTGCGTTGATTGTCATCATCCCCCTGGTGATGGCACTCAAGTTGCCGCAACCGGCTAAGGTGCCTACGTCCGGGGATCCTCCTGGAGAAATGAGATGATACCGATTCGAAAAAGCTTTGATCCTTTTAACGGGAGGGGACAACTCCATCTGAGCTAGGCGGTTGAGCTCTCCTTAAGCCGTGGGATGCGCCGGCGGCGAAACCCAAGCGGCGAAACCACGCAGCAAATTCCGTTGGCAGTTAGCGCCCGCGCGAGCGGTTGGCAGAGCGGAAGTTACGCGGACCCGCTCTGCCGGGCTGACGGGGACCACCGCTGCGATTACCACCAGCACCGCGCTGCCCACCACGCTGGCCTCCGCCGCGCTGGCCTCCACCGCCGCCACCCTGCGGCGGTTTCTTTACGTGGCGGTTGCTCTGGTGGAGTTCCATCGCAGCAGCGTCGTGGTGCGCGTGATCGGTATCCACCGGGACCGTCCGCTGGATCAACTTCTCCACATCCCGCAGCAGTGCCACTTCATCTGCCGAACAAAAGCTGACGGCATGGCCGCTCTCCCCCGCACGTGCAGTGCGCCCGATGCGGTGCACATAGGCATCGGCCTCCATCGGCAGGTCAAAGTTCACCACCAGGGTAATATTTTTCACATCAATCCCGCGTGAAGCCACATCGGTGGCAACCAGAATATCAAGGTCGCCGCGCCGGTAGCGTTCGAGCGTCTTCTCCCGCGCCGATTGCGACTTGTTGCCGTGAATCGAGTCGGCCTTGTAGCCGGCCTGCTCCAGCTTGCGGGCCAGATTTTTCGCACCGTGTTTGGTGCGGGTAAAGATCAGGCTTAATTCGTTCGGCTGATCCTTCGACCGCTGTTGCAGGAGCTCCAGCATGCGGGCCTGCTTGGCGTTCTTCTCGACGAAGCAAACCGATTGCTCGACCTTCTCAGCCGTGGTGCCCTGGGGGGCGATCCGGATTTCTTTGGGCTGGTGCAGCATGGCTTGCGCGAGCTTGGCGATCTCAGGTGCCATGGTCGCCGAAAACAGCAAGGTGTGGCGCTGCTGGGGCAGCTTGCTCTCGATCTTTTGAATGTCGCGAATGAAACCCATGTCCAGCATGCGGTCGGCCTCGTCGAGGATGAACGTCTCAACCTGCGACAGGTCCACATGGCCTTGATTCATCAGGTCCAGCAAGCGCCCGGGGCAAGCCACCAGCACATCCAGCCCTTGAAACAGCATCTGGATCTGCGGCTTTTCGGAAACCCCGCCGTAAACCATGCCGACGCGGAAGGAGACGTGCTTGCCATACACTTTAAAACTCTCCGCCACCTGACCCGCCAGCTCGCGGGTCGGCGTCAATACCAGGTGACGCACGCCGCGGCGGAAGGTCTGGCGGGGACGCTCCGCGATCGCGTGCAGCAACGGCAGCGCAAAGGCCGCCGTCTTGCCGGTGCCGGTTTGCGCACAAGCCAACAGGTCGCGGCCTTCCAGCAGCACCGGAATGGCCATCGCCTGGATCGGTGATGGTGTGGTGTAGCCCTTTTCAATCAGGACCCGTTGAATGGGTGCGGACAGCTGCAGCTGTTCGAATGTGATTTCGCTCATAATCTAGCATGGCGCCATCTGTAGATGGTGATAACGGGCGCCGCGTTATCGATGACGTTTTATCTGATTTTCCTAAAACAATCGCTCATCGATAACGGCCGCGTCAGGTGAGTGCCGCGCACTCGTAACCCGCGCTATAAGCGGTGGAATCCGACAATAAGCAAGCACAATCGGACCGCCCTCAAAAGAAATCTTGTGCTTTAGTCCCAGCAGGTGAGTCTCGGAGACGCATGGCAAAAATCGGCACATTCAATCAATTAACCATCCTTGAACGGGTGGACCACGGGCTCTATCTGGACGGCGGCGAACTGGGCAACATTCTGCTGCCGCAACGCTACGTCACCGCCGAAATGAAAGTCGGCGGCAGCATCGAAGTCTTCATCTACTGCGACTCCGAGGACCGCCTGGTCGCCACTACCGAAACCCCCAAGGGCCAGGTCGGCGAGTTTGCCTACCTGGAGGTGGTCGAGGTGAAGCCCAACGTGGGCGCCTTTCTCGACTGGGGGCTGAGTAAAGATCTGTTACTGCCCTACCGCGAACAGGGTAATTTCATCATCAACCAGGGCGATGGCCTGGTCGTCGCAATTTATCTGGACGAGCATACCCATCGCATCGTGGCCTCCGCCCGCCTGCACCGCCACATCTGCCCGGAACCGCCGACTTACGCGCCGAACGATCCGGTCGAAGTCCTGATTTACGGCGACTCCCCGCTGGGCTACAAAGCGATCGTGGACAGGAAACACCGCGGCCTGCTCTACCATGCCGAGACCCACGAGAAGCTTGAAGAGGGCGACCGCTTCACCGGCTACGTCAAAAAGGTGCGCTCGGGCGGCAAGATCGACCTGCGCCGCGACCCCGCCGGCTACCAGCGCGTCGAGTCGCTGGCCGACCGGATTTACAAGCAACTCGAAGCCGCCGGCGGACAACTGTCCTGCAACGACAACAGCAGCCCGGAATCCGTCCGTGAGCACTTCGACTGCTCCAAGAAAGCCTTTAAGCAGGCCATCGGCGCCCTTTATAAACAGCGCTTGATTCGCATCACTGAGGCGGGTATCGAGCGAGTCCACGACGACACGTAGCCGCACTGCTTCAGCTGTGCGGCCTGATTGTTGGCTTGCTGACCATTCTCGCTCATGGCTTGAACACTTTTAGTTCCAGCTCGGGAATCATGCGGAAATGCTTCGCATTTGAAGTGCACAGCGTCTGACCATGCTCAACTGCAGATGCAGCGATAATGGCATCTGCAGCCCGGATCCCATGCGAGAGTGCAAACTGCTCAATGTAAATACTCGCGCGATGACCAATATTCTCGTTAAGCGGCAGCATTTTGATTTGAAACGTCCGCAGAAAATGCTGTGCCAGTTTCTGTTGCTTCATGTTAGCTGCGCCTTGCAGTAGTTCCATATACGTCTGCACCGAAACGGCCCTTTCGACCGTGCGCTCAAGTAACCGGGCAGCTTTCAGATTACCCCGCTGGATCCAGATCAGCATGTCGGTATCAAAAAGCATCAGTAGCGGGACTTGCGCAGTTCATCCATTGTGGACGTGACGGATGCCCCGCTCGCATTCATACCAAAAAAAGGATGCTCCGCGATCTTCATCAAAGCACCGCTCTCAGATTCTGAAATAATCCGCCCCTTCACCTTTCCCCGGTAGGTCACGCACACCTCCTCGTTGCGGTCCAGCGCCCGCAGAACTTCTTTGCTTTTGTAGCGTAAATCGACAATGCTGGCTTCCATAGATGACTATTAAGACTAGACATTTAATGATGTCAAACCGACAAACGGGCATCAAGCTGCAACTAACTCAACCGCCAATCCGTCAATCCACTCAACCAACGTGCTCCTCAGCTACCGCAACCTCACCGTCTCCTTCGGCGGCCCCAAACTGCTCGACAATGCCGGGCTCACCATCGACAAGCGCGAGCGCATCTGCCTGCTCGGGCGCAATGGTGAAGGCAAGTCCACCCTGCTCCGCATCCTGAACGCGGAGATCGACTTCGATCAGGGTGAGATCGAGGCCATCCCCAACCTGCGCATCAGTAAGCTCGATCAGGAAGTGCCCACCCTGCTGGACGGCACCGTCTTTGAAGTCGTGGCCGAAGGCCTCGGCCAGGCTGTCCGCACCATCGCCCGCTACCACCACCTGCTGCACGAGCTCGGCGAGCACCCCGAGGACGAAACCATCGGCGAGCAACTCGACGAGCTGCAACACGAACTCGACCGGACCGACGGCTGGGCGCTGGAGCACAAGGTGGAAAACATTCTCGACCGCGTCGAACTGGACGGCGGGCAGGACTTCGCCGCCCTCTCCGGCGGCAACAAGCGCCGCGCGCTGCTGGCCCGCGCGCTGCTGGCCGACCCGCATATTCTGCTGCTCGACGAGCCGACCAATCACCTCGACATCCCCGGCATCCAGTGGTTGGAGGAATTCCTGCGCAAAGCCAATATCGCCCTGGTTTTCGTCTCGCACGACCGCGAGTTCATCCGCCGGGTGGCCAATAAAATCCTCGATCTCGACCGTGGCCAACTCACCCGCTGGGAATGCGATTACGAAACCTACCTCGAGCGCAAGGCCGAGCTGCTGGCGGGTGAAGCCAAGCAGCAGGCCGTCTTCGATAAAAAGCTCGCCCAGGAGGAAGTCTGGATCCGCAAGGGCATCCAGGCCCGCCGCACCCGCAACGAGGGCCGCGTCCGCTCACTCAAAAAAATGCGGGAAGAACGCGCCGAGCGCCGCAACCTCCAAGGTAAGACCAAACTCGACCTCAGCGACGCCCAGATCTCCGGCCGCAAGGTCATCCGCGTCGATGACATCAGCTACAGCTGGGGCGAACAGCCGCTGATCCGGAACTTCTCCACCACCGTCTGGCGCGGTGACAAGATCGGCATCATCGGGCTCAACGGCTCCGGCAAGACCACCCTGCTCAACCTGCTGCTGAAAAAACTGGAACCCACCCACGGCAGTGTCACCCACGGCACCAAGCTCGAAGTCGCTTACTTCGACCAGCACCGCGGCCAACTCGACGACAAACTCAGCGTCGCCGAAAACGTCCACCCGGCCGGCGAGATGGTCAACATCAATGGCAAGCCCCGCCACATCCTTTCCTACCTGCAGGACTTCCTCTTCACCCCGCACACCTCCCGCTCGCCCATCACCAAACTCTCCGGCGGCGAGCGCGCCCGCCTGCTGCTGGCCAAACTCTTCCTCCAGCCCGCCAACGTGCTGGTGCTGGACGAGCCGACCAACGACCTCGATATCGAGACCGTCGAACTGCTGGAGGAGCGCCTGCTCGAATACAGCGGCACCCTGCTACTGGTCAGCCACGACCGCAGCTTCCTCAATAACGTGGTCACCAGCACCATCGCCCTCGAAGGCAACGGCCAGCTGAAAGAACACATCGGCGGCTGCGACGCCTGGCTGGAGCAACTGGCCGCAAGCAGTGCCGCTGCGAAACAAGTGAAGTCAGCACCCGCCAGCCCGCCTGCACCCGTCGCCCCCCAGCCGACCAAGCGCAACCTGACCAACAAGGAACGCGAAGCGCTCAAAACTTTGCCGGGCAAAATCCAACAGATGGAAGCTGAACTGGAAGCACTCTCCAAGCTGATGGCCTCAGCCGATTACTATCAGGACCCGAACAGCGACCTCAGCAGCGACGCCCAAAAACTCGAGGCGCTGGAAAACCAGATCCTGCAAAGCTTCCAACAACTGGAGCAGTTGGAGAGCTAAGGGCCTGTCAGCAAACTGCGTTTAATCGTTAGTCGGGCGGTCGGGATCAGGAGCCAGAGTTTGACTCTTGGATGAAATTACTGAAGCTGCGCGGCGATGGAAGCACCCGATATCGAAAAGACGGCGATCGACTCGCTCTACCTCATCAGCAGTCTCGTCTCCAACACCGATGAGCCTCAGCTGGCGCTGCAGTTCATTCTGGATGAAATCGTTCGTGTGCTCCAGCCCAGCAGTGCCTCCATCTCACTCATCAATCCCGATAATCAACGCCTTGAACTGGAGGTCTCTTATGGCTTGCCGGAGGATTGGGCGGATATGGATCTCGCATTAGGCCAGGGCATAACCGGATGGACAGCGCTGCAAGGCCGCTCAATCGTCGTCCCGGATGTGCACGAAGAACCACGCTACATCAGTCTGCGGCCCGGTATCCGTTCTGAAATGGCCGTGCCGATGGAAGACCGGGGCATGGTGATCGGGGTCGTCAATGTGGACAGTGAACAGGTCAACGCTTTTAACGGGCATTCGTTGAAAATCCTGACGCTGCTGACCAACGAAGCCGCGCGCGCGATCTCCCGGCTCTGGCTGATCCAGCAACTCCGGACCAAAGCGGCGCAGCTGGAATCACTCATCAACATGAGCCAGGGCCTGGTGGGGGAACTGGATACCGACGAAATCTTCGAGCGCCTGGCCCGCGAGGGACGCCAGCTGCTGGATTGCCACAGCTGTGCGCTCTTTCTGCTCAGCGCGGACAAACAGGAGCTCAAACTGCACAGGATGTTTGGCCGCAAGGGTCCGATTGTGGTGGATCAGTCGATTCAAATCACCAATTCTGCGGTCAGCGCCGCCGTACACCGGAAAAAACAAATCGAGGTCAGCGACCTGAGTTTTACCGAGGACAATGATTTCCTGCACCTGATTCAGCGCGAAGGTCTGGTTTCAATGCTCGCTTCGCCAATCTGTTTCGGGGATGAAGTGATTGGGGTGCTGAATGCGTACACCGACCACCAACATCGTTTCAATAACGACGAAAAGAAAGTGTTCGGCACGCTGGCCGGTCTCGGTGCGCTGGCGATGCAGAATGCACGCCTCTACGCACGCGTGTTTGCCTCAGAGGAAACCCTGCGCCGCAATGAAAAGTTGACCACGCTGGGCATGCTGGCAGCCGAGATCGCCCATGAAATCCGCAATCCGCTCACCGTCATCAAGCTGCTGTTTGATTCCCTGGAGCTGGAATTTCCGGCGGCGGATGCGCGTCAACGGGACGTCCACGTCATCGGGGAAAAGCTGGACCAACTGGAAGAAATCGTCGAGCGCGTGCTCAGCTTCGGGCGCAGCCGCGAGGGCATGTTCAGCCGCCAGGACCTCGGCCAACTGGTGCGCGAGACCATACGCCTGGTGCGGCTGAAGTTGCAGCAGCAGAAGATTGAGCTGGAGTTTCAACCGTATCCGGAAAGCATTCTGGTCGAAGTGAACCGGGGCCAAATGCAACAAGTCTTGCTGAATCTAATCCTCAACGCCACCCAGGCCATGCCGCATGGGGGCACCATCCGCATCGAAACCAGCCTGAATGCCGGCCATGCGGAACTGCGCATCACCGACAGTGGCCAGGGCATCCCGCCGGAGCTGCAGCAGAAGATATTTGAGTCCTTCCTGACCAACCGCACCGAAGGCACGGGGCTGGGGCTCTCCATCAGCAAGCGTATTCTCCGCAGCCATCGCGGTGACATCGAACTTGATTTTTCATCTCCCGGGCAAACCTGCTTTCGCTGCTGGATTCCAAAATGCACATGAATAAAGACCAACGATCCTGGCTGTGGCCGGCTCTATTGGCGGCGACCATCTTTACCCTTTCCGGCGCGACCAGGATTGCGGTGCCCGATATCGGGCTGCAATTTTCCAAGGATAAAATCGCTCATTTTCTGATATTCGGGCTGCTGGCTACGGCACTGTTACGGATCCCCCGCCTCAGCCGCAGCGGCTGGCGCGGGGCCGTCGTAGCGGCAAGCATCACAATCTGTTTCGGCGGCTTCGATGAACTGCGCCAGTCGTTGACGCCCGGTCGCAGCGTCGAATTCGCCGATTGGATCGCCGACAGCCTGGGGGCAGTCGTCGCTGTGGTGGCCTACCAACGGCTCAATTGCTATCGCAAGTTGCTGGAATGGCCGGCCTTCAAGCTGAAACGGGGAGTCCGTGGCCAGACGATTAAAATGCAAGCGGATCATTCAAGCAGCTGAGCCCGGATGCTGCCGGGAAGCGACAATCGGTCAGGCCTTGCCGCTTACTGCTGACGGCGGGAGCGGGAAAAGCGACCGCGGCGGGTGGACGCAAAACCAGCCAGAAAATTCCTTCCGGGCTGCGTCTGCGCAGTCGCTGTTTTTGCCGCCTTAACCGGATCGCCGGGTTGCATATAAACCGCCTTGTAGCAGGCACGCAGATCGGCAATGACTTCGCTGGACAGGTGACGCTTGAGCCCAACCAGGTTGAGCCCACTAACGGTACTGCGCTCAACCACCATGACGTAAGCAGGCACGTCATAGGTGATCGAGGCATTACCCGCCACCATCACCAGCGGCCCGATGGTGACAAATTGGTGAACGCCGCAGCCGCCCCCGAGAAATGAGCCACTGCCGATGTGCACATGTCCGGCCAGCATGACGTTGTTGGCCAGGACGACGTTGTCCGCCAGCTGACAGTCATGGGCGACATGGGCATTGGCCATGAGCAGACACTTGGCACCGATGCGGGTCACCCCGCCCGGCTGCGTCGAACGGTGAATCGTCACCCCCTCGCGGATCACGCTGCCGCTGCCGACATGCACGCCGGACACCGTCGCCGGCGAAAATGAAAGATCCTGCGGCAGCCCGCCGACCACCGCAAAACTGTCCACCACAACGCCCGCATCCAGCACACTGCCGGAGCGGATAATCGCGTGGCTGGCAATACGGCAACCGGCTGCGAGCGTGACCCCCGCCTCAATGACGGCATAAGGGCCCACTTCAACGTCTCCCGCAAGCTGAGCCGCAGGGTCGATAATCGCAGTCGGATGCAGCAACGGCCCCATCGGCTTTCACGCATCTTTCCCCTTAGGGAGCCACGGTTTGATTTTGCTCAAAGCGGAGCGATTGGCCGTCAGCTGAGGCAAATACCCGGATCAGCTCACCGGGCTTGATCTCGCCGGAGAGAATTGCCTCCGCCAGTGAATCTTCCAGATACTTCTCCACCGCCCGGCGCAATGGCCGCGCACCATACTTTTCGTCGTATCCCTTTTCGATCAGGAAGTTTTTCACCTCTTGCGCAAACTCAAAGATCAGCTCGCGTTCTTCCAGACGCTTGGACACATTGCGCAGCTCCAGATCCACGATAGCCTGCATGTCTCCGCGCCCCAGCGATTTGAAGATCACCAGATCATTCAACCGGTTCAAAAACTCCGGCTTAAAGACGCGCTTGGTTTCATCCAGAATTTTTTCACGCACTTTTTCATACTCGTTTTCGGCGGTATGCTCCATGCCGAATCCCATCGAGGTATTGCGCTGCAGGATGTCGGCACCGACGTTCGAGGTCATGATCAAAATGGTGTTCCGAAAATCGACTTTACGGCCCAAACTATCCGTTAAACGTCCTTCTTCCAGCACCTGCAACAGCAACTGCACCACATCCGGGTGCGCCTTCTCGATTTCGTCAAACAGCACGACAGAATACGGCTTGCGCCGCACGGCTTCAGTCAGTTGGCCGCCCTCTTCGTAGCCGACATAACCGGGAGGTGAACCCACCAGGCGGGAGACGGCAAACTTCTCCATATACTCCGACATGTCGATTTGTATAATGGCATCTTTATCCCCGAACATTTCTTCGGCCAGCACCTTGGCCAGCAGCGTCTTGCCCACGCCGGTCGGCCCGAGAAACATGAAGGAACCAATCGGACGCTTGGGATCTTTCAAGTCGGCGCGCGAGCGGCGCAGTGCTTTGGAGATCACTTCGGTGGCGATCTCCTGCCCGATCACCTCGCGGCGCAGTTCAGCCTCCAGGTGCAGCAGCTTCTTACTCTCCGACTCTTCCATCCGCGACAGAGGAATACCGGTCCACGCGGCAACCACCTGCAACATGTCTTCCGCATCCACCGTGATGCGGTTCTCTTCGCGGGACTTTTTCCAGTCTTCAATCAGATCCGCCTGCTTCTTGCGCAGTTGCTTCTCCTCATCGCGGAACTTGGCGGCATCCTCAAAACGCTGACCGGAGATGGCCTGCTCTTTATTTGCGCAGACCGCCTCGATCGTGCTGTTCATGCCTTCAATCTCGGGCGGCTGTTTGAGTGACTCGATACGCGCACGCGCGCCGGCCTCGTCCAGAATATCGATCGCTTTGTCCGGCAGAAAACGGGAGGTAATGTAGCGCTCGGAAAGTTTGGCGGAGGCCTCCAGCGCCGCGTCAGTAAAGGTGCACTTGTGGTGCTCCTCGTATTTACTGCGAATCCCCTTAAGAATTTGGATCGTGTCCTCTACCGAAGGCGCCTCGACTTTCACCGACTGGAAGCGGCGGTCCAGCGCACTGTCTTTCTCGATGTATTTGCGGTATTCCGCCAGCGTGGTGGCACCGATGCACTGCAACTCACCACGACTCAGCGAGGGCTTGAAAATGTTAGAGGCATCCATTGCGCCCTCCGCCGCACCCGCACCGACGATGGTGTGGAGCTCGTCAATAAAGATGATGATGTTCTTGGCGCGGCGGATTTCATCCATCACCGCCTTGATGCGCTCTTCGAATTGCCCGCGGTATTTGGTGCCGGCGACCATCAGCGCCAGGTCCAGAATGATCACCTTCTTATCCTGCAGAATCTCAGGCACGATCCCCGAGGCAATCTCCTGGGCCAGACCCTCGACGATCGCGGTTTTGCCGACTCCCGCCTCACCGATCAACACCGGATTATTTTTGGTCCGGCGGCAGAGAATCTGCACCACGCGGCGGATTTCGTCTTTACGCCCCACGACAGGATCCATCTCGCCTTTTTTGGCCATTTCAGTCAAGTCCCGGCCAAAGGCCTTCAGCGCGGGCGTCTTATTGTCCGCCTTGGAATCGGACGAGCCACCTGATTTGCCTCCGGCAGTCGCCTCCTCCGGTTCGCCCGAGAAATTCGGATCCAGCTCAGAGAGAATTTCATTGCGGCAGCGTTCAATATCCACATCCAGCGATTTTAACACGCGGGCCGCGACCCCCTCGCCTTCGCGCAAAAGCCCCAGCAGGATGTGCTCAGTGCCCACGTAGGAATGATTCAGCGACTTGGCCTCCTTGCCCGCCAGCGCCAGCACTTTCTTGACGCGGGGAGTGTAGGGAATATTACCCGAGGGTTTGCTCTCCGGCCCGGTGCCGACTTGCTTCTCAACCGCGGAACGGACCGTCTGCAAGTCCAGCCCCATCTTCATCAGCACATTGACCGCAACTCCTTGCCCCAGATTGATCAGGCCCAGCAGCAGGTGCTCGGTCCCGACGTAATTGTGGTGAAAACGGTCCGCCTCCTTACGGGCCAGTGCCAGCACCTGTTGGGCGCGGGGAGTAAAGTTGTTCATTGGTTCCATATTATGTCACATTTATGGTAAATCGATGACCTTGTCAAAGTCCAGCGACGGAAGAGCAGATAATTCTTTGCGCAGCATCGTGGCCCGGCAGACATCGCGGGCATCCGGCTCGATGCCCTTGTTGGCGGCAAACTGAACATGCCCCGGCTGGGATTCGATAAAAAAGCGGTCGATATCGACCCGCATGGCCTCCGGCAGCATGCCAAAATCAACCGCCAGCCGCAGCAGCGACAAGTGATGCATCGCCTCTGTGGACGTCAGCACGTGGGCGTTGCGCAGCAAGCCGTAGGCCCGCCCGATGTGATCGAGCAGTTTTGCGCTGTTGTCCTCCAGGCGCTTGTAGCGCGCATTGACCTCATGATCAATAACGGTTTTCAGCACATTACCAAGACGTTCGATAATATCCTCCTCCTTTTCCCCCAGCGTCTGCTGGTTGGAAATCTGAAAGACGTGCCCGGTGGCATCCGAACCCTCACCAAACAAGCCCCGCACCGTGATGCCGAGCTGGTTGACGGCGCGGGCCACCCGCTCCATCTGCCCCGACAGCACCAGCCCCGGCAGGTGCATCATCACCGAGGCGCGCAGCCCCGTGCCGAGATTGGTGGGACAAGCGGTCAGGTAGCCAAACTCCGCATCAAATGCAATATCCAGATCGCTTTCCAGCTCACTGTCGAAGCAGTTGATCTGCTTCCAGACGCTCTTCAGCCGGAAACCGGATTTGAGAAACTGGATGCGCAAATGGTCCTCCTCGTTAATCATCACCGAGCAGGTCTGATCCTTGTCGATGTAAACGCCGCTGCCCGGGTGGGACTCGCACAGCTCACGGCTGATTAAGTGGCGCTCGACCAATACTTGCTTTTCCAGATCCGACAGATCCGAAATTTTAAAAAAATTACCCTGCTCCAGCTTGGCCAGGCTGGACAGATGCGCGGCACACTTGGCCAGAATGTCCCGCCGCTGTGCCATAGTTGCACGCTCCGGAAAAGGCACACCCACCAGATTGCGTGCCAGCCGCAAGCGGGTACTCAAGACTACCGGGCTGGACTTTTGTGAATTTCGCGTGAGTTCCGCGTTATCCGATTGGAGCAGACTTTCAATCATGACTGGCTGTATTCAAGCGTCGCCGCATTGGATTTTAAGGTCTTGATTTGGTCGCGGTATTTGGCGGCATCCTCATAGGCTTCATCCGAAATCGCCTGTTCCAGGGCCTGCTCCAGGCGTTCCAGCCGGGCCACCGCACTTTGCCGGTTCAACACGAGTTCGGGCGTCTTCCCCTTGTGCGAGCAGCCCACGTGCATATCGACCAGCACCGGCCGCAGCAGAGGGGCAAACACACTGAAACAAACAGAGCAACCCATGCGCCCGGAACGGCGGAAATCGGCTGTTTTCAGTCCACACGCCGGACACTGCAGGGCTTGATCCTCGCTCCGCTCCACCAGCTGGGTTTGCCCCAGCAGGTCGGCCAGCGAAAAACCCTCCGGATTCATGACACCTTTGGCCTGAGCACAGGCTTCGCACAAATCCACCTTGATGATCTTGTTGTTAATGATCTGAGTCAGGTGAACCGTGGCCGGATTCTCGCAATTACTACACTTTAGATTTTCACCCATATTCGTTAAGATAATACTAGTTTCGCGAATCGCAAAAACAAATTTTCATTCTGCTGGAAATGCTTCAGCAGATACGATACCAATCAGGCGCACAAACCGCTAGCGCAGGTGCGTCGCCGCACCGCAGGATCACCCCCACCAGGCCAAGCTCGCGCGCGATATGCCAAAGTGCCCAAAACGCCACAACCGCAAAGTGCGCTGCGGGGAAGCGGTCGCGCTACCGCAGCATCGTGCCCTGGCGGCAAACGCGCTGCCGGAACTGCTCGAGAAAGCTGCCGGTTACCGGCCCCGGTTGCCCATTGCCGATCGGACGGGCATCCACCTTAACAATCGGGATGATTTCGGCCGCCGTGCCGGTCAGAAAGAGTTCATCCGCCACCCAGATGTCATAGCGGGTCAGGTTGGCCTCGCGGCAGGGAATCCCCAGCGCCTGGGCAATCTCCAATACCGTGTCGCGGGTGATGCCTTTAAGCACTCCGGCACTGGCCGAGGGGGTGATTAATTCTCCCTTGTGCACGACGAAAATATTGTCGCCGGTGCACTCCGCCACAAAGCCCTGGTCGTTGAGCATGATCGCCTCATGGTAGCCGAGGTGCTGGGCCTCAATCTTGGCCAGAATGTTATTCAGATAGTTGAGTGATTTCACCGTGGGTGGCAGTGCCGCCGAGCTTGTCCGGCGGGTGGGCACGGTGATGATTTCGAGGCCCTGCTCATAAAACTCTGCCGGATAGAGCTGAATTTTATCGGCGATGATAATTAGCTGCGGACGGTCGCAGTTTTTGATCGACAGGCCCAAACTGCCAACACCACGGGTGACCACCAGCCGGATATAACCGTTGGTCAACCCATTGGCCCGGCAGGTCTCACAGACTGCGGCGGCAATTTCCGCGCGCGACCAGGGTAAGTCCAACATGACTGCCTTGGCCGAATACTCCAAACGCTCCAGGTGCTCTTCCAGTTTGAACACACAACCTTCATACAGGCGGATCCCCTCAAAAATACCGTCACCATAAAGCAGGCCATGATCGAAAACCGAAACCATCGCCTCGGATTGATCGACCAACTTGTCATTCATATAAATTTTCATAAAATTCAAATCATGCCTGCTTCAACGCATTTGTCTAGTATTCTCAACCACGCCATGCAATTTTAAGTATGGGGTAACTTGCGGAAACAGGGGAACGGGGTAGCGCAGGTGCGTCCCCGCACCGCAGGAGGGTAGCGCAGGTG
>Ga0100393_10000589_pt1 | contig 38807 bp, 28 predicted proteins | sample CryGeymeta201517_FD_81546 | JGI IMG/M metagenome (GOLD analysis project Ga0100393, IMG submission 81546) | Groundwater microbial communities from Crystal Geyser aquifers in Utah, USA - Crystal Geyser metaG 2015-17 | ecosystem: Environmental > Aquatic > Deep subsurface > Groundwater | place... | reverse complement strand
GTCCATGCCGGCACACACAATCAGGATGCCGGCCTCATCGAGTTTAGACAGCGAGGAAGCAATGCGTGAGATTCCGTCTACGCCAACGTCAAAGAGTCGTTGGGTGGGATTCCCCAGCAACTCGCTCATGACTGCGGCTTCTTCACCGACGGGGACATCGAGCGCGCCTGCGGTAATGACCAAAACTGGCGCTCGGTGGGGCTCGACCTTGGGTTGGCGAGTGGCAACAATTCGGGCGGTATCCCAGAAATGAAGGTAGTCGCGTTGGTCCGCCAAAGCCTCAGCGATCGCGGGGGTGACCCGCGAAGCAATGAGTTGGCGGCCCTGCTCGTGATAGGTCCGAAAGATCGCGGCGACATGTTCCGGGGTTTTGCCCTCGGCCAGAATGACTTCTGGAATGCCGGTGCGCAGCTCACGATGCTGGTCAAAACGACCAAGCAGGTGCTCCTCGAACGGCTCACGAACGATGCGCTGAATCAGCTCATCCTCACCCAGTTCGCCGTCGCGCCAGGCGTGCAGTAGATTTCGAAGGGACATTTGGGTCAGTTCCCGGTCTCAGGAGCAAGAATCCAGTCGGTCGTTCGCCAGGTCGTTGGAGCACCGGTGAACGCGGTCCGGTTGATACTCTGACCGGTGACCATGTTCAAGACGTTGACGGGATTTGGAGAGAACGTGGCGCAGGTCGGGCCGCCAGTCGGACTGCCAGAATTATTATCGCTGGTCATGTAGTCGAGCACGTTGGAGCAACTGGTTCGGTCGCACGATCCCGAACACAACATGGTGTGAGTTGGGCCGTCGTAGATGAGGTCACACGACGTGTAAGGCACGTCGATGCCCGCACGGCGAGTGCCTTCTGTGGCGCGGGCCACCTGACCGGGTTGCAGCGCTGCTGCCGTAGCAAAGCTGGCAGTCTGAACAACAGATGCGTCACAGGTTCCCAAGTGTTCAACCACCAAACCTGAGAGCGGCGCAGGACAGGCTGATCGGTTGATGAGTTCCACAAAATCGTCCGTCGCCGCGTAACCGCCGACCTCGTTGATTTGCACGTATTTGGAGATCGATCCGGCCGTCAAGTTGAAGGCTGATACCGCATTGTTGAAGCCGTCGATGACCAGATAATACTTGGTATTGGCGACGGCCGTGAACTCCACGGTTTCGTCAGCAGAGCCAGCTCGCGTTGATTTCCCGACGCACATCCCCAAGTCTGTGGGTGAACACTGCATTCCCGTGTCTTTCATGACGATCAAGTCAAGGTCTGCGGCCAATCCTGAGAGCTTGATTTGAACCAAACCAGAGCTTGTAGGCGTGAACGAGTAGGCGATTTCAGGGCCGGTGTACGAGAAGGTTGAGCACGCCCACTTATCGACCAGGTCAAAGGATCCAGCCCCGTCGTTTCTGGCGGCGCGCGCGCCATTGCAAGGGATCGCTGAGGCCGTGACGCATCCTTCGACCGTGCAAGTTGAGGAGCAACCATCGTTGCTGGTCGTGTTCATGTCGTCGCATTCTTCGACGGTGGCACGTACGAATCCGTCTCCGCAAAAGGCGTTCTTGCACGTGTTGGTGCAGGCATCTGTATTGGAGGTGTTCGCGTCATCGCATTGTTCGACACCGGCTCGCACAAAACCGTCGCCACACGTCGCGATGGTGCAGGTATCAAGGCAACCATCGGTGTTGATCAAGTTATTATCGTCGCACTCCTCGCCGACTTGAAGGATGCCATCGCCGCAACCTGGAAGCGTACACAGGTTCGTACAGGTGTCGTTATTGGTCATGTTGCCGTCGTCGCAACCTTCGACCCCCAACCACGCGAAGCCGTCTCCACAGCTCGCATTCACGCAGGTGTTGAGGCAGTCATCTGTATTGGAGGTGTTGGCGTCATCGCATTGTTCGACACCCGCTCGCACGAAACCGTCACCGCAGGTCGGCGTTTCACAGGTGGTTAAGCAGGCGTCGGTGTTGCTGGTATTGCCGTCGTCGCAAGCTTCGATGCCGCTTTGCACAAACGCGTCTCCGCATCGTGCCGCGACGCACGAGTTCAGGCAGGCGTCGGTGTTCACGAGGTTGGCGTCGTCGCATTCTTCGATGTTTTCCTGAACAAACCCGTCGCCGCAACCGGCGTTTACGCACGTGTTCAGACAGGCGTCGGTGTTCAGGTTGTTTCCGTCATCGCATTGTTCTACGCCGTTGCGCACGAATCCATCACCGCAGCTCGGTGCTTCACAGGTGTTCAAGCAGGCGTCGGTATTTGTGCTGTTGCCATCATCACAGGCTTCGGTGCCAATTTGGGTCACGCCATCGCCGCAAGTGGCGCTGACACAGGCGTTCAGACAGGCATCGGTGTTCACAAGGTTGGCGTCATCGCATTGTTCGACCCCCGTTTGCACAAAGCCGTCTCCACAACGTGCGGTCTCGCAGGTATTGGGACAGGCGTCGGTATTGTCGTCATTGCCATCGTCACAAACTTCAACGCCTGCTTGGACAAAGCCGTCGCCACAAGTGGCTTGAAGGCAGGTGCTTAAACACGCGTCGGTGTCGGACATGTTTCCGTCGTCACATTCTTCGTTTCCTTGGACGACGCCGTCGCCACAGGAAGCAAGCTTACAGGTATTCGTACAGGCGTCGGCGTTGGACGTATTGCCATCATCGCAAGCTTCCACGCCCATATGGACGATTCCATCGCCGCAGGTCGCAACCTTACACGTGCTGGTGCAGGCGTCGGTATCGTCGCTGTTTCCGTCGTCGCAAGCCTCGGTTCCCTGGACAAACGAATCACCGCAGGTTGCGGCAACACACGTGTTGGTGCAGGCATCCGTGTTGTCGTCGTTGCCATCATCGCAGCCTTCGACGCCAGCCTGGACAAACGAATCACCACAGCTTGCTGGGGTGCAAGTGCTCAGGCACGCGTCGGTATCATCGGCGTTGCCGTCGTCGCAGCCTTCGCCTTCTTGCACAACACCATCCCCACAGGAGGCTGGCCGGCAATTATTCGAACAACCATCAAGATCGTCGGTATTGGCGTCGTCACAGCCTTCGCCTGGGCCGACAAAACCGTCACCACAGATGGCGTCTTTGCAAGAAACACAGGCGTCGGTGTCAATTTCATTGGCGTCATCGCAGTCTTCGCCAGCCTGAACGATGCCGTCACCGCATGACGCAAGGGCGCATGAGGCTGTGCAATCGTCGGTTTCAACGTCGTTACCGTCATCGCAGGATTCCACGCCTTCTTGCACGATCATGTCACCGCAACGCGCGGCAACACAGTTGTTCAAACAGCCGTCGGTTTCGATCGTGTTGCCATCGTCGCAGGCTTCGTTTGGATCGACCGTACCGTCGCCGCAACGGGCCGGCGCCACGTCGGCGCCCGCGTCCATTTGGTTATTGGTGACGTTATTATTGGTCACGTTGTTGGTGGATTCGGAGACGTCTCCCTCGGCGCAAGCACCGACGAAAGTCATCAAGACAACAACAAGGAAAAGGTTAAGACGATACTGCATGGGCGATTCCGGCTGAATAACAAGCGTGGCAGAAAACCAAGACCACGCCCTTGTGTCAAAAGATTTCGCGTTTTCCCCAGTGGTGCAGGCCGACAGACACGTATTTTTGTCTGCGCGCGGAAACTCAATTGCCACCGACCGCTCCATACTGCCGCCATCGTAACAGCCTCAGAGTTAAACAACACGCGGTTCCAGTGGCGTTTCGTGCTTCGGTGACAAGTGATCAAGACGGCTCGAACCGAAAACTCAAGGCGGGCAGGAGGCCCGCTGACCGAATCACAACGCGTCAATAATTGCCTTCCCCTTCCAGACAACGCGCTCTAGTCTGATCGCAAATTCTACCTAAGGAGAAAATGATGACCGAAATCAAAGACCCAGAAAACACCATCTTGATGGAACTCAAAGACGGCATGGTCACGATCGAGCTCTTGCCCGACATCGCACCACTGCACGTTGCGCGAATGAAAGAGCTTGCTCGCGCCAAAGCCTATGACAACGTGGTTTTCCATCGCGTGATCAACGGCTTCATGGCGCAAACAGGCGACGTCTCGAACGGCAACGCCGAAAAAGACTTCAATATCCGTCTCGCCGGTACAGGTAAATCCGACCTTCCAAACCTGCCAGCTGAGTTCTCAGAAGTTCCTCACGAGCGCGGCACACTTGCAGCTGCGCGATCGTCGAACCCTGATTCGGCGAACAGTCAGTTCTTCATCAACTTCAAGCTGAACGCGTCTTTGAACTACCAGTACACTGTGTACGGCCGAGTGATTTCGGGCATGGAGCACGTCGACGCGATCACGCGCGGCGAGCCACCGATGAACCCAGATCGCATGATCACCGTTCGAGTCGCGGCAGACGTCTAAGGTTCGTGTAACGCCGGGCTCCCCGCCCGGTGAGCAGTTGGCGGTATGGGCCCCTCTCGGCCCAGCGAAAATGAAGAAATCCCCAAAATATGCGTCAGAACAGTGCAGGCCGGTCCTTCGCCTAGTCACGTGTCATGGGACCCAAGAGATTGCCTGAGTACTTGGATGATTTCTCAGGATCCCGAATGAAAACCCCCTTTCTATTGCTAGTGGCCGCACTTACCGGTGGTTGTGCTGTGCATAATCACTATTATCCAACCTCAATAAGTGATGGCACGGCAGGCAAAGGCGCTGAAGAAATCAGCCGCGCTCAAGAAAACAAACCCGATCAGCGCCACGACGAGCGCGCTCAGCTGGTTGTTGAAGATCGCGATTTGGCCGACATTCAGGTTTCCCCATCCCCCACCGAAGAACCCCCGGAAGGCGGCTTTGATGATCGTCGGTCATCATCCGACATCATCGCTGCACAACCCCATGACGTCGATTCATCGGTGTTCGCTGGTTGTGATGTGGAAAACCACACCACCGGATGGGTGATAGCAACTTGTTCTGACATGAAAATCATGCTGCAAACAGGACCTTCCGCCCGGGGAAATCTTGGACGTTTATTCTCTTATGCTGGAACTCTGGCCGCGGAAAAATCTCCAACACCCGCGGGCTACTGGGGTGATCGCGTATTTCGCGAGCTGAACGGAAAACGAACTGAGTTCATCGATTACGACCTGCGAAAAAATAAACAGGCGATGTTCGGAACGGACATTGATAAAAACGGCGAGGTCTTAGCGCAGGGAATCTACACCTTTGCCCCATCCAAGAAGGGAAAGATCGGGATGTTATGCCAACAAGAGGGCCATCTTGATATGGATCGATGCATCGAAATGATCCGTCGAATTTCGAACGACCCGCTCGATAATATAGGTCAATCATCAGGTAATACGGCCCGAGTCGCTGGGCTGGAGCTGCGATCGGAAGGCTTATGCTACTTCCTGCGTCCCACTGAACTTGGCTGCCCGAGCGGCGGAATCAAATGGGGTGAAGGCAGTCGTCAGACGGTTCAGGCCCACATTGCCGCCGATATCGCGAAATTAACAGACCCTGGCGAGATCGAGAATTTCCACAACCCGCACATCATCACCGATTGTCGTATCGGCAATACGGCCACTCAATGCCACGAAGTACGGTATAATGGCGTTCTGAAGGCCCCCATCAAAATTACTCATATCGCTCAGGTGGACGATCAACGTGGATCCACTTGGGTAAAATGCAGCTACAGCACTTCCGATCCAGCCCCCAAGGTCTGTCGTGAGGCATTTGGCATTTAGTGGCCAAACCTGAATAATTTTTGAAAATGAGAACTGGCTCCAGCCGACGGCCAGAGGCGTGCACAGCTGTTTCAAAACATGATATGGCTCAAGACACACCACACGATGGCGGGCCTGTGAATCCCGAAAAGACGACACTCAAAGGCATCTTGGGCCGCATTCGGTTCTCGAGTGATGATGGGGAGTTTTCGGTCGCCGACCTCGAAGGGCCAGGTGGCAAACCGACCACCATCGTGGGGAATTTATTAGAAACACAACCCGGCGAACACGTTGTGGTCAGTGGGACTTGGCGCAAAAACCCCAAGTTTGGACCCCAATTCGAAATTGACGCGATCCAGACGGTTCCCCCTACAACTTTGGCCGGAATCGAGCGCTATTTGGCCAGCGGTTTGGTTGAGGGAATCGGCCCGGTTTTGGCCGAACGCATCATCGAAAAATTCGGCACAGAAACCCTAGAAATCATCGACGCTGACCCTAGCCGAATTCGTGAAGTCGCAGGGATCGGCAAAAAGCGTGGCGAAAAAATCGCAGAAGCTTGGGAACACCAGCGCAGCGTGCGCAATGTGATGGTCTTTCTGGCTGCGCACGGCATCACGCCGAGCTATGCATTGCGCATCTGGAAGGCCTACGGCGCCGACGCCATCCGAATCATCCAAAGCAATCCCTACCAACTGGCCGAAGACATCTTTGGGATCGGTTTTCGCACCGCGGACGCGATTGCGCAGAAGGCTGGAATTCCAGTCGATTCGATCGCTCGGCTACGCGCTGGCGTGCTCTACACCTTGCAGGAAGCCACGAGTGATGGACATGTCTACTTGCCCATGGAGGTGCTCTTTGAAAGGGCCACTGAGCTTCTAGAGGTTAGCTCAGAGGTGGTCTCGGACGGCGTAGACTCCTTGCGCCAAGACAATCGAATACGCATCGAAACATTGCTGGACCAGCCCGCCGTGTATCGCGCCAATTTATGGCGGACCGAGACGGACACCGCCTCCAAGATCCACGCGCTGGCTGCGGTGGAACGTCGATTCAAACCACAATCGGTGGATTATCAAATCGACGAAGTCGAAGCCGAGATGAAGGTCGAATTAGCCGCCCAACAACGCGAAGCCGTACGCAGTGTTTGGGAGCATAAAATCGCGGTCATCACAGGCGGACCGGGCACAGGAAAAACCACGATCGTCCGGGTGCTCTGCGAATTGGCCGACCACCTGAAACAGCGATTCGCGTTGGCGGCGCCTACAGGACGCGCGTCCAGACGTATGTCTGACGCGACCGGAAGACCTGCGCAAACGATTCATCGCCTGCTCGAATTCAATCCGCGTGAAGGTGGTTTTCAGTACAATGCTGAGCGACCGCTGGATCTGGATTTGTTGATCGTCGATGAGGCCTCGATGATCGACATCTACCTGCTCTACGCGTTGATTGACGCGCTGCCAGCCGATGCCGCCATCGTTTTTGTGGGCGATATCGACCAGCTTCCAAGTGTGGGACCTGGTCAGGTTTTGCGCGACATCATGGATAGCGGAATCGCGCATGTCGTCGAGCTGACGGAAGTCTTTCGCCAAGCGCTCGATTCCACGATCGTCACCAATGCCCATCGTATCAACGCGGGTGAAATGCCGATCGATGCACCTCGCAAGGACGGCGTACTCACCGATTTTTACACGATTTCCACGGACGACCCGCGAGTCGCGCAAGACCGAATCGTTGAGTTGGTGACCACCAGAATCCCGCGCGCCTTTGGCGTCGACCCGATGCAAGACATCCAAGTGTTGGCTCCGATGCATCGTGGTGACGTGGGTTGCACGGCCTTGAATCGAGCGCTGCAGGCCGCGCTCGTGGGCGATAATTTTGGGGTGGAACGCGGGCAGACGTGGTGGCGCGAAGGCGACAAGGTCATGCAAACCCGCAACTCCTATGAACGCGGCGTTTTTAATGGCGATATAGGACGGATTGCGAGCATCGATACGGCCAAGAAATCACTCTTTGTGCAATTTGACGAAAAGCTCGTCACCTATGAGTTCAGCGAACTCGACGAGCTACAGCACGCCTATGCGGTCACCGTTCATAAGAGCCAGGGCAGCGAATATCCCGTTGTCGTGATGCCGGTGATGACTCAACATTTTGTGATGCTACAACGCAATCTGCTGTATACGGCCGTCACTCGGGCTCGAAAACTGGTTGTTCTGGTGGGGTCGGCTCGCGCCGTTCAAATCGCCGTCCGAAACGCGACCGCTGGCTCGAGATACTCGGGCCTGGCCGAGCGTCTGAAATTACTGAACGAAAAAACCCGATGAGTGCGAATTTCTGGGCGTTTCTGGTAGATTCGCCAATAACGCTATTTTTAAGGATGAAATCATATGAATGGTAAACGACTGCTGTTTTTTAGCGCCCTACTGGCTTTGATCGCGACCGGCTGTAATCTGTCGGACGACGAAGCCGCCGCTGTATTGAATAATCAGGTTGAGCAGAACAACACCACAAATAACGCGACCAATACGGCCTCAAACAATTCGACCAATACGGCCACAAACAACGCGACGAATAACGGCACGAATAACACGACGAATAACGGCACGACTAATCTCGACGCCGCCACCGTGGTCTTTGACGAGAAGCGCATCAATAATGTGGTCACCGATGCCGGACAAGCGGTGGCCTCCTCGGCCTTTGAAGTCAGCGCGACGCTCACGACCACAAACTCCACAGCGTGTCCAAATTGCCCAATTCAGGTAATTTTAGAGGATAACGGTAACCTGCATTGCTTGTCTGACCAGACCGCGGGAAACAGCGAGGGCACGGTCGTCCTGGTGGCGCCCGACGTGATCGGTGGATTCTCGATCTTTTATCATGTGATGGAAGAGGCAACCTGTGACGCTGCGATCGAAAAGATCACCCAGCCATCCACGACGCTGTTTGGAACGGTTGAGGTCATCGACGGTTTGACTCTCACTGATGTCACGCCGGCACCTGGCGCCACAGACGTGCCCGTCGACAAACTCATGCAGATCACGGCCTCAAAGGCGATTGAGGCAGGTTCAGTCCAAGGAAATGTCCTGCTTTTCAAGAGCGGCACTGCTGTGCCCGCCACTGTGTCCGTGAATGGGCCGGTCATCACAGTGAGTCCTGAAGCCCGTCTTGAGGAATTTCAGACTGAATACACGTTAGTCGTCAAAGCCGACTTGAAGTCCATCGATGGAACGGCCCTTGGAATCGATGCCATGCTCACGTTCACGACGGTCACTCTGGCTGAGGGGCAAAAATATTCGATCAGAAACGCGTACCATGGACAGGCCTATGACCTGAGTGTTGGAAACAACGATAATTGTCGTCTCACCTCCAACGGAACTCAGCAGGACGCTTGGATTCCTGCTCGATTCCCCCAAGGCGGTTTTTACCTGCATTCGGCTAACCGTGGGGTTGGTTTTGCGCTTGAGGGTTCGGATGGAGCAGACCCATGCCTTCTTGTTCAAACCGTAGGCGCTACCGGCCAAGGCTGGCGATTCGTGAAGTCCGGAAACGGATTCCTGATGCAGACGAATTTCCAGGGTCCTAATCGAGCCTTGGATGCAACCAAAGTGCCACCCGACGTTGCAAAACCGCGGATGGAGGACGTCAACGGCGAGTCAAACCAAGTCTGGTTTTTCACCGCACAATAACGCCGCTGATGATTGGGCTCGCTGAGTTTTTCGGGGAATCGAGGGGCGCATAGGCGAGGCGCGTACCGAATCCCAAAGGTGTGGGACGGGTACGCGACCTTCCAGCCAATCAGATATGAATTGCGTGACCCGTCACGGCGTGGGCCGCCTCACCGACAGCTTCGGCGAGCGTAGGGTGAGGATGAATCGTGTGGATCAACTCATCGATGGTTGCCTCGAGCTCCATCGCGACAGTGCCCTCAGTGATGAGTTCAGTGGCCTTAGGGCCCACGATATGCATTCCAAGCACCTGGTCGTATTTCTTTTCCGACACAATCTTCACGAAACCTTCTGATTGCCCGAGGATCGAGGCTTTCGCGATGGCCGAAAACGGAAACACGCCGGTTTTAACGTCGTATCCACGCTCCTTTGCTGCGCGCTCGGTGAGGCCAACCGACGCGACCTCTGGGCTGCAGTAGGTGCAATTCGGGACGAGGTCGTAATTGATAGGTCGTGGGTTCTTCTTATTAATGTGGTCAACGGCGAGGATGCCCTCTTTTGAAGCCACATGCGCAAGCCAAGGCGTGTTCACGATGTCGCCGATCGCGTAGATCCAGTCTTCAGCGGTCTGCATGAACTCGTTGATGGCGATCTGTCCGCGGCCGTCTGGCTTCAACTTGGTGTTTTTGAGGCCCACATCGTCGGTCACGGCGCTGCGTCCAACGGCTACAAGCAGGTGGCTGCATTCGACCGTCGTCGAAGTCGTTTTGCCGTCCTTTGTCGTCTCGATCACGGCCGTAACCTTGTCGCCCTTGCGTTTGACGTCGGTGATCTTGGACGAGGTCATCACGTTGAATTTCTGGCGTTTGAAGCTCTTTTCGACTTCGGCCGAAATTTCGTCGTCTTCGATAGGCAGGACGCGGTCCATCAACTCAACCAGAGTGACTTTGGAGCCGTAGCGAATGAACACGCTCGCGAACTCACAGCCAACAGCGCCTGCGCCCAAAACCACAAGGTGTTCTGGAATTTCGTTCATCTGAAGGATGTCATCGGAATTGATGATGCGTTCGTGGTCCATCTTGATGAATGGCAGGTCTTTACAGGCGCTACCGGTTGCCAAAATGCAGTTCTTGGTCTGCAAAGTCGTGACTTTGCCGGCCTTATCGGTGACCGAGATCTTGCCCTTGCCCTCGATCCGGCCGTGGCCAAAATGGACATCGATCTTATTCTTTTTCATCAGGTATTTGACGCCGCCTGCACTCTTGGCCACGACTTTATCTTTAAACTTGTGCATCATCGCCATGTCGACCTTGGCGTTGCTGAGCGTGATGCCAAAATCCTCGGAGTGCTGCGCTTTTTCGATCAAATCGGCTGTGCCCAACATCGCCTTGGTAGGAATACAGCCACGAAGCAGGCAAGTGCCGCCCAATCGCTCGGTTTCCTCGCGTTCGATGATCGCGGTCTTCAGACCCGATTGCGCAGCGTGAATCGCTGCCACATAACCGCCAGGACCACTTCCAATCACAATCAAATCGTACTGACTCACGGGGACTCCTCAACGTTAGGACAAATTCCGGCGTAACGTACAACGCCCAAGTTTCGCGTCAAGTGCTGCGGTAGGCAGTGAGCAGTGAGCGGTGAGCGGTGAGCGGGCTGAAGCGCACATTCAGGCCCAAGTTTCGGCAACCGACAACCGAGTCGCAATGCGGGCAAGATGCCCGCGCACCGAATCACAACCCCGAATCCTGAAACCCGAGGACCCGAAACCCGACGACCCGACATCCAAAACTGAATAAACCCAAGCGCAGCCTCGTCTGGTGCGCACTCAATAATGGAGATTACTTTGAAATACATGACCCTTATATTTTTTGGCCTCGCACTCAGCGCTTGCGGCGATGACAGCGACAAATCCGGCGGTGATCTTCAAATCAGCGCATCCGGCTTCGAACGCCTCGCCGCTGCCCGCTTCAATCCCGACGGAACCCGCCTCGCGATGGTCGGGCAAAATGGCGATGCTTACTCACTGATAAGCACCAACGACACCGGTGGTGATGTTAAGGTGTTGGCCCCTGACGGCCTTGATTACCTGTCGGCTGTTGCTTGGACCGCGGATGGCAACACCGTCTACTACTCAGGCGATGACGGCATCTTGAGAGTCGCCGCCGATGGCAATGGCACGCCCGAACTCGTCGTCGATGATTTTGCAGTGATGCAGATCGACCTGTCTCCAGACGGCAAGTCGCTCGCCTATTCCACCAATGGCGGAGTCAGCATTCGACTGGCAGACCTGAGCACGTTTGAGTCGACGCCGATCCAATCCGACACCACAGGAACATCAGGTTCAGGCCCACGTTTCAGCCCAAATGGCGAGAAAGTCGTTTATGTATCGGGAGAGGACTTCAAGTTCGCCGACGCAGCATTCATGACTGAAGTCGATGGTCCCACAGGCGCGGATTACCTAGCGAACGCCGCTTGGATCGACGACAAGACGATCATCTATCTTGGCGACGACAAGATCCGAACGTGGTCGGATGACGGCAATGCAACACCATTGCGAGACGCGTTTGCCGGGATGGACATCGACTTCAACGCCGCCACAAGCCGCTATATCTATGGCACCAACGGCAGCCCCGACCTGACGCTGGCTGAATATTAATTGCCGCTATCGCGAAGGAAGAAGCCAAGCAGGCATCCGCTCATGAAGCCGCCCAAATGGGCCCACCAGGCGATGGTCGCACCGCCCAGATACCATCCTGCCAAATTGACCAGAATCCAGCCGCCGAAATAGAACGCGATGGGCACACGGAAGTGCATAAAAAAGAAGACCATCCAGACTTTGACCCGGGGGAAGAGCACAAAATAGGCTCCCATCAAACCTGCAATCCCACCTGACGCACCCAAAACCGAGATCGTCGGATCGGCTTGAAACACGGTTTGAAAGACGCCGCCTAGCAATCCACTCAGAACAAAAACGCCAAAAAAGACCGGGCCTCCGAGGCGGTCTTCAACGTTGTCGCCAAATACGTTCAAGAAGTAGGCGTTGCCCAGCAGGTGTATGATTCCAGTGTGAAAAAAGAGGTAGGTAACAAGGGTCCAAAGCCTTCGACCATGCAAGATATCGTCGGGTTTCATCGTCAGATACCCAAAGACGTGTTGGATATTTTCCTGTGATCCCAACCCGATCGAAAACCCCATCGAGATAAAAAAGATGACGCCCAGAATCACGGTCAGCGTTCGGGTCCACATCGCGCTATTTCGCACGGGGTTCCAAACCTCGACCGGCATGCCGGTAAAGACCTGGAAGATGTACACCGGAAGAGGTGGTTTGTCGGTCGTGTCCTGAGCGCTGCGCATCTCTTCTTCGACATCGTATGTTGGCCGAGTCGGCTTCGTCTTCTTGCCTAGCGCGTCCGTCGCCCCTTTGAACGCGCCCTGAGATTCAGCTTGTCTGACAATGCTGACAAGCTTCTCGCCTTCGCCTTTATCCAAGAAAAGAGCCCCGCACGTTCCGCAATGGTCGACAACCACCGAACGTCCGTCCCATGGCACCTGGAAGCCCGTCATTTCACCGGAGCAACCGGGACAACACAGAGTTTCGCCATGAGTCTCGCGCCCCAACGTCTCCTTCCAGAACGACGGTTCTGCCCAATGCCCGACATTCGATGCGACTCCGCCCGGCTCGATCAGGGAGCCGCCACAGCGATGACATTGGTCGACGCGGGTGCCCTCATGAAGTTGAGAAACCATTGGGTAGCCGCAACGTGCGCAGGAACGTACATCACCATAAGGGGCCGTTTCGGTCATAAATCATCTCCCTGTTCGCGGCAGGTTTTCACGATCTTCTTGGGTTCGCAATGGCATCTGTGGATGACGATCATGCGCAATTTTAGGGGCAAATCTCCCGAACCGGTTGATCTGCGGCGGATTTTCACCTACATGTCCGCCAATTGACCGAATGCACTTGCGAGGATGATATGCGTTTTGGATGGCTTGCGATTGGTTTGCTTCTTCCTGGGATGGCTTTTGCCGAGGGCTCCGCTGAGCTCGTGAACACATCTGGCAACAGCCAGGGGTTGTTTTCGGACACAGTAATGTTTGTCGATATCGTCGACCCGACCACCGAAAGCATCTTTTGGAGTGGTACAGGAAGCCTGACTATTACAACGAGCACGGGCGGAGCCGTCGGTACTGTCACGAGTGGCTCAAGCTTTGCTATGTCCGGTCGACCATCGGGTATTTACCGCCTCTCGGTCGCCGCAAAACAGCCTTCCTGGGACATCGAAGTCCGCAAAGCCGCAATCGAGCAGAAGGGCCGCCTCTTCAGCTATGCTTGGCATCTTGATGGTGGCGGCACAGGCAGCACGGCAATTGACGGCGTTGGGTTTGGCTTCACAAGCGCCTACGCGTTCACGGGCAGCTTTTACGCGCTCGTCAAGGCAGGCGGACCAGGCAAGGATGCCGTTGTCGAACTGAATTTCAACGGCATGGCTGGCTGGTGGTACCACCTCTTTGTCAACGGCGCGGGCATCTCCACCTACGAAGGCCAGAGCGTCAATTATTCGGACTTCATGCTCGGAGCCGACCCGACACTTGCGGACCTGACGGCCGACGCAGTCACTCCACAATATCCGTTGTATTTGAGCCCGCCTGCCAAGGCGACTTACATCACGATTGACCCCCAAATCACCGTCTTTGAATTCGACGGTCAGGGCGATTTGGCATGCAACGCTGTTGCCCCAAATGGAAGCGCAGAGTTCACGATCGAATCCAACGTCGAAGGCGTCTGGCAGGTGGTCTGTGACACCGATAATAACGGTGTCTTTGACCCATCGGGCAACGACGTGATCCTCAAGGGTGAGGTCAGTCCTACGGATTCCCTGCATATCGTGTGGGACGGAACGAATAACGACGGCGTTGGCTTGCCACGCGGGACCTACAACTGTCAGGCCACTGTGACCGTTGGTGAACTTCACTGGCTCGCAGCCGATATCGAAACGATGTATCCCGGATTCCGCCTCTACCAAGTCCAACTTGGCGGCGCTCGACGTCCGCTTCAGATGTTCTGGAACGACCTTCGTGTAAATGGCGACCGTACTTTGGCGAATGCGCAAACCACGTTGACTGGGTCTGGCGCGGTCGGCATCGGCTCCGGCGCTTACGGAACCCCTGCTATTGCGGCCAGTGTTCAAAACCTCGCCGGCAACGCTCGCGCTTGGGGCAGTTTTCAGACGGACAACACCATCAACCAGAGCACGGGCGACCGCGCACTTCTGGACACCTATGCTTACGTCAAAGCAAGCACCCCATTATCGCTTCAGCTTGACGTGATCCCCGCTGTTTACGACGGAGATAACGATGGCGCGCCGGACCTCAAGGAACGTTGTTTCTTTGGCACCGACCCGCTTGATCCCGATTCCGACGACGACACGATCTCAGACGGCGATGAAACCAACGGTGGCACGCTTGCCGTAAACACCGATGGAGACTCGCTGATCGACGCGTTGGACACCGATTCGGACAACGACGGCGTGCTCGATATCGACGAAGCTGGCGACACGCTGCTGTCCACAGTCCCTGTCGATTCCAACACAGACGGATTGGGCGACTGGCGAGACCCGGATGTCGACGATGACGGCGTGCTTGATGGCACAGATAATTGCCGTTTCACGCCAAACCCAGACCAAGCCGACGACGATCATGACGGCGTGGGCAATGCTTGCGAAGGCGATTCGGACGGCGACTTGGTCATCGACGAAGACGACAACTGCCCGCTGGTACCCAACCCAGGTCAGGAAGACGTCGATAATGACGGCATTGGCGACGCTTGTGACCCGGATAATGACAACGACGGCATCGACGACGTCAACGACAACTGCCCCACCATCGCCAATCCTGGTCAGGAAGACGCAGACATCGACGGCATCGGCGACGCATGCGACGACGACTCGGATAACGACGGCATCAGCGATATGGATGAAGGGACCGACGACCCAGATGGCGACGGATTCCCGAACTACCTCGACGACGACTCAGATGGAGACGGAATCTTGGACCGCGACGAAGCCGGCGACACCGACCTGAACACGTTGCCGATCGACACCGACAGCGACGGAACGCCGGACTACCTGGACCTCGATTCGGATAACGACACGATTTTGGATCGACGTGAAGCCGGTGATTCCGACAAGGCGACCCCGCCGATCGACACTGACCGTGACGGCATTCCCGATTTCCGAGACTTCGATTCTGACGACGATACGATCGCTGACAGAGACGAAGCAGGCGATGCTGACCTCGATACTCAGCCCGTTGATTCGGATAACGACACGATTCCGAACTACCTGGACCTCGACTCGGATAACGACACGATTTCGGACAAAGACGAAGACGGCGACAATAATCTTGGAACCGCACCGGTCGACACCGACCTTGATGGCACGCCGGACTTCCTTGACCTCGACACCGACGGAGATGGCATTTCAGATGCAGCCGAAGCCGGAGACACCAGTCTGGAGACCTACCCCGTTGATTCCAACGGCAATGACATCCCAGATTGGCGTGAGCCAGCAGGCGGCGTGGTCATCGACGCTGAACTCTATGACGTCTCGGGCGGTGGCTGCACCACCGGAACAGGCGGCACCATCTGGCTTGCACTGTTCGGATTCTTCGGACTGCGCCGACGCCGCTGATTTGCGGAGGCTGTCATAAGGATCGACGATGAGGCTGTTTATGTGAGGGCCGCGAGCCATGGCTCGGTTGCGAAGGGTCCGCGAGCCTTATCAGTGCTGCATCGGCACGTGGGTCGAGCCCGTCAGGCTCGTCCACGTTGCCGCATCGACCACGTCCTGTCGGTACTGCGCATGACAAGCAGTGCATGCCTCAAGGGTGTAGGAAGTCGCTTCCAGCACCGCTTGAACATCTTTGGTCTTGGCTGCCACAGCAATCCCATCAGCGCGCGAATGAAAATCAAGCGCCACATCCGTAAAGCCAGGAGCGCCAGCCCCCATATGCTGGCACATCTGCGCCATTTGAGGCGATGATTCGATCCGAGCAGATGCCTTGGTGATCCGCTCCCAGTCTTGTGCTGCGGCCGCAGAAACGATCTCTTGAATCGCGACAAGATGGTCCTGCATATTCTGCTTCTGGTGCCAGGCCATCATCGGTTGCAGCGGTACCGGGGTCCGCGTGTCCATCTGATTCAAATCTTGAATCGCTGAATTCGCCACTTCGACGGGTGCCGATACCGCGGGGGGTGTTGGGACGTCTTGTTTTGTCGGATTTTCTGCCGGTGGCGCAGCCTGACAGGCCGCCAACAACACGAAGCTAAGAATTAGTGCCGGTTTCATGATTCCTCCTGAGGCCTAAAAGGTAGTCACGAACCAAGAACCGAGAACCGAAAACCGACCTAGTCTTCGAACACGTTCGCCGACCACGGAATCAGCGCCTTCAGCTCGGTCGCACGGGCCCGAGCCAGCGGCACGCCTGTATCGTTTTCACGATTCAAGATCAGCCGATAAGTGCCCGCTCCCCAAGGGGCGATGCTCTCGATGGCATCCAGCCGAACGATGTAGCTTCGATGGCAACGAAAGAACGAATCGGGGTCCAGATTCGTCTCCAAGAACTTCAAGCTAAAGTCGGTAATGAAGCGTTTCTTTTCGGTCTGAACCACCACAATTCCGTCCTCCGATTCGAAGAACAAAACTTCGTCGATCGGGACCACGCGATAACTCCCGCGCTCCTCGACTGAGATCCGCGTCAGAGGCTTAGAAGGCCGCACCACAGGAGCTTCGGAAGGCCTCGAGGCCCGCGCCACGGCTTTTTGAAGCCGCTCCAGGCGCACCGGTTTGAGCACGTAGTCCAAAGCTGCCACGCCAAACGCATCGACCGCATGGTGTTCGTAAGCGGTCACAAAAACCACCTTCGGAGAGCCTTCGGTTTCGTGCAGCAATTCGGCGAGCCGCATGCCGCCGATTCCGGGCATGTCGACGTCCAGAAATACCAGCTCCACTTCTTCGGCCTTGACCAACTCAAGTGCGTCTTCGGCGCATTCGGCCTGCCCCACAAGAGTCACACCCTCGCATTGTTGAAGCAGCCAAATCAGTTCTTCTCGGGCTGGTTTTTCGTCGTCGACCACGATCACATTCATTCGACCACCACTTTTCGAAGCTGTTTGCGCGCCTGCGCTTTTAGACCAACTTTGGACTCACGACGCCCTTCGGTGGGCACCACAAACTCGGCCACCGCGCCACCTTCCGGGCCTTCTTTCAATTCAAGGCTCACCGGCACGTGGAAAAAACGCTCCAGACGATCACGGACATTTTGAAGTCCAATCCCGATTCTGTCCGACTCGTTTTTTTCGCCATTTGGACCCGGGCCATCGTCGATCACCCGCACCAGATGGCCGTTTTCGACCACTTTGACCTCGACCACAACCGACACTTTGCCATCGACTGTTCCATGTCGAATCGCGTTTTCGACCAGAGGCTGCAAAATCAAGGGAGGCACAGCAATCTGGCCCATCTCTACATCGCCCAAAACGTTGGTGCAAAACTTCAGGCCATCACCAAAACGAGCCCGTTCCAGCTCAACGTAACGCTCGATTTGTTTGAGTTCGTCACGAAGCGTCGTCACGTTCCGGTCATTTGAGAGTGTGTAACGAAGGAAATCCGACAGATCCAAGGTGAGCTCGCGCGCCTTCACCGGATCGGTGCGAATCAGGTAACTAAGTGTGTTGAGTAGATTGAAGAGGAAGTGCGGCTGCACCTGATATTGCAGGGCCTCAAGCTTGGCATCACGGGCCAATTCTTTGTTGTCGTGGGCTTCTTCGCGCAGTCGATCGAGCTCGTCCATCAACGAAAGCAACCCCATAAAAACCGTCACGCCCATGGCGTTGGCGGCAATTTTGGCCACGTGCAAAGGCCAGTTAGAGGTCTCGGCAATGGCCAGCTGTGGGTCGAAAAAGACCATCACCCCGCCAATTAGCGCGTGATACACCACTTGAACTACAACGGCCCCAAGCGCAACGGCCAGCATTCCTGTGCCAAAACGACGGCTCCACCAGCCCGATAAAAGCCCTACCAGCACGCTTGCCGCCAGGGCGTAACCAAAGCTTGGCCCCTTGAGGTTCCACGCGTAGACCGCGCCAGCGACCAACCCGACAAAGGCACCAACCTTTCGGCCGCCCAGAAATCCAGCGACCACGATGCCCAACATACGGACATTAAATCGCTGACCGCCCACCGACATACCAAGGAACACGCCCCACACCGCCATCGCCCCCATCAACATCGCCAAAAAAAGGCGACGACGCACCGATGCTTGGCGCCCTGTCTCGTGCAGCCACACGTGTGCGGGCTTGATCAGCACCAACACCAGCACCACTGCGACAAGAACCGAGGCCTTCTCAAGCAGGCGTATGACTAGAAACAGGGCTTCCACGGAATCTCACGGCGATTGCGATTTTCGCGTCTTTGTGTATTTTCCCGGCGACGCGAACTCTAAGCATATAGGTAACACCATGGCGACCGAGCAAACAATTCCAGTGGTCAACCTTCTCGACTACACCCAAGGCGACGACTCCACCCGAGCGGCCTTCGTGCAAAAGCTCGGTGAAAGCCTCAAGGCGTTGGGTTTTGTCGCGGTCGAAGGACATGGGGTTCCGATCGACCTGCTCGACCAGAACTACAAGACTTTTGAGCGGCTTTTTGCCTTGGAACTCGAAACCAAAAAGAAATACGAACGCCCCGAATTCGGCCGCCAACGTGGTTATACGAGCTTTGGCGTCGAGCAAGCCAAAGGCCATAATAAGGCCGACCTCAAGGAATTCTGGCATGTCGGGCGCGAGTTCGCCGCGGCCCATCCGCTCAGCGGGCGTATGGCTGACAACCAATGGCCAGACGAAATGCCGGAGCTTAAGGCTGAATCACTGGCACTCTACGAGGCGATGGATCGTTGCGGTAAATCGTTGTTGCGAGCCATTTCGGAGTACCTGGGCCTGGCGCCAAATACGCTTCCAGACATGGCTACCGACGGAAACAGCGTGCTGCGCATCATCCACTACCCCGTCTGCGACGGGTTTGATGAACCGGGCATGATGCGAGCAGCCGCCCACGAAGACATCAACTTGATCACGTTGCTTCCAGAAGCCACCCAATCAGGGCTCGAGATCTTGACACCTGAAGGCGAATGGCTAGCCGTTCCGTCGCTGTCTGGGCAGTTGATCGTCGATACAGGCGACATGATGAAGCGCATCACCAACGACGTGATACCAGCCACTCGACATCGCGTGGTCAACCCGGTGGGTACGCCAACGGAGCGCTACTCGATGCCGTTTTTTGTGCATCCTTATCCCGACGCATCACTAGCCGTGCTGCCAAGTTGCGTGCCCGCAGGCGAGTCGCCCAAATACGCGCCTATGACGGCAGACGGTTATTTGAAAGAACGACTCAAAGAAAACAAAGTCGGCTAGGCGGCGAGCAGTGAGCGGTCGGCAGTGAGCAGGTAGACCGTTAACCGGGAGAATTGCGTCGTCATCACCTTCGAGGCAGCACTTTCAGTCGGGTTTTCAATTGCACGGTACGTGGCTCCTGCCGCGCCCTGCCATTCTGCGACCAAACGACACCAGAGAAAAACAAAGTCGGCTGATTCTTTCGTCATCGGCGGTCGGCGAGTTATGATGCTTTCATGTTGTATGTGACCTCAGGCGAATACGGGTACTTCGAGACGATTCAGGCATTTTTTCTGGAACTGACCGGCAAGGGACTCGTCCTGAGTAGTCGCGACATCGAGACCCTGAAAAAATGGGCAGATCAAGGCGCGAGCGCTGCCACCGTGTGTGTGGGCATCGAGCGAGCCATCGACGCTTTGGCCGAAAAACCCCGAGATATCTGGGCGTGTCGAGCTTGGATTGAGCCCTTAGTCGCCGTAGCGCGGACCCGAGCCGTGGAGTCTGAAATCGAATCTGAAAACCAAGTCGATCCGCAGTTGGAAGCGCTTCAAAAAATCGAAGAAGCCGGCCGAGCTGCCGAACGGGCCGCATTCAAACAGGCGTACCGCGATGCTTGGAGCCGCGTCCGCGCCGCGGAACAGCAGGCACTCTGGGAAACTTTGATCCTGACCGATTCGGCCCTGGTCCAAGCCTTCCTGGCCGCCTTATCCGAAGAAGAACGTCTGGCCGTTCAAAAAACAGTTCTTGCCGACCCCGGACTCGCCGGCATGTCCGGCGATGCACGTGAACACCATACCACCGCCAAGACTCGCCGGATCCTCCAAGAACAATACGGCATGGTTTCGCCACTCGATGTCTGACGATCTTTCTCAGCTGGCTGCGTGGCTGAAGATCAGCTCGGACGATGCCGCGTATTTGCTGGATGTGCTGGCCTGGGTTCGAAAAGACCTGGCGGTCAAAGACCGTGGATTTCCAAACGACGAACCCAAAACCACCGACCTCTCGGTGCTGATTCAAAGACCTGGTTTTCGCGCAGCGATGCTGGCCGTCGCCGTGGACTTCGAGATTTCGCAACACATCATCGATGTGTTGGCTGAAGGGATTTAGCGAGCGCTCCAATGACGTGGATTTCTACAACTCCGCTTCAAGACGGGAACCGTGTCCTCCTGTCGACCTCGCCCGAGTTTCCACGGCCTCAGCTTCATTTCGAATTTGGCCGTCGGCGCGACTTAATTGCCCACCGAATATCCCTGAATGGCACGACTTTGGCGCTGATTCGTCTCGACGACTGGTGGGATTGGTTATGGATTGGCTTCAGTGAATTTCCAGCCCTCTTTGGACATCTGCGCGCAGCGGATGTCGACTTGGCAGTGGATGAATCTGCGGCGTACGTCCGGCGTGAAATGCTCCAGAAGCCCGAACTATTTGGCCGTGGCGATTTTGTCGTCGAACCACTCAGACTCCAGTCCGACAAAAAGGACTCCAGACGCGCCATTTTTGTAGAGGCGGACGCAATCACCGAAGAGCCCTGGGTCCAGCTGGAGACGTGTGGGGTCATCCCCTTGCGAAAGTCATCATCGCCCGATTCTGGAAGGGTGAAATGGTATCGCAAGCTCGCACGAGAAGGCTGCCTACCGCCAATCTTCTTGTACCACCACGTCGGTTTAATCTCGTGGTTGGTTGTTGACGGCCACGACCGACTTCTTGCCGCTCGTTTAGAGGACATCGCTCCTACCTTTGTTGGAATCTCTTCTTCTCGACTCGTAACGATGTCATCACCCGATCCCAGCCGGCTTGAGATCGAAGAAGTCCTGGCGAAGCAGCTAGATCAAGCATCAAATCCACGCGTGATCGACGGTATCAATCGACGTTTAATTTCGCTCTATCAGGAGGCCGATTGGTTGGCGCGCACCCAGGGGGTCCCGCTGACGGGTGGCATCGATGATTGGGTGGCAGAATGCCGACGCTTGGCCCTACCGCGCGAAGAATTTGAAGCGATCTCGTAGACTAAATTGACCTCCGTATATCGCCAGAGGCCAGCAGGCTAATTGACGTCGGTTCGGACGAACCGAATCACGTTGCTGCGTTGGTCCCATAGGATGGGCGCTTCTGGATGTTTAGTTCCGTCGGGATCGACGTTCGGAACATAAGGGGTATGGGTGCCCAGGAGTTGCAAATCAACGCTTGGAACCTCAGGAAGCGGAACCTCAAATTCCCCGCGCCAAACCGGAATGTAGGGTTTGCCCTCGCCGCCATTGGTTCGTGGAAACGCCACATTCCATCGGTCTGGCAGCACAGCATCACCAAGGACCGGGAAGATCACCTCGGCGATCCATGGCCCCATTTCTACCTTAGCGGACGGCGGATACCCCAGAATTTTTATTTTGGCCGATGTTTTTCCAGTAACGTCAATTTCGTGGGGCGCGACGCTTGCGGACTCCAATAAATGCCCATCGACCCATATCTGGAAATTTTGATAGAGCCCCACGCCTAATCGCGCTTCGTGCAAAGCCGCTTCGTCCGCCGTGGGCACGAAGGTCGGGGCGTAGAGTGGGCTTGCCTTCACAAAACAGGGATGGGCCGGAATATCAAAAGAACCGTTGAACACCACGATCTTATTCATATTCACCTGATGACCGGTATTCTGAAGATCCTCGTATTCGGCAAGAATGAGGTCATACGTTCGAGCCTCCGGCAGATAACTTCGATCGATTTCAACGTCGAAGACCAAGGATTCGCCAGGTTGTATCACCCCGCGATCGACAACATACCCCGTGTATTGGTCCAATATCTGAGTGCGGTCGCGATCCCAAACGGTGATTTTGGCAGGCACCGGTTGATAGTCCAAAAGAATCACGTAACGAAGTCGTAGCGCGTCGTAGGCTAAGGCAACGTTATAAACAGTATAAAAGATAAGATCATCTCCGAGCGGTTTCCAAATGGCTGTAAATATGTTGGTTTTATGATTCGTCGGCACGGTGAACACCGTGGTGTTCACGTCGTCGGAGTTAAAAAAATCAGCTTTGACCGGACCCGGGCTTTCCGGCAGGCCTGCCGGCAACTCAAATGGTAGGTCCGTGCTTTTAGCCGCGACCATTCCGGGTTCATCACAAAAATAGGGGACCACAAACTCCCCACCATCAATCACTACATCCACGTCCTCAACATTAAAGTCAATTTCCGCATCAGGCTGAAATATGTCGACCCCACCCATGTCTGCAGACAGAGGTGGGGACGAATCATCCGCGCATCCCGAAAGAAACACGACGATTAAAATCGATTTGAGGATTATTGACACGTTCCGGTTCCTGCCGAAGTTTTCAGAAGGATAGCGCCAAAGCCCGACTGTTTCACACGTCCTTCTCCACAAGCGCCATCACTATACCTTTTGTCGACACCAAATCTAGGTGTATCGGTTTCGCTCTCGGTTGACGGAAGTTCAAATAAATTTGCTAAATAGAACCAACTACTGGTCATTTCCGCTTCATCAACCTCCAAGTCTTGATAGTTGCCATCACCAATATACATATCTCGTTCGCCGTTCAGCTCAAAATAGGCAAAGTAGTTATGAGCATAAGGTACTTCAAGGAGGCTGGGGAAATACTCATTATGCCCACCGGGTCCGCATGGGAGTACGACTAAATGACCATCCTCTTGTTTTTCAGTGATGCTCGAACACTGCTGGACACCAAACGTTTCACCATTTCCATTCGCAACCTCCACGTCGGCACACTGCCTATCACCGGCCATTTCAAAAACGCCGATATCTTGAACACGGATGCGTCCATTGACGTCCGAAAATGCGCCGTAAAACGCGTCCATAGGTGCATCGGGAATCAGTTCGAGTGTTGATGGATCGACCCAATTCACGCGGCCTTTGAAGTCAAAATTGAAGTTGATTCCGGTCGGATTGCAAAGATTGGGGCTTGGAAATGATGGTAATGGTGTTCCGTGACAGTCAGTACCCACCAGCAACTGCTCGAACGCGTAATTTAACTGCTCCCAAGACTCCCACTCGCCTTGATGGTCAGGGACAAATGCCAAGGGAACACCCGCAGCACCAGGGGCATTGGGATCGATCGTCACAAAATATGTCTCGCCGTCGAATGTAGTCGAAATCCCAGCCATCTGGCGATATTGACACATATCGTAGCCATCAATCCTAGGTAGTTCTTCGAGATCAAAAGAATGACACGAATTAAAATTCGGTGATTCACACTCGATCGGTTCCGCTGCGACAGCACGGGTTGACATGGCCGAAAATAGAGCGAGTGCAATCATGCCGTACAAGTTTCTCATTTCCCCTCCAGGGATATTTATAATTGCGGTGAAATCCCGCCGGCACAAAGTTGCAAATTCTCGGGGGGGGTCAAGGACTTAATTGACCTATTTTCATCGGAAATAAATACGAAATGATTTCAACAAGGTTTAAAACCACCTGGTGTTCGTGCACTCAGTTTTAAATTTGAAAGGCCACTTCAGATAAAAACTGAAAATATAGACTTCATTGAGTCTTTTTCATGTCCACTTTAATTTAGAACATCTTCTTTGGGATGGATTTTCGCGTCGCCATCCCATTTCCAGCAACATTGTATACGGCCTGTGACCAGACTCCGGGCTCAATGAATCTTGGGCGAATTGATGTGATAGGGCAGCGAAAAGAGGTCACCGTTTGGGTCGTGTCCCGGCAAAGCCCAATGAAATTCCACCAAGCCCCTATTGATGTGCCATGTGAGTTGATGTAGGTATCCAGCACACAGCTCGATTGTGAGGGACACGAATGAAACGAATGAATTGGATGTTGATTGGCCTGCTTGCATTTGCAGCAGCTTGTGGCGACGCACAACCGGCAAAGACCTCGGCTGATTTACCGGGCGAAATCTCGGTGGATGGTAAAGGCGACTGGCGCACAGCCGGTTATACGGATATCCGCGCCGCCATTCGTATCGACGATTCGTACTCGGATTCGTACAACCCTCCTGGGAACAAAATCTACCAAGGTTACGAGGTCGCTTTTGAAGAGGGCGATATCGTCGACATCCGCGTCACTGGCGTTTCACGTGGATTTGACGCTGTTGCGGGTCTTTACGGCCCCAAACGTCCTTCGGGAGCCTACGGCGGCTTGATCGCTGCAAACGACGATTCGCCCGAGGGCGGAACCTACGATTCGTTCATGCACTTCGAAGTCAAAAAGACCGGCACGTACCTTGTGATCGTCCGCGATTATTCGTTCCAACAAGGCGACTTCACACTTAGCATCGGCTGCGCCGGTGGAACGTGTGAATCGGGCCAATGCCGCGCCATCGTTTGCGACCTCTTCTGCGAAAACGGCTATCAAACGGATTACGAAGGCTGTGACATGTGCCAGTGCAACCCTGAGCCTTCGTGCCAGTGGACCAATCCTGCACCCTACGTGCGCTGCGCCGGCATCCAAACCTTCGGAAAAAATCCAGTCGACGGAACCTGCTGCGAATACCCATCACCTTGCAACGTTCCTGGAGGCTACGAGCATTTCGCAACCGAAAGCGCTTGTAACGGTCTGGGAGAAATCGGCGATGGTTGTTCGATGTACGGCAGCGCCTGCGCTGACGGCCTTGAATGCGATTACCAGTGCCCAGACGGATCGAACGACCCGAACTGCAATCTTGGCATCAACCCATCAGGAATCTGCATCGCTGCTGTCGCGACCTGCTCGATGTACGGAGAACAATGCGAAGCCGGCTTTGAATGCCAATACCAGTGCCCAGACGGATCAAACGACCCGAACTGCAACCTTGGCATCAACCCCACCGGAATCTGCGTCGCGGCCCCTCGTGGACGTGACTGCCAATCCGACTCAGATTGCATCGTTTCAGGCTGCTCCGGCCAGATTTGCACCAATCTTCCGGTGATCACCACATGTGAATTCCGCCCTGAGTACGCCTGCTACGGCGAGCCGAACACCTCTTGCGCCTGCACTCAAGGGTTCTGCGGTTGGGAAACCACCGACGCATTGACCGCCTGCCTCGACGGCATCTGACCCGTTTGTAGGCGAGTCCGCCACGTTTGTGTTAGGACTCCGCTCGCTTCGGAGATCAGATGGCCCGCTCCATTGTCATCTTAGGGATAAGTGCCGCACTCCTCTTTGCGATCACGCAAGGAGCGAGCGACCCCTTTCCTTTCATCTACATCGCCATTGCTGCGGCTTTAGTGGCTTGGACCCAGCCCTTTTGGGCCGCCCACTTCACGTCATTGCATGCATCGCTGTCGGAACCGCGCCGCGTCATGGGCGTCTCGTTCAAACCGTCATCGGTCTTGCTTGAAGTCGCCATCGCGCTGGGGTTTCTTGCCATCGCTGCCGCGATCTTCCCGCATCAAGCGATGGGAGACAGGCCGATCGACCACGATCACCCCGTTCATTTCTTCCGAGCCTGGCAGCTGCGGGAATTGCTCGCCGACGGGCGACTCTTTGGCTGGAGCCATCATTGGTTTGCAGGCAATCCCTTTGAGTACCTCTACCCGTTTGGCACCGAAGCGCTGGTCGTTTCGGTTTGGGCGCTCGGACTCGGGCTGTGGTCGCTCGACACCGCATACGCTCTGACGTTCGTCCTATTCTGGGCGCTTCAGGGCTGGTCTACCTATTATGTTGGGAAGGCCTTCATCAGCCGATGGACCGGGATTTTAGCGGGACTTTTTGTCCTGCTGGACACAGGCGGATATCGATTCGGAGGCTGGGTTTTTGCCGGTCAATGGGGCGTCTGGCCCAATTCGCTCGCCATCGCAATCGGCATGATCGGCGTGGCTCAACTCCCCAAAATCGTGGCCACAAAAGACAGAAAATCCATGGCGGTCTTCGCGATCTTCATGGGGCTTTCGTTGCTAACCCACCCGCTGCAACTGGTGCACCTGCTGGTCATCGTTCTGGTCAGCCTCGTGGCGTTGATCACCAGCGAACGCGACGGAAGCCGAGTTCTTGGCACGGCTCGACTTTTGTTTTCGTCGGTTCTGGCGTTCTGTATCGGCTCCATCTGGCTTCTGCCCTTCTTCGATACGAAGAAGTTCTCGGAAAACTACGGCGAACCGTGGCGTAACGCGTACGACATGGGCGCTCGCCTCTACGCTGGTAACCTTCTGGAGGGAACATGGATGCTGGTCGCTATTTTGGCGATGCTGGGCACAGCGGCCCTCCTACGCGACCGACGCTTCAAACCGAGCCTCATCGCGTTGATGACTTTCCTGTGCATGGCCGGAGCGTCAACCTGGTTCATCAGCGCGTTCCATTTGCCCCAGCTTTCCGAGTCCTTCACGTACCTGCAGTACCAACGCTTCGCGATGATCCTCAAACCCTACGCGTTCATCGCGGCGGGTGCGGCGTTGGTGTCGATCTTTGGAATGGCAAAACGCACGAGCGCTCCCTCGCCGATTCGAGTTTTTCTGGTGTTGTTGCTTGGAGCTCCGATCCTCTTTGGATGGGTTGATTCGCTTCGAAACGACCAGCTCACCCGCAATTTCCAAGAAAAATCCGACGCGCCTTATCAGGAGGCCCGCGTCAAACTCGCCGAATGGCTCAATAAGGACTGGCTCTCGCGTGAGGTCCCGTTTTATCGAGTCGAAATTCGCAACGCCTATCACGATCACTCTTTTGTAGACTTTGGCACGCTTGTTCCGATGCCGATCTACAAACCAGGCTTCACCCCGGCCGAGACCTTTCGCTACAAAATGGAAGGGTCCTCATTCGACCTATTGAACGCCTTGAATGTTCGTTACGTCGTGTCCACAAGCCAGCTGGGCACGGGGTACGAACTGGTCAACGATTTTGGGCAAGGACTGAAGCTATACGCTTACAAAAACTGGAAAAAAGACCCGTTTATCGTCGACGGTTCGGGCGCATTTGAACTTGTTTCGTGGTCAGACGAACGGATCGTCCTGCGCGCTGACAAGGCGGCGACAGGCACGCTGCGGTTGAATGTGACGGACTTCTCGCGGTGGCACGCGACCCGCGACGGCAAAGCACTGAAAATCACCGCAACGGCATTGCCCAACCAAAAAAACACCGCATTTATGACGGTTCCGCTGGCTCCGGGCGAACTTGTTTTTGAGTTCAAGCGTGGAATGCCCGAATACGTGGGCCTCTCGCTCTTTCTGGCTGGGCTGGGCCTCTGTGCGCTGCTGCTCTGGTCGAATAAGCGACCAAACGGGCTTGGCGCCATCGAAGTGCTCGTTCTGCATCTTGCCGGTGTGCTTGAAGACGCTGACAACACCTACAAAAAGCCACTTGAGATCGCCGTAGCACTGAGTTTTGTGGCGCTCTTCGCCGCTTTGATTGCGCTCGCCGCATGGCAACCCACGCCAGCGCAAAACCTTAATGTGACGGAAGTGCGTTATGATTTAGGGGCGCACCTTGCAGACGCGCAGGTGGCACGAGGCCATCAAAGGTGCCCGTCGGTTCTTGGGCGCCACCTCTGCACGCGCGAGGAATGGGGGCAGGTCTATCCGACAGCCGTCGAGTTCAACGGCAAGCTTCGCAATTGCATTTGGGCGCATCCCTACGCAAAGGCCCCGCTCACGATCGAATTCCCCAACGTGCCCGCCGGCCGTGTATTGGGCTGGTTTGGTGTTGCGGACTCCGGGGAAGGCAACCGACCCGTTGAAACCAAATGGAGCATGGGCGCCAAAGTGCTTTTTGAAGGCAAGACCTCACACGATGGTCAAACCTACCCGCTCTCGTTTGAAATGCCCGCCCAAGGGAACCTTCAGGTCGAGATCAATACGGCCAATCAGGGCACCCGTCACTTCTGCTTCGACGCACAAGTCGTCAATGAAGACGCGAAGTTACGATAATTACAAAAATTTTCGCAACATTTTTGGGTTCTGTCCGATAAGGGTTTAAACGAACCACGGAGCAAAATTATGGGGTTATTTTCAGCAATCGGAAACGCGGTATCGAGTGTCTCTGACGCATTCACTGCTGTCGTCGACGTTGTCGCCGGCGAAAACACACTTATCGGAGGACTCGCAGATGCACTCGGGGTCTCGGATGTCATCGAGATGGCGACTTCGGGGCCAGGGGCCCTACTTGAGGCACTCTGCGACAAGCTCGAACTTCCGGAATGGTGTGGCGATGTCGCCAGCGGAATCGCAAACGCCCTCAGCGGAAATATGGTGGGGCTCATCGACGACGCGATCGACCTATCTGACAACATTTTAGAGGCGGTCGGAGCCGACGACCTGCGCGGCTATTTTGAGAGCGCACGGAATATCGGGGACATCGCAATGGACGTGCTCGGCGGGGACTTCTCGTCGGCCACCGATGCTCTAGAGTACCTGAGCACGGCAAGCTTCGATGACCTCAGCGACGGGGCCGCGACCGCACTAAAGGCCGCACTGGCTGATGAAAACAACCTGCATGCATTTGTCCAAACCGCTACCACTCGACTCAGGGCCTAATCATGAATTCAACCACAGCAGAAGCCATCTTGACGGTTGTCGCACAACAAAACCGAGAACACCGCCATCGCGATGCGTTAAAAATCCTAGACATCGTCGTCGAGGAAGCCCCTGATCATCAGGGATTTCGGATCGCACGCGGGGTCACTCACATGCATTTCCACGAATGGGCCAAGGCACTGGCTGACTTTCAGCATGCGGCCAAGGTCGGTGAAATGTCTCCCGAATTGGAAGTTAATTTAGGTGAAGTTGAGCTGAATTGCGGGGACTTCAAATCAGGCGTCAATCGCTTGCTGCGCATCCTGAAAGACACGCGAGTTCCTCATACGGAACTGGAGGACCAGCCCGCCGTTCATCGCCGTGCTGGTTTCGTGCTGGCCACCTTTCAGCGGCTCGCCTCGAACCTCAAGACACCTTCGGCTTCCCACGGTTCAACAGACACTCCCGCGCCATCACAAGCATCTTGAGCAACACCCAATCGGTTGAGCGACCGTTGATTTGTGCGGCATCCTCAAGGTCCGAGACCGTTTCTCGGGGTAGTCGAACTGTCATCGTGCGCTCATCCTGATGCGGGGTCGCACACGGACAAACACAGGCGGTGTTAATCACATCACGTGTCAACGTCCACGCTTTCTGAATCAGGGAGCCGATGCACATTCCATTGTCGGAGGCCGCCCGTTCCAACTCGGCAGCAACGTCTCGTGGCAACATGATTTCGATCGACACGTCGTTGGGCTCTTTGACGACTTTACGCTCCAACAGACACACAAAAAGCTGCTCGCCGGCATCGTCTGCGTCGACGTCCAGAAAGAACGTCACTTCTTCGTTCAACGAAGTACGAATACGGAACTCGCCGCCTTCGGTGTCGGAGGCCGCGAGGAAACTTTTGAAAAACTCGGCAACTTCTTCGTAAACCGTCGGAGTCATTTCGAAGAGCTCATCGACCTCATCCTCAATGCACAAACAGGCACGCCAGCCACATTCCGTGGGCATGATGTGCAGATCTCCACCTGCCTGAATAGAGTCAACGAGCATCGCTTTAACAAGCTGTTCGGATGACGTCTTACCTGCGTTTTCATCAAGCAAACGCGCGTATGAACCTCGCTGGCTCTCAAGTGAATAGAGGCGTTGAAGCAGGAACTTAACGGACGAATCCAAGACGACGACCCGACGAATTCTACGACCACTCAGCGCGAAGAGTTCCTCTTCGACCGACATATCCAACGGATTCGCCACGCCAACAGTCAAAAGGTCGTCTTCAAGCCAGAGGGGAATGCAGTGATGAGCTCGGGCAAATTCAGCGGGAACAAGATCGATGGCAGCTTTGGTTGAGGGAGGTGCCGTGGTGAGGTCGAGGTAGTCGAGCCGGCAGGCTCGGGCCGCAACCTGAGCAATCTCACGCTCCTGAGCAAATCTCAGTTCCGTGAGTTGTGACACTAACGACGTGCCGTGAGTCCCTGCCCGCTGCAATGCGCGAGCAAAATCCGGCTCATCGATTACGCCTTCCCGCACCAATAATTGACCAAACGCCTTATCTCTCATGTTTTACCATCTTCGCGTGAATCACACGGTCTGGCAATCAGATGCCGATCTCAGGCAGGTAGATTCGGGCTAGCCTCGATAAAGTCCACGAGTACCTCCGCGAAATGCTCAGGGGAGTCCTCCATCACCGCATGGCCAGCGTTGGGCACAACGGCCAAGGTACAGCCTCTCAGATGCTTTTTAATCACCAAGGCATCCTGCAGGCGCATCAAACGGTCGTGTTCACCCCAAATCACCAGAGACGGACATTGAGGGACCTTTAGGTCGGCCATTCGGTCGGGCACCGTCAGCAGGTCAGCTCCGAGCGCCATCATGAACTCCAGGCGTTTTGACTGACGTAGAGGTCGAAGGTAAGAGCTTCGCTCCTCGCGAGTCATCGCCACACCTCGCCATTGAAAAGGTTCATAGAGGGCCATCGCCAGGTCCGTCGCACTGATCCGGGCCAACGACGTCGGGATCATCGACACGAGTTTGGAAGTCCAAGCCGGCGCAGGGATTCTCAGCCCAGGCGCTACAAGCGTCAGCGATGCCAGCAGTTCCTCGTCGACGTTGAGTGCAGCCAACCCGCCCATGGAGTGCGCCACGAGGTGCACGGGTTCATCAAATCGGGAAAGGAAATCACTCAACCATTCGCCAAGACCACTCACCGTGGGTGGAAGGCTAGGATCCTCATAGGTTTGGTCTCGCCCATGACCTGGCAGATCGGGAACGACCATCCGATACCCCTCGAGCAGGGGGAAGACTCGACGGTAAGCCATCGCGTGAGCCATGTACCCGTGCAGCATCACCAGAGTAGGACCGCTACCGGTCTCGTACCAATGGTAGGGCTGAGTCCAGCGACCGGTCGCGTAATGCGACCGAAGGTCCTGTTTACGACTTAGGTTGAGCATCTTCTCACGCGCGCAGCAGGTATACTCAGAGGTACTTTTCGATCGTGGTCAGAATATCATGCTGGTCGACCAAGTCCGTGATGTAGTCGAGCTTATTGGTCGGCACAATCACGAGCGGCGAGATGTCGTACGACTTGATCCACTCCTCGTAGAGCTTGTGCAAGCGCTTGAGGTAGGCCACTGGAATATCCTGCTCCATCTGACGGCCGCGCTGCGCAATCCGCTTGCGGACCGTAGGCACCGGACAGCGCACGTAGATCATCAGATCGGGAGGACGAATCTGGTCCCGAATCGACTCGTAGAGCATTCGGTAGGTCTGATAGTCGCGTTCCGACATCGTCTTTTGCCGATACAGGTTCTCCGCAAAAATCTCAGCGTCTTCCCACAGCGTCCTGTCCTGAACGACACTGTATTGGGTCTGGTCCAGGTCTTGATGCAGCTTCAACTTGGCTGCTAAAAAGTAGACCTGACTATGAAATGACCAACGCGACATGTCTTCGTAGAAATCCTCAAGATAAGGATTGCCCTCATTCGGCTCGAAATACGGCTCAAGATTATAACGCTGACACAAGAAGTCGACGATCGAACTCTTCCCCGAACCGATGGTTCCAGCGACCGCAATGTATTTGCGACTTGGGTTGGACTTGGGAGCCTCAGCCACGGCTGCTGCGGACGTTTGCCCCTGTGTTGGATCGAGCTCGATGATCTCACGGGGGTTTTTTCGGCGAGGAGGCATGCGCACCAGAGGGCAGATGAATGGGATGGTTTGCGTTTCTTGTTAGCCACTTTGCAGCCACATCTCCCGCAAAGCGAGCGAAAAAAAAGCGGCGTTTCCGCCGCTTTTTTCTGCTTTCTGGAGTGCAGAACTAGAAATCAACAAAGCTTTCAAGCTGCTTCGAGCGGCTCGGGTGGCGGAGCTTACGCAGCGCCTTAGCTTCGATCTGTCGAATTCGCTCACGCGTGACGTTGAAGTCCTGCCCCACCTCTTCCAAGGTGTGGTCAGATTTTCCGCCGATGCCAAAACGCATACGGAGGACCTTCTCTTCACGAGGGGTCAACGTCGACAGAACCTTTCGAGTTTGGTCTGCAAGGTTCGAGTTGATCACAGCTTCCGACGGATTGATCGCGTCATCATCGGCAATGAAGTCACCAAGCGAAGAATCCTGTTCTTCACCGATCGGTGTTTCAAGGCTGATCGGCTCTTTGGCGATCTTGAGGACCTTGCGTACTTTCTCGACCGGCATGTCCATTTTCTCGGCGATCTCTTCCGGTGTCGGAGGACGGCCAAGATCTTGGAGCAGGTGTCGTTCGGTTCGGGCCAGCTTGTTGATCGTTTCGATCATGTGCACTGGAATACGAATCGTACGCGCCTGGTCGGCAATCGCACGGGTGATCGCCTGACGAATCCACCACGTCGCGTAGGTCGAGAATTTATAACCGCGCTGATACTCGAATTTGTCGACGGCCTTCATCAGGCCGATATTGCCTTCCTGAATCAGGTCGAGGAACTGAAGTCCACGATTGGTGTACTTCTTAGCGATCGAGACCACGAGACGAAGGTTGGCTTCCACAAGCTCAGCCTTGGCTCGCTCGGCCATTTTTTCACCGGCCAACACGGCCTGGTACGTGATTCGAAGGCTGTCCACGCGTTGCGAGGATTCCATTTCGACGCCACGAATACGGCGACGAATCGCACGCATTTCCAACCACGTGTCTTCGAGACGGTCGGTCGTAAGGAGTTTTGGCGGAAAGGTGATGTCTTCACCGCGACGCGCAGTTTTCACCAACACGCGCACTTGCTCGTAAGTGACGCGGTGGTAACGCTCAAGCCGTGCGAGGTCCATTTCGGCGCGGTCAATTCGTGTGATCAAGTTCTTGAAGCGCGCGACGATCTTGTCGGTATGCTTCTTGGTCAATCGCACGCCCTTCATGACGTCGAACATGTCTTTGCGGTTGGTCTTGTTCAACTCGCGAATTTTCTTTCGCTGAGGTCGAGTCAGACCGGGCTTGGTGATGAGTTCTTCGCCACGCTCGCGATTATTGGCATCAAACTGCCGAACACGATTAACCTGCTCAAGGAACCAAGACTTGCGCTCGTCATGAGTCATCTCAATCGGGTTGCCCTTGTCGTCCTTCGGAAGGTCCTCAGGATTTGGAGCCTGCAGAACGTCGGTCAATTTGACCTTGCCCTTACGGACGCGTTCTCCGAGCAAAAGCATCTCGCGTACACCCACGGCCGTGCTCAGCACGACGGTAAGGATGGTTTTTTCACCGTCCTCAATGCGTTTGGCGATTTCCACTTCGCCTTCACGTGTGAGCAATGGGACCTGGCCCATCTTCCGCAAGTACATACGCACAGGGTCATTGCCCTTCACGAAGTCGTCTTTGACCTCGATCTTCTTGCGTGAGTTGGAGTGAACCACCTCTTCGACTTTGCGGATTTTCTTGTTCTTGGCTTTGCTCTCGTGGTCGACGATTTCAATTCCGAGCTCAACAAAGAGCATCATCATGTCGTCGATTTGTTCGCTCGAGAGCACGCCCGGGGGCAAAGCATTATTAACCTCGTCAAAGGTTAAGAATCCCTTTTCCTTGCCCATATCAATGAGCCTACGTACTTCCAAACTTGTGGTGCGAGCATTCGACATCAAGCGTCTCCCTTTTTCGTGCCGTCGGACGGCGTCTCCGGCCATAGCCGGCCTACAAACCTATACAGGAAAGGCCTTATTCCGCATTTTTCGGAACAAGCCAGAAATGGGTCCTCAAAAAGAACCCTCTCATTTTGCCTAACCTGACGCGGATTCCAGTGATTGTCTAAAACGTTCAACCCGTGACTTTCGATCTACGAGTTCCCGGTATTTCTCTCTCTGAGTTACAAAATCCAGAGCTTCCAACTCTACGAGAATATCTCGCAAGGTCCTTTCAGCCCATGAACGCTTGAGCGTCCGAACGCAATCGTCATAAAAACGAGCCGCTCGATCGGGCGAATAAATCTCTTCTGCCACAAGGGCTTCCTCGACCGTCTTTCGGAACGAAGGATGGTCGATACGCTGAACGAGCACCGCCATGTCCAACTTCCCGTCTTTGACTTCCGCCTGAGCGGTCCTCAAGAAAGCCCCAAGCTCAGCGCTTTCCAGCAATTGGTCGTAGGCTTCGCCAAGGAATCCATCAAGCCAGGCCGGAAAATCGAGCAGAAATGCGAGCAAGCCAAATTCTGCGGGAGCCAATTCAATCGGCACAGCGGCCGTCGTCACGGCGTTGCGTACCTTGTCCGCATGAGCAGAAGGTCGCTTCAGGTATTCACGCAAAAGCCCGGGCTCGATCTCAAGTCGGCGCGAAACTTCCTGTGCGTAATGTTCCCAGGTCACGACGTTGCTGACTCCGCTTAACACACTGGCCGCCTCTTCGAGGGCGTGCAGCTTACGTTCGACGGCTGAGCCTTCCGCTGGAGAAAGTGCACGGTCGATGGCCCAAGCGATGATGGGTTTTCCCGACTCCACAAATTCTTCAAACCCCTTCTTGCCCTCGCGACGCACAAACGAGTCTGGATCATCGCCATCGGCAAATCGCACCACTCGCGCCTCGATTCCAGCACCTTCAAGCGATGACATCGCTCGCATGGTTGCTTCCTCGCCAGCCGAGTCACCGTCAAACGCGAGCACAGCTTCACGGCAATATCGTGCCAGAAGTCTGGTTTGCTCATTCGTTAACGCTGTTCCTAGCGGTGCGACCGCCATCGAGACTCCCTGCGCATGAAGCGCGACGACATCGAAGTTTCCTTCGACCAAAACTGCGTAACCAGCCTGCTGTATGGCTTGTTTGCCAACAGACAGGCCAAATAAGTGATGACCTTTCGTGTAATAGGCCGTCTCGGGGGAGTTGATGTACTTGGGTCCATCGTCCGACGAGGCAAAAACTCTTCCACTGAAAGCGAGCGTGTTGCCCCAGATATCCTGCACCGGAAACATGATCCGGTGACGGAAGCGATCGTAGTAGCCGGACTGCCCTTTTCGAGGCAATGCCAACCCTGCTCGCTCCGTCAGACGCGCCTGGATTCCGTTGGATTCCAGGTGGTCAATGACGTGTTGCCATCCATCAGGGGCGTACCCCATTCGAAATGACCGTGCCGTTCCTTCGTCGATTCCCCGTTCCGACAAATAGATCTGCGCACTACGTCCTGCAGAACTCCAAAGCGCTTCTTCGTAAAAGTCTCGAGCGAGTTCCGTGATTCGAAAATATAATTTCTTCGATTCACGTTTCTTCTGAGCCTCTTCACGCTCCTCGTCATCCTCCTCGGGGATTTCAATCCCGTGTTTCTCAGCCAAATGCCGCACGGTTTCTGGAAAATTCCATCCTTCAATTTCCATCAGGAAATTGAGGGAACTTCCACCGGCTCCGCAGCCAAAACACTTGTAAATACCCTTCGCCGGGTGAACATTGAAACTCGGCGATTTCTCGTTATGAAACGGACAGAGGCCCTTATAATTGGCTCCCGCTTTCTTGAGCGTGACGTAGCCAGATATAATCTGAACAATGTCCGTTCGCCTGAGCACCTCATCTATAACTGTGTCGGGAATGCGTCCCATGGCGACTCAATGACGCAGTGCGTTTCCACTCCGTTCAAAATTAGGTAGTTCAGAATCGGAAAAAAGGACAACTAATCGCCACACCCAACGCCGGCAAACCTTTGGAATACGCCGTTGGAGGCCAATTAGGCGGTGAATAGTAACGACTGAAATGGGCATGTCAAATTGGCGTCCCGCTTTTCTGCATAAGTCGTTTTTGCTCGAATTCCAAAGACATGACGCAATGAGCAAGGATGCTTTACCAGGTCGCCATGTGGTCCTCAGCGACGCCCACCAGGCTGACTTCATGCCCCGCCAGCGTTCCACGCCAAATGCCCAAGGGTTGCTCGTATTTAGATTTCACGAGCTTAAGATCCAAGTCTTCTGTTCTGACCGCCTCAATATCGAGCTCCAAGTCGATCATCCCCTTGGAATCCTTGACTCGCCAGGACGCTCCTTTCGTGAATTCAGCGCGTTCAAAGCCAAACACATCATCACCAACCCAAATGGCATTTTCCATATCGCCATTGAATCCAGATATCGCGTTGAAACCAATCGCGATGCCGTCCGCCAGCTGGCCACCGCCAAGGGCCCAGAGCCATGAGGTGTGTCGAGCCATGATGCCGTGTGAATGGTCCAGAAAGCCTGTGGCGTCGTGGAACTTGTGCTCGCCGATGCCGCGCACCACGCCGGCGACGCTCAATGATACCTGCTTTCGGGTGACGTTCCAGCCCACGGGGGTTGGACAAAGTGCGGTCATCGGTGGAGCAGTGGCCGTAAAGGTGAGGTCGAGCTTGGCCCCTTCAAAATGCCCGAGGACCTTCCAAATCGAGCCATCACGCATGATTTTCAGGCCGCCACCATGGGCGATATTCCGAGTATTTGCGTCGTTAGCCACAAAGACACGTTTAGGCCCCAGAGTCTGGGTCCCATCCAGCCACCACGTTTGATTTTCTCGGTCAAAAATCCAGAGAAAAACCTTTGACGCGTAGCCCACGTCAACGATGGCGCCACCTAAAGCCAGCTTTTCATCAAAAACCGAAAACCACTGCCACTTTTTCTCGCGCAGACGTTGCTTAATCGACGGATGAAAACCCCACACACTATCGCCCTTGAAGGCGGAGTATGTGGGAGTATCAAGCGTCGAAGGTGCGTTTCGAAGTGTCTTCGCTTCGATCACTGATAAGGCCTTTTTGAGGAATGAACAGGCTTTTGCCCACGTGCGATCGGCGTCCCGAAAATCAAGCCCCGATCAGGGAGGGGTAATCATCACGGTGAGGGTCGCAGGGCCATTGCCTGACGACCAGGCATCGACCACCACGTAGACAGGATTCGTGTCGGTGAGCACGAATTGGATCGTTTCCGGATTGCCCGAATCTGAGCCGTCCAAACAGGAGGTGAAGTCAGAACAGTCGGTCAACGCGTAGAGTGCGCTGTCAAACGTCGTGCTCAAGGTGATATCCACCGTGTCCCCGGGTTGTCCCGACAACTGATAAACAACGTCCTTCCCAGCGGTTGCATAACCTGTGCAACCCGTTGAAGGCAGGTTGTATGCATTCGTTGAAGACGAGGTGTTGAGCTGGAATGTTCCACTGGCAACAATCGGAATCGCATCCACACACACGTCACCCGTGGGTGTTGCGCATGCAGATCCAACACACCCACCCGTGCAGGTGTAGGTTGCAAGGAAGCCCGAGGAATCACAGTACTGAAGGTCATTGGCGTCGATACAAGCGATCGCCTGACCCAGATTCGTACACTCAGGGGTCCGAACGGTGACGGTGAGAGTCGCCAAACCCTTGGCTGAAGTCGAATACCCATCAACGACCACGTAAACGGGATTCGTGTCGGCGAGCACAAAATGAATGGACTCAGGATTGCCCGAATCCGAGCCGTCCAGACAGGAACCAAAGCTCGAACAGTCCGACAGCACGTAAAGTGCACTGTCAAAAGCCGCGTCCAGTTCGATGTCCACGAAATCACCGGGTTGACCAGAAATCTGATAGACCGCGTCGTTTCCTGCCGTTGCGTGACCGGTACATCCCGTCGACGGAAGATCGTAGTCATTTGCGTAAGATGTGGTGTCGAGCTGGAATGTTCCGCCCGCGCTGATGTCTACCGCACCTGCTCCACAAAGGTCGTTGGGGGCGGGATTACACGCGCCGGCAGTGCAGCCAAAATAGCAGGGAGAGTCATCGTAGGTGTGATAGCTGTTGCATGTCGAAAGTGTGTTCGCATCACCGCAAATTTTGGTGGCTGGGACGCACGCTGTGGCTTTGAACGCGATATCAAGCACGAAGGTATCAGGCGAAGCATACTGGGTGTCGACGACCATGTAGATTGTCTCTCCCGCAGCTGAATAATACCCGAAAGTCGCGCTATTACCGGTTCCCGCTTTGCCTGCAAGGCAAGTGGTCGTCACATCCGAGCAATCGGACACAAAATAGATCGCAGGGGCGTTGTAGGTGTCCAGTGACAGCACCGATGCTTCCACGCTTTCGCCAGCCGCCAAAGTAATCGCATAGACCGAATCAGGTCCTGCGAGGCTGTTTCCAGTACATCCCGCTGTCCCAGGGTTGTAATTGGCGGTGAGTGCTCCAAATGAGTGTCGCAGCCGAATATC
>Ga0100393_10000566_pt1 | contig 39731 bp, 28 predicted proteins | sample CryGeymeta201517_FD_81546 | JGI IMG/M metagenome (GOLD analysis project Ga0100393, IMG submission 81546) | Groundwater microbial communities from Crystal Geyser aquifers in Utah, USA - Crystal Geyser metaG 2015-17 | ecosystem: Environmental > Aquatic > Deep subsurface > Groundwater | place... | reverse complement strand
CATCGTAGGTGTCTCCCTCTCCCACGACAACTCCCTTAATCCCCAGAGGATATGCTACGTATCCGTCGGGGTGTTTTTCAACAATGATCTTGATTTGTATAGTAATTCTCCTTTCAGTGCTTCGCTTTGTTGGTTAACTAATATAATAAATAGTATTATATCACGGTTTGAGCGCAATGTCAAGGAAAGAGTCAAGGAAAGAAACAAATTTTATGCGTTACGCCTGCAAGGTGGAGCAGGTTTCTGTCCGTTAAAATAGTTGCTGAAAAAGTGTAAAGTAACCTGAATTGCTCAATTATTTAAAGGGAATAAAATTAGTGCCTGTCCCCAATTTACCGGGATATTCTCATCTACAAATATTCGCATGGTTTTTATGCCGCAGCTTTCTCAAGATTAATAGGCGTAATCTGTTCCTCGGTTAAACTTGCAGCATAATCAAGGCAAGCGAGAACGTCCTCGCGTTTTAACGATGGGTACTCTTCAAGCAATTTCTTTATTGTATCTCCATTAGCAAGCATGCCGATGACCTGGTGAACAGGAATGCGCGTGCCCTTGACACAAACTTGGCCATGACAGATCTTTGAGTTGATTGAAATACGTTCGTACATATCGCTCCTCCTTCTCAAAAAGAAACACTTCAAGCTTTTGTTTCCTTCAAAGAGTGTGCGTTATAAATATGTCAAATGGTATTATATCATGATTTAGCAGTAATGTCAAGGAAAGGGGCGAATTTAAGGGTCGGGGTTTTTTGATGTCATTGCGACCCGCCAATATTCGTGGCGGGGTGGCAATCCTATATTGAGATTGCTTCGTCCCGACTTACCGGGACTCGCAAAGACAACAGTAACTATTCCGTGGAATTCAGTAGTATAGTACTTCTACCTTGATATCTTTAACCGGTTTATCAAAAACAACCCATTCTTTGGCTGGGTCAAAATTGGAATAAGATGAGCCATTGACAAGGACCTTTTTGATTTGCGCCTGTTTCGGATGGCGAATGCGGACAAATATATTACCGGGACTCTTGCGGAGATTAAGCTCAAGATTGCAGACAATTCTTTGCGCCGAAACAGATTTATATTCAGCGCTGACAGCGCCGAACCCGGTTTTTACGTTCTTCAGCCACATTTTTCCTTCTTCGCGAACCACTGCCGCGGGATCCCTTTTCCTATGTAGAGCTCGTCCCCGGCCTCGCACACGAACATCATTTTCAGCCACCTGGAAAAATTCGCCTCGTCAGAGGTCTTGAAGTGCGCGCCGCCCGTTATCCCGAGCTTTGGCAGGGGGTGCTCTACCAGGAGGTTAAGGTCAGGCCTGTAAGCGGACGCGAATCCGTTAAAAAGCGCGCGCAGAAAATGCCTTATCGCGTCCCTGTATAAATAAGGAAGAGGGCCTGGCAGAAGGTTGGGCTGCATTGAGAACCCGCCGATACCGAACCACTGTTTTTTGAAATTGCGAAGCCCGTACCCGAACCTGCGGTCAACGTAGCGGTTATCCTCGTAATCCTTAAGGATCCAGGCTGCCTCCTGCGAACAGGGGTCAAAAAGCCGGGCGATGAGCGTGTAGATCGCACCCTCCAGCACTTCCCTTATCCATCCGTAATCCCTTCCGCGCAAATACAGCCGGGACGGAAAATGTGGCACGTAAGTACCATCCCGCAGTTTTACAACCGGGGATCTGCGACTTGCCTGCCTGAAACCCGTTCTCAGGTCATCCGCGTATTCCCCGGCTTCTTTCCCAAGCCTTTTTCCTTCAGGATGGCCTGCTTCTAAAAGCGCCCTGGCGCAGGAATCAAGCCCCCACCAGGTAAGAGTGTTGGTTGAAAGCCAGTAATAGAATTCTGTCACATCCTCAAGACTGCCTGCGGGAAGGAACCCGTATTCCATGGCTCCCGCGTTCTTCTTTGTATTGTTCCTCTGCCTTATAACCCAGTCGCATCCGGCAATAAGCCTGTCAGCGCTGGATAAAAGCCATTGCGCGTTGCCGCTCAGGCGAAAATGCTCTCCCGCGCACCACAGCACCCAGCCGTGATGCTGATTGTAATGGCCGCACTCGTACCCGCCTGCCCCGAAGAACATCCCGTTATAGTCAGTGAAGTTCCCGGGCTGGGGCACAGTGCCCTGGTATTTCAGGAACACGCCAAGCCGCCTTTCTGCCTCGTCGTGCAGGCCGCGCTGGTCCAGGTCATTGATGATCATGCAGGATTCGTTCGAAAAATTGCCGTACGAGACAGTGCCCACGCAGGTGTTCACGAGCTTGTTGTCGTCAGGCATTGCTTCATCCGTTATGAAAACGTGCGCGAGATGCGTGCGATGGAAATCGTTGAGGATGGGCTCAGGCGTTCTTATGCCGCATCCCCTGTTCTCCTGCTTTTCCCAGAACTCTTTCGCCTCGGCAAGCTCCCTGCCGAACTCCTTCACTCCAAGAGCAGAAAGCTCTTCCGCGGTCTTAAGCGCGGTAAAGGGAATCTTGATCACCACCTCTTCTGATCCGCCCGCCCGCAAAACCGTTTTGTAAACAAGTTCCCTTTGGGTGCTTTCGCAAAATTTACCCTCTCCCCTCAAGGGAGAGGGAGAAGATGAGGAAATTGAAAAGCGCAGAAGGTTCTCGTTCTTATAATAGGTATAAACAAGTTCATCTATTTTTATTAGGCCTTCGGGCTTGCCGCCCGCAACCGCGTTGTTCGTATACACAGCTTCTGCCAGCGCGGAAAGCTTGAGTTTTACGCTTGCTGCTTTCCTGCCCGTGTTCTTAATTATAATTCTTGCAATCGCGATAACAGGCGAATCCGGGGGGATCTCGCCCGCAAGGATGCTGCGTAAAAGCGGCACCGCGAATACTGTCTGTGAAACTGAGACTGTCCCTTTCCTGAAGATTGAAGTTAATATCGGCAGTTTATTTTTTTCAATGTATCTATCTTCCAATCTGTAATCTTGTAATCCGATCTTCAGGCCCCAGTTCCCCTCCCTTTTAATGCCGGGGGTATCTTCGCCTTTCACGTTCATCAATCTGGGGTTGTCGCGTATCAGTATCGCGCCGTCAGGGAAGATCATGAACTTCTGCCTTGAGTGCTTGCACCCAACAAAATAATAGGTAAGGTCGGGCTTCGGCATTGCTTTCAGCGCGTTTTTCAGGGATTGTTCTTTATGCTTAAAAACCATGTCGTAGATCGTCTTGTTCTTCTTGAGGGCACAGGTTATTTGCCCGAAAGGCCTGGTATCAGAGGAATTTTTTACAAGGATATTAAGAAGGGGAACAAACACGGGGTTTTCAAGCGCTTCTTTTACATTGAAAGTAAAGCTGCCTTTATCTGTATTTAGCGTGACAAGCGGCTCGTCGCCGGAAAAGGGATTTTTCGGGGTCATTATGGTGAGCTTGATTTTCGATTGGAAGATTGGAAGATTGGAAGATTGTCCGCCCATGTTGGTACTGGGCGAAACCTCGCCCCGATGTAAAGTTGGGGCGGGGACTATTGGACTATTCGACGATTGGACAGTATTTAAAAGCTCACAATTATAGGTGCTTACGACAGTTATGGGATTATTGTCTTTGGATTCAATTGTAAGGGCGGCTTGCTTGCAGGGGGAAGTGGTGTAAACCGCGGGATTTTTGAGCGGAGATCCTGCGGGCAGCCCGATCTTAAGCTTCATTGTCCTTCTGAACCTGACAGCGTAATTCTTTTCAGCCGGATATTCTTCCGAAAGCGGGCGGAATCCGATAATTATTCTTCCGTTTTCCTCTTTTATCTCTGTAGAGGCAAGCTTATACTCGCCGTTGAACCAGTCATCTGTTTTTGCCCAGCCAAAACCGCCTGTGCCCCGGCTCAATGAAGTTTCCCAGCGTTCTTCTGGCCAGATTTTTTTCCAGTACAAGACCTTTATGGCCGAAAGATCCTGCTGGCTGGCGGTTTGCGGCTCAAGAACTACGGATTCGATGTCCCGTGCCTCTTCCCAGACCCATTCATTTTCGCTAATTTCACGGGCAAACGGTATTATATTTATTTTTTTCATATAAACCTCTAAAATAAACACCCCCTCCCTGTCCGGGAGAGGGCTTAAAGACAGAAACAGTCAGGGCTTAAGCCCTGAGTTACATATAAATTATTATCCACAGGTTTTCCACACCTGTGGATTACTGCTTGATCGCCTCAAATCTGTGTTTTCCCCTTATTTTTCATCATTATTATTGACTTTGTGTTTTTAAACCTTACGCGTAACACGTTACACGTTACACGTTACACGAATCCACACTGCCTGTTATTTGATATTATAACCATATTTATCAAAAAGTCAAGGACGGGCACGCCATTGATATCGCGTAAATAATGATTTGTCATTTTCAGAGAAGACCAGGCACCCGAACTTCTTTTTCTTAACAATCCACATCAGCCGCCAACCACTTCCATAGCGATACGGGCCCAGGCAGAGAGGCGCTCCGGCTGGTAGCGCACCGTGCTGACATCTTTCAGGATGAACTCCAGGGGACAGCCGTGTTTCTCGCAGACCGTCCGCGTCGCGATAAGGTCTGCCCGGACCACCTCGGGATCAAAGCGTTCCATGGCGACAAAGGCCGGGTTCGGCTTGCGCGAGAAAACAAAGTCCCTGCCTATCCCGGACGCGCCGCGTTCCTGGTTCGTCCACGGGCTCATTGAAACTTTGCGCACGTTGGGGATCATGCGCACTTCTGCCATTTTGCCGTCCAGCGGGTCGCAGCACCCGTAATAAACCAGGCCGAAACGCGCGCAGTAGCGGCTCGCGTAATCCACCTCGAATTCCTTGAACATCTTGGGCGAGACCGTGGAAAACATCTGCGCAAGCCCTGCAACCCAGAGGTCCTTGGTGCGGGGTTTCTTGGGATTGAATCCCGGCGCAGGCAGCTCGTCAGTGTAGGCGCCGGTGCAGTGTATCAGGCCCTGCGTCTCGCACAAAAGCCCCTGTTCCTCCAGCTGGTCAAGCATTGCAAGATAACCCTCGGTTACGCGGCCGACCAGTTTGTGCATATATTCAGGCCGGTCCACCAGGGCGTACAGCGCGTTCTCCACGCCCATCCATGTGCTGATTGGGTCCCACAAGGACATGCACCACGGGTCCATGCCCCAGGGCCGCACCTCGAGCAAGCCGTCAAAGAGTTCGTGAGCAACAGCCAGGCGGCGTTCGGTCTCTGCCGGGTCATGGGTGATCCGCGGTTTTTTAATTTTCTCCAGGTCCGCTTCGGTCTGGAACTGGTTTTCGAATTTGTGGCTTATGACGTCCCTCCCCGGGTCGGTTGCCAGGGTTTCCTCCTGCACGCCTATGCCGAATCCGCTGTTGCCAATCGCCTTCGGCACCGGTATGAACGGCTCCACGACCATATCCACGGGGAAATGTTTCCACTGGTAGAGTGTCCGCCGCAGGTACAGCTCATACCCGCGGCATTCACCGTCCGCGCTTTTCAGGGTCAGCTCTTCGCCGGTGTTCATCTCGTTCCAGCAAACCTGGTCGATCATCACCATCGGGCGCGCCGGAGCGCGCGCGTTCAGCTTGCGCCACAACGCCTTCTTTTCGTTCTGCGCGGGAAGCGCCGCGATCTCTGCCGCGCGGGCGGCAAGCTCCCGCACTATCTTCACATCATCCCTGCTCAGCATGCTCGTTCTCCTTTCGGATAAACATATTTAAAAATACCTGGCCCTGCCTTTATTATTTGCGCCGCCTTTTTAAATGACATGGTATCAACTTTGTGAAATTTTTCACATTGTCGCCTGTGGATCGTTTCGGGGTCGAATGTCTTCTTCTGCCGCATCTCCAGCTGGTTCACCGCACTTGAGGGCATGAAATTGCACCCAACCAGCCACGGCTGTTTGTAATACCGCTCGTTCGCCCTTTCTTTAGTCCGCGCTTGGCTGCTCATTTCCTCATCCGCATTGATCGTTTTTTCGACAAGATTTACACTACATTTATACATTATTTAAATTCTGTAGTGTAAGATATTCTTTATCAATTAATTCATACATAAGCGGAAAGAGGGGCTTTGCGTCTTCAAGGCTCTTTTTTATCTGAACCTTCCATTTCTTTGGGAACCCTGAATATATTTTGCCTATATCTTCGGGCTTCAGCGCCTCACCCACATAAAGGGCCTGTTCTATATCCTTCATTTTCTTATTTTTTTACCCCAAAATGCTCCTGGTATAGAAAGAAGCACCAACTGCCTATCAGGACGATCCCTTCTTTCCACAGGTCGTTGTCATCAATGATCTTAAGTACATTTTTAACGGGCTCGAGCATTTCTTTTCCCCTCGGACCGCCTGATTATCTCTAACGCCTGTTTCGCCTCTTTCAGCTGTTGCAGCATCAATTTGCGCTTTTTAAGATCCTTCTCGATTAAGACGGGCTTTTCTTTCCCAAGGTATTTGTGCACAACCTTTTCTCCGTTCCTTAACTGAAGATAATAATAGGTCCTGCCGTATATATTTCTTTTTTAAACGCTGCCTTTGGGCAGAGATCCAATTCCTTTATTAAGTTCTTTTTGGATCGCTATATAATATTCTTTGCTTTCCTGCAATATGCCTGTTAGAACCCTCATCTCTTCCTCCGGCCATACACTACAATTATACAATTTATTACATTTTGTAGTGTAAAAGACCAATGATATTATATCATAAAAGGCGCCTAAAGTCAAGAAAATAAAAACCGGGCTTTAGCCCAGCTGTTAAATCGGCTCATTCCCGATATTATTAGCATTTAACCATGTTGGGGATTCAAAATTATTAAAAGTAGCCTGAAAAAGTTTTAAAAACAAGGGGATTAAAAATGGTGCCTGTCCCATTAACAAAATGCCATTTGTATGTGAAGGAGAGGAGAATTAGAAAATGCCGATTATCAACTTAAAAGGCAGTGTAATAGATGGGGTCAGGTCAAATCAAAATATCATCTAAGTTGTAAATGAATGGGGTGCTGAAGCTATTTTCTAAGCATCGGGATAAACGGGGAAAAGATAAGCGATAAAACGACCAACAAACGGCAACAGAACAAAAGAAAGAAAAACAATACTAACAATTAATAATCTACCGGGTAACCCATTTATTAAATTCATCCTTTCATCACTAATCTCAACTTTAGCTATTCCAAAAATAAGCAGTAGTATTGAAACTATAGAAATAGAAGGTGTTAATATTCTTAAAAAATTTCGATATGGAGAAAAATATAAAATTACTATTAAAAAATCTCCTAATATTGAAAATATTACCGCCCATATTGTAATTTTATTGAACTTCCCCCTTTTCCTAAAATTTGAAGGTGGTTTATTCTCTGTTTTACCTGAATATTTAACCACTAAGGAAACTAAAAATTGTATAAAACGCGGCATGCACAAATAAAAACCAACAAAAGCAGACGCAAGACCAAAAACAGAAAGGATACTTTGTGATTTAGATCCCACAAATACACATATTATCCCACCAACTAATAAAAAAATATCCAAATATTTCTTAAACATTTACCTCGCTCTCTTTCTGATCTGCCCCATCAATTTCTAAACCACCTGTCCACTTGCTTTCCGACCTCTATCTGTATTCAGTGGATTAGAAGTGAGGGTGGGATACCACGCGTTTGAATTTCGACAAAATATGGGAAAAAGTGTCGAGATTAGGCATCATGGTTAATGCTCACCGACGGGAAAACTTCCACTTATCAGATATATGAATCTCGACAAAATATCGGAAAAAATGTCGAGATTAACCACAATGGTTCCTACTCACTAAAAGGGAAAGCCCTGTTTGCCATATACACAGTAGATGGACCCGCCCCCAACATATTAATAATTCCTAATTTGTGAAAATGCTCTAAATGCCTTTCCGCTTTTCGATTATTATAATTAAAATGTTCTGCATAATCATTCTTACTTATTTGCCATACAATAAAAACATGTTCTACTCCACGTATCTCATCACTGTTGAGTTGATCAAGAATTTTCTTGTCTGTTAGAGGTGGAATATCCTTGCTAGATCTATAAAATATTAAATCAAGAAAAGGTTCTTTAAAAGAAAAATACGGAAAGGGAATATTATATTCTTGGGGTAATGATCTGTATGTATTCATTCCAAGTCCTCTTCCTTCTACTAAATTTAATTCATCGAAAACAGAAAATATCTGAGGATTTCGACTTAAATAGGGAGCATTAAAATTTTGCATCTGCTCTAAAGAAATAGGTGCAACAGGACGACCAGGACTTTTTACGATTATTGTATGTTCATTAATTTCAACGTGACAAAGTGCTAATTTACAATCGTAATCTCTGTGAGCCAAGGCATTAACCAAAGCCTCACGAATTGGTTTATAAGGAAAGTCCGTACGAGATGATCTTTGAGAAGATGATCTATCTATACTCGTTCGCAATACGCTGTACCACCATTCTTCAAAAGCCTTTGGAACAAGAACCAATGGACCTTTAAAATCCTTAATTCCAACCCTTCTATCCGGATAAGTAATAGTGCCCTTAAGGGTCACCTGCGAATAAAAATCTTCAGGATTTTTACCGAAAAGAATTAACCCAATTCCCGTTGGAATATATTTTCCAGCTATTTTATCCACTAATCCTTTGTGGTATAACTTATTGAAAAAATCTTTTGATACTATTGTTCCTTTGAAATTCGTTTCTTTTTTATAAAATTCAAGAGCTTCATTAGAGAAATCAGAAAGGCTAGCTTTTTTGTTTGCCTTTTCAAAATCAGACAAAACAAAAGATGTATTTTTATCTGCGTTCTCAGCTCTTTCTCTTGCTTGTTTTATGAACTCAAGGTTCTCTTTTTCGATGATCTTCTGTAAATCTTGATCGAACATTTTAACTTTAATACCTGCATCTTGTAAACATTTTATACCTTTACGATCAACCATTGGGTCAGGATCTTCAATTCCAATCCACATTTTCTTAATGCGTGCCGAAACGATGCGTTCAGCACAACAAACTCTTCCGGGACCACGAGATCCAGGTGCGCAAGGTTCTAGGGTAGCAAATAAATAAGAACCTGTTAAATCCGCTTTCTCATGTTTCTTATCAAGGACTGTAAATTCTGCATGATCCCCCTGGCGCAATTCTCCTCTAAAACCTGTATCGATAGAACCATCGGGCATAAGTAACACTGCTCCAACTTTGGGACTTTTTTTATCTGAGCGAGGTTCCTGAATAGATTTTTTCATTACCTTAACTGCCATCTTCATGTATTTGCGTGGTTCAAATTCCTTAAATTTTTTTTCAACGCTTTTTTTATTCATTGGGTCTATCCCTTCATATTAGTTTTATCAATTCAAACAATAAAACCCATTCTGTTTAGTTATACATTGAATGGGTTTAGTTTTATACCTTGAGCCCAAAAATGGATCGTTCCCGCAAACTTCTTTGATGTGTTGGTAACATAGTCTAATCACAAATACTCCGAGTACCATTATATTTTGCTCGGAAAAGGTGGACCTCAAACCGATTATCTGCAGTGATAAAGAATGACAACTGATATTATAACCATATTTAGTAAAAAGTCAAGGGCAGATATGCCGCTGCTTTTATCTTCGCGGCAGGACAGCGGCGGTAAAACCGAGTTCTTTTTTGATGCGGCTTACGTCGTAAACCGAGTCGAACTCATGCCCCGGTTGCTTGAAATAAGACAGGTCCACGTCATTGCCCCACCAGTTTTTGAGTATCTCCGCAATAGGGTCAGCGACCCAGGCTTTCGGACCCGTTGCGTTCATAATGCGGACACCCGGCTTGTACGGAGCTTCCGCTGCCAGGGTAAAAGCGCGGACCGCGTCGTTCAAAGCCATGATGGTTATGCCTCCAAGCCCCCATTCATTCAGGGGACCGACCTTTGACAGCGGAGTCAGATTGTTATCCCCGCATATGGATGCCAGGCGCAGGTTGATCACGTCGATCGCCTCATTCTGGCGGCAATAATACCTGGTGACCTCTTCCATAAGGTATTTGGACAGGCCGTATCCGTCTTGGTCAAGGCAGGGATGCTCGTCCGGGATGGGAAGCTGCAGCGGCCGGAATTTTTTGCTCTGCATGCCCACGACCGCTATCGAACTTGCCATAACAAACTTTTTGCACCCGCGGTCCATCAGGCAGCGCATTAAACAGCGCGTGCTTTCAACGTTGACCAGGATGCCGTCGCGCTCTAAGCATCCCCCGGTAACCGCCGCAAGGTGCACCACAACGTCTATCTTGCGGTCTTTAAGGCGTTGCAAATCCTCAAACGAGCCAAACTCACCCCGGACCCATGCCAGGCCCAGACCCGGGTCTTTCCTGCTCATACAGACCACATCGTGATCTTTGGCCATGGAAGCCGCCAGGGCCTTGCCGATAAAACCGCTTGTTCCTGTGATCAGCACGAAGCTCATTATACTTTCTCCCTTCTAATCTATCAATATTTTTTACTAATTTCGCCCCTCACCTTCATCCTCTCCCTCCCTCCACCAAGATCGGCGGGCAAGCGAGGGGAGAGGGCGGGGTGAGGGTGACTTTTGTGACAGCCTAGTCCGCCCATTTAATTACAACGCCGATGATATCCTTCTCTTTGCCCTTGTTGATCCGCTCAAACATTTCCGGCGACTCCGCGAAACCGATGCGGTGCGTGATGCAGTCCTCCCATTTAAGCGCGCCTGAAGCCATGTTCTTGACGACAGCGCGCCTGCACGGTTGCAACCCGTCGTCACAGGGGAATAACATCCTGAGCTTGCGGCCGTGGGCAGGAAGAAACTGCATCGATACAGGGGCAGCCCCGTAATTGCCCTGCCACACAAAAGTGCCGAGATGGCGGCACAGCGCTATCGCCGGGTCAAGGCACTTGGGAATGCCTGTGCATTCAAACACCACGTCAGCCCCGTCCGGCGCGATCTTGCGCACTTCCGCTTCAATATTCCCCGAAGCCCCGTTGACCAGGTGGTCTGCTCCCATTTTATTGGCGATCGAAAGCTGCTTTTCGCTGATGTCCACGGCGATTACCACGCAGCCCCTGTGCGCGCACGCCGCGACAACGCCCAGGCCGATCAGGCCTGTGCCGTGCACGACCACGGTCTGCCCCATGCGCGGGTTCGCCATATCAACGCCGAACAGCCCTACCGCGGGCATAACGAACATGCTTGCCGCTTCCATGGAAGCGCCCTGTATCATATGCGCAACCCCGTGGTCCGTGTGGGGTTTGCAGACGATGCGGGAACAGTGCGTGCCTGAGACGCTGCTTACCCTGGCGCCGTTTGCCAGCTCAATGGAATCGTTGCCCCGGAAATAAACCTTGTCGCCGGCCTTGAAATCAGTGATGGCGGCTCCTGCCGCCTCGATAACGCCCGTTCCCATATAACCGGTGCACAGGGGATACGGGCCCCAGGATATTTTATTTCGGATCAGGGCGAATTCGGTCCCGATGCTCACTCCCGAATAATGGGTCTTGATGGCAACCTGGTCAGGGCCCGGGTCTTTAAGGATAACGTCCTCCAGTGTAAAGTTCTGCTTGTCGCTGCAGATCAGCGCTTTTGCCTTCACCGTGCCTCCTTAATTACTGATGTTCGCTTAATTGGTTGACGTTTTTTAATGTCATTGCGAGGGCAAAGCCCGCGGCAATCTCGTCGTTAAAAACGAGATTGCTTCGCCTGCCCGCCACGCTTCGCTCGCGGCTTTGGCTCGCAAAGACAGCCGTCAAGGTATTATACAATATTCAGTAAATGTACTAAAATAAATATGCCTGCTTTCACCAGCAGGCATATTTTATGCGCAAATTATGCAAAGACCGTTAATTGAAGCCAACCTTCTGCTATTCATCCTTTTCTCCGAGTAAATTTTTTCTCGGCTATACTTTACTAAAAATACATCGGGCGCAATAAATTGCGCCCCTACGCAAAACGTCCAAAAGCAGATTGCCCCAATGGGGTCTCCCAAAGGGATCCCCTTGGGACCTTTGGAACAAGCTCTGCCACTACAATGGCAGGGCAAGCCCTGCAGCTGCAAAATCCCCCTAATCCCCCTTTTATAAGGGGGACAAAACGATTACTTCTTCTTAGGGGGACGGCCGCGCTTTTTGCCTGCGGGCTTTTCCAGCTTTGACCCTTTATCTTTCGCAAGGCTCCCTCCATTACTAACTTGGCGGGTCTTCGAAAAGCCCTGCCCTACGACATCTTTTTCATCATCCTCAGGCGCTATGCGCGCGACCGCGACAACCTTGTCCCCGGCTTCCAGCTTCATTATGTGCACACCCTGGGTTGCCCTGCCTATTTCCCGCAGGCCCTTGACCCCGAACCTGATGATTATGCCTGAAGAGGTTATGACCATAAGCTCGTCTTTGTCCTCAACCGTCCTTATGGCAACAACAGGCCCGTTCCTGTCGCTTCCCTTAATGTTGATAACGCCCTTGCTGCCCCTGTGAGTTTTGCGGTATTCCTTGATCTCTGTCCGCTTGCCGAACCCGTTCTCTGTCACGGTGAGAAGCGACTGTTCCTCGCTTGAGGTTGTGACCATCCCTATCACGTAATCCTTCTTTTCAAGGGACGCGCCGCGCACGCCTGTCGCTCCCCTGCCCATCGGCCTGACCTCCTGCTCTCCAAACCTTATTGCCTGGCCCTGGTACGTTCCGAGGATAACTTCCTGGTTTCCGTCAGTAAGGCGCACGTCGATAAGCTGGTCATCTTCGCGCAGTTTCAGGCCTATGATGCCTGTTGACCTGGGATGCGAATATTCCGAGAGAAGGGTTTTCTTGATGACCCCGTGTTTTGTCGCCATTATGAGGAAGTGCTTGTCATCGAACTCCCGCACCGGTATGTAGGCGGCTATGCGCTCTTCCTGGGAAAGCTTGAGCAGGTTTATTATAGCCTTGCCCTTTGCCTGCCTTGAGCCCACCGGGATCTCGTAGACCTTCATCCAGTAGACCTTGCCTATGTTGGAGAAGAAAAGGATCTGGTCGTGGGTTGAGGCTATGATGATGTCCTCGACAAAATCCTCCTCTTTGGTTTCCATTCCCACAACGCCCCTTCCGCCCCTGCGCTGCCTGCGGTACGTGTCAAGCGGCAGGCGCTTTGTGTACCCGGCGTGGGATATCGTGACGACCATGTCCTCTTCCTGTATCAGGTCCTCTATGTTGAATTCGGCCTCTCCCTCGACTATCTTGGTCCTGCGGCTGTCCCCGTATTTCTTCTTCAGTTCAGCGAGATCTTCCTTAATAAGGTTAAGGATCTCTTTCGGGGTCGCCAGTATGAATTCCAGGCGCGCTATCTTCTTGCGCAGTTCGATATATTCCTGGTCAAGCTTCTCCTTTTCAAGCTGCGTCAGCCTTTGCAGCTGCATCTGCAGGATCGCTATTGCCTGCTCTTTGCTTAAGCTGAAACTGTCCATCAGTGCCTGGCGCGCCTCGTCCGCGTCCTTGGATTTCCTGATGGTCTTTATGATGGCATCCAGGTTTGCAAGCGCTATTTTCAGGCCCTCGACTATATGCGCCCTTGCCTTCGCCTGTTTCAGCTCAAACTGGCTGCGCTTCGTGATTATTTCCTGGCGGTGCTTGATATAATAATGCAGCATTTCCTTAAGGGTGAGCACCTGGGGCTTGCCGTCAACAAGCGCGAGCATTATAACGCCGAACGTTGCTTGCATCTGGGTGTGGTGGTAGAGCTGGTTCAGTATAACGTCCGGCATTTCGTCGCGCTTCAGCTCTATGACCACGCGCATCCCCTCGCGGTCAGACTCGTCGCGCAGGTCGGCAATGCCTTCTATCTGTTTTGTCCTTACAAGGTCCGCGATCTTCACAAGCAGTTCTGACTTGTTCACCTCATAGGGTATTTCCTTAACTATTATATTGGTCTTGCCCTGCCTGCCTTCCTCTGTATCCGCAAGCGCCCGCACGGTTATCAGGCCCCTGCCTGTTTCGTAAGACGACCTTATACCGTCCCTTCCTAATATTATGCCCCCTGTGGGAAAATCAGGTCCGGGCATTATCTTCAGCAGGTCCTTGACATCTATGGCCGGGTTATCTATGACCGCGGTTATCGCGTTGGCAAGCTCAATAAGGTTGTGGGGAGGGATGTTGGTCGCCATCCCGACCGCTATGCCCGAAGAGCCGTTGAGGAGAAGGTTGGGCAGAACAGACGGCAGCACGCTGGGCTCTTTCAGGGTTCCGTCAAAGTTGGGAAGGAAATCAACGGTTTCGGATTCTATGTCTTTGAGCATCTCCATCGCCATGTGCGCGAGCTTCACTTCGGTGTATCTCATTGCCGCGGGCGAGTCCCCGTCAACAGACCCGAAATTACCCTGGCCGTCGATAAGAGGGTAGCGCAGGCTGAATTCCTGCGCCATCCTGACAAGGGTGTCGTAGATCGCGAGGTCACCGTGCGGGTGGTATTTTCCCATACAATTATGAGAAACCATCCCGTTTGCAATAAATTCATGCGTATTTTCTACCTGCATATCATAGGTTACCTCGGGGTGGGCCTGCTCGATTTTCGCCACCCTTAAGAAATAGATTTCGTCTGAAATCACGTCATTTATAAATTCTGCTAAAGGAGAACCAACCTTCACCAGTTTCTCCTGAATGCCCCAGTCAACAATCTGAGTTCTTCCCAAGTATTTTTCTTTTAAATCGGCTGAATAACGAATCTTGCAACCACCCGGATATTTTATTCCCCTTCTGAATTTCTTACCGGATCTGTCGGTGTACCACCCGCCGCCAAGATGCGAGCTGCTCAATTCCTTAAAAATAGTTTCTGAACCGTTAGGAACAATGTCGTATTTAATAAGCTTCAGCCTGTCAGATCCAATCTTCCTTAGCAATTCGTTCTTAGCTCTTTTACCTTCATCCATAAGGTTCAAAAATGGCGCCAGTTTTGCGGCAAAGCGCCCGTTTGTTTCCAGCAAGAAAGAAGGATGCCTGCTTTTTATCTCTCTGCCGTTAACGATGTGGCTTTTGAGATTTTCATTTTTATATTTTGTGCTGAAAATGCCAAGGTGCTGAAGCAGCACCGCAATTTGGTCAACCAGCGTCTCAGAAATAGATGTGTATCTGATGATGTTCCTTTTGTTGTGAATGCTGCCGTCGCCGTCTATTAAACCGCTGATAAACGAAAATATTGCGCTCTTCGGCGATTTAAGTATCTGCGGCGGGATAACCTTGGTTAAAGCATTGATGTCTTTCAGAGAAAACGTAGAAATCAAATAGGAATTGATTTCCGAGCTATTGATCCTTATCTGATACCCCCTGTTTCTCATTATTTTACCGCTGGTTGCTCTGTAATCGTAATCGATCACTTCTGTCGTGGCGTCATATTTAAATTCTACTTTAAGCACCGAATGTATTTTTTCCATAATCGGCTTTGAATTAGAGTAAAAACAAATTCTTGGATATTTCCCCCTGGCAAGCCAGCCGTCGGAGATTAATTGCCCAAGGAGGTAGGCGATGTTTTCATTAAGATACAGGATTCCTTTTTTAAAATCGGGCAGTCTCATATACTCTTTGATTTCAGGATAATGGGCGCGGACGACTATGTGGTCGTTCTCGCTGAGCTTCCCGGCCTCTTTCCACTCATATTTGAGCTCTTTGTTCAACACCCTGAACATCTGGGAGGGGGTCGCTGTGCTGGATATTCCGTTTTCAAGCGAAATCTTAACCAGGTTTCTTTCCGGCATCTCGTATAGTTCGGTAACCCTTTCCTCTCCGGTTTGCGTAATTATTGTTTCTCCCCGCTCCACTTCTTGAACAGGGATTAAACCGCGATTTGTCAAAATGAGCGTATCCTTAACAAAACACTCGCCCACGATGCGCGCGCTCTTCTTGTACGGCTTGTCGGGGCTGCACCCCAGCTCGTTCATCGCGTGCAGGATCCTGCGGTGCACGGGCTTCAGCCCGTCGCGGATATCAGGCAAAGCCCTGCCTACTATCACGCTCATCGCGTAATCTATGTATGAGTCCTGCATTTCATCTTCTATTTCTCTGGGCAGTATGCGTTCTTCCGAAGGTGGCGGGGCAGCGGGTTCGGGTTCAGGGTGCCCGAACTTGTTCGGGGGTTTTTTGTTTTTTGCGGGCGGCTCGGTAAGCGGCACAAGCTCGGGGTGCCCGAACTTGTTCGGGGTTTTCTGTTTTTCCTCGTCAGGCGCTGCTGCCTTCGGTTCCTCTTTCTGCGCATCCTGCGCGATTTTAACGATTTCTTCTATGCCCTCTGCTGGTTTCTTTTTCGGTCTTCCTTTTGGCATTTGTATTTACTCCTCTCTCAAAATAGTCGATAGTCCCGCCTTCGCAAATACTTAGCAAGTCTATGGTTCCTCTGTTCGAGAAAAACTTGCTAATTGCTACGGCGGGCAGGCTGTTCGTCGTCAGTCAATGGTCTGTCGTTCCTGCGGAAGCAGGAACCCAACAAATAATTTCATAATTACATACCCGTTAAACCTTGCTCTCCTTGCTTTCTTCTTTGGCTCTTCGTAAATTTTGTCTTTGAATTACCCCGCGGCAAGCCGCGGGGGGTTAAATCATATTTTTGATAAATTTTTTAATTACAAAAGATTCTGTGTCTATCCAACGATTGAATCTATTTGCTCTTGATTTTCTCTATTTAGTTCTTCCTTGGACATATCATTAATTTCATTTAATAAATGTTCTGTTTCTTCTTTTAGCTTTTTGTGTTTCTTTTTTAGCTGGGCAACATATTCTTTTTCTTCCTTAGCCAACCCTTCTTCGTCTTCTATGTCACGGGTTATACTATCTATTTCATCAAGTAAATATTGTATGTTTTCTTGGTGCTCTTTTGTTGTATCAACCAATGCTTCAAAACGTATTATCTTATCTTTTAATTTCTCGTTTTCTCGAAAAAAGAGCCAACACGTATATCCTAAAAAACACAGCCGATTATTAAGATACTCCTTGTTGTTTTAAATAGAAAGATATAGCCACCGGATAAAATTACAGCAATAATAAAAATTTTACGTACTGTTGCGCCAAAATGGCTTTCTTTTAGCTTTGTTTTTGCCATACTCAACCCTTTTTCTCTGCCGCGCATTTTTCTCGGTTTTGAATTCAACTCATTGAATATAAGACCTATCTAATATTATAGCAAGCAATTCGGTATTTGAGAGTTTTTCGGGCCCATACCGTTCCAGTCTTTCCCTGGGCCGCTCAATCCTCGGCATGCCCTCTATGGTGGTTCCGCCGAGGCGCCCTTTGGAGTTTTTATTTTTTGACTCCTGTGTTTTCATCTGTGCTCTCAAAACAATATTATACTACTAATTATACTAATAATACTAATAATTTAACCGATTAAAACGCTTGATTTTGCTATACTTATTGAAATTGAACCGCCCATTTATTACTAATTTTACTACTTCTTTATTACTAATTATTCGGCTAAAACCCACTTGGATTTTTTCTTTGAACCATCATTCCTGATGGTCTTGTCTCTGGACGACATAGAAAAAAGCAGGTTATTAATTTTAGATTGCTTTTGTCTCTCACTTAGCGCGTCTGATATCTTGTCCATTAACAGATCGTTTATTTCTTTCTTGCTTGCAGAACTATATTCTTTTATGAAGTCAATTATCATTTTCTTATAATGTGCATTGTTGAAACCGCGATATTTAATATATTTTGCTTTGTCTGCGGCGCTTACCGCAACCCGTGATGTTATAAAGATGTTTGGATGTCTGCCTTCAATCAATTTTTGTTTTTTTAATAAGTTCGCCTCTTCTTTATTAATTTTCTCTCTTTTTTGGACTTTGTCTAAAAGCATTACAATTCTAATATCAACGTTCGGGTTCTCAATAAGCAGCTGTGTATAATTTTCATTTAATACTTTCCCTGCTATTTTTACGGTCACTTCATTTGGTTTGCTTAAATCATAGGAGGGTAAGGGGAAAAAGCGGTCTTTTTGCACAGTGAACATTTTTCTTATGCCTCCGCCGATTGTATCAATCATGTTCAGGTTTGCCATTGCGGTCGTTAAAAACTGGTTTCTATAATATTTTGGCGGGGCATTCTGTTCTATGACCGCCTCTATGGTTTTGGGTATGAAACTACCCCCATTGTTAAAAATCAATTCTTCCGGTTTCTCTATTACATTAATTCTTTCCTTTAATTCATAGTTTTGATGAGCTATGCAGTTATGAAGCGCTTCCCTGATAACATAGGGATCATATTGATTTATTTCAACCGGGAACAAGGTTTCGTTGGGCAGATAACGATATTTTAAATTTCGTATTTTCGCAAGAATCCTGTTTGTGTTCAAAATAAAGGGCGGACCGAAATGTTCATAGTCTTTATCAACACCGTGTTCATCTTTAAGAACCCATGTTATCTTTGCTATGCCGGGAGCAATAAAGTGTTCTGACTCGGGCTTGCCCAGCAAAACGATCGCCGCTCTTGTAATGTTGCCTTGAATTATTACTTTGGCTTTATTTAAAAAAGTAAGGTCGTCCCACCTATTCACTTCGTTAGCAAATCCTGGTTGTTTCTTTTTATATTCTTCTCTTGCTTTTTTCAGCGCATCTGAATCTAAATCATTTGTGCCGGCTCCTTCACAAATTTCCGCAGACCAATCAGCTTTAATCTGGCTTCGAATTTCCTCTAATTCTTGTATATTTAAAGCGACAAGGGATTCTCCGTCTCTTCCATAATAATGACCCTGCCAGGCGATTGGAATGCCTGGTGGTGCCGCAGGTATTTGAAACATAAGCACCCTTCCTTCAGAAAAAATAAGTTCGTGGATTTCCACAAATGTAATATTATTGGTAGTTTGTCGGGCTACCTCATGTTTTAAGTTGTCCAGGCCTATTCTGTTGGGTTTATAATTTGTGCCTACTATTTTTCTGGTTTTATCTGTAACCCCAAAAATCAACCAGCCCCATTGTTTATCTTTAAGGTTGGCTTCGTTACTTAAAGCAGAAAAATATTTTCCCAGCTTGTCAAAGTTAAAACCATTTTTTGCCTCTTTAAAATCTACCCATTCATTTTCTCCGGGCAGAGCCCTAAGTTCACCAAATAGCTTTTTCAATTCTGCATCTTGCATCATGCTAAGATTCCTATAATTATTCTCTTTGATAGAATGTATTTTATATATCCAAACCGTGCTTATTTAACGCCCTGTATAATTTTACGTGTTCGTTTAAAAGCATGCGAATTGCCTTTTTTGCCGCGCGCCGCGAGGATAAACTGAGCGAATCCGGCTATAATCTCATAGCGCCGGCTTGGTGAAAACCGGGAAAACCACCTCACCTTTTCCTTCATAGACTCGTGCTTTAAGCCGATTAATACTTCCGGATTCATGCGGCGCCTCTTATATGTCCAAATTCTTAACGTCAAGCGCGCGCTCTTCTATAAACTGCCGCCTGGGCTCGACAACGTCGCCCATAAGGATGGTGAATATCTTGTCCGCCTCAACCGCGTCGTCTATATTTACCTTCAGCATCATCCTTTTGTCCGGGTCCATTGTTGTCTCCCACAGCTGCTCCGGGTTCATTTCTCCCAGTCCCTTGTATCTCTGCATTTCAGCGGTCTTGACCCTTGCCATTATTTCGTCTTTTTCCTTGTCGTCGTACGCGTAGAAATGCGCTTTGCCGTGCGCTATCCTGTAAAGCGGGGGCTGGGCTATGTAGATGCACCCGTCCTCTATGAGTTTTTTCATGTGCCTGAAGAAGAAGGTGAGCAGGAGCGTGCGGATGTGCGCGCCGTCAACGTCCGCATCCGTCATGATGATCACTTTCCTGTACCTTGCCTTGGCTATGTCGAATTCCTCTTCCCCGAATCCCGTGCCTATGGCGGATATCATGGTGCGGATCTCTTCGTTTGTCAGGATCTTGTCCATGCGCGCTTTTTCGGTATTAAGTATTTTTCCCCTTAAGGGCAGTATCGCCTGGAACTCCCTGTTCCTCCCCTGCTTTGCTGAGCCCCCTGCGGAGTCGCCTTCGACGATGAAGAGCTCGCACTTCGCGGGGTCTGATTCTGAGCAGTCAGCGAGTTTCCCGGGAAGCGAGCTGAATTTGAGCAGGCCTTTTTTGCGGGTAAGCTCCCTTGCCCTTCTGGCGGCCTCCCTTGCTTCAAGCGCAATTATGGTCTTGGCAACTATGCTCTTGGCGACCCCGGGGTTCTCCTCAAGGAACGCGCCGACCGCGTCCCCGACAACGGTTTCAACGATCCCTTTTATTTCGCTGTTGCCAAGCTTTGTTTTTGTCTGCCCCTCAAACTGCGGCTCGGGAAGTTTCACGCTTATAACGGCTGACAGGCCCTCCCGAACGTCCTCACCGGAAAGGCTCAGCTCTTCCTTCAGCAGGCCCGCCTTGTGCACGTAATCGTTAATAACCCTTGTGAGCGCCGAGCGGAAACCTATCATGTGCGTGCCACCCTCCACCGTGCTTATGTTGTTCGCAAAAGAAAATACGGTTTCGGCATAACTGTCGTTATACTGGACCGATATCTCCACGGTCACGCCGTCTTTTTCTTTCTGGAAATAAATGGGGGGCTTGTGCAGGACCGCCTTGTTCAGGTTCAGGTGCTCCACAAACGATGTTATCCCGCCTTCGTACTGGAAGACGTGTTCTTTTTTTGAACGCTCTTCCTTTATCTTTATTTTAATGCCTTTGTTCAGGAACGCGAGCTTCCTCAGCCTCTGGGAGAGGGTGTCAAAGGAGAAATCTGTTTTTGAAAAGATCTTTTTGTCGGGCTTGAACGTCACCTTGGTGCCGGTCTTTGTGGTTTTGCCTATCACTTTCGGTTTTTCCACGGGAACGCCGCGCTCGTATTTCTGGTAATGCACCTCGCCCTCATACTGGACCTCTGCCTCCAGGTATTCTGACAGCGCGTTCACCACAGACACGCCCACGCCGTGCAGGCCGCCCGAGACCTTGTAGGCCTGGTGGTCGAATTTTCCGCCGGCATGCAGTTTTGTCATAACAAGCTCTAGCCCGCTCTTCTTGTACTGGGCGTGCTGTTCCACGGGTATTCCTCTTCCGTCGTCAATTACCGTAATGCTGTTATCGGGGTGGATGAAAACGTCTATGTTCTTGCAGAACCCGGCAAGCGCCTCATCTATGGAGTTATCCACAACCTCATACACAAGGTGGTGAAGGCCTCCGATGCTCGTGTCGCCTATGTACATGGCGGGGCGCTTTCTGACCGCTTCCAGCCCTTCCAGTACCTGGATCTTGTCTACTGTATAATTTCCGTTCCCCCTCTCTTCCTTCTCCCTTGCCATATATTATCTCCCTTTTGCAAGATGATTACGGTGATTATCAACTACTGATTACAGTGATTATTAAAGAGATTACGGTGTCGCCCCTGCGGCGAGTCGCCGAAGTGGAGACCGAAGTGGCGGGATTATTTAAAGATAGTCTTTGGTTTGCGAGCAAATACCCCGCTCCACGGGCTTGATGAATCAAGCCCCTACTTATTTTTCTTTCTTTTTGTTTTGGGGCGACGGGGGCGGGGCTCGTGCTTGATCTCGCCGGTCCTGAAAACCACTTCCTTAACGATGTCCTTGCCCAGCCTCGCGTTCAGCTTCTTCTTTATTTCGTTCCTGAGGAATGAGTATTCCTGGATGTAACTGCTGTTCTCCGCGATCACGGCAAGCCTTCCCTTTATTATGCGGTCCGGCTTTGTGTGGCGGGCGATCCTTGAACCCACAACGTCATCCCAGACCTGGAAAAGGCCCGCTTCCTCCACCCTGTCCTCGATGTGCATTCTCTTAAGAATGCGCCTCAGTATGCCCGAGATATGCTCTGCCCGTTCTTTCCTCATAAATTATGATTACGGTGATTATCAACCACTGATTACAGTGATTATTAAAGAGATTACAGTGATTAAATATAGCTGCGAAACCTTAAACCCTAAACCTCGAAACAATACTGTTTAACCACGAATTCGCACGAATTTCACGAATTAATTTCTTGCTGGATGCTGGACACTGGCAACTGGACACTGAGTTTACAGGCGCAGGGGCATGACAACGCAGAGGTAATTGTCCTCTTTTGGGTCCTTCGAAAAGGGCTGCAGGAGCACGGGGCTTGCGGGGTTTGTAAGCCTTATAACCACCTCTTCGGTGTCCATGGCCCTTAGTATATCCAGCAGGTACTTGACGTTGAACCCAACCTCTATTTCCTCGCCCGTAAGCGTGCAATCTATCTCTTCTTTGCCCTCTCCCGCGGAAGGGGTGCTGCCGGTTATAAGGAGCTTTCCCTTTTCCACCTTTACCTTGATAAGGTTTGATTTTTCGTCGGTCAGCAGGGATATGCGCCTTGTGGATTCAAGCAGCGCCTTGGTGTTCGCCTGGACGCTTATCCTCGGCTCTTTCGGGATCACCTGCTCGTAGTTGGGGAATGTCCCCTCGACAAGCCTTGACATTATTGATATGTTCTCGAGGCTGAACAGGATGTAGTTCTTGCCAATCGACACCTTCACCTTTTCCCCTTCCTCAGGGAAAATCCTTATGATCTCGTTAAGGACCTTTGTCGGGACGATAACGCTGAGCTCCTCTTTGGGCGGGGTGGGAACCTGTTCCCCGATGAACGCGAGCCTGTGCCCGTCCGTGGCAACCATTTTTACCCGGTTATCCTTAAGGGTTAAATTAACGCCGGTAAGCGCGTGCCTCGTTTCATCAGTAGACACCGCGAACCTTGTTTTCCTTATTATATCTTTAAGGATGTTGCTGTTAATGCTTGTGGATATTATTTCGTCAGGTTTGGGGGGGCTGGGGAATTCGTTTGGTGGCAGGCCGAATACCTTAAACACGGATTTTTCGCATTCTATAACAATATTATTTTCCTTAGTCTGTATGGTCAGCTCTTTTTCAGGCAGTTCCCTTATAATGCTTGAAAAAAGCCTTACCGGTATGGTTATGCCGCCCGGTTCCTCTATATTTATAGGTATCATGCACCTTGTGGTTATTTCAAGGTTTGTTGTTGTCATCCTTAACTTGCTGGCGCCTATACTTTTTTCATCGGCTTCCATTAATATATTCGAGAGTATTGGAAGCGATGGTTTTATACTTACTGTATTTTCCACCACCTGGACGCCGTATAAGATCTGACTCTTTGAACCCCTTATCTTCATCTTTTCCTCCCTTTAACAATATAATTACAGTGATTATCAACTACTGATTACGGTGATTATTTAAAGAGATTATAATAATCCTGCTACACCAAAGCTTTGTAGGATGAGTTTTAATTAATAATTAATGGTGATTATTTTTAATTTTGACTTTTACACTTTGCCTTTTAACTTTTGACTTATTTTTAATTCTTTATAATACTATTTTTACTTATTCGTTATAGATAAAACTAGTAGTAATAGTAGTAGTGTGGTTAATTGTGTGGAAAAGCCGGGATCCCGCATTGGTAAAAAGATATTAACAAACTTATCCATAGGGGTATTAATAAACCCCTACTTGTCCATATTGTCCACAGAACCGCGGTTAAGCACAAACTTTAAACAGGTTTATACACAAAATTATTAACAACTGTGGATAAAGTCGCCTACCCAGAAAAACCCTTATTTTTCAAGCTCTTCCCTGATTTTTTTAAGCTTGTTGTATAATTCAGGGTCCGCCTTGAGTTTCTCCTGGACCTTGTTATAGGAGTGTATTACCGTGGTGTGGTCCCTTTTGCCGAATTCCCTTCCGATCTCGGGGAGAGAAAAATCTGTCAACTCCCTGGCAAGATACATCGCGACCTGCCTGGGGAACACTATTTCCCTGTCCCTTCTTTTGACCTTCATATCTTCAAACCTTATACCGAACGCCCTGGCAACAACCCTCTGAACCAATTCAACCGATATTTCTTTGCCGCTGTCCAGAGAGAATATTTCCTTGAGCACGTCCCTTGCCATGCTAAGCGTTATGTCCTTCTTCATCAGGGAAGAATACGCCAGCAGCTTGGTAAGCGTGCCTTCCAGCTCACGGATGTTATACTTGATCCTGTTCGCTATGTAAACCACCACATCTTCCGGGATCTCGGTCCCCTCTGCCTCCATTTTCTTGCGCAGGATGGCGATCCTTGTTTCAAGGTCAGGCGACTGTATATCCACGATAAGGCCCCATTCAAACCTGGAGCGTATGCGTTCCTCAAGCGGCACCATTTCCTTCGGCGCTCTGTCAGAGGACAGCACTATCTGCCGGTGGGACTCATGCAGCTCATTGAACGTGTGGAAAAATTCCTCCTGCACCCTTTCCTTCTCGACTATAAACTGTATATCGTCTATGAGCAGGACATCCGGGGTCCGGTACACGTTCCTGAAGTTCTCCATCTGGTTGTGGGCTATGCCGTCTATGAAATCATTTGTGAATTTCTCGGAAGAGACGTACTTTACCTTTATGGCGGGATTTCTCTTTTTAATGAAATGCCCGATCGCCTGCAGCAGGTGGGTTTTGCCCAGCCCTACCTTTCCATATATAAAAAGCGGGTTATAGGCTTCGGCGGGGATCTCCGCGACCGCAAGTGATGCCGCCTGGGCGAAATGGTTGTTCTCCCCGACAACGAAATTTTCAAAAATGTATTTCGGGTTGAGTTCATCAACCGGGGGCGGAGGGGTGTGAAGTACCTGCTGGATCGGCAGGGGTTCCGGCGGGGGCATCGCGGGCTTGATGCTTTCATCCACAGACAGAACAATCCCCATCTCTTTTTCCGCGAGGCCTTTTATTATCTCGGTTATAAGCGGCACGTAATGTTCCTTGATCCAGTCAAGGCAGAATTTGTTGGGCACAGCGACCTCAAGCGCGGAGCCGGTGTACCTTACGAGCTTTGTGGGAACAAACCATGTTTCAAAGCTCTGTTTGTTTAAGGTTTTTTCAAGGCCGGATAGAACAGCCTGCCAGATCTCATCTCCAGACATAGCCATACAAGACCTCCGATAACTGCGGTTAAGAGAGGCAGAGCAGAATCTTTATCCACAGTTTTATTAACAGGTGTGGATATCGTTTTGCACAGCCCCTTCTGTATATTAGTATAGCATAAAATAAAAAAAAATGCAAGCCAAAACGCATTATCCTTGACTTTTTCTAAAAAACAGATATAATTAATCTGTTAAATGAGTGGATGGCTTATCAGCCGGTTTATTCATTAGCCGGTTTTTATTTTTAAACCACCGGATCAATCGCAGATATCGAAGATGCAGACAAGGAGAAACCATGAAAAGGACATTTCAGCCGAACTGGAGAAAAAGGCGCAAAACCCACGGCTTCCGCATAAGGATGAGAAGAAAAAGAGGAAGGAACGTTCTCAAGAGAAGGCGGAGGAAGGGAAGAAAAAGGCTTACGGTTTGATCTTAACGGGGACAACTTGATGCGACAGACTTTCACCAGGGACGAGAGGATCTCCCGCGAGCACGACATCCTGCACACCCTTTACAAAGGAACCCGCCTGCCAACCCCTCTCGCAAACTACTACTTCGCGGCCAACTCTAAAAACCTCAGAAGGTTGTGCGTGATCGTCAGCAGGCGTATAGGGAACGCGTGCGTCAGGAACAGGGTCAAAAGGTGCTTCCGTGAAGCGTTCCGCCTGAACAAAAACAATCTTGCCGCCGGCACAGACATCATAGTGAAGATGAACTCTGCCGTCTCGCAAAAATTCAGTTTTAAAGAAGCCGAGCAGGCCCTGCTTTCCGCCTGCAGGTCAAAGGGTAAACTTGCTAATAAATGATTACACCGATTTTTAACCAATGATTACACCGATTAATGATTCAATGTTAATAACGGACCAATCTGTGTAATCACTCGCGAATGACAGAAGGAATAAATATGGGCATTCAGGAAAGAGCAGCGGTTTGGGCGATAGGGTTTTATCAAAGATTCTTATCCCCGCTGAAAGGAAGGACGTGCAGGTTCCATCCGTCCTGCTCGCAGTATGCCGCGTCAGCGATACGGGATTTCGGCTTGATCCAGGGCCTGGGGCTTTCCCTGAAAAGGATCCTGAAGTGCCACCCTTTTCATCCGGGCGGATACGACCCGCTCCCCATTAAGACAGTTAAAGGTTTAAAGTTAAAGGTTGAAGGTTGAAAAACATCACGAAACATAAAGAGCTTTTTACGGGGAACTTAAGAGAACTTAAAAACAAGATTACCACGAAAACACGAAAGTGTCACGAAAGCACGAAACAAGCTTAACCACGCGATTTCACACGATTATCACGAGATTAATTTTCTACTTGACACCTGATACTTGACTCTTGACACTAAAAATAATCACCGTAATCATCTTTCAGAAATCACCGTAATCATATTTTCGGGAGGAAGAAGTGACAAAAAGACTTATTACCGCGGTGGGGCTGTCAATAGCGATACTCATCGCATATAATTTCGTTATGAGAAGGTTTTTACAAGCGCCCGCGCCGGTAAATATAACGGGAACAGAACCTTCGGCGGTTGAAGAGAAAGCCAAGATCCGGGCACAGGAACCCGGAACCCTTGCCCCTGCAGCGGCAATTGAGCCGGGGGAGAGAAAACCCGTGCGCGCGTCATCCGCGCCGATCCGGGTCGAGACCAAGTTTTATAAAATAGAATTTGCCCCAGATGGCAAAATAGAACATTGGTTTTTAAAAGAATATAAGGGATATGGTTCAACCATGCATCGTTTCCTTATTCAATATAGAACCAAACAAGAAACGCCGGTTGATCTTGCGCTCGGAACAGAAACGCTTCCCCGTCGTTATAAGTCTTCAGTAAGTATGTCAAAAGATAAAAAGAAAGTGATTTTTTTCTCCAAATCAGATGGTATAAAAATCCTAAAGGAAATTACTTTCGAAGAAGAAAAATATTATTCCACGATGCACTTTGAGATTGTGAATGAGTCCGGGGATGATCAACGAGATGTGGATATAGAGCTATTCAGGTGGGGGCCCACGATTGCGGACTCAAAAGACCCCAGGCAGTTGACCTTCATGTCCTACCAGAAGGGCAAATTACTCAAATACAATTCCGGCAAAATAAAAAAAATTGACGAAGATGCCCAGAAAGATGCACTTTGGTGCTCTATTAATGAAAAACACTTTACAGTTGCACTCCTTCCCCGGGCTCAGGACAAGGATCTTAGTCTTAGTTTGAAAAAAGAGGGCTTTGTGACCTGCGCCCTTAAAGTGAAAGAAATAGAGAAGGGTAAAAGTATTACCGGTAACCTTAAGATATATGCAGCGCCAAAATCTCACGAGCTCCTTAAAAAAGAAGGAAGCAACCTTGAGCAGATAGCCAATTTCGGGTTCATAGGCCAGGGGATCTTCTGGCTGCTGAAAGTATTTTACTCGTTCACAAAGAACTACGGGCTTGCCATAATACTTATTTCCGTCCTTATTAAATTAATATTGCTGCCCCTCAGCTACAGGGGCGCGAAATCCATGCAGGAAATGCAAAGGGTCCAGCCCCAGCTTGAAATGCTCAAGCAAAGATTTAAACACGACCAGGAAGCCCTGAACCGGGAAACAATGGAGCTTTACAAGAGGCTGAAAATAAACCCGCTCGGGGGCTGCCTGCCCATAGTGCTGCAGATGCCGGTGTTCTTCGCGCTTTTCTCGGTCCTGCAGAACGCCATCGAGCTGAGGCAGGCCCCGTTCATGTTATGGATACAAGACCTGTCAATGCCGGATACTTGGCTCGTGCTTCCCATTGTCATGGGCCTGACAACGTTCCTGCAGCAGAAGATGACGCCTTCAACCTCGTCGCAATCAAAAGGAATGAGCACCTTTATGACCATATTCCTTACTTTTATATTCCTGAGTTTTCCGGCAGGGCTTGTGCTTTACTGGCTTATCAATAATATTCTTTCCATAGGGGAACAGTACCTTATTAAAACAAGAGCATAATTGGTTTCCTGGTTTGTCGGTTCGCTGGTTTATCGGTTCAAAACCAGCCAACCAGCCAACCGGAGAACCAGCTAACCGAGGGACAACATGATGATAGAACAGGAAGGAGAGACAGTTGAGGCCGCTGTTGAAGCGGCGCTCCAGAAACTGGGGCTTCCGAAGGAAAAGGTAAAGATAGAAATCGTGGCAGAGCCCAGGAAAGGCGTTTTCGGGCTGGGCGCAAGACCCGCGCTTGTAAGGGCCACGGTTGCCGAGGTCGGTAAGGAAAAAGAACCTGCGCAGGCCGAAACGCCAAAAGCCGCCGCAGGCAAGGAAGAAGAGTTTGTGATCGGGTTCCTGGACAGGGTGCTTGAGGGGATATGCCTTAAATCCAAGTTCAAGGCCTCCGCGGTCGACGATAAGACAACCCGCATAGAAATTACCTGCTCGGACAGCGCTCTCCTTATCGGGAAAAAAGGCAAAAACCTGGAGGCGCTGCAGTACCTGGTCACGATAATCTCAAACAAGGCAGGCGTGGACAGGCTAAGGTTCGTCCTGGACGCTGAGGGATATAGGGGCAGGAGAAAAGAATCTCTGACAACGCTCGCGAAGAAAGTGGCGGAGGATGTAAGGAAAACAGGAAGGCCTGTAAGCCTTGAGCCCATGAACTCCTTCGAGAGAAGGATCGTGCACATGTTCCTTGAAAACGACCAGGAAGTAATGACGGAGAGCACCGGCAGGGGAGAAGACAGGCGCGTCGTTATAAAGCCGAAACACAAATAAAGTTAAAAATCGTCGAACGTCGTAAGTCGTACGTCTTACGTAAATACCGTCATGCGTCGCAGGTCTTACGTTTTAAGGATTCATACGCACGACATAAGACGCTCGACATTCGATGTGAAACGTACGACGCTCGACGTATGACGTACGACAAGACCGGAGGACTGATGAAGATAGGGGTAATGCTGCCAAACCTTAAGCTTCCGACAAAGAAGGCGCTTAAGAAAGCCGCGGAAATGAAGATGGACGGCATACAGCTGTGGACCACCGGGGGGCGACCTTGACCCGGAGAAGATGGGCGGGACGGCAAGAGACAACCTTATCCACTTCGTCGGCTCGCTGGGCCTGGAGATCTCAGCGCTGTGCGGTGACCTGGGGCACGGTTTCAGCGACGAGACCGACCTTGAAAAAAGGGTGAAGCTCACAAAGAAGATTCTGGACCTGAGCGTGGACCTGAGAAGCCCCATAATGACAACGCATATCGGCGTGGTGCCGGAAGACGCGAACGCAAAGGAATACAAGCTTATGATGCAGGTGCTCAAGGATGTGGGGAAATACGCCGCGGAGATAGAAACCTGCATTGCGGCGGAAACAGGCCCGGAAACAGCGGAGACCCTCGCGAAATTCCTGAAAGAACTCAACAGCCCCGGGGTAAAGGTAAACTTTGACCCGGCGAACCTTGTTATGTGCATGGGGGCAGACCCTGTCAACGGGGTGCAGGTATTAAAGGACTACATAGTTCACACGCACGCGAAAGACGGCATAAAGCTTGAAAACGGATGGAAAGAAGTTCCTCTGGGCGAGGGCGGAGTTCCCTGGAAAGAATATATAGCCGCGCTCAAGGGCATAGGCTTTGAGGGGTTCCTGGCGATAGAGCGTGAGGTCGGGGATAACCCGGCGGCTGACATCGAGAAAGCAAGGGACTTCTTAAGAAGCGTGCTTTAATAAAGGGCTGAAGGGCTGAAGAGCTGAAGAGATAAAGGGCTGAAGGGTTAAAAACTTCCCGGAGCCCTTTTTTAAAATATGCGCGATCATTTTCAGGAGGAGAATCAATGAAAAAAAGGCTGATATTATCAGTATTACTTGCGGCCGTCCTGTATTTTGCCGGCGCAAATACCGCTGAGTCCGCGGGAGTGCTTGTCAGGGTGGATTCCCTTTCAAGCGGAGGCTTCAATCCATCCGCTGGAGAGAAAAGTGTCCTCACGTTCGCGGTCATCGAGGACACGACCGTAAATGTCGTAGTCAGGGTTTTCACAATGTCGGGCATAATGGCGGCTGAGAAAAAAATAGACGGGCTGAGGGCGGGGAAATATAAATTCACCTGGGACGGCAAAGACACAAAAGGGAAAATAGCGGAGCCGGGCTTTTACAAATACGAACTGGCAGCCTCTACCGCGAACAAGCTGAAAACAGACGCGGACAACACGCTTGTGGAAGTCAGGAAAGCAAAAGCAGGAAAGGAAGAAGCGGCTGCCGAAGAGCTGCCCCCTGCCCTTTATGAAATGGCGGGCGAGCAGGCGGGTTACAGCTTTACGGCGGAGCCACGGGGGCACTTCAGGACCTCCACCGGAGCTGACACAGGCGGCGTTACCTGGAACAGAGAAGAAATATTTTTCGGGATAAAAGGCGGATACGGTCCGATGTGGGTTTATGACATGGCGTTCTTCCCGTCCTATACGAAAGACCAGGCGTTTGCCCGGGATAACCTTGTTTACAATATGCTTATCGGGTACAGGACGCCGTGGGCGGCGTTCGACCTTGGATACAGGAATTACCTGGAAGGATACTACGATCCCTTAAGGCTGCTGTCGGATTATATGATGGGGTCCCAGCGCCTCAGTTTCCAGGCAAGGCTGAACCTCCTTGAAAATCTGTATATTGACGCGGGCATCCACAGGATGATGGAGTTAAACCAGGGCGGGTTTGACGTCAGGGCGACTTACGACATATGGAACGGAATAAAAGCCGGGGGTGTGTTATAACGAACCTGTATCCGCTCTACAGGAACACGGTGATCGGCGGAGACGCAAGGATTGACCTGGGCGGGTTCACCCCGGCTGAGGGAACTGTTTTTTCCATTCAGGTTGCGCGCAGCAACGGGGCGACAAAGCTTGACGACACGCATCCGGAGTCAACCTTCGGCGGCACCGCAATAAGGTTCGAAGCGGACCACAGGCTTTTCTATATGTCCCCCAGCGCGGGAGAACTGACGATAAAATTCGCGGCCCAAAAAATAGACGGGGCGTTTGTCGCGGATTACGGGGATATCCCCAACGGCATTGACACAGTGGGGACCGAGTTCGGGTTCGACTATTTTTTAAATCCAAACTTCCCTATCCTCCGCAGTTTCAGGAACGAGCTTAAAGGGGTATTTTTAGGCAACACCGGCAATACGATCATAACCAACAAGCTGAGGGAATATATTTCGCTGGGGATCACGGAAAGCTTAGGTTTTATTGCCCAGTATGAGCAGTCCACCATGGACAACAAGTCCGTAATAAACACGGCGCCAATCTGCAGGAATTACAACACCTTCGTAGAACTGCGCTATTATAAGCCCGGGGGCAAATTTGAAACGTCCCTCAGGGCAACATACACTGCCGATACATACACGGCACTCCCTTCGCAGAGCGAAAACGCCGCGACAAGGTTCCTGGCAAAGTATTACATAACGCCAAACGTAAGGCCCTACATCACCTATGAAAGGATCAGCAGGTATTACGGGCCGGGGCTTACTTCAAACCAGGACTACCACCATATAATGCCGGGCTTTGAATGGACGATAAGGCCCGCAACAAGGACGGAGATGGCGATCCAGGGCGGCTACGTTATAAACAACCTGAATTTTAATGTCGGGACGTATTATCTAAAGCTCTCCCACTACTTCCTGGAAAGGCTCAGCGCCATGCTTACTATCGGCAGTCAGACAAGCATTGACCAGGCGTTCAGGGCATACCTGGAAGTGAAGTGGGAATTTTTGTAAAGATGATTACCCCTACTGCTTTCTCATGAAAGTCCCAAAGGGATTCCTTTGGAACAAGACGCAGGGGGTCCTTTATGGACACAGATTTCAGAAGCGAGATTATATAGATTAAGGACGGGAGGAAACACAAAAATGAAAAGAATAATATTAATAACTATTGTTATTATTTCTGGAGTTATTTTTTCTGCTAATGCTCAGGAGAAAAAATAACTGCCGCAGTAATGGACCTTGAGGCAAAAGAAGGCATTTCTGCGGGGCTGGTGTCTACGCTGTCGGATTATTTCCGCACCCAGCTTGTTAATACAAATGAGTTTACAATGGTAACACGCGAAAATATGCAGGAAATATTAAAAGAACAGAAGTTCCAACTTTCGGGGTGCACAAGTAAAGAATGCATAGTAGAAGTGGGTCAACTACTCGGTGTCAGAAAAATATTCGCGGGATCTATAGGGAAAGCAGGAGCCACCTATGTCTTAAATATTAAACTTATTGATGTACAGTCCGGCAAGATAGAAAAAGCAACAACGGAAGAATGCGCCAAGTGCGAAGAAGACACGCTGCTCGTTTCTGTTAAAAACATTACAGGCAAAATAACAGGAATAGGTGTAGCAGAAAAGGCAGAAGAGAAACAAACAAAGCCAAAAGAGGTAACCGAAAAGAAAACAGCGGTTACAAAAACAATCGTAATTCCTACGTCCGCAGAACGAAAAGAAGTAGAGGTTTCAAGGCCGATGGGGATTGCTGAAAAAAACATGCTGGCAAAAGCGAACCAGCTCTACGAGCAGGGAAAATACGACGACGCTTTGGGAGCCTACCAGGAGTTAAGGGACAAATATATTGACAATGCCCTTGCGTGGTACGGAATGGGCGCGGTGTTTTATGCGAATAAAATGTATGACAAGGCGATCGACAGGTTTCAGACAGCGATCAAGCTGGACCCAAACCTTACTACAGCAATGCACTGGCTCGGTAATGCCTATGAAAAAAAAGGGAATAAACAGGAAGCGGCAAAATACCGGAAAATGGCCCTGGAAAAAGATTTAAAAACGAAGAGATAAAAAATAATTTGAAAGCAGCGGGGGTAAAATGAAAAAAATAGTAATACTTATTTTTGGCCTACTTATGGCAAGCAGCGCTTTTGCCCAGATGGAAACGGTCAAGGATGAATATATAAGCACCACCAATATTCCTGCGGACCTGTCAAGCAGGGTGATCACAAGCGGCGGCGTGGACGAAAACGAAGCCTATAAAGCGGGATGGAGCAGCGCGAATGAAGTGTGGGGGCTTGAGGGTGCGGGATTAACCCTTCTTGAAGAAGTCGGCGAGGTCGGGGCGCTGAAAACAATAAACGAGTATTGCGGCGAAATGGGGCTCGGGCTTGCGTTTATACAGTTGGGGCTTGACCTTTCAGAGGGCAAGAAAACAGAGGGCTGGCTGAATTTCACGAAAAATTCGTTCAATTATGCGATCGGCAAATGGGGGTGGCAGAGCCTGAAAATTGCCTCCTGCGGGGTCGCCTTTATTGATTATGCCCTTAACAAATTCGGGAATACGGTGCTCGGATGGAAATATACCGCATGGGAATCAGCCTATACAAGGTATTTCAATATAGGGCCCGGAAAACGCAGCCTTACGGAATGGAGGCAGGTTTTCCAGGGGGTTAAAAGCCAGGAAGACATAATGGGCAGGATCAACCAGCACCTTGATACATTTGACTGGAGTTATGATACGCTGAAAACATGGACGGCAGAACCCAGCGGCCTTGTTTTCGCCGAACCATTGCAGGAGGACAAGGAAAAAATAAGGGGGAGCTATTTAAATACTTATCTCCTGACCTACCTCAGGGCGTTGTTCTTAACCCTGCAGAAGGAAGCAAATTACCAGGCATGGAAAGCCACCCAGGATGCCTACCAAAAGTCCAAAAAGGTCCTGAACACTGTTTACAAACTGCAGGTCAAGGTTGTAGGGCCGAAAACAAAGATCGCCGGGCTGAAGGTTGCCATCAACAAATGGGAAGGCGCGACTGACGCAAACGGCGTCTGGAAAATATCGTATACCCTTTACGGTTTTATTAAAGGCGGCGGCTCTGAAATTATCCTGTACGTTCCTTCAGAAAAGCAGGGAATAAAGGAACTCAAAGAGAAAATGGTCCTTAAGAAGGACGCAACCGTTGTTTTTTAGCTCGGAGGGGTCGCCGATGTGAAGGGAACGGTTACGGACGAAGCAACCAAGGACCCGGTTAAGGGGGCAAAGGTCGGTATCGCGGCGGCAAAGGTATCGGCCGCGACGGACGCTTCAGGCCAGTACCTGATGAAAGACGTGCCCAACGGCGATTACCAGGTGGCAGCAGAGCACCGCGCTTATGAAAAGAAAAGCGTTCCTTTGAAAGTGGAAGTTCCCGAGGGAGAAAAAACCAAACAGACCTTAGAGCTGGACATTGCCCTTAAGCCCCTCCCGCCGTCCGTGCAGATACTTTCTCCCAAAGAGGGAGAAGTGGTGCCCGGCAAAGGCGCAGGGCCCATAATAGTGGCCGTAAAAGCCCTGGTGGGCGGGGGCGGCGCAGCGAAAAAAGAAGCAATAAAAATGCTTTTTGACGGAAAGGAAGTCGATTTTGATTATAATGAAAATAACGGGAATATCTCTTATACCTCTCCGCCTTTGGCCGAAGACATTCCGACCAAGGCAAAGCATACAGTGACGGTCACCGCGGAGGTGACCGACGAAAAAGGGCAGAAAAAGACCGTTTCCAAGACAGTCAATTTCACAGCGGGCATCCGTCCGGAAATTACGGGGCTTGGGTTTAATAAAAAATTCCTCGAGGATCCCGCGAAGGAACCGCTCCTGACAGGACAGGCTTTTGATGAGCACAGCGGCCCCAACGCTGGCTCAGTGCTGCTCCTGCTTGACGGAACCCCTGTCAAGATGGAATACGGGAACGAAAACCCGCAGAGCATACTCATTTATTATTTCCACCGCGGCGCGGCCTTAAGGGGCGGGACGCATATCGTGACGGTGTCTTTGAGCGACAACGCGGGAATACCCTCAAAGCCAAGGACCATAAATTTTGACGTGCCGGGCCCCAACATCCAGCTCGTGAAGCCCGTTAATGTAGGCAAGGTTATTTCCGGGGACGCGTTCGGCCTGCCCCTTGTTGTAAGGAACGCGGGCAACGGCCCGGCGCAGAACCTCAGGGGCGTGCTTATGTGCAACGACAGGCAGTACGCGACAGTTACAACAGCAAATGCTTCATTCGGAACCCTTGACCCCGGGCTTGAGGCCTCAAATGCGCCGCTGTTCAACGTTAAAACAGCGCAGAACCTTGGTAACCCGGAGAACGGAGAGCCGGTTTACGCGAACTTCACCCTGCGCACATACCAGGCCGGAGATCCCAAGCAGTTCTGGCAGGACAATTTCTCTATCCCCATCTATCCGGGCGAGATGGCCGGCGGTATAGTCTATGTAAAACTGATACACGGCACGTATATGTCCGGGGACTGGCCTATACACACAGCTAACCAGAGAGTGTGCCTTGACGGGACAGGCGGGAACTTCATCGCGATATCCGACGGCTCCGGAAACGCTGTGTTCCAGAACATACCGCCAGGCGATTACAGGACCTATGTGCCAAGCTGGTATACTTACGGCGCGAAGCTGGGTGAATACGAGAAATTTGTCACAGTAGTGGCAGGCCAGGAAGCAAGGGCGACCCTGAAAGGCTCCTGCCCTTACCTGTTCGTTTGGGACGGGAAGGATTATGTAAAGGATAATGACATATACTCTGTCGCGAACGCGCAGGGATCCGTGGGTTCTCCTTTCGCGTTCAACGAGGCTGTGGCGGCGAAATTCGGTTACACCGATTATTATAAGCTGGAGAAGAAACTTGCTGAGCGCGACGGTTTCTATCCCCTGATGCTTGAAGAGGTCAGGAACGAAATTTCGCACACAGACATGCTGTCGCTTTGGGTGGTTGATCATGCCAGTGGAACAAAGGTCCTCTGCGATACGGACGGCAGGATCATGACCTACCGGTCTATGCTCAACCCGCTTGAGGCAAATATCAGTAACGGCGCAGGCACCGGGCAGATACGCTCGCTCGGTTCCAGAGACGGAAAAGGATGGAGAGCCTATAATAACGACAGCATTGACATCGTGTTCGGCGGGCTCAAAGAAGCCGGGGACGCAAAACTCATTGTTTACTGGAAAGGATTCCAGGACGGAGCGGGGAAAGAGGAGAACGCCTGCAGCTTATCCAGGCCTTCGTTAAAAGTATATGTGAAATCAGGCAATGAGTGGAAGGAAGCCGGGAAAGTCTATCCGAGAATGGAATGGGCCCACTCAGTGGTTGATATTTCCGGATTAACCGGTTTGACCGGGAAAGTGACCCTGCGCATAACCGCAAGCTCCTGCCACAGGGATAAATACCATCTCGTTGATTTCATCGGGCTGGGTTTCGGCGGGACGGAACAGGCGCGGGTCATAAAACTTGCCCCGGCCATGGTGTTCCATTCAACGCTGGGCGATGTTACGGCTAAGATTTCCGTAAGCGATGACTCAAGCGTCGAAATGGTGCCCGGCGAAAAAATGACGGTTTCATTCCCGTATACGGAAAAAACCACCGGTTCAGAACGCAGCTTCATATTCGTTTCCGAGGGGTATTATAACTCCATTACAGACAGCACCGTCGCGGTGCGGCTCGGAAAATAGAAATAACGCACGTTGTTCGTCGTGCATCGTCCCTCGCAACATCGTTTAAATCTGTGGTTATATCAGTGTCAAGGGTCAAGTATCAAGTAAAAACCGTAATCTCTGGGTTCTCTGTGGTTAATTTTCGTGCCTTCGTGACACTTTCGTGATTTCGTGGAAATCTTTTGCCCGTGGAGACCATGAAGAGAATATTGTTTATCCTTATTGGGCTGCTGTTCGCGGCTGCGGCTTGCAGGGCGGAGGACACTGATCCGTGTAAGTCCACGGATGCTCTGGTCGCAATGTTCAAAAAGGCATACAGCTCAGAAGACACCGCGGCGCTGATGAAATACGTCTGGTATAACTCACCGAAGGGCAGCAAGGTCCTGCAGAGGTCGCGGGAGGAGTTTGCCAGATACGATTCGATCACTTTCGAGCTACGGCCTGTTTCAACCGTGTTTTATAAGAGGATGGGATACGAAAACGTCGAGATCCGCTTTATAGAGGATTTCAGGGGTGTTGATGTCGGCACAAAGAGCTTTGATGAAAGTTCCTGCATGAGCGTCTTTACCCTGTTCAAGGATTTTGACGGCACATTTTATATTCTTAACTGGGAAAGAAAGGGAACGATCCCCATGATAAAAATACAGAAAACCACTTCTCCCTCAACACCCGGTACTTAAACCAGCGGAAAACCGGCTATTTTTAAAGGCAATAACTTCGGTCTGCGTAAAAGAAACCGCTGCTATTATCAGCGGTTTTTTTATTTATCTTGATTTTATTATGAATTTATGTTATAATATTATATTTATAAGACTTTCTTAAATGAAGCCTGATTACAGTGATAGAAAATGGCAGATATAATACAAGCGGAAAACAGTATAAAATTTTTAGGGACGGCCGGAGCAAGGTTCGTAATGATAAAACAGCTGCGCTCTTCGGGCGGCACATGGCTATGCCTCGCGGGCAAGAACATACTTCTGGACCCGGGGCCAGGCTCCCTTGTGCGCGCGACCTCCAGCAAGCCGAAACTTGACCCCACGAAACTCGACGCGATCATTATAACGCACAAGCACCTTGACCACACCGGTGACCTCAGCGTCATGATAGAGGCGATGACCGAAGGCGGTTTTAAAAAGCGAGGGCTCCTGTTCGGTCCGGGGGACGCGCTGGAAGACGGTAAAGACCCGATACTGCTCAAATACCTGCGCGGATTTCCGGAAAAGACAGAAATTTTTAAGGAAGGCGGGGAATACAGGATCGGGGACGTTTCGTTCAGCACGCCGGTCAGGCACATCCACGGGGTGGAGACATACGGCCTGAATTTCCGGGTTGGCGGCAACGACATCCTCTCGGTCATAACCGATACAAAATATTTTGAAGGCATTGAGAAATATTATCCCGGGAAAGTTCTTATCATAAACGTGGTGCGTTTTGAGGTGGACCCCAGCCTTGACCACCTAAGCATACCGGAAGCAAAAAGGATAATAGAGAAGGCAAAGCCGCAAAAAGCGGTCATCACCCATTTCGGGATGAAGGTGGTGCAGGCAAAGCCCTGGGAAGTGGCTGAAGCAATGACAAAGGAGCTGGGGATCGAAGTGATCGCGGCCCGGGACGGAATGGAGCTTTCCTTATAATTCGTCGAACGTCATACGTCTTACGTCGTACGTACGACCCGCCAGGGCGACGCACGGCGTAATGAGTTACGAATCAACAACAAGGATTCTTATTGTAACTCAGGGCTTTAGCCCTGATTCCTTGGCTCATAAATTTTCATATTTAGAATAAGGGCTTTGCTCCACGACTACGCTGCGGCGCAGGCAAATTCTGAAAGCCCGGCTTGAGGGCCACACGATTGCTCTCCCGCCAATATTCGCGGCGGGCTGGAATTCTCTTATCAGGGTGCGTCGAAACAAGCTTCGTCGGTCAGTTCCAGCTTTCCTCCTTATCGCAATCGGGAATTTGCAGCTGCGCCTGCGCTTAGGTCTGTTCCGCAAAGGCCCTTGTTCCACGTTCCTAACATTTATTTTATCATGTGACAATATTTTGAGGAAGGTTTTAATGCGAAAGAAACTGCTCGTTATCGTATCGATAATATTTATAAACTTTCCGGTAGCCTTCAATGTTTTTGCGGAAGACACGGAAGGATTGAAGAACCCGTGGGTTTCAACGGGGCTTTCCTGTTTATGGCCAGGGCTGGGTCAGATTTATTCCGGGGGATTTGACAAGGGCTTGAGCTGTGCCATTGTGATTCCTTTGGGTATTTGGAGATTTGACGCACTTAAACCAATTGCTTGCGAGCTCCCTAGCCCATATCAAGATTATCTTGTTCAGATGATTACCGATTTTCAAATTTCACTGTATATAGGAAACATTGCAGATGCCTATCTTACAGCTGTTTCGCACAACAACAAAGATTATCTTAAGAAGAAATCGTTGGACCAAGCAATGTTTTTTTCTCTTATTTTCCCAGGGGGAGGAGATATTTATGTAGGCGACGCTGCGGCCTTTGGATTTGCCTGGGCTGGATGGGAAGGATTCTTTTTATTCAAAATAATATTTCCGGACGGTTCAACAGACGAAGAAAAAAACAAGATCCGTCTTGCAAGCGGGTTTGGCGCTCTTTTAACATATGGCGCTCAATTTGCCACTGCCGCACTATCAGTTTGGATTCATAATATAAACGTCGAGGAGCGGCTTAAAAAAAATAAACAGCCTGACGTTTCTTTTAAAATCAAATATGACATTCAAAGGGAAAATATTGCATTGGCCATATGTAAAAGTTTTTAAACATTAAATTAGTGGAGAAAAAATGGATGCAATTGAATGTTTGAAGACAAGACGGAGCGTCAGGAGCTTCGCGGATAAGGAAATACCCGCAAACGTGATCGAGGACATAATTGACGCAGGCCGGCTTGCCCCCACCGCCAACAACCTTCAGCCCTGGGAATTCATAGTTGTCACAGATAAAGAAACAAGAAAGAAGATCGCCGCTCTCACAGACTGGGGCAAATTTATCGCTGAGGCAGGCGCATGCATAGTGGTTCTTTCGAAAGACACAAAGTATTACATCGAGGACGGCAGCGCCGCAACCCAGAATATAATGCTTGCCGCCTGGGCGCACGGCATCGGGACCTGCTGGGTTGCGGGGGACAAGAAGGCCTACGCGGGCAAGATCCTGGAAACGCTTGGCGCGCCGCCGGGTTATAAACTGGTAAGCCTTATAGCCGCCGGATACCCGAAGGCCAAGCCGGGCGCCGCCGCAAAGCGGGCGCTGAAAGAAGTGCTTCACCGGGAAAAATGGTGAAGCATTGCAAAAGTCAAAATGTAAATTGCAAAATGCAAAAGTAAAAGATTTCCACAAAATCACGAAAGTGTCACGAAAGCACGAAACAAGTTTAACCACGCGATTTCACAAGATTATTTTTTACTGGACACTGGCAACTGGACACTGAGTTATTCAGGGGGGAAAATGAAACTATTCGGCAGAAAATATAAAAGAGAAGAAGTATTGAAGAAGGGCGGAGGCATATCGCAGGTCTGCGGAGTG
>Ga0100393_10000554_pt1 | contig 40097 bp, 30 predicted proteins | sample CryGeymeta201517_FD_81546 | JGI IMG/M metagenome (GOLD analysis project Ga0100393, IMG submission 81546) | Groundwater microbial communities from Crystal Geyser aquifers in Utah, USA - Crystal Geyser metaG 2015-17 | ecosystem: Environmental > Aquatic > Deep subsurface > Groundwater | place... | reverse complement strand
CTCGAGATCAAAACCACGCGCAAAACCCCACGAGTTCGAAACATATCCATTCGACGAAAATAGCGCTGTCGCCCATCCGCCTTTCTTGAAGGCCTCGCCAAAAGTCGTGTGGTCGGCGGGGAGCTTGGCTTTCTCGGTAATCATGCCGTGATTAGGAGAATACGCGGCGCTGAAGATGGAGGCCGAAGTCGGGAGCGAAGAATTCCCCTGAACAGTTCCACTTTGGAAAACGTCGGCCGTCTTGGCAAACTCCACCAGGTTCGGCATTTCGACGTCGGTCTTGGGATTATAAAGCGGCACATGGTCGGCACGCAGTGTATCGACGAGCCAAACGAGCACGTATTTGGGGCCCGGCGCGCGCGCGATTTTTTCGGCTTGAACGCTGCGCAAGGCAGGGTTCAAGAACACGGCCGGTGCACTCGACGAATTCACGAATTCGATTCGAACCGGTTTGCCCGCGAATTTGGCGAAGTCCATTTGGATGGCGCCGGCCTCTGCCTTCCCGCTGACCGTCGTCCCGTCGTAAGGAGTCACCTCAAGGCTCGGTGTTCCCTCGACTTTCGCAGCAAATGACTGTCCCTTGCCCGGCATCGTGTACCAAAAGAAACGCTGGCCTGGAGCCAAGGTGATGGACTTCTTCGCTGGATCGAATGCCGTCGCAATGCGTGCGGGTTCCTTGTCGGTCGAACCTTTTCCGATACGAATCCAATCGATAGCGGCTGCGGATTTCCGGCCGCCGTCGATAGGCTGACTGTGCGCAAAATGAACCCGCAGCATATGCTCCTGGCCGATCGTATAACCCGCCGGGATTTTCACAGAATAGGTGCCCCAACCCTCGGCAATTTCGTTGATCGATCCAATCTTCTTTTCTTCGCCGTTGCTGGCACGAAAAAAGATGTCGGCTTTTTGTTTTCCGACAGGTTTCAGCCGAAACACTGCAGTCCACGAATCGTCCGTAAGGCCAGTGACTCCGGGAGCAATCAAAGGAAAGCGCAAGGACGCACCCACGCCTTTTGGATAGACGTATGAAAACGTCGCGTCTTTGGTGCCTTCGTACCAAGGACTATTCCAGGACCCCTGAATGTATTTGAGCGAGCCGGCCGTCCCGAAGTCGATCAGAAGACCGTCATCGTAGTTGTGGGCGAGATGCCGGTTGTCCACAAAATCAAACGAAACCACACCGTCAAATTTGGGAGCCTCGGGCACGACGGCTGCCGGCTTTTCGGTTGGAACGTGATCCGCTGAAACAACTGCGCTATTTGTGGTGGCAGTTGTTGGCTTGGATTCGGACTCGCAAGCGCTAAGGAAGAAAATGGAGATGAATAACGCGTATTTCATTGGGCCTCGACGCCTCGTTGGGCGCTCAAGCTTGCACGAAACTTTTCGGGCGAAAAGCCTCGTTTGTACGATTGCGTTCTTCGTGGGTGGTTGCGGGATGCGGGCGAAGCCTGAACACAGCGTTTTGCCTGCGCCGTTGGTGTCTCAAGACGCCCCACTGGTCCAAGACGCGGCACCGACAGATATCGGCGACGGCACCCATGTCGTGGTTGCTCGAGGCACCGTTCTTTTTGCCGACTTGGAGCGAAAGAACCCCGTCTTTTCTGTAGCAAGGCGAGAGAACGTGGTTTTTCGAAAAGGGCAGACCCTTGGGGGTTCGGTCGAAGTCATGACCGCTGATGCGGAGTCCGGGACCTGCAATCGAGACCTCGATGGTTTTGACCGACAAGACCTGCGCTTTTGGGTATCCGCCGAGGACCTCGTCCGCATAACGAGCCAAGATACGGACCTTGGCATGAGTGGGAAATGGCAAATCACCGCCCATCCAGGCGCTGAAATCGTCGACGGTTTTGTTGTCTATAATGCCTACCGCGCCGCCGCCCCGCAGGTGGCGACCGCGCTCTCTTTCACCCCTCGCCCGCCGCAGGGCTCGTGGGGTTCTTTTCCCGAAATGGATCTCGAAACACCGATGAGAGTTTTTGGGACCTATGAAAATTGGGACTCTAAAAACGGCAGCGCGACCTATATGACGCTCGACCACGCTACATTCAGCGAAGATTCGATCGTCATCGACCACGCCTGCTTCACCTTGTCTCGAAAGTTTGATTCCAGCACACCGAAGGACCAAAAAATGGCCAGCGTGTTCGGTTCAGGAGGGGGGGGCATACTCGGTCTACTTGGTGGCACTGACCCGGCCAAACCCGTTCATGTATCAAAAGGAGCAGCCATCACCTGGCGGGACCGAACGGTCGCGGGCCGCTCAGTCTCTGACGTTTGGATTTATGACAGTTGGCGAGACGAGGGGCGTGTATGTGGTGAGCACAAGCTTCCGGCCGACGCGAACGTTGCGGCGGATTCAGTCGTGCTTTGTTATGACGCAGCAGCGGTCATCCCGTAAATGTTTAGTTTAAAGAGACTTCAATGATTGATTCTAGTCGTATCGGGCTCAAAAGTTTCGTTTGGTCGATACTGTTTGCGCTTGGCTGCGGGGCGAGCACCCAACAGAATTCGGCGACACCAGAAACGGCCAAAGTGGAAAGCCGAAAATCGCCAGCCAATGAACTTGGCACCGGCACTCACGTCGTGGTTGCCCGCGGAACGACGCTATTTTCGGACGTCGAACGAAAGGCGGCTGTCTTTTCAATCGGACAAAAAGCGAACGTGGTTTTTCGACGAGGCCAAACGCTTGGCGATTCCGTCGAAGTTCAAACTGCCCATGTCGAAGACGGCACCTGCCATCAAAACCTCGACGAATTTGACGACTACGACCTGCACTTCTGGGTATCCCAACATGATCTCGTCACAGTGACCACGAAGGATGTGGAACTGGCCGTAGCCAATAAGTGGGCGGTCACAGCTCATCCTGGCGCCGAAGTCGTCGACGGTCATGTCGTTTACGACGCGTTGCGCGCCCCCGCCTCCTCCGCAGCAACAGGACTCAGTTTCACCCCATTTACCCCCATCAAAGGTCACGAAACGTTCTTAGATATCGACCTGGAGACCCCCATCCCCGTCGGAATTCGCTCGACGATTTGGGACAAAACCAAAGGCAAGTACTTGATGCTCTTTGCGGCTGAACTCAGAGACTCCTCGATTCGCATCGACGAAGCGTGTTTCACACTCAGCCGAAACCTTGACGAGACCGTACGGTTCAAACGGAATCTTCCGACGCTCTTGAGTTCGAATGGTCTTGGAAATCTCGACGCGTTTCGGGCCCCATCAGGCAACAGAGTCCATATTGGCAAAGCCGCCAAAATCTCATGGCAGGACGGGACCTCTGCAGGGCAAACCATCCACGACATCTTCATCGACGATTCCTGGCAAACAAAAAGCGCGATTTGCAGCAAACACAAGCTTTCCGCCGACGCCAATGTCGCCACGGACTCAATCGTGCTTTGTTATGACGATGCTGCCGTCGTCCCCTAAATTTATTTTCAGATCCAAAATCCAGCTCGACCGTATTCACTGACATCACAACGATTCACTCGGAGATGTCATCATGATTACGAAACAAAGAGCCTCACTTTTCCTCGCCCTGATGTTGGCTGCCGGTTGCGCATCCGACATGGCTACGTCCTCTGTCGAACGTGAAGAAGCCGTTGAAGGCTCCGGTGGACAGCCTGCACCAGAGTCTGTGGCTGCAGCTGACTACGATGGGCGCCAAGTCATGGAAGAAGCCAACGATGAGCCAATGGAGGCACCCGCCGCGAAATCGGAAACGGTTGCGGTGCGGGATTCGCTTTCGCTGGAAAGAAAACGCGCGGTTGCAAAACCATCGGTGGCCCCACAGATGAAGCTGTCTGGGGGCATCATGCCAACGGCTCCGATGGTCGATGCCCCGATGGACGGCGCGCCCGAAATCACAACAGGCGAAGACTACAAGGACTACGGCGTCAACAAGACCACGAATTCCGCAGAAGACCGCTTTTCGACCTTCTCGATCGACGTCGACACCGCCGCCTACACCATCGCCCGCCGCAAATTAAATGAAGGTTCAAAACCAAACGCCGCTGGCGTACGCGTCGAAGAGTTCGTGAACTTCTTCCATTACGATTATCCTTCGCCAGACAAGGGCGCGTTCGGTGTACATCTCGAGGCCGCCCCCAGCCCTTTCACAACCAGAAACGACACGTATTTGTTGCGGGTCGGCGTGCAAGGAAAACGCATCGCCACCGCCGAACGTCAACCCGTTCACTTGACCTTCCTGGTCGACGTTTCGGGGTCGATGAGCTCGCCCGACAAACTCCCATTGGCCCAAGAATCGCTCAAAATCCTGACCAATAGCCTGCGAGAAGGCGACACGGTCGCGTTGGCCACTTATGCGGGCCGAGTCGCAGAAATCCTGCCTCCAACCGGTGTTGAAAAGAAATCGCAAATCATGGCAGCCATCGACCAATTGCAGTCGGGCGGCGGCACAGGCATGAACTCAGGCATGGAAGTCGCCTATAAATTGGCGCTGACCAATTACAAACGCGACCACGTAAACCGCGTAATCGTGATGTCTGATGGCGATGCGAATATTGGTCCGATGTCCCACACCGACATCATCGCCAATATCAAAAACTACGTCGACGAAGGCGTGACGCTGTCGACGATTGGTTTTGGAATGGGAAATTACAAAGACACCATGATGGAGCAATTGGCCAATAAGGGTAATGGCAACTACTACTACGTCGACTCCAAAAAAGAAGCGCTTCGGGTCTTCGGAGAGCAAGTCGACGGGACGCTGCAGGTCATTGCCAAAGACGTCAAAATCCAGGTCGAATTCGATCCAGAGGCCATTCCTGAGTACCGCCTCATCGGATACGAAAACCGCGACATCGCCGACAAAGACTTCCGCGATGACAAGGTCGACGCAGGCGAGATTGGAGCGGGCCACACCGTGACGGCGCTCTACGAAATTCGGCTCAATAAGAACGTGAAAGGCAAGCTTGCCACCGTTCGAATTCGCGCAAAATCGCCACAGGGATTCAAGGCTGAAGAACAAGCATTCGAACTTTTTGATGCGGATATCCGCCCCAAAATTTCCGACGCGTCAAAGGATTTCCAATTCGCAGCGGCCGTCGCTGCCTTCGCCGAAATCCTGCGCAAATCGCCGTACGCTAAAAACCTATCTCTCGACTTGGTCGAAGAAATTGCACAAGCAGCGACTGGAAAACAAGAGGACCGCAGAGAGTTCCTTCAGCTCATCAAAAAGGCCCGCCGCGTCATGTAATTGGACACTTCGCGACACTTCAGATGCCTGACGAAATGCCGACCTTTGGAGGTCGGCATTTCTATTTCTTGCATACACTTCTATGTTCGTGGTGGCGCGCTGGTTTGAATTTTCCCAACGTTTGGAACGTCCGAATCGAATCATCTACCTTGAGAGAATAATGATGCGGCATTTGACATGGCTGCTCCTCGTGGCTGGCTTTTGTGCCTCCGGTGAGGACGCGTACGCAAAAAAAATCAAGATGAGGCCCGAGGGACCCATGAGCCTGCGGCCGATTCACGTGACCCCCGGCGATATTCAGGTCTATATGGGGCCTTACGCCGCGCCAAAATTCGGAACGTTCAACGAGGCAGGCCTGACGATGTTCAAACTGCCCGATTTCGGCGACGAAAAGACAGACGATTTCTGGTTTTTTCAGACGGGAATCGGCTACGGAGTGACCAAGGGACTTGAGGTCGGCGCGCTGATGCCCTCGACCCAGATCTCCCCTGAAACCCGTTCCGGGGATTTGCCGATATATGGACGTTATGTCTCCGACAACGATTCCACCGCTGTTGGCATTCAGTTGGGAGTGACCATCCCCTTGCGTTCAGAAGAGGACGCCGGTTTTTGGAAGGTTAATCCAGGGTTGCACGTCGACTCGCGTTGGGATGGGGGGCGCGTTGAACTGGGCGTTTTCATCCCGACGACGTTTATGAAACAAGGCGACGAATCGTACACGCGGATCGAAGGAAACTTCCCACTTCGTGTCCTCTTTGATGTCGGAAAACGAGGTTTCTTGGCGTTGGATACCGGGTATCGCAACCTGGATTTTGATCAGGACTACCTGTCGTTTATCCCGCTTGGATTCGGGGGCGGCTACACGGTCAAAGCGGGAGACGTGCTTCTGGATTTCACCGGATCGTTGATGTGGCAGACTTTTCTGTGGGCAGGCGCCCCAGACGAAGTCGACGACCAGATTATCGAGGACTCCTACACGATTTCATTCGGCGTGAATGCGCGCTTTGAGTTGGGAGGCGGAAAATGAAAAAACTAATATTCATGTGTTGGGTTGGTATCATTGCAGGCGCGTGTGGAGATGGTCCCGAGCCAACTGAAGCCTCTGATTTGGTTGGAATTGGAGCCTCTGCGTCGGTCTTCGGAGACCTTATCGATGACGCTCAGGATTCATACGCAAATAATTTCAGTGGAAATAATACCTCCTTCAATAATTCCAATCCTGTCACAACGTGTTTTTCAACCGGATTGCATCGGATCAATGGCGAAATTTACATCTTTAATGGAGACGGCAATTGCAGCTCGGTTTTAATCGACCAGGATGTGAAGCTGGGCATCGGAAACACCCATGACGATTCCCAGCTGGAGGTTATCTTCTCGGTCAACGACGTCGACTTACCGTCCGTCCCTGCGAGAATTTCCCTTCGGAATCCAGCGTCGGTGACCTTTCTGGGGAATGACGAAAGTTGTTCGCTCTCGAACCTCTACCGCACATCATCGATGTTCTCGGCCACGATCACCTGTGACGCCGCGCTTGTCGCGGGCAACGGCGACACACTTGAGCTGCAGGACGGATTTTCATTCGAAACATCAACGTTCCCGCCGGCTCTATTGCCCTAGGAATTCACCGCACATTTCACTTCCGTTTCACTTGCGACACGTCGGTGATTCACCTGCGCTGCTGATGATGGACTTCTATTCACGGAGGTTCTCATGCTCAGCAAAAAATCCACAAATATCCTAATAGGTCTATCCACCGTTGGCTTGTTTGGAATCGCGGTCGTCAAATTTAGTGGCAATACGGTTTCGGCGAAATTCAATCAGGCAAATGACAGCGTGTCCAACGACGTCCTTTTTGACGGTCCAGATGTCTACAACCAGGTAAATTTCGATAGCGCGAATGCGGCGCGGCCTAGCTACGACGCGCCGACGGTCGAAACATCAGTGGCGCAGCATGTCGATTATGGAACCCATCCAGAAATCAAAGCCGCCGTGGACAGTGTTTCGACGTTCAGCATTGATGTAGACACGGCCAGCTACACCATCGCCCGGCACGCACTCCAAAATAATATGCTCCCTTCACCCTCCAGCGTGCGCGTCGAGGAATTCGTCAATGCTTTTAAATATCGCGACAATGCTCCGACCGAGGAAGCCCTGACTGCCTATTTGGAAGCGGCACCAAGCCCTGTGTCGGCCGAGGCAGACACCTATATTTTGCGGGTTGCCGTCAAAGCCGCGGACATCGAAACCGTGGGCCGAAAACCCTGGAATCTGACCTTCCTTGTCGATGTCTCTGGATCGATGGGAGGCGACGACCGAATTGGTCTTCTGAAGGCGGCGATGGTTGAGTCGGTCGCCCACATGAAACCCAACGACACGGTTTCGCTCGTGACCTATGCCGGGCGCACAGAGGTGGCGCTGGCACCGACTCGCGTCAAAAATCGCTCCAAAATTCTGCGAGCGATTGAAGACCTCAACACAGGCGGCGGAACGAATATGGGAACCGGGCTTGAACTCGCCTACGGCTTGGCTGCGGAATCACACACCGAAGGAGCGGTTTCCAGAGTCGTCGTCATGTCGGATGGAGACACCAATATCGGCGCGATGGGACAGGACGCACTCTTGGCCCAAATTTCTGAGCATGCGGGCGAAGGCATCAAGATGACGACCGTTGGTGTGGGCGACCGTTTCAACGATGCGGACATGGAGCAATTGGCCAATCGAGGCGACGGCTCATACGTGTACTTGGACGGAAATGCGCAGGTCAAAAAGGTGTTTGGAGATGAGCTCGACACGTGGATGCAAGACGTCGCATCGGACGTGAAAGTCCAAGTGGAATTCGATCCCAAGGCCGTCGCTACGTGGCGTCAGATTGGTTACGAAAACCGCGCGATGGCTGATTCCGAATTTCGCAACGACGCTAAGGATGCGGGCGAGATGGGCGTGAGCCACAACGTCACAGCACTTTATGAAATCAAGCTAACCGGCGAGCCAAGCTCGACTTTGGCGACCGTCCGCCTGCGTTACCGCCCAGAAAATGCAAAGAACCACATCGAAAGGGAGCTCTACCTGGGCACAGAAGGCGTGAAACGCCAACTTCGTGACGCCTCGGACGACCTCAAATTCAGCGTCGCGGTGGCAAGCTTTGCGCTGATGTTGAAGCGCTCCCCCGAGGCAAAACAGGTGACCCCTGAACTTATCGAAGAACTCGTAAGTGCGGGTCATGGGGAAGAAGCGGTGGAATTCGCCAGCCTGGTGCGCCGCACCAAATCGCTGTGGGCTGGACGACTCTGAGACCTCAGGCCTCAGACCTGAAACCTGGCGTACTAATCGCAATGCCGGGCTGGAGCCCGGCGCACCAATCACAAACCTGAGACCTAGTGCAGGTTCGTATCAAGGAATTTGAGGGTTTTACCCCACGCGTCCTCGGCAGCTTCCGCCTGATAATTATTGCCTGAAGGATTGGCAAAAGCGTGGTCGGCACCTGGGTAGATTTTAATTTCTGCATTGGCGCCAGCATCGATGAGTGCTGACTCAAACGCCTTTACGCCCTCGATCGGAATCCCTTTATCTTGGCCGCCAAAGAAGCCAATAATTGGCATTTTTAGTGTCGCTATTTTGGTTTTATCGGCGTCCAAATGGCCATAATAAATGACCATCGCGTCGATTTTATCGGGTGCCATAAATCCAGTTTGAAGCGACCACCCTCCGCCAAAACACCAACCAAGAACGCCGATTTTCTGCGTGCCCTTTGCCTCTAAAAACGCGATCGCTTGTTTGAGGTTTTCCTGCAGTAATTCTGGCTTCGCCATCACGGTCTTCATGGTCGCCTTAGCGACCTCCGGAGTGGTTGCAGAAACCCCACCATAAAGGTCGACGGCGAGCACTCGATACCCTTGTGCAGCGAGCTTATCGGCCATGGCTTTGATGTTGTCGTTAAGGCCCCACCACTCATGAATCACGATGATCATCGGGGCATCTGCGACCTCATTCGGGGTCACAAAATAGCCATTCACGGCTTTGCCTTCCACGGTGGCATAGGCCACGGACTCACCCGTCACATTCACGGGCTTCTCCCCTTCGCTCATCGGATTTGCGACCGGAGCATCGTGGTTATGCTCTTCGGCCATCGCCTCGACATATTGAGAGTCGGTCTGAGTTTTTGCAGGCGCGCCGCCGCAGGCGACAAGCAGACTGGAAATCAGGAGTGCTAGAGAGATCTTCATGTTGGCTCCGAGAGGTAAATGATGGCGAGAGGATGCATGAAGCCCCGCAAAAGGTTCAAGCACCTATTCGATTAGAGACTCATCGTACTTGCCCCGAAGCGCCACGAAGCCGATAATGCAAAAACTCGGTTTTACAGGACACCATGTATTCTCTTGATGGGTCACCTTGGCATTTGACCCACGCCATTGTGAGTGGGGAATCGGCCATCGATGTCCCGCAGTTGTTGATCACGAGCGAGTCCGAAGCCGAGAAGTTTCTGGACTGTTACGGATTCGACTGGGCTCAACCGTCACACCGCGCAGAACTTGAAAGTTATCGGCAACACGCTGTGACCTTTGTTCAAGACACGCTGCTCGATGGGTTGCCGTTCGACATGCCTCGCGACATCAGCGGCGCCCAGGACATACGCCAGCTTCTGCTCTGGGCATCCCAACCCGCAGGCGACCACCAACGATGGGCCTGCGCCTTGCTTCGTGTGATGCATACCGTTGCGCACGCGCATTCGTATTTTAATGACCGCTATTCTGACCCGATTCGGCAGCAGATTCTTTCACGATTTGAACCTCATTTATCGATGCAAGAAAATGGTCTTTTCTTGGGAGACAGGCACGGAATCCCGCTGGAAGACTTCGAGGTTAAACCCACGAAACCGTTGAGTTCAGTGGTGATGAAGCTGCTGCACAAGGCCGAAAACGTCGCCGCAGATATTTTTGACCGCATCGGTGTCCGCTTGATCACGCGGGAACGTTTTGACGCGCTGATGGTCGTCAAATACCTCAGATCCGAAAACGTGGTGATGTTTGCGAATATCAAACCCAGTCGGTCACGAAATACTCTGGTCGACCTGAAGTGGGCGATGGCCGAAATCGAGCGGACCGATTCTTTGGTGGAATTAGGCGTGATGACCGCGGAAGAACAAATTCATCGCCTGCGTGAGGCCTCCAAAAAGATGCCATTTCCGGGCCCTGCAGAGGTCTCATATAATCCGTTTAGTGACGTTGCCTATCACTCGATTCAGTTCACCTGCCGTCAACTGATACGGGTGCCGGGTCCTGATGGCGAAGAAGTCCGATTCTTTTTCCCCTACGAGGTTCAGATCTTGGACCACGAGAGCTATTCACAAAGCCGCGAAGGGTTCGCGGGGCATGAAATGTACAAAGAACGCCAACGCGACGCCGTCGTCCGACGTGTGCTTGGTCCACTGGTGGAGCCTTAGTCGCGTCGAAGCTCGTAAGTGAGCTTGTCGGCTTCTTCGCGAACCACATACGTGTAATTGCCGTCGGTCAATGATTTGCGTTCATCACGGTAACGTACGTATCCGATGCCAGCCCTGCCCTCGATTTGGTTGTACGTCGGTGGACGATCAAGATCGACGATCACAGACTCGCTCGTCTCACCAGGCGCGACATTTCCGATCCTGTGACTCTGCCGAAAATCGCCACCCACAAACACATTTTGAAACATGAGCTTCGTTTGGTTCTGTACGCGAACCTCGGATGGCCGGGCGATATGATGGAACATCAGCCCGTTGGCCAGGACCAGTGCCAACAGCCCCCATCCAAGCCCCGCAAGCATCACAGCCCCCTTCTTACGGGTCGCCACCCCAAGCGCCGTCGAACTGACCGCAATGGCCCCAAGCAGGCCGACGGCCGGGATGATCACGATCGTGAGGTAGGCTTGTTTCTCGTGATTGGCCGAGAAGAATTCCGCGAGCGCGTAAGAAGAATAGACTCCCAAAACCGCGCCGAGAGCGGCCCCAAAAACCATCCCAAGACAACCCGTCGTCACAGTGACGATCTTCTTGTCGTTCATCATCGACTTCTCCAGAACAACTAAATGATACGCTCTACGCGGAGCCGATGCTCGTCGTCAAAAAGGCGCCGCACCGTTATCACAGACGCAGTCACCGTGCCGACGGCAACCGTCGCGGCGATCATAAATAGAATGATAATTTGATAACGAGCCGCGATTTCCGGCGGTGTTCCGCCCAGAATCTGCCCGGTCATCATCCCGGGAATACTCACAATTCCAACGACCGTCATCATGTTTAGCGTGGGCATCATCGCCAAACGCACGGCCTCGGCGACCGCGTGTCGTGACGCCTCCCACCAAGTCGCGCCCAACGCCAATCTACCTTCGATGCGGGAACGGCCCTCGTCGAGCTCCCTCAACGTCGAGTCGATCCCGATCGTGATCCCGTTGAGTGCGTTTCCAAGCAACATGCCCAGCAGTGGAATGAAATAACGCGGCGTCCACCACGGATCGACCCCGACCAAGACCGCGGTGCCAAACCAAGAAGTAATCGACGCTGCGATCAACAAGGTCACAAACATGTCGCCCCAGGCGCCCTTGTAGGCCCGCTCGGACCGCCGAATGGCCTCGCGGGCAGCAACCAACACCATCACCACGCCGATCGCGCCCACGAGCCACGGGCTTTTGAGTCGGAAAACAGGCACCAAGACATAACCAAGCAGCAGCAATTGGATCACCGCCCGAATCGCGCCGATCAGGATCTTCTTTTCAAGCCCCAACCTTAGCCAGAACGAGGCCGCGGCATTGGCAAGGATCAAGGACGCCGCGCCGGCGATTCCCCAGGGGCCAACGTGAATAATCTCATCCATGAGTTTCTCCATACTCGGTCAAATCGATCGTCCTTGAAGCCACTCGCCCAACTTGTTCCGAATCGTGCGTGACCCAGATCATCGTGCGGCCATACAGCTTATCTTCGATGAGGGTCCGCGACGCGTGGTCAAGCGCCGAGGTGGGCTCGTCTAGCAGTAGGATCTCGGGCCGAGTCGCAACGGCCAAAGCGAGCGCAGCACGTTGGGCTTCTCCACCCGACAACGTGGTCCACGGTTTTTCCCAGACCTTATCGACTTGCCACTCGGCCGCGATCGCGCGTGGATCTTCCCAATCCACTTCGGCCTGCACCGCAAACATGCGCACCTGCTCCGCAAAATCGGCAGGCGACCCACGAAATAGCGGCGGCGTCTGTGGACAATAAACGACTTTTCGACGCCATTGAGGAATGCCTACCTCTTGGGGAGACTGATCGTCTAATTTCACCGTTCCCTCGTGTGGCACAAGATGCGCCAGACACCGCAGGACCTGGGTTTTCCCATACCCAGACGGCGCCGCGATGGCCAAGCTTTCACCGCGATTGAGCGAAAAACTCAGCCCGCGAAAAAGCACTCTTCCGCCCACTTCACGGGATAGATTTTCGACTTCTAACATCTGGGTACTCGGCACGGCGTAAACGCCAGCGTGTGATAACAGGACCGGACGCGCGAATCCATTGCTTCCGTGCCTCGCAAGCCCTACTATGCGCGGCTTGACATCCCTTGGAGTGCTGATGAAGTTTTCCCGTATCCTGTTGTTGATTGCTGCTCTTTTCATGTTTAGCGCGTGCGCACAGGATGTGGGCGACATCGATCGCACTCAGCCCAATCGAACAAGAAAAGCCGACCTCGAAGGCGAGTGGTTCGTGACACAGACGGTTGTCGATGTGCCTACGACCAATTGGTGGACCTTTATTGGCGACACCTCGACGATGGAACGCATCCGCTGGCAGGTGGAAGAAAACTACCTCGTCGCATTCCGCTCTTACGCCCGTATCCAAGGGTCTGAGGCCAACGAAAGCGATCCCGACTACATCGAAAGCCCGATCGCGGCCTATCCGATCTCGAGCCATTTTGATGTTCAGCGGGGCTACAACTCATCGACAGGTGAACAGACCAACGTGCTCGACGAAAACTCGTCCGACCGGCCTTGGTTTGAGCGGGAATACATGCGGGTCGATTGGTCCACAAACCTGATCACCAACTTCGACTTCTTGTCGACGAATCTTGGCTACACAGACTTTCAATATTTTGTGAGCCAGGACCGAACCGATGCCGATTCGCTGGTCGAAGGGCGCGAAGAAAACGGCACACTCAATTATTTCGACTTCACGTCACAAATGCTGGTCGAGCCAGACTACTGGGGTTGTGTGTATTCATGGTGGGGATATTCGGCCGAGGATTGCACGGCCGCCAACATCAAGTTGCGCACCTCGTTCCTGAAAGCTGAGCCAGACCGCGAGTACGAGCCGATTCAGTACGAAGACCGACTCATGTCAAAATTCGGATATTTCCGAACCGAACGCTACGCATACGACGAATGGCGAGGCATCCGTCAGACCAACCGCAAGTACTTGGCGAACCGATATAATACGTGGAAGAAGGTCTGGCAGCGCGACGAAAACGGCGACATCAAAAAAGACGCCGACGGGCGCCAGCTTGTGATTCCAATCAAGGATCGCGAAGCCAAACCCATCGTTTATTACGTGGGACAAGAAATGCCCGACGACCTCTTTGACGCGTCGCAGGCTACCGCTGACGGATGGGACCTCGCGTTTCGCTCTGCCGTTGCCGTCGCCAAAGGCGTGACGCCAGACAAAATCGGTCGCATGTACATCCTTTGCCATAACCCAGTGACCGCTGACGACGCCCCAGAATGCGGAGGCGAAGGCCTTGTCGCTCGCACGGGCGACATCCGTTACAACCAGATGTACTGGGTCGACCAATTCACGCAGGCTGGCTTGCTCGGTTATGGGCCCTCGGGCGCCGACCCGCTCACGGGTGAAATCGTGTTCGGCAATGCCTACGTCTACGGCGCAGAAGTCGAAACCTACGCGCAATACGCAGCCGACCTGGTTCGATTGATCAACGGCGACCTGACTGAAGATGACCTGGCCGACTCACGGTACATTTCCGAAGAACTTCAGGCTCGATTGGCCTCGGATTCGGCACGACCAAAAGCTCGACTCGCCAACCTGAAAAACATGCGGGCCGACCGCGATGTCATGAAAATGCAGCCTCGTAAGGCCGCTAAAATGCGCGCGTTAAAGTCCCGTGGGCTCGAAAAACTGAGCTACGATCGCGACGCTAATGTTCGCCACAAAATGCGCGAAGCGGGTTTTGACTCGATGTTGACCAACACCGAAATCACGGTCGGAAAATCCCGCGGTCAGGCAGGCCCCAACAAGCCAACCCCAAACGATGTGACCGCCGACCGTATTCGTCCAAGCAATTGGGCGACCGCCAAGCAAATGAAGGGTCGTAAACACCGCATGATGGAAGCTGCACAGCGCAATTTGTACCTCTCAGCCTTTGCTGACGACGCGATCTTGGGTTTTGCGATCGAAAACAAAGACAAAGATCCGGCCGTTGTGCGCGTCCTGATCCGCGATGCGGTTTACAAGGCCGTGATGGAACACGAAGTCGGCCACACCCTTGGACTTCGACACAATTTCCAGGGTTCTTACGACTCGTTGAATTACCCGGATCAATACTGGGAACTTCGCAAAGAAAACCTGATCAATTCAGGTGATATCGACTCGTTGTACGAGATGGCCACTCAGACCGATGCTCAGAAAGCTGGGAAGATGAACCAGTTCCAATACTCGTCGATCATGGATTATGGCGGGCGATTCAACAGCGATATTCAGGGGCTTGGTAAATACGATATCGCCGCGATCGTGTTCGGTTATTCGTCGGGCACTTACGAAGAATCCAAAGGCGTCGAGCCCGGATACGTACACGTCTATTCGTCGCCCGGAAATGCCCGCTCGCTCTTGCAGCGCTACGAAGACCCAACCTCGCTGGCATTCCCAACGCTTCTTGAAGAATACCACTACACCAGTGTCGCTCAGACCTTCACCAACCTCGAAGACATGCGTAAGCGTGAATGGCGAAAATACGACGACGTGAAGGCTGCTCGTGAAGTGGGCGGCCCCACAGCGCCTGTCGAGGTCCATTACATGTTCTGTTCAGATGAATGGGTTGGCGCGCTGATGTCGTGCGACGTCTGGGATAGCGGCGCGGACCCCTTCGAAATCGTGAAAAATACCGTGAACATGTATCGGGAATACTACCCGCTACACCACTTGCGACGCGACCGTCCGTTCTTCTGGTCCGAAGACGTTTTGTACTCGATGTACTCACGCTACTTCACGCCGCTGACTCAGATTTACCAAAACTGGGTGTTCTCGTACTTCTACGGCACCGACGACGCCCGCATGGACAACTACTACCTGTTTGCAGCAACGACGGCATTCAACCAATTGGCCGAAGTCATGGTGATGCCGCAGGTGGGTGGCTACGAAAAAGACGCCGGAAATACCTGGCGTTTGGTCGACTACACCCCAAGCCCTGATTACGACTTGAGCATCGGACGTAGCGAAGGCAAAAATCTCTACACCGAATACGAGTACGACAGCGGATACTATTATTTCGATCGCGTCAGCGAAGTCGGACATTTCTGGGACTTCCTGGCCGCTTCGTTTGCGTTGACCGACTTCGAAACGACACGGCTCGGGGTTGACGATTCGGCTGACGAACTGACCTACTCGATCCCCTGGTACATGTTCTTCGAGTACGAACTCACCGACCTTTTTAACGCCATCTACACGCAGGACACGCGCTACTTTGGTCCTCGAAACGTGGACGGCAAAGTCGTGATTCCACGCCTTTCCCCACTCGTGGCCGATGATGGCAACGGCGGAGACCTCTACTTTGACCCTGAAACAGGCCTAGAAATCCCAGCAGACTTGCCAGGCGAAGCCATCGATTTGGATTCCTCATTCACGCAGCAGCTTTATGTTGGCATGTACGGAATGGCGTTTTTCACGTCGAATTATTCGCTGAATTTCCCTGACCAGATGAAAGTCTTCCGCACTGGCGCTGGTGAACAAATTCAGGCCGGACCTGGCTACGAAATTTTGACGTTCACTGACCCCACAACGGGGATCGAGTACGGCGCCCTCAACCCAACGGGCGAGGAACCCTACGCGGGCGGTGCGATGCTCGTCTCGTTGGGCGCAAAATACGCCGACGAATACGAAAACGCGGTCGATGAGGACGTCCAGACGGATGCGTACTATAATATGGTGGACGTCGTGGACCTGATTAACTTATCTCGTTCGATGTACACCTACTTCGGCACAAGTTTCTAAATGGGTATCGCACGCGAAAAAGTAGACCAGTGGTTCATCGACTCGTTCGATCCCGAATTATGGGACGCGATCTGCAAGATGGATGCGGGCCAAAACGAGTATGGCTACGATCCGTTTGGGTTCCATCCCGAGTACCTAAAGTACCTGGGACCGACGGCTCAATGGCTCTATCACCACTATTTTCGTGCCGAGACTCACGACATCCAGAACGTCCCCGACAAGGGCCGTGTGATTTTGATTGCCAACCACTCGGGGCAAATCGCGATCGACGGCATGATTTTGGGGTCAGCGATGCTTTTCGACCATAAGCCGCCACGCATCGTTCGCAGCATGGTCGAACACTGGGTGCCCACAATTCCTTTTGTTTCGACGTTCATGGCCCGGGCGGGACAAGTCGTGGGAACGCGTGAGAACGCGCGTCTGCTCCTCGACCGCGGTGGATGTCTGGCGGCCTTCCCAGAAGGCGTGCGTGGCATCTCCAAGACCTTCGACCGTGCCTACCAGCTTACCGAGTTTGGCTTGGGCTTCATGCGCCTGGCCCTTGAAACCAACACGCCCATCGTGCCGGTTGGAGTGGTGGGCGGCGAAGAGCAAATGCCCAGCGTGTATAATTTTGAAAAGGCCGCGAATTTATTGGGTCTTCCAGCCTTTCCGATCACACCTGCGATGTTATTATTGGGACCTCTGGGTGCGATGCCGATGCCCGTGAAATACCGGCTCTACTTCGGCGAACCCATGCATTTTGAAGGCAAATTTGACGACGAAGACAAGGTGATTCAAGCCAAGGTCGACGTCGTGAAGAGCTCGATCAACGCCCTGATCTCACGCGGACTTGAAGAACGCGAAGGAGTCTTCTTTTGAATCGAAGACGCCAGCGTAAGGAACGAATCGTCATCACCGGTATCGCCGGACGTCTGGGAAGGGCTCTGGCCAAACGGCTTCATCGCACCCATGAAGTCATCGGCATCGATCGGCGTTTCACGCCGTATATGCCCAAGGACATTTCAGTCGAGCGCGCCGATATTCGACGACGTCGTTTTGAGGACGTGTTTCGACGCGAACAAATTGATGCCGTTGTTCACCTGAACATCATGCATAATCCGCGGCAAGACTCGTCGCTTCATCATGATTTTAATCTGGTCGGTACAAAGAAGGTTTTTGAACTCTGCGCTGAGCACAAAGTACCCAAGGTCGTGGTTCTATCGAGTGCAAACGTCTACGGACCGGATCCAAAAAACCCACAATTTTTGACCGAAGACGCGCCCCTTTTGGCCGGAACTAATTTTGGAGCCATCCGGGATTTGATCGCGCTGGACATGTTCTGCAACACGTTTTTCTGGCGACACCCAGAGATCGAAACGGTGATTCTTCGGCCCGTGCACATCGTAGGACAGGTCGACAACGCGCCGTCGCGCTATTTCCGACTTGAGCGTCCGATGACCTTGTTGGGCTTTGATCCGATGGTCCAGTTGATTCACGTCGAAGACGTGGTGTCCGCCATTATTCGCGCGCTTACTCCAGGAATCCGCGGTGTCTTCAACATCGCTGGCCCCTCGCCGGTCCCCCTTTCATTGGTGCTCGACAAACTTGGGCGGCACCCAAGGCACGTTCCCGAGTTGGTTTTACGGGCGATGCTGCAAGTCGGGTGGTCTTTCAAACTCAGCGATTGGCCATGGCCGGAACTCGATCATATCAAGTACGTCTGCATGGTTGACGATGAAGCGGCCCGAAATCAACTGGGTTTCGCCCCGCAATTTTCGGTCGATGATATCGTCTACGATTTGTTGCATCGCCAATTGTAGCCTCCGCCTGAGCGTGCTCTACATGCCTTCGACAGTCACCTAGGAGCCCCATGAAACTCGAGGACCTGAAAATCATTGTCACCGGCGCCGCCAGTGGACTCGGACTTTGTTTTGCGACCGAACTTGCCGCTGCTGGCGCCAAGGTCATGGCGTGCGACGTCAATGCCGAGGCCCTCAAGAGTCTCGACGAAAGCACTGGCGATAACGTCAAGACCTTCATCGCCAATGTCGCGGACGAAGCCTCAGTCATCGCACTCGTCGAGGCCACCGCCGCAGCATTTGGAGGCGTCAACGGCCTCATCAATAATGCTGGAATCTTTAGGGACTCACTGCTCGTCAGCAAAGACAAAGACAGCGGCGAGATTCGCAAAATGTCGTTGAAACACTGGCAGCAGGTCATCGATGTCGACCTGACGGGCCCCTTTCTTTGCACACGCGAAGTCGCAGCCCATATGGTTCAACACGGCGCCCCTGGGGTCATCGTCAACATCTCTTCGGTGTCGCGTCACGGAAATCGTGGCCAATCGAATTACTCGGCTGCAAAAGCTGGATTGATCGCGGACACCAAACTTTGGGGCGAAGAATTGGCCCGTCACGGTATTCGCGTGGGAGCCATCGCTCCAGGCTTTGTGCAAACCCCCATCCTCGACGCGATGCGGCCAGAAGTTCTGGACAAATTATTGACCGCGGTACCGTTACGGCGGGCCGGAAAGCCCATCGAAATGTGGCAGGCCGTCCGCTTCATTTTGGAATGCGATTATTTCACCAGTCGCTGCATCGATGTCGACGGCGGGATCACACTTTAAGCCGTTTTCGATTTGAAAAAGCCCGGAAGACAATTTTGGATGGGAGCTGGCTTCACGCTTCTTGCGGTGGTCATTGCCCTTTTGATGCCACGTGAAGCGACCAAGAAGTTCGAGCGCTTCATGGGCGTCAAAGACACGTCTGCGCCCTTCGTCGATCGCACCGCAGATCTGGACAAGGCGTTACAGACCGGCGTCGATATCGCTGTTTCTGCCGACGAACTTCAGGCGTTGCTGATCCACGTCGCGGTGCGCCGCTTGGCGACCTCTGGGCGATTGGCCGCCGACGAAATTCCAAAAATCCAAAACATCTGGTCCGAGTACGCGGGACTTGAGGCGAACGAAAAAACTCCCGCCGGCAAGGCTGCGGTCCGAGACCTGCGAAACCGAGCGGTAGGCGCGGCCTTGCCGCGTTTTGAAGTTCAAAAAGTCGTCGCGGTTTTGGAGCTTTTACAGCACCAGGTCGATACTGTTCAGCCGCGCTACGCCTCCAAAGAATCAGACTGTGCTGGTTGCCATTTTCAGACCGACGGGCGAGTTCTGAACCCGCCGATCGACACGATCGGTATTTGGCCACATCTACCCGCTGACACCTTTGGTCCATCTTTTCCGGTGCTGACAGAAACGGTCGAGTCTGCCTCCTTGGACCCCAAAAGCACCTGTCTCTCCTGCCATGTGCCGCACGGCGAACCTGGCTTCCTGACCACGCTCGCACAACGTCAGGAGTCGATGGGCGTCTGGGTCCACACTTATCGAATCGAAGACCTGATCTACGTGCAGGTGAAAATCCAAAACAAGAAGGCCGCCCATTACGTGCCAGCTGGTTTTTTGGACCACGCTTATGCCGTCGTCGTCGACGCTTACGCCTCGGCCAAACCTGGCGGGGAGCGGCTGAAATACTGGTGGGGCTCGAAGCTGCCCTCAGCGCTTCAAAGCGATCCAGATCAGGGTGGCTATCTTATGGCACGAAGCCTGGTGGATAAGGCCGGCCAAGCAACGGCCGACCTAAACCAAGCCGTCGATATCGTCGACGACACTCGGCTGGAGCCAACCCGGTTTGTCGATCTGACCTTCTTGTTTCAAATCCCAAGGGATCGCTACACGCCGTATTCGGTGGTGGCTCGACTGGTCTACTTGCCCGATCAAGGCACGCTGGACGGGGCGCAGGACGTTGAGGTTCGTATTCGGTCGAGTGAGGGTGAACAGACTCAGAAGTGATGAAATGAAGCGATGCGTGGCAAGTCGGAAACGGTCTCAGCGCTGCAAAGTGACCAAAATCAGAAGCTGTTTCGCGAATTCGCCGGCTTCCGGCGCCTCGATCGCTCCGTCCAAATCCTGAGGCAAGACTTGGCGATTGAGTTCGGCCCACCCTTCCAGCCAATCCAGCTTTTCGTCGGTCAAATCCGCATGACTCGCATCCCAGGAACATATCGGCAAACTTTCGTCGCAGTACGCGGGCAGGCAGCCACTCAAGACGACTTGAGCGCGGTCGCCACGCAGGACGCCGAGGGAAGACTCCCACGCGTCCTGGCAGGCCGTCTCGCGCCACATTTCCCGACAGGCCATGACCGTTTCCTTAGTGGATTCGGAACCCATGGACGCCAAGCAGGCCGAGACACGATCTCCGGCTGACTTTGCCGTGGTGATTTGAGGTGCCGGCTCGACCCGAATGGATTTTTCCGGGGCGGAACATGCCGCGATCCCCAGAAAAATCAGGCCAAGAGAGGATTTCATTTGTTGCTAGGCAAGATGATCAAGGTGCAAGGCATCTCGGTCAAACAACGCTGAGCCGTGCTTCCGAGCACGTGTTGCATCAGTTCTGACTCACCCGAATGGCCCACAATCATCAAGCCAGCCGAGCGACTCTTGACCGCTTCCGCAAGCGCCACTGCAGGCAAATCACCGCTTATCTCGGCGCTCAAATTGGCGCCGACACTTAGCGACAACTTGTTCATCAGATCCTGCATCGCTGCGTTTGACCAGAGTTTTGCCGAGGCTTGCATGGATTCAACCGGCACATCGGCACCGTCAAAAACCAGAATGGGCGGTGTGGGGTTGGCATGCACGATATGCAGCGGCGAGCCCAATTCTTTGGCAAACTCGGCCGCAGCGGCCACGGCTGCATTTCCATTCGGGCTGAAATCAGTCCCCACAATGATCGCTTTACTCGCCTCCAACGATTCGTGCTCAGGATGAACGACGACCAGCGGACAGGGAGGCATCGCTGCGACCCGAGATACCGTGGAGCCCAAAAAGAACTTCGAGACCGAACCTTTGCCTGACCGTGCCATCACAATCATCGACTTCTTGCCCTCGTCACCAACAATCTCGGTCAACTGAGATGCCGGGCTTCCCATGCGGATATCGACATAATCAGGCAACTCGCCGGTCGCATCCTTGTACCAAGTGCGGATATTGTCTTTGGCTTTTTCGACCCGCTGATGGTCCTCAAACGTGTCCATCGCGCTAGAAAACCAATTCGAAACCGACACTTCAACCACGTGTGCCACCGTGACTTTTGCCCCAAAGCTCGCCTTGGCGTTTTGCGCCCATCTGGCTGCCGAGGCAGATACTTCAGAGAGGTCAGTCGCAACGTAGATGTCTTGGATTTTCATGGTGGTCCCGGGCTGTCAGACAAGATGAACGAGATATTGTGCGATTTATGCAAGAAGTTCAACCCGCCTGCAAGCAGGACTCGTGGGGTCAAGGATAGCATCCACCCTGATATCCGTGGTATCTCGCGCTCGGACCTCCAGCCCCCGTGAACCGCAACATCCGCCGCAAGTGAAGACATGGAAATCGACGTAGGCCAAAAATTCGTTCGCCAGAACAACCCCGAACTTGGCGTCGGCATCGTCACCGCGATTGAAGGACGATTCATCGATGTCTTGTTTCCTGACACCGCCACTCGACTTCGCCTGACCAAAGAGGCGCCGGGTCTGCGTTTGATCGAGTTGGGTGTGGGCGACGAGGTCGAGTACCGGCAACAAAAGTCGACGATCACGCACCTGGTGGGTTCCATCGCCACGCTGGCAGACGGATCTGTCGCCGAGTTGGAAGACCTGTGGCCGATCTTCACCCCGCCCTCGTTGATTGACCGCCTGGTTGCGGGCGAAACAGACAGAATCGAACACGTGGTGAACAGGCTCGATGGCTATCGGCTTCTTGGATATCGTCGTCAAGGCGCCGTCCCGAGCTTGATGGGCGGTCGCGTCGAAATCTTTCCGCACCAAATCGACACGGCAGCTCGGGCCATCCAAGCCGAAAACGTCCGATGGTTGATCGCCGATGAAGTGGGGCTTGGGAAGACCGTCGTAGCCTGCATGATTGCATCGGGTTTGATTCGTATGGGCCGCATCGATAGCGCGATCATTTTAGCGCCCGAAACGCTCACGATTCAGTGGCTCGGCGAGCTCTATCGTAAATTCCATCAAGTCTTTGTTCATATCGATGAAGACAGACTGGCTGCGGTCGCGACCGATTTTGGGCCCGAAGTAAATCCGTTTGATGTGCATCCTTTTTCAATTCTCTCGTTTGAATTGCTCGCAAAACTTCCTGATCTACAAGCGTCCTTACGCGAAGCCGCACCGGAGCTTGTGGTGGTCGACGAGGCCCACCGCTCCGTCGATGCAAATCTAGAACGTGTCATATTTCCGATTTTAAAAGACGCACCTCATGCGTTGATGCTGACCGCCACTCCTTTTCAACACGACGAAAAAGGATTCTTGCGGCTGGCCGAAGCCCTGCGTCTGCCCTTCGAAAAGACGGCGAATGGATATTCGTTCGAGCGTGTAAGCGCAGTCACTCGCGCGGATATGGACACGCTGGGAACTCGTGTACCGGTGCCGGTCGAATGTAAAGCCGGTGACCTTGATGAACACGACGAACGTGTCCAATGGCTGGTCGAGCAAGCAAAAGGGTGGAAGCTGCGGGGCGAAAAGGCGCTGGTTTTTGTCAACGACGCCAAACGCGCAAAAAAGCTGCATGCCGAGCTTGAACGGGCGCTGCAGACCCGGGCCTTCATGTTTCATGAAGAAATGCGCACCTCGTCGCGCGACATCGAATTGGCCCAGTTTAGAATTTCGGCAAACCCCGTTTTGGTATCTTCAGGCGCAGGCTCCGAAGGCCGAAACTTCCAATTCTGCAAACATATCGTGCATGTGGACCTGCCCGATGACGCGATGGTTTTGGAACAAAGAATCGGGCGACTCGACCGCATCGGGCGCGCGGGTGAGATTCCGATCACCTATTTTCGAACCGGCGACCCTCAGGTCGAAATCTACGAGGAGCTGGGCATTTTTGAGCGGGCAACCATGGGTGCTCGGCATCGCGAAGGCTGGGAATTTCCGGATTCACATAAACAAGAAGACACACCGGCCATTCTGGCCCAAATCCCAGACGACCTCGATTCTTTGACCGAAAAATTCTGCCTGAAAGCCGCCGACAGGATTGGGCTGCAAGTCGTCGAAAAAGAAGGGACCTCGGTTTATTTTGTTCAGTACGGCAGCGGCGTGAAAGTCGATGCCATACCCGGTATTCACGAAGACGACCGATTTTTAGGCACCTTCAATCGCACAGAAGGCGTCGCCAACGACGTCGTCGACTTCTTCGCGAACGGCCACACCCTGGTCGAAGGGCTGCTCGCCGAACTCGAAGACAACCCACGTGGACGAGTTACGGCCGTGCGGCTGAACGCCAAACAACGCCGACGATTGGCAGGAATCTACCTCATCGTCATCGAGGGCCATGGAGTGCCCAAGACACGATTTTTGCCGCTGCTGGACGCCAGCAAATTGGCCACTCCTCTGCTGCAACGCGAAGGCGCACGCGTCATGGAATTGCTGGGCGAGGGCGACCCGATTTCATCGAGCCAGACGGCGTCGCTGATGGAGCGATTTAAAACCCATAAAAGAATCGTTTCGCTGAACCCCACCGAGCTGCTTTTCGCGGCGTTGATTGTGGCCATGGACGCTTAATCAACGATCTTTTCGGCGAGCCATTTTTGGATACTCGGCGTGGCCAAGAGCACTGTTTGTTTTCCGTGAGGCCCCTGTGGAACGCGCACATAAGTCTTGTCAGAGGACGCCCAGTTCTCCAGAAGCAATTCACAGCCAGACTCCTCGATCAGACCGTCCGACGTTCCATAAATGAGCAATAATGGGATTTTGATCTTCTTGGCATTCGCGGGCATCTCGTCCATCAAATCTCGGGCATCGGACATCAAGCTCAGGCTGAAAAACGGCACCAAGAAAGGATCATTTTGTCGGAGTTCGGCTTCTTCATCGGCATTTTCTATTTTTTGAGGATCGCCGCCCATATTGACGATGGGAGTATGCTGCGCAAACACGTAATAAAAGCCGTATTTGATATACTCCAAGAACGACGGGCTCATGCCTTCAGACGCCTTCGAGACGACCGGGGGATTCACCAAAATGATTCCGTCAATCTTCTGCAATGATGTTGCCGCGCGGAGCACCCATGCCGCGGACATGCTGTGGCCGAAAAGGATCTTCCGATTCGTTTCGCTGTCTTTGTCGACAAGTTCGATGAGATCAGAAATGAAGAGTTCAAACGGATCGACATCACCTCTTTTGCCGCCGGAATATCCCGTGCCACGAGGATGAAAAACCACCACACGATGATGCTCCCCGCCTAGCGCTTCGAGTACGTCGTTTTCGGCGATATGGTTGATGCCCGTGATGCCGGCGATGACGTAGACCGTGGCGTCAGGTTCACCGGCGGGCGAGCGGACATATTTGTAGATCTCGGTTCCGTCGGCCATCGGGAGCAATTGGCCGGGGTCGTCTGCTGCTGGAACAGCTCTGGTTGGGTTGTTCATGCCTGCACACGAGAGCACGGAAGCCATCAATAGGCTGAACATGAACCGATACACCCCATTCCGCATGGCGCTGAACCTCACGACGCAACAAAGACGCATAAGACCGCCCTGTCTGACTTTTACATCGACACGATCGGCCCCCATTCTAGCACATGAAGCAGATCTGCCACATCGGAGGGCGGGCGTTGCGAAGTCGACGTATTTGAGTCATAAGTGAACGACCCTTTTTAACGCTGAACGACATGGCCACTAAACAGCCCAAATTGAGACCTGGCGATGTCGTAGCAGGCCGCTTTCGAATCGTGGAAGTCATCGGTTCCGGTGGCTTTTCGGTCGTGTATCGCGCGCACCAAGAGGACATGAACCGGTTTGTGGCCCTCAAAGTGCTCAAGCCGACGGCGTCGCATGACGCCAAGATCGTCGAGCGTTTTCGCCGCGAAGCTCTTTATGCGAGTCATCTCTCGCACCCCAATACGATCACGCTTTTTGACTACGGCCATACGGACGATGGCCTCTGTTATATCGCGATGGAGTTCCTGCTCGGCAACGACTTGGCGGCAGTGGTCCAACGTCATGTCCCGATGGACCTGAAACGGGTTTGGCGGATCTTAATTCAATGCTGCCGATCGCTGGCAGAGGCACACCGATTGGGACTCGTGCATCGCGACTTGAAGCCCGAGAACATCTTCCTGTGCAAACGCGACGACGGTGAGTTCGTCAAAGTGCTCGATTTTGGTGTCTCGAAGGCCATCCACGATTTCGGCGACGCCGGTCCGAACACGATGGCGCCATTGACCCAAGAGGGCACGGTATTTGGAACGCCCCTCTACATGGCTCCAGAACAAGCCATGGCCGAGGCGATCACGCCCGCCGTGGATGTCTACGCTCTGGGCCATATCATTTTTGAGATGATCACCGGTCATGCGGCCTACGAAAGCTGCACGAACGCCATGGACGTGATGCTTCGCCAGATCAACGATCCTCCTCTGGCCTTGCCCCCACCTTGGGACACCACGCCCTTTTCGAGCCTCATCACTCAGGCGACACAAAAAGATCCCGAGCACAGGCTTCAGGGAGCTGCCGCCATGATCGACGCTTTGATGGCGCCGGAATTTGACGATTGGATCGACCCATCAGAACGGCCCAAGCGCACGCGAAGCATGCCAAGAGCCCCGATGTTCGATGTCTCCAATCTTGCGATTGCGTCGGATGAAGACGTTGAAGAGATCTACCGTTGGGAACTTGAGGTTCTCGATAACGACCTGCAGGACGTGATCACCCAACAGGTGCCGCGACTCGTTGTGATTCGAGGCATTCCAGGCACAGGCCGCTCCAATCTTCTGCGAGCGTTCTTGAGCAAAGTTGTTCAGGACCCCTCGATCAGGGTCCTTCATCGGTCCGACGAACCCGACTCCGAGACCAGTCTCGAAAACGAACTCTCGGCGCTGACAGGCGTCAGTGTCCGCGGTGCAGGCATTGAAGAGGTCAAACGCATCTTGACCAGCCTCTATGGCGACGAAGGCGGAGGCCATGAAGACGGCCAAGATTTAAGCGCTCTATCAAGCTTTCGAGACACCCTCTTGGGCAGGATTTCGATCCCGTTCCGGCAGGCCGCAGAAACCGGCCCTTTGGTCTGGGGCATCGAAAATCTGGAGCGACTCGACACGTTGACGCTGGCATTCTTGGACCGTTTTTTCCGCGAAGTTCAGGCCTCTCCGATTCCAATATTCTTGATCGTGACGTGTTCTCCGGAAGACCTCGACGCGCGGCCAGGTCTGATTCGTTACACGCAGGGACTGCTTCAGGCCCAACGTCCGTTCGGACGCCAGCTTGCCCTCGTTCCGCCTGGCGAACGAAAAGATGACGCGACCCAGCGGATGAGCGCTATCCCGATGGATATCGCGGTCGACGGCTCGTATATTGGGTTTCAGGATGCGCCGTCCGAGCCGGTTTATCACGACTCCGCAGACATCGACGATCAGAGCGACTCGACCGACCGTCTTGTGTCCGACAACGTCTCAGGAGCCTTCGACAGGATTCTTGGCTACCTTGCCCAGCTTGGCGATGACGTTCCTCACGACCTCTGGAAACTCGTCTACGCTCGGATCCTGGACAACGAATTGATACGCGTCGTCGACGTCGTGATGACTCAGGCCGAGCGCTTTGGGATCATCCAGCGAACCGACGATGCGCTGCGTTTTTCAAAGCCTGGCTTTTCGGAAACCCTTCGGGAATCGTTTGAGGAAAACGCCGAGGCTGAATCTGCTCATCGTAAGCTCGGTGAACTGATGGAGGCCTATTACTCGTCGCCCGGCCACGAAAACGTCAAAGCGATTGCGCGGCATTATCGCCTGGGTGGACAAGTCGGACGGGCAGTTGCGATGCTGCACACAGCGGGCGAAAAGGCGTTCACGGCGTTGGATCTGGACGCCTCACGCGAATACTACCTGCAAATCCAAAAGATCCTCGACTCACGTCCCGCCGGCATCGATGTCGAACGCGCTCAGGTTTGGATTCGACTGGGCGAAATCCACGGTGCCCTTGGAGAACACGGCGCTGCCGAGGATGCCTTGTCTCGAGCTTTGACCGAGGCGGACCCCAACGATCGCGATATCCGCGGACGAGCTCACCGGATTCTTGGCGATCTTGCCGCGTCGCAAGAGCGTCATAACGACGCCCTCAAATCGTACGAAAAGGCGCGAGACGCCTATCGGAATCTAGGCCAAGCACGTCCTTTTGTGGCGATCACCAGTGATATGGGTCGATGCGCGTTGGCTCAGGGGCGCGCGTCCCTGGCCGAAGACCTTTCGCGCCAAGCGCTTGAGATGTCCCATAAACTTCGGGATGCCGCCTTGGTGGCCCGCGTTCACAGGCATTTGGGCGAAGTCCTGACGCGGCGTGCGCGCTTCCCCGAGGCCCTTGAACATCTGGACCAGAGCCTTCAGCTCTTTGAACGTCAGGGACGTGACCTCGAAGTCGTCGAATGCCTCACCGAGCTTGGAGACGCGGCATTTGCGAGCGCCCGCTTCACCGAGGCCCGACAGTACTTCACCCGCGCCATCGCGTTGTCTTCATCGCTGCACCTGCAGGTCCAGCACGAGGCCCATCTGGGTCTAGCTCGGACACTCGCGGCACTGGAAAACGTCGACCAGGCCGAAGTCCATCTTGCTGAAGCGCTGATGCGGGCATCGGCGGCGCAGGATCGCGGCCGAATCGCCGAACTTCATGTCTATCTGGGCGACATCCAACTGATTCGTAGAGACCATGCCGCGGCATTGGACCACTACCGACTTTCGGCCGAAGTGTCGGAATCGATCGGACTGCGTCGCCAATGGGTCGCAGCCATGATTCGGTCGGCCTATGTGGCATTGGACCAAAACGATGAGTCGGAAATCTTTCGCCTGCTTGGCCGCACGCTGCAACGGTCGGAGCAAATTCATGATCTTGAGGGCGAGTATCAGGTCAAGGCGCATGTGATCTACATGCAGTTGCTGCTTTACGGATTCCCTGCCACCGGCGACACGTTTTCGTCGCTGCTGTCTTCCGTGGAAGAAGCCGGCATCAGCCGGGCCAATGTGCTCTGTTATGTCTTCCGATCGGACGTCGCGGCATCCCGCGGAATCTGGGCAGAAGCCCGCGATTTCTTGCGATACGCGCATGTGGGCGCTGCTCAGGTTGGGGACTACGCGCTCTTCATTCCCATCGCCCGCCGAACCTATATCGTTCAAAAAGAAGTCGGCCAACTTGGCGACCCTCAGGCCGGAGCTGGATACGCCATTGGCGCCTTGATTCCGCCAGAAGTGGGCCGCCGCCGCTTTGACCAGTTCCCCAAGGCATCCTGATGCGACTCTGGGATCCTCGACTCGTCGGAGTGGTCGTTGCTACCGGATGTTTAGGCTGCGAATCGTCAAAAAAACTTCCAAGCTTGCAAGAGGCCGAGCCGATCGGCAAGGTGGAGTGGGCGATCGGGCCAGTTCGTGGCAGCGCTGCTTTTTCTGAGGTCGAGTGCAAGCCCGAAGCCGACGGCATTAAGATCCGACTTCGCGGCACCCAAACCCTCACAGGACGGGATTTTTCGGCGAGGCCAGATGTTCTGATCGCCAGATTTCCAAAAGGTCATCGAAGCGACGCTGAATTCCCCGACTACGGGGTGAGCGTATTCCTGCCTAATCTGGAGCTCGACGGTCGAACCTACCCCATGATTCAGCTCGTTGCGCAGGCCATGCCCGGCGTGCCGCAAAACGTAGCCTGTGAGTTGAAAGATGGCAGCCCAAAGGTACTGACCTGCCAGCACGCCCGAGTGATGCCTTGGCTCTCGCCGACGGAGGTTCCAGAGGGCGCTTTTCGCGTGGAAGTGGCGTGCCCATGAGCACCAGAAACATGCATTAACGCTTGGAATTTGCGTGTGCACTGAGTTCCACTATGCTGTGTTCAGATCCCTTCGAGTCATACACTTGCCCCAAGAACGAGATCATAAATGTCAGTCGACCTGAAATCAGGCGACCGAGTCCTCGACCGATTCCGGGTCGAGTTCCTAGCTGCCGAAGGCGGCATGGCATCGATCTATGCGGCGACCGATGAGTTAACCAACCATCGGGTTGCGCTCAAGGTGCTCTATCCTTACTACAGCGACAACGTGATCATCAGGGCCAGGTTCATTGAAGAAGGCCGCATTCAACAACAACTGCGACACCCTAATATCATTCGGGTTTTTCAGATTCAGGATGTGCCGTTTCTAGCGATCTTGATGGAATTTGTTGAAGGGCCGACCCTTGACGACTTCCTTGCATCGAACGGTCCGTTGAGCTCTGCCCAGGTCGTGGATGTGTTCATCCCGATGATGTCTGCGGTTGGATTTGCCCACTCTCAAGGTGTGATTCACCGAGACATCAAACCCAGCAATATCCTGCTTCCTGACGGCGACCTTCAGTCCCCGAAAGTCTTGGATTTTGGCGTCGCAAAGATCAAAGGCGGACGCCACGACCTTACTGCCACAGGCACAACGGTCGGCACGCTTCATTACATGTCACCCGAGCAAATCGTCGGTTCAAAGGCGATCGACGGACGCGCAGACATCTATTCTCTGGGCGTGATGATGTACAAACTGGTCACCGGTGAGGTGCCCTTTAATGCTCCCACAGAATTTGCGTTGATGATGGCGCAGGTTGAGGCCCCGCCCCTACCTCCGTCGCGGATCCAGCCTGGCATCGATCCGTCGCTGGAACGAATCATCCTCAAGGCGATGGAAAAGAAACCTCAGGATCGCTTCCATACGATTCGTGACTTCACGCAGGCCCTTCTGGATATGCGGGTTGGGAATCGCAGCACGGTGGCCGACACAGTCAATGGGCGTATCTCCAGCGAGCTGTTGAGCTATGCGATTAATGCCGATGAAATCGCGGTCGATCGCACGTCGGACGACACCTTTGGTCGAACAGACCGCATTGAGGCTGCGGCTATCTTGCCGATGGACCAAGCCACGATGGAAATCGAGGCGACGCTAAAGATCGAACGGACCTCTCACCCCGAGATGACGGCCGAGCTCAGCAACTCGGCCATCGTGCGTATCTCGAATGCCAGCCTCGCGCTTTCCGATGAGAACGTCGAGACAGAGGCCATCCCTGGTCTCAAAGGGCGACTGCAGAATGAAAACCAAGACGTCACGCGCATGGCTCCCTCCAAGGAAATCCAGCTCCTGATCGAAAACAGCCAATCCCAGGAGGTCGCGGTTGTCGAGTCTTCCGGCCGTCAAACTCTGGAACGGCATCCTTCAGGCCGGCAGCCTTTGGAACGCCAATCTTCGGGGCGACAACCGGTCGAACGCCAACCTTCGGGGCGACAACCGGTCGAACGCCAACCTTCGGGGCGACAACCGGTAGAACGCCAACCTTCGGGGCGACAGCCATCGGGGCGAAACCCAATCGCCATGGGAGAAAACCTCGACCAAAACACGTTTGAACTTCCCGTGCAGGACCACCTGTCCACCCGCCCCTCGGGCCTCCATCGGGGACCGCTCCCGGCCGGAACTCAACCTCTTGAGCCCGACGACTTCGAAACGGTGTCTGTTGCACGGCCGATGAAAATCGAAGACCTGCAGCCCCGAACGCCGCCGGCAGTTGGATTGCGACACGGAGTTCTCAACGCCGATCCACATCTGGACAGCAGCGACCTAACCGCGCCTAAAATGTCGCGAGAAAAGCTGATGTCCTACCTGCCGACCCCCACAGTTCAACCACCGCCGCCTCAGCCGGCGCCGCAGCCCTCCGGCCCGAAGCTCGTCCTGGGGAAAAACTACGCGGACACCTCGGAGCGAACCCGCGAAAAACCGCCCTCTCTTTTGGAACAGCAAATTATCAATAATGCGCCCGCGCCCATGCGCTCAGGCTATCAGGCTTCTCCAGGCCATTCCCACGACGGCGGCCAACCACAACGCGTCGAACGAAATGTCGGGCCTACCGTGCCTGGCAATGAAATGCAGCAGATGCTTGCCGGTGGATTGCCCCAGGCTCCAACTTCCTTTCCAATACCCGCGCCCCTGGCCGCACCTGCCACGCAACAAGAGAAGGCTCCAGAAATCAACAAACTTTGGTTTCTTGTTCTTATGGTTGCCCTGGGAATAATAGTGTTCGTGGGCATACTTTTGCTCACACGCCTAATTTGAAGCACTTAATGACACCGTGACGTCGGGTCTGGCTTGATGCCGGATCCACAATTGGTTACACCTTCGGGCGTTACTCAAGGATGAGGTCGAGCCCATGTTCCGTTTTTGTTCTCTACTGTTGCTGGGCTTGGCCCTGACACTCCCCAATTCCCTCTCCGCGCAAGAGCTCACCAAAGGTAGCCGTGCAGCTGGAATGGGTGATGCGAACACCGCGATCGCTGAAAGCGCCAACTCGATCCAGCATAACCCCGCCGGAATCGCTCGCTCCGTGATGTACGCCATCGAGGGCACCTTCGAGTACAACACGACCGGAAGCGTGCTCAACGCCGCGGTATCCGACTCCAAAACCAACCCATCGCTTGGCGCAGGCGTCAGCTACTCGTACTTCATCGGTCGCGACGAAAACGCCGACCTGACCGGCCACGATCTCCGTGTGGGAATTGGCGTACCTGTTGTTCCAGACCGCGTGGCTCTTGGAGTCAGCGGGCGATACCTGAAATTCAATGACAGCGATGTGGAAGTCCTCAATGGATTTACCCTCGATGCAGGCGCGATCGTCAAAGTCACCGAAGGGCTTCATTTGGGCGTGGCTGGCCAGAATCTCATCGACCCATGCTCCTTGGATCGCTGCAAGTCTGTCGCACCGACGACCATCACTGGCGGCGTTGGCTTTACGGCCGACATCTTCACATTCTCTGGCGACGTGGGAGCCGACCTCACTTCTCAAGACACCGCTTCGATGCTCTTTGGTGCCGGCATTGAAATCCTGTTGGACGCCGTGCCTTTGCGGGCTGGATTCGAACGGATTGACTCAAGCGACACCTCGAACCTGACGTTTGGAGCCGGCTGGCGCACCTCGGCTGCTGGATTTGATGTGGGCTACAAGCTGAACCTTCAAAACACCGATGACATGATCTTCCTTGGGTCGTTCTCCATCTACCTCTGAGGCCATCATGGAAAAACGGATTCGACAGGCCCTTAGCGACCGTTTCGATGCCGACGTCGCCCAGTCTTCTGACCTGGAAAACCTTGGAGGCCATGCTTCATTACGGATCTATTGGCGCATCGTTTTGCCCGCAAGCCTCAAGGCTCCGCGAGGCGAGCATACGTTGATGGCGATGGTGATGCCGCTGGGTGGGGATGCGTTGAAGAGTGACGAAGGCGGAGACGGCGTCACGCCGACCGAACTTCCGTTCCTCAACGTTCAACGCTACTTCATTCGACTGGGTTTGCCGGTTCCTGCCGTGGAACACGTTGACATGAATATTGGCGTGGTTCTTCTGGAAGACCTCGGCCAAGAGATGTTCGAAAACGCCTACCTTGCAGCACCAGAACAGCAGGTTCCGCTCTACAAAGAAGCGATCGACCTGCTCATCAAATTTCAGACTTCGGTCCAGGCCACGGCCGACCATGACTGTGTCGCTTGGACCAAAGAATTCGACCAAAAACTGCTACGCTGGGAACTCGATCATTACCGAGAATGGGGCCTCGATGCGCATTACGGCGCGGACCATGTCGGCTCAGATTTGAAGGCCCTTGAGGGTGAATTCGACCGAATCGTCGCGGCGCTTTTGGGCGCCCCCCAGACCTTGGTGCTGCGCGATTATCAATCGCGAAATATCATGCGAAAGGACTCTCGCTGGGTGCTGATCGACTTTCAGGACGCGCTTCGGGGGCCGTTCATCTACGATCTTGTAGCGCTGCTTCGGGATTCATACATCGAACTCGCCCCTTCGACGGTTCACGAACTGGTTCAGTATTATGTCGATGCGGGCGCAAAAGCCGGCTTGGGCTGGTGTTCAGAGACAGACGTCCACAGGCTTTTCCATCTGCAGACCTTGCAGCGAAAACTCAAGGATGCAGGCCGCTTCATTTTCATCGACCAGGTCAAAGGCAACCCTGCGTTCTTGCCTTATTATCGGCCCTCGATTGCCTACGTGAAAAACGCGCTCTCGAATCTTCCGGATTTTGAATCGCTGACGCTTTTGTTGAAAAAGCTCGAACCCGCGTTCGACTGATGACGCGTGGACGCTACGCCCCAAGCCCTACCGGGCCAATGCACCTCGGAAATCTGCGCACAGCGCTCCTGGCATGGCTACAGGCTCGTTTAAGCGACGGGAAATTTGTACTTCGAATGGAGGATCTGGATCTGCCCCGAAGCAAACCAGGTTCCGCCGAACAGATTCTCGAAGACCTCCTGTGGCTAGGGCTTGATTGGGACGAGGGCCCCGATATCGGCGGCCCATTTGCCCCGTATTTACAATCCGAGCGCGGCGACCGCTACGAAGACGCCCTCAAGAAGCTTATCGACAAAGGGCTCGCTTACCCCTGCTGGTGTTCCCGAAAGGAAATCTCAGAAGCATCGAGCGCCCCTCACGACGGCACACCGGTCTACCCCGGCACCTGCCGAGACTTGAGCCTGGAAGAACGCGCCACACGCCAGGCCGAACGGCCAGACCGACAGCCATCATGGCGATTCAAGATCACAGAGAATGCCGACGTGGTTGTGACCGACGAGCTCATCGGTGAGATCTCTCAAAACGTTGCCACCGAGGTTGGCGACTTCATTTTGAAGCGCACCGACGGCCTCTGGGCGTACCAACATGCCGTCGTTGTCGACGACATCGACATGGGCATGACCGATATTCTGCGCGCTGAAGACTTGGCCGACTCAACCCCACGTCAGGCGCTGCTGTTTCGTGCGCTTGATGCCGATCTTCCCAGATTTTGGCATGTGCCGTTGGTGCTTGATGAGCAGGGAAATCGTATGTCCAAACGATTTGAATCCACCTCGTTGGGGACCCTAGAAGGCGAATACACGCCTGCCCAAGTGGTCGGCAAAATGGCAGCATCGTTAGGCTGGGTGGACGAAGGGACGCAAGTCACAGCGATCGAACTGCTCCTTGATTTGGACATCGAAAAGTTCCGCACACTTGGTCAAAAAGACGGCATCTAAGCCCTATAGTAGGACCCTCATGAAATCCGTGAACCCCGCAAATATGTCCGTGCTCGCTGAGTTTGAAGCACTTACCCCGGCCGAGATCGAGGCCCTGGTAGCCGGATCGCAGAGCGGTTTTGCCGACTGGGCAAAAAAATCGTTTTCCGATCGTGGACAATTCTTTATGAACGCGGCGGAGGTGCTGCGAAATCGCAGCGAGGATTGGGCAAAGCTCATCACCCTTGAGATGGGAAAACCGCTTCGAGAAGCCGAAGCCGAAGTCGAGAAGTGCGCCTGGGTTTGTGAATATTACGCCAAGAACACGGCCAAATTTCTTGCAGATGAAATCATCGAATCGGACGCGAGCAAATCCTACGTTTCGTACGAACCGCTTGGGATCGTATTGGCCGTGATGCCTTGGAATTTCCCCTTCTGGCAGGTCTTTCGTTTTGCGGCTCCCACCTTGATGGCTGGAAATGTTGGGCTCTTAAAACACGCCGAAAATGTTCCTCGATGCGCGTTGGCGATCGAGGAGATTTTCCTTGAAGCAGGTTTACCGACTGGGGTTTTTCATACTCTGCTCGTTGGCCACGAGGCCGTAGCCGGGCTGCTGGCCGACCCCAGAGTACGTGCGGTCTCGCTTACGGGTTCGGAGCGTGCAGGAAGGTCAGTCGGTGCGTTGGCAGGACAACACCTAAAGCCCGCCCTGCTTGAGCTTGGGGGCTCGGACCCCTTCATCGTTTTGAAAGATGCCGATCTAGACGAGGCCGTGAAGGGCGCAACTGCGAGCCGGCTTTTGAATAATGGGCAGAGCTGCATAGCCGCCAAACGATTCATCATTGAAGACGAAGTCTACGAGGCGTTTTGCGATCGACTGGAACGGGCCTTCGAATCGTTGACGCTCGGCGATCCGATGGACAACGCCACGGATATTGGCCCGCTCGCCAGGCCAGACCTGGTGGATACGATCCATGAGCAGGTCGTGGCCACAACTGCCGTTGGCGGCTCTTTGATTCTCGGCGGCCAGAAATCCAAACTTGGTCCATGTTTTTATCCAGTCACGCTGGTGGCGGACGTTCGACCCGGCATGCGGCTCTTTGACGAAGAAACATTCGGCCCTGTCGCCGCCATGATTCGAGCGTCGGACGCGGAACACGCCATTGAGCTGGCAAACGAATCCACGCTGGGACTTGGCTCAAGCCTTTGGACCGCGCGGGACGATGTCGAAGAGTTGGCGGCCCAAATTCAGGCGGGCCATGTCGCGATCAACGGCATCGTAAAGTCCGACCCCAGACTTCCTTTTGGTGGCATCAAAGACAGCGGATTTGGCCGAGAACTTGGACCGCATGGACCTCGGTCGTTCGTGAACACCAAGACCGTCTGGATCAAATGAACTCCGTGGATGTGGTCATCATCGGTGCCGGGGCCGGTGGCCTGGCAGCGGCCACGGAACTGAGCGCACGCGGTCAGAAGGTTTTGGTTCTCGAAGCCGGAGCTCAGGCGGGCGGAAAAATGGGGACAGCAATCGTTGACGGCGTCGAATTCGACACCGGCCCCAGCGTCCTGACGATGATCGACGTGCTCGATTCGCTCTTTGCCCTCTCGGGCACCACGACCGCCGACGAGCTGCAACTGCTTCCCTCGGACGAGTTTCGCTACATCTGGCCATCCGGAAAGGAGCTCGACCTGCGATTTTCGATCGAGGACTCGATCGCTTCGATACAAAGCGCCCTCGGACAAAACGCAGCCACCGAGTTTTCCGAATTTCTGTCGTACGCGCAGGGAATCTGGAATGCAGCCGCCCCGAACTTTGTGTACGGCAGCGCCCCAACGCCGTTTTCAGTGCTGAAGCTTGGTTTCTCGAAATTTCGCGAGGTTCTAAAAATCGACGCCATGCGCTCAATGGCATCAGCGATCCAAAATCGAATCCAGGACCCGCACCTGCGCGATATTTTTATGCGTTATGCGACCTACAACGGCAGCAACCCCTTGGTGGCTCCTGCGACCCTGAATTGCATTGCCTGGGTCGAACTTGGGCTGGGCGCATATGGCGTTCAGGGGGGCATGCATCAGGTCGCAAGCGCACTGGAGCGGGTCGCCATCCGCAATGGCGCCGAATTTCGATACAATTCGAGGGTGGCACACATCGGGATTTCAAACGGCCAAATCAGCGGCGTGATGCTCACCAACGGCGACGAAATCCAGGCCAAACGCCTGATCTGCAACGCAGACGTATCCCATCTGGTAAAAGACCTCGCCCCGACGCTCAAATCCGTTCACGCGGGCCAAGAACCTTCGATGAGTGGCTGGACAGCTGTGGTCAAAGCGCGACGACGAGAACGCCCCTCGCACTGTGTTCTTTTTCCCGAGCGACCCTACCGCGCCGAGTTTGACGATATCTTTGGTCAAGGCCGGCCACCTGCCGAACCGACCGTCTACCTCTGTGCGCAAGAAAAGGCGCATCAGCGCACAGGCTGGGCAGATCACGAGGCGGTCTTCGTGATGGCAAACGCTCCGGCCGAACCCGCAACAGGCGAGACTCCCGCTGAAGTTTGGGAGGCATTTGAAAAAACGGTGATGAAACGTCTTGTCGAAACGGCCCTCTTGGACCACGACGACACCATCGTTTGGAGACGCACACCGTCGGACCTCGCGAGGCAGTACAGTGGCTCGCGAGGCAGCATTTATGGGGCGTCGTCGAACTCGCAATTTTCAGCGTTCCAACGTCCTGCAAACGCCATCCCTGAACTTAAAGGCCTGTATTTGGCCTCGGGCAGCGCCCATCCAGGTGGCGGCGTCCCAATGTGCCTACTCTCGGGTCGAGCGGCTGCCGCCGCGCTCAAATAAGGCCCGGAATGAACCTGTATTTCACCTTTTCTTGATAGGCAATATAAGCCGGATCCTTGCTCAGATGCCGTTCTTCTGTGATTGCCCGAGCCAGATAGAGCAGCGCCCATGCGGCGATCCCGCTGGCACTGACCACGGTCAATGTTGGCAGCGCAATCATCGTCCATGTCATGAGCTTCAGAGTGTAGATGGGATGGCGAACCACCGAGTACGGCCCATTCGTCACGACCCCACGATGAGTCAAATTCGAAGCCTTAAGCCCCAGCGCGGCCACAGCCCCAAGTGTTAAAGCTGTGAGAATCACCACCACAACCATAATGACGTTCCGAAAATCGCCCGATTCGATGAAGACCTCGTAGGTCGGAGCCCACGGAATGATCAACATCGTGACGCCGCTGAACGGAGAATAACAACTCAGCGTCGCGAGCCATCCTGACGCCGAGCTGTCGACGGATCGCACGTGATTGGAGAGTCGCGGGGACTCCACCATATAACCGAGCAAAAAAACGAGCGTATCGAGCATGAACATCATGGCCAGCACCACGTAGTACGTGTCCAGACTACGATCGGTGCTTGCGTCCTGATTGAGCAGCGACATTCGGTAACCAATCTGATGCGCATGTCCGATGACGGCGTTCGCCATGAGCGGAATGAAAAAAGCCCGAACTCCCGTCAACAGCGTCGACAGCCGTTCCTCGGGCAACCAGGTCAACTTCCGAGCCTGCAAAATCCGTCGCAAGCCTCGGAAGACATTCAGCCCGTGGCTTGGTGCCCCCGATTGCAGGTAGCTCAAGAAAAACGCCGGCGAAAGCACGGAATAAACGACCGCCAAACCCAGCAGCAAAAACCGAGCATCGTCGCTGTAAAATCGCAGAAAATAGGGATGGGTCAGGTAGACGGCGGTTGCCGTCCAGACCAGAACGAGGTTGGAAAAAAGACTCGCACTCGCCGTGCGAAGTTCGGATGAGGCGATCGGCTGCATCAAAACACATTAGCCGATCGCCATCGCCCCGATATGATTCAGGTCAGTTGCCGACGCGCCAGGTCGTACCTTCGGTCGAATCCATGATGTCGATCTTCATCGCCAAAAGCTGGTCACGGATCTCGTCCGCTTTGCCCCAGTCCTTAGCCGCACGGGCGTCTTTTCGAGCCACGATCAACGCCTCGACTTCTTTGGCATCGATGCCCAGAAGCTCAACCTTCAGGTCGCGAATCTCAATCAAAGCATCCTTGGGCTCATTTTGCAGGATGCCCAGAATATAGCCTGCCGACTTGATGCATTCGCGCGTCTTCAGAAGCGTATAGGCCAAACCATCGTTCGGTTTCTTCTTTGACTCGGTCAGGTCATTAGCGACCCTCGCGATTTCACCAATCATGGCCAAAGCCCGTGGAGTGTTGAAATCATCCACCATGTCGGCGTCCAGACGATCCAGGAACGTCTCCAGATACCCTTCTTTGACCGCCACAAACGGCGAGCGAGGTGGAGGGGTCGAAACTGAGTAGCCGGCACGCTCAAGCGCTTCATCCATGCGCTCCATCGTCGTGTACAAGTACTCGATACGCTGGGTAGCTTCGTTCAAGTTATCCACCGAATACGTGATCGGATGGCGGTAAACGGTCGTGCTCATGAAGTAGCGGATCGCTTCGGGGTGGTAACCCTTGAGCACATCACGCGTCGTCCAGAAATTGCCGAGCGATTTCGACATCTTGCGCTCGGTAACTTTGCCTTCTTCGTCGACCTCAGCCACATTCACCATTCCGACATGCATCCAATGATTGGCAAAAGTCTTGCCATGGGCCGCTTCGGACTGAGCGATTTCATTTTCATGATGTGGAAAGATCAGGTCTCGCCCGCCACCGTGAATATCAAAGGTTTCACCCAAATATTCTGCGCTCATCACCGAGCATTCGATATGCCAACCCGGGCGGCCTTTGCCCCAAGGTGACCCCCACGAAATCTCGTCACCCTTGGTGGTCTTCCAGAGGGCAAAATCAAAGGGATGTTCCTTCTTATTGTCTTCGTCGTTCACGCGACCCGAACGGCCGGCTTCCATGTCTTCGAGTTTACGGTGCGAGAGCTTTCCGTAGCCGTCGAATTTCTGGACGCGGAAATACACGTCGCCTTGCGATTCATACGCAAAACCGCGCTCGATCAACGAGTCAATCATCTTGACGATCTGCGGAATATGGTCCGAGACCTTGGGCTCCACGTCGGCGTTATGCACGTGAAGTCGACCCATATCTTCATCCAAAGCCGCAATGAAACGCTGCGAAAGAGCCAACGGATCTTCGCCAACCTCGGCGGCGCGAGCGATGATCTTGTCGTCCACATCGGTGTGGTTTCGAACGTAGGTCACGTCGTAACCAAGATGCCGCAGGAATCGCTGCACGACGTCGAAAAACACAAAGACGCGAGCATGTCCGATATGGGTCAGGTCGTAGACCGTGACGCCGCAGACGTACATCTTGATGTGGCCAGGTTCAATGGGCTTAACGACGACTTTGCTGTCGGTCATCGTGTCAAAAATTCTAAATTTCATCGGTTCGGCGGACATGACGGTCCCCTTCTTAAAATACGGGATTGCCGGATAGTACTGGGTATTAATGCTAGGGCGTGAGGCATCGCCTCGATAAATGCAGCTTCAACAGCGGCAGGTCATCGAGCGAGGGTAGGTAAGATGTGGGTGCCTCAGTCGCATCCGTGCACTATAGTTCGACACGTCCGAAAGGCAAGCGCACCCAACCGACGTCGGTCTGCATCTTGTAGTGTGTCGTTT